>ERZ1034928.1041-NODE-1041-length-10803-cov-15.545776_pt1 | contig 10803 bp, 11 predicted proteins | sample MGYA00520627_ERZ1034928 | MGnify/ENA primary metagenome ERZ1034928 (study PRJEB33766, sample SAMN09781755) | gut metagenome | biome: gut microbiome | host: Homo sapiens | place: Madagascar | study: EMG produced TPA metagenomics assembly of the PRJNA485056 data... | reverse complement strand
CATTAAATGAATATCTAACATATAAGGTTGGTGAAGTAAATGGTAATGCATCTTTTAACTTTAATGATGGAGTAACCACTTCACAAATAGTAAACATATCAGAAGCTAATCAACCAGATTATGTTGTTGTAAAAGATATTGATACAAATAAATTATCTAGATGGTTTGTTATTGAATCTACACGCCAAAGAAAAGGCCAATATAACTTGCAATTAAGAAGGGATGTTGTAGCAGACTTTTCGGATATTATTCTTGATGCACCATGTTTTATTGAAAAAGCAACATTAAATTATAATAATAACTTAATTTTTAATAGTGAGTCTATGGATTTTAACCAAATAAAAACTAAAGAAACATTATTAAAAGATAAATCTGGCACGCCATGGCTTGTAGGATACTTTGCAGCCAATACAGAAGAAAAAAGTGGAAAAGTATTACTTAATGTAAATGTTGATTATTATTTAACAGCATATAGTCATTCAAATTGGCCTGTTGCTAGTAAGACATATATGGATCAGCAAAAGACTAATCCTTATTTTAGCTTTAGAGCCTTCTTTCAACTTATTGACTCATTTGTAACCAGATTCTATTTTAATAATTTCGGTAATATTAAAGCAGACTTTGCTAATGATTATGTCGGCCAATATTCAATAACAGAACCTGGAGTAAATAGAAGTGATGTTTATAATGCAAATTATTATACATGGTATTTATCTAACTATGCAGCTTTAAGAAGCAAAGCTAACGCTGAATTTAATATCGTTGATATTAACACAATCTTAAAATACGATAATAAGATAATTCAGTTTAGTGATGGTTACTATAGATGCACTGTTACTAAAAGCAATGAAAATAAAAGTGCATATATAAGTGATACTGCTTTAGTAAATACATTAAACACAACAACAAAAAATGCATTTAATACTAATTTTGGATTTACTCCAACAACAAGTGCGGATTTAAATAAAGTCTTTCAAATGTATGTTGATGGTATTGTTTATTCAATTAATCTAGAATTAGTCACTGCGGATAATACAGGCGCCTATGAATGGAAAATACCAGTCGGTAGTAATAGCTTAATTGACGCACCTTATAAAATGTTTGCAATACCTTTAAAATCAATTAACATTTTTGAAACGGATACAAGTGGTAAAGTTACAACTGATGTAACAACTAAAGATCAAGATATTACCCTTAATATAGCAACTAATATTGCAACAGTACTTGGCACAGGATGTTATGATTTACAGCTGCTTCCTTATTGTCCTATAACAAGTATTTTGACTGAAAATGAAAGCAAGCTTGATGTAACTAAATTAAAAGTAAACACTGACTATGCCTATGTTAATTTCACTAAAGATAACACTTCAACAATTGTTGGCTTTATATTCTTCCCAAAAGCATCATCATTTAGTGGTCAAATAGAACTTGAAGAAAAAGTTACTATAACTGAACCTAAAGTTCAAATTGAATGTGATATGCATAGACTTTGTAGTCCTAATTATAATGGCGTTTTTGAGTTCAATGCAGCAAAGAATGGTGGTATATCTTCATTTAATTATACTTGTACTTATTTGCCTTATACACCATACATCCATGTTGCACCAGATTTTGGTAGATTATATGCTCAAAATTTTGGTGATACAAGAGGGCTTGTTTGTGGTGGTAACTTCTCACTTGCTATTATAAATGATGCATGGATTAATTATCAAATACAAAATAAAAACTATGCAAACATCTTTGATAGGCAAATTCAAAATATGGAAATTAAGAACAGTGTACAAAGGGAACAAGAAATCTGGAATATTGTATCTGGTACAATTGGTGCTAGTGGAAGTGGCTATGCATTAGGCGGTGGTGCTGGTGCAGTCCTTGGTGGTGGTGCATCATTACTTGGTGGTGTAAGAGATTATCAACTAAGTGAAACATTAAGACAAGAAGGCATTAATTACACTAAAGACTTGTTTGGTTACAATTTAGGTAATATTAAAGCTTTACCAAATTCACTTGCTAAATCTACTTCATATAATATTGATAATAAGTATTTTCCATTTCTGGAATATTATACTTGCAGTGAAGTAGAAAAAGACGCTTTAAGAAATAAAATTAAATATAATGGTATGACAGTAATGACGATTGGAACAATAAGAGAATATCTTCAACCAACGGCATCATATATAAAAGGTCAAATCATAAGACTTGAAAATTTAGATGAAGACTTTCATCTTGCAACAGAAATCTATAATGAAATTAATAAAGGAATATATATCTAAGGAGGTATAACTATGGGAGCAATACAAGGAAGTATCAATTCAATTATTGCATCTTTAGCAGGCACTGCAAAGCTTGCAAAGATAGCTTCTAATCTTGAACTTAATGATTTAGTGGAGCCTAAAGCTAATACAAAAATAGCAGCTCCAACATCAAAGCAAGAAGCTATTGCTAAAGATGTATTAACTAAGCAAAATATAATTCCACAAGATTTAGCAGTAAATAATGCTAAAAAGAAATTAAAAAACATTATTGAAGCTAGAGAAATGAGTTATAATTATATTAGAAATAATGGTCGTGTTAATGCTAGAGAAGCATTATATAAGAAAGTGAAGTGATAACTATGGGAGCAAATTTACCAGATATTAAAACTTTATTACAAGCAGGTATTGATCCAAAAACAAAACTACCAATCAAAATGGTTAGTATTGATTGTGGCGGTGATGTTAACCTTGAAATGCCAATACGTCAAGCTTTAGAAATAATGGATAGACAAGATGCAGTTAAGCGTTACATTTGGCATAACCTTCCATCAGGATTAACTGGTGAAATGATGGAACGTATCCTTTATTTTAAAGGTCAAGGCATCTTCTTCTATAAAGAAGAAAATGAAAAATTCTATTTCCTTCCATATGCATTAAGTGGCAACATAGATGTCTATGGTAGATTTTTAGGAGTAACGCCTCTTCCATTTGGTGGCCCTACATCAACGGAAGAGAAAAACGGAAAGACTAAGCCATGGATTAAGGGACTAGAACTTATACCAGTATATGACATCATTGAAGCATTTGATAATGATGGTAATCTTAATATTAAAAATAAATGTGTAATTTTAAAAGATTATGTTCCAGGTATTAGTGAAACAATTATTCCTAGACAGCAAATTCAATATCCAGTATTACAAGGCATGGCTGAAGCTTTTCCATTAGCACGCACCGCATTAATTGCAAATAGTGGCGTTAAAGGAATGAGAGTACAAGATCAAAATGATTATTCAAATGTTGAGGCAGCATCACGCAGTGTAACGCATGCAGCAAAGGTTGGTAGGCCATGGATTCCAATTCTTGGTCAAATAGACTTCCAGGATTTAACTGCTGCAGGTAGCGCTTTAAAGAGTGAAGAGTACTTGATCTATTTACAAGCTTTAGATAACTTTAGATTATCACTTTATGGCTTAAAGAATGGTGGCTTATTTCAAAAGAAATCACATATGCTAGAAGCTGAACAAGAAATGAATGATGGTAACATCAATTTAACATATCAGGATGGATTAACACTAAGACAAGACTTCTGTGAAAAAGTTAATATAATGTATGGGCTTGGCATATGGTGTGAAGCTAATGAAAGTGTTGTCGGCTTTGATAGAAATGGTGATGCAGTAATTGGTGATAATAAAGACACAATAAATAATGAAACTATTAATGAAAATGATGGTGGAGGTGAAGAAAATGTATAGTGCAGATGGACAACTTTATGGAAAGTTTAGAACAAATACATTTACTGAAATATTTCCTGATGTAAATACATTTATAAATGCATTTAAAGCAACAGTATATAATGGTGCTATTACTGAAACTTCACTTCAAATACTTTACTACCAACTTTATGCAGCATATGGCAATAGTAATATAGCTAACGCTGATGAGAATCAATTTAAATATAAAGTTTGGTCAATCATCTTTAATTATGGCCCTTCATGGGAAAAGAAGCTTGATATCCAAAAGAAGCTAAGAGAATTAACTGATGATGAAATAATCCTTGGATCTAAAGAAATATACAATCATAGCTTTAATCCATCTAGTGCACCAACAACAAGTACACTTGATGAACTTGAAACTATTAATGAGCAAAACACATCCAATAGGAAGCGCTCAAAGCTTGATGCATATGCTATGTTATATGAACTAATAGTAAGTGATGTAACAATGGCTTTCATTAAGAAATTTGAAAGGTTATTCCTATTTATTGTTGAGCCAGAAAGTGAGTTATTATATGGTCCGTTGGATAATTAATTTATTTAAAAAACTAAAAGAAAAATGGAGGAATAGACACATGCCAATTATTATAGATGGAAAAACTTATCGAAATTTAACTGAACAAGTTAAAAAAAACATGGATGACATTAAAGAATTACAAGATAAAGGTTCTAGTGATGTCACTAAAGAATATGTAGATGCACAAGATGAAGCTTTACAAGGACAGATAACTGAAAACACGACTGATATAACTGAATTAAAATCAAAGACTCAAGCAAATACAACTGATATAGCAGCGTTAGAAACTAGCAAACAGAATACATTATCACAAGCTCAACTTAACGCAACTAACTCTGGAATTACTGCTGACAAAGTATCTAAATATGATGAATATGAAAATACAAAGCAAGGAAAGCTTACTGCAGGTAATAATATTACAATTAGTGCTGACAATGTAATCAGTGCTACAGGTGGTGGAGGCACAAGTGATGTCACTAAAGAATATGTAGATGCTCAAGATGCAAAACTACAACAATCAATAAATGCAACCGATACTCAAGTACAAGCATTAAACGAAGAAGTAGCAACGATTAAAACAAACACTATACCAGCAATAAATAATACTTTAGATAATAAATTAGATAAAACAACAACTACAAGTGGTTCATATGCTTATGTAAGAAATGGAACTAAAGATGAAACAATACCTGTCAATTCTTTAGTAGGTAAAGATGCTATTGTTAGAAGGACAAGTACAGGAACTATTAAAGCTAATGCAGGTGTTGATGAAAATGATTGTGTTAATAAGAAACAATTAGATGATGCAATAGCAGGTGTAGGTGGTGGAGGAGCTCAACTTAATGTAGCTAACACATGGACTGCTCTACAAACATTTGAAGCAGGACTTACAACAGCAGGAACAATAAATATTACAGGTCAAGGTAGTATTAATATTGCAGGTGATATTGCTTGTGATGGTGACTTAACTTTAGCAGGTGGAGATATTTTACAAGGTGGAACAGGTAATTTTAGTAGCTTAATTACTTCAAGTTCTTATATCATAGATATAAGTGCTACACCAACAGCTGGCACAACTCTTGAGGCATTCAAATTTAAATACAAATATGGCTCAACTGTTTATACTCAAACATATTTCTTGACAAGAAAAAATAGTAATGCAGGAGCAATGCTTTTAACTAATAAAGATGTTGATACAAAAGATTTTGAATGGAATAATTCTACAAATAAACTTGAATTAACTATGCATATTGTTTCTTGTGATCAAGCGTTTTATGATAGTCTTACTACTAAAGATAAATCAACCTTATATGTAATTGTTGAGTAGGTGGTAGAATGTTACTAAAATTAAATTTACAAAGGTTTGCTCCTGCAATAGCGTTCATAACAATAAATTTTGATAGCCATATAAGCAAAGTAACTTATAGTGGAGCTGAATGGACAGCGAGTGGACAAACGCAACAGACAGCAATGGTGGACGGCTCAACTGGAGTGTTTACAGTTACACTCACTAGCGGATATGTACTTGATACTGTAACATTGGGTAGTGATTTTGATAATACTACTCTTTCAGCAAAAACTGACACTTCGTTTTCTCTTCTATTTGGGAATACCGCTGGAGGCACTATTACCATTACATCAAAGAAAGCAACGACTAGTGGAACTAACAAATTAAAATTTGGAACTGAAACACCTTCAAAGCTTTATGTTGGTGAAACTGAAGTGACAAAGGCATATATGGGTGAAGTATTAGTATATGAAAAATAAGGAGGTTAATTAATCATGAATAATAATTTAGACATAGCAACAACTACTTTTAGCGGACTATTAACTGCATTACAAACTGATGAAGTATTTAGATGGATAGGCTTTATCTTAACTCTATTAAGTGCTTTATTAGGAATTATCTATCGTATTTGGCATTGGTATAATGAAGCAAAAGAAGATGGTAAAATTGATTCAGTTGAAATTGATGAATTTGGTAAAATCGTTAAAGATTCAGTTGATGAAATAACTAATATAGTTAAAGATAAGGATAATAAAAAGAAAAATGAGTAGTAGACAAATAACACGCTTTAGATGGAAGACTGCAAAAAAACTTGAAAAGTTTGCAGAGGAGTTAACTGACACGCCTGAAAAAGATGTTGAATTTGGTAGAAATGTAGAAGTTGATGGAAATTTAATTATAAACGATATTACAAATATAGTAAATAATGACGGAAATCCACTTCTACGCTTTAAAACTCTATTTGGCAATAAATCTATCCTAGGAAATGGAAACGTTGATTTATACCGCCATTTTATAACGTTAAATGGCAGTCTATACTTAAACTTTTATTCATCAAGCAATTTAATATGTGATAGCTTACAAGATTTAACTACATTAACTAAAGCAGTGAATGGTACTAAAATAGCAGTTGGCTCAACTTACATAGTCTTTAATGGCTCAACTTGGGCTACTGCTAATAATACAAGTGTTACATCTGTTAGTGATATAGTAACTACAATATAAAAAGAAAAAGAGTGGCAAATAGTCACTCCTTTTTAAATGGAAATGGTTTCAAGGGTATCCTTATATATGATATTGTAACTTGGCTCATTACTCAATGACTGGAACCTCTTCGGTTGCAATCCAGTACAGTGATTCTACCAAATATATATAAGGGCCACGCCTTCCACCATTATTATAATTTATTTAGTCGGTTTTAGCAAGCTCAAAGCTTTTTTCATCTTCTTTTGAGTAATTAGATCTCTAAAATAATAACATCTAGTATGAAATAAATTATATACTAAATCTCTTCTTTCAGTATCAAATACAACATCCATATATGGTCGCATTGCAATGATATTGACTCTTTCATGTTGCCATTTAGTAACTACTTTTCCATCCCAAACAGTGTAGTACTCAGTATCCGTAAATTTAATTACATAGGTTGGCTTATGAAGTCTACCTTTATAGATAAGCGTTTTATCAACATCAATTTTATTAGTGAATGTAGATTGATCGCCGGCAAGGATATCAGCTACTGATCCAGTTCTACGCTTTAAATATTTATCAGAAGGTGGAATATAATCTATAACACATTTCTTCTTTCTAACTTTATATCTTCCAAATTTCTCTGGAATGAAATTAAAGCAGCACATAATATCTGAAGCTTCTTCCAGTGTGTTACCAATAAGGACTATTCTTAATTTCTCTTTAGTAGATCTAACTAGATTTTCCATTTGGTTAACAAAGGCATATGTTATATCAAAATTATTCTTTTCACACTTTTCTCTATTCATTTCATCAAGGCATATGTTATAACCTAAATCATATTCATTATCAAACAGTGCAACACCTTTATCATTATAGAAGGTAGATAAAGCTAATATCTTTGCCATAGGTTTACCATGATCATATACTTGAATACCTTTAACTTTTAGTTCCAAATCAAAAGCTCTTCTAATATCAGCATCAACAAATTTCTCAGCATCATTACATAATAGTTTCCTTTGTGATGCTTCAGTTAATCTTAGCCATGTAAAAGGCTTTCCTTTAGTTTTCCATTGATAGATGAAGTATTTCATTACTACATAGGATTTACCTGCTTCACGCGCACCTAATAGCACATAGAAGAAAGCCCAAGTATTGCCAAAGAGTGAGCGTATTGAGGCCCACTCTCTATCTAGCATTTCTTTTTTCTTTTGCAATGCAATGGCTTTTTGCATTGGACTTTTATAAATTTTCTTTCTACTCATTATTCTCTCATCCTTTGTGCATATTCACTTAATGTATATACTTCAACTCTAGCAGGGCTATTTTTGAAGATAACAACAACTTCATCATTATATAGGTATCCATTAATATCAGGTTGCCATTCTAATTTAGATGTATCAATTTTAGTATATCTACCACGCACTTTAGTTAATTCTCTAAACTTCCTATAAGCAGCAGGATATTTATTTAAGCCACTTAAAGCGTTAGCAGTTAATCTTTCAAATTTAGATGTAAACTTTTCACTTCTTGCAATAGTTTCTACTACATTTTGTACTTTAGAAATTTTCTTTGGCTTTCCTCTTCTATTTTTAATTACCTTCATTGTAATTGGATCATGTTGGTATAATTGATCTTCAATATATCTTCTAAATGAAGTCCACGAACTTTGATTATAAAAATCTTCTGGTGGAAAAGCTTCATCAATAACTTGTTTATTGTTTCTATATATGGCACGCATATATGCCAAATCACTTTTATATTTACTTCTTGCTTTCTTGGCTCTAAGCTTTTTGCTTCTTTTCATCTCTTAATATCCTCCTAGTTTCTAAGTCATAATAATAAAAATTTAAGCTTGTATATGATTTATTTTCTACAATGTCAAAATCATCATCAAGCCATATTTTAGGAATACCACGCACTGCAGTTTTATTTTCATCATACCATTGATAGTCATATCCTACATATGCGAATAATCCTTGCTCTTCTAATTTCCATTGGCCAATTTCTTTGCCAAATGGCAAATCAGTTCTCTTTTTTAAACTTACAATTGAGTCGGTATTACAATAAATTGTGTTTTCATCTCTTAGTTTGTCAACATCACTATTACAATAGCTAATGATGGAAGCCCTGAGGAATGGATTTACATTCTGTAAATAACCTACTGAATAATTTAATACTGCTTTTGCTTTTAGTTTTTCTTCTTTTGCTTTTGCATATTTCTTTTTAGTATACCATGTTTCTACAAATTTTTTAAAAGGTGATTCCATCAGTGGAAATATATAATCGCTATAACCGCTATATACAGCGTGCAAATAATAATCTTGGTCAATTATATATCCGACTTCTTTCCCTGGAATAATAAAGCCTTTTCTTGGCTCTTTAGATGTATCTGGCATTGGCTGCAACATTGCATAAGAATACGCACTGTTTCTATCATAACAATATGCTTGCACTTTTTGTCCTTCATATTCTTTTGAATACCACATATATCCACAAGCACTATAGCAGCCATTATCTCTGCGGCCACAGAAGCTTTCATATCTTGGATCATGGTTAAGATGTGGCACTTTGTAATACCTGGATAAAATCGTGAATGCAATTCTCCCTGTTATTATGTCTTCTTTCTTAGAAGATGTTGTATAATCCATTCTAGTTCTATATCTTACAATTGTTTTAGATTGTTGAGAATAAGTTACTAAATGAAATTCAACCAAGCCTTGATACAAGAAGCAGTGACTTTTAGCAGGAAATAGATCCAGAAGTGATGGAGTAAATCTTTCATATACAAATTTTCTAATTGGCGTATAATACTTAATTAGATTATTCATTTCGTTAATTGATACACCTACTTCTTTAAGGGAAATGTAATTTCTATCAAACATATTAGAATGGTATTTCATCCTTCCATCTTTCATAAAAAGCTTCAGCTTCTTTTAAGTCTGTAGGATAATTGTCACTAAAATCGTTTTTAACGCAATAGGCCCAGCCGTAGGAAACGAATTTCCATTCTTCCAATAGAGTTATGACTCTTTCCCAATTATCAACGCTGTACGGGATTCTATTGAATTTTTTGCAAAAGTAAGCATATTGACTAAAACAACAAGCAAATCTAAATCTATAAACAGAATCATCTTTAACTAAATTTAATCTAGTTTGTTGTTCAAAAGCCTTTGTCCAATTAGACATATCAACTCTTAACGCATGAGCTACAATGTTAACTATATCATCACGCGTCCATACTTTGTCTCTAAGCAACGGATTTGGATTGCTGATAGGTTTATCCATTGAATAGTAAATAACGCGTCGTAGCACGCCGCTATCAGTCAGACTAATGCGTGGCCTAGTATTGCAACACCACATGAATACAGTTTGTGGTTTAATGAATGTTGGATCTATATTCTTTCTTTCAATCTTAACAACATTTTTTGACACTAATTGCTTTAAATTATCGAATTTGATATCCATAGAAGCTGATAGTTCATCACTAAAGCAGATTCTATGATTTACTACCTGTGCAGTATTAAAACCTCCTAATTCATTAATACCAACGCTTGACAAGTCGTTATCAAAGCATTGACAAACAATGTTGCCAAATGTTGATTTACCACTGCCACCAACGCCATGTAGGATGAAGAAATGCTCTTCATCACTATGAATTAATAAATAATTAATAATCATCAATTGCTCTTGTGTTAATGGATAAGCTAGTGGCTTTAGCTCTTCGTCTTTGATTAATCTAGCATCACGAAGCACTGTTGACTCAGGCCATTTGCCTTGGGAGTATTCAGTGCTTTCTGCACAAGTGAAATAAGATATAAAATTTTGTATCTGCTTTGTTGATGTAAACAGTGCTTGCTCATTTAGTCGTACATGTATTAAGAAATGCTCTATGTTTTTAATTTCATCTTGGTTGTTAAACCATTTACCGCTGATGTAGTGGATAAGCGGATACGCTTTGATGAATGCAGCGTACTTTAGATCGTCAGTCCACTCTGACATCTTTAATTTATTCATAATTATTTCCTCCAGTATCATTATACTATAACTAATATTCAAGGT
>ERZ1034928.1038-NODE-1038-length-10862-cov-28.446840_pt1 | contig 10862 bp, 20 predicted proteins | sample MGYA00520627_ERZ1034928 | MGnify/ENA primary metagenome ERZ1034928 (study PRJEB33766, sample SAMN09781755) | gut metagenome | biome: gut microbiome | host: Homo sapiens | place: Madagascar | study: EMG produced TPA metagenomics assembly of the PRJNA485056 data... | reverse complement strand
TTTATTGATAATGCTAGAGATAATAAAATGTGTATTATTATAGATGAATCACATAAATTAAAAAATCAAAATTCTTTACAATCTTTAGCTATATCAAAGATAATCTCATTATGTAAAATGATGTGTAGTGATACTTATGTATATTTATTAACCGGAACTCCATTTTCAACTGGATATGAAGATTTATATAATCAATTAAAGATATTAGGATATACTGCAACTAAGACGATATTTTATGATAATTTTTGTATTAGAGGCAATTTACCATCATTACCAGGTTGGCAACAGCCCGTAGTTGGATATAAAAATATTGATAAATTATTTGAATTAGTACATAGATATGCGATAACTATTGAAAGTGATACTGTTATAGATTTACCTGAAAAAGTATTTGTTAATCATATAATACCAAATAATGAAGATATGAAGATTTTTTCTAAGGAAAAGATAAATAGTAAAATATTAAATAAGTATTGTGAGAAAAGAAATATCATATTAGATCCAGATTGGTGGGAAGTAACAGAAAAAAATAAAGATGTAGTTAATCCATTTTATCGAAATATAGATTATCCTAATGAAGATTATTTTGCAGATACCAGTGGTGCATTTTGGTTAAGAGCTAGACAATTAACTATAGGTTTTCAAGGAAATGCAGAAAAATCAACTTGGTATAATAAAGATAGATTAAATAAAATAAAAGAATTTTTAGAGACATATCCAGATAATTATATTATATTTTATAATTATACACCTGAATTATTAGAGTTATATAATATTTGTGAAGAATTAGGATATAATATTGATGTTTATTGTGGTGAAATTAAATCTTTATATTTTTATGAAAGATATAGTAAATTATCAAAAGAGAAGAAATTAAGTGAAACAAAAAATATTATTATAAGTAATTTTGCATCAGGCTCTACTGGTAAGAATTGGCAAGAATATAATAAGTGTATTATTGCAAGTATACCTTTATATAAAGATTTTGAACAAGGAATTAAAAGAATTAATAGATTTGGTCAAAAGCAGACGACAGTTTATCATTTATTTTATACTGATAATTGGTTAGATAAAGGTATGAAAATGGCATTAGATGAAGCTAAACAATATAATCAAGATATGTTTAACTCAGATTTAGAAAGAATTCAATTATTTATGGAAGATTAAGGAGTAAATTATTATGGAAAATGAAAAATTGAAATATGCAAAAGTAGAAAAGTATATTATTTATACAAATGGTGATATTATAAATAGTAATACAGGTAAAAAATTAAAGCCAATTAAGACTGATAAAGGCTATATTGTTAACTTGTATTTATTTAGTCAAGGAGTTAAAAAATATTATATTAGTAGATTAGTTGCGACATTATTTTTACCTATTCCTGAAGAATTAAAAGATTATGAAATAGATAAATTAAAAGTAGATTATTTAGATGGAGATAGATTTAATTATAATTTAAATAATTTAAAATGGATTAAGTCATTAGATCATTATCGTACTTGGAACCAATATATGACTGAAAATGATTTAAGAAAAGGTCATAAGATTTTACAAGATGATGGTGTTATTTATAAGTCCATCGCCGAAGCTGCTAGACAATTAGATACAACTAAATATTATATTAGATTAGCACTTAAGACTAACAAATTTATTAATGGTCATCAATTAATGTTAATTACAGAAGACTAAGAAAGGAGTATACAATGATTATTAGAATAAAAGATGGAATTGGTTTAATTGGATTATTTTACATTATAGAAGGTAAAATTATATCTATGCAAGAGGATTTAGAATTTAGAGATCCTGATTCTTATGGTGAAATCCAACCATCTGAAAACCATGAATTCTTAATGAATAAAATTAAATTTGGTAATAAATTCTCTATACTTAGAAATGAATATTCAGATGTTATTAATGATGATTTAGAAGTAGATACTTTACCTAGAGGAAGAGTTTATTATAATGCAACTGATAGAAAATTTTATGTAGCTACTTCAAATGCAATCATAAGTAAATATAAAAATGATATATTAGAAGAATTTAATCTTCCTGTAAACACTATCTTTCGATCTGAATATGAATATGAAACTTATGATGAAACACTTTTATAAAGAGAGAATATAAATACTCTCTTTTTATTTATGAAAAATAAATATACACGTAAAGTAAATAATTAAAAAATACTATATAAAATATATACGTAAAGTAAATAATTAAAATTTGCTCTGCAAAAAAATTTTAAAAAAAATAAAAAGTTGACACTATCTCCGAAGGAATAGTTATCAGCTTACAAGTAGGTATAGGTAGTAGATATTAATAGAGGTATATATGTAAGGTAAAAAATATAAACTGCGAGCGAATTTGCTTTCTTATAGATAGGGCCAAAATAAAAAGGGACTTTTGTTGCGTGTTTTCGCAAATTTAGCCCTTAAAATAGTATATTTTGATATATTATATTTTTATATATTCATATTACTTTTTTGGATATACTTTAACGCTGTATTCACAGGTATTATATTCTTTACCGTTTATCCAAAATTCAAGAGTAACATATGGTAATTTACCAATATCATATGCTTCTTGTATATGTTCTAAATGATAATCAAAATCGTGTGTAGCGATATTAAAATTATCATATTCACCTAGATCGATGGTTTCATATCCAGTAAATAGTTTAATTGCATAACGTTTCATAAATAGTTGATTCCTTTCATTAATATAATGATTATATCATATAATAATTGCTTTGTATAAGCTCCATACAAGCCATTTAAGAGACAATATTATTTAAGCTAATAAAATATTAGCTTAAATAATTATCGTGCTTAGAATAAGCCTTTTTATCGATCTGAAGAAGATTTAATATATATTCATTAGATCGTAGAAAGTTAGGTTGTTCAATATAGGTTTGTAGAAAATAATAATCATCTACATATGGTTTTAATTTATCAGGTACAGTTTTTAAATGTTCATCATAAAATTCTTTAGCTTTTTCATAAGTAGGAAAATCAAACTTTGTAGAAGCTATAAATTTTAGATCATTGTTTAAAATTATTTGATGCACGCTATAATTCATTTTACTAACCTCTCTTATTAAATTCATATGATAAATAGTCTATAATATCATCTCTATATCTAAAATCATCTAATTGTTTAATTAAAGATTTAATGTCTTCTACTTCATCATCAGTTAAAGTTTGAAGATGTTTTTTATCGTGATATTCAATTAATTTAGTAGCAACTTCTTTATTAATAAAATTAAATTTATAAAGTGTTTCATTATCGATTTGTCCACATTCAATGGTTTCAAAATTATATTCAATACCATTTTCATCTTGTAAAGGATAATCAGTACAACTACAATCAACAAACATTTCATAATCATATTCATATAACCAATCTTCAACAATTTCATTTTTAGTTTTAGAAAAGTTTTCAGATAAATTTATTTTTGTTTCATTATCTAAATTATCAAAATATTCATTTAAATAATCTTCATTTAAATAATCTTTTGCACAGATCAATTCTCCGATATCAAAATTCATAGTAAATTCATTTTTAGAATTAATAGTCAAGTTACAAATCAATATTGAGTTTTCAGTAGTTCCAATCAACATACGTTCTGTTATTAAGTTCATAATTTTAATCTCCTTTATTTAACTTACATATATATTATATCATATTATGATTTATTTGTAAATAGTTTTTTATAAAAAAGTGAAAGATTTTTATAATCTTCCACCGACACTAAATGTTGAACAATTTAATTCTTCTTCATAACTTCTATATTTATCTTGATGATCTACATTTAATAGATCACAATTTTGAATATTACATTTTGTACCATCTGTAAAAGTTAAATAATTAGTGTATTGATGACCATAAGTTCCAGCAATTTCATATTTAAAGAATCCTTTTACTTCTTTAATTTCACCAACCATTTTACGACCACGATTAATAATGACTTTATCACCTTTAAAAATAATACCATATCTTTGTGAAGCAAATAATTTCTTTTCTTCTTTTGTAGCTATTTCTAATGATTCAATTAATTTTTTATTATCACTTTCAACATCATCTTGAACATTAATTATTGAACCATCACTTAATAAATAACTTGTTCCAGTTTCGCAGATCGGTGCTAAATTGTCCATATTCTCACAAATCCAATAATTTCCGCATGTAATAATTTTTCTTGTGTCTTTCATAAATGTTCTCCTTTATTTATCTTACATATATATTATATCATAAAATAATATATTTGTAAATAGTTTTTAATAAAAAAGATGAAGTTTTTAATCTTCATCTTTTTCATCAATTCTAAATGTGATTTTATTAATTTCTACTTCTTGTCCATCTTCTAAATCATACATAGAATCTTCATACAATGAACTTTTATAATCATCAATACCACATCTATATGCTGTTGGATCACAATTCAATAATATTTGACTTGATGTAAATGTACAAGATCCAATTTTAATTTCATCATAACACTCATTTAGCATATCATCATAATTAGTTTCTGCTGCATAATCAGTTTCAGTTTCTAGTCTTTCTTCAAATTCACTTTCTGTTACTTCTTCATCATCAATAAAATATTTTTTTGTCATAAGTCATTTGTATCCTTTCTTTATTTAACTTACATTATATATTATATCACTATAAGATTAATTTGTAAATAATTTTTTATAAGAAGATGAAGATTTTAATCTTCATCTTCTTCAATTCTAAATTCAAAATTATTAACTGTTACTTTATGATCTATTTCTAATTCTGGTTCATAATCTGCTCGCAAATTATTTGTATAATCATTTAATCCACTACGATATGCAACTAGATCACATTTTTTTAATACAATACTTGGATCAAATCTACAACTACCAATTCTAGTTTCAGAGTAGCATTCATCTAACCAATCATCATAAGTATTTTCTGCTTCATGCCAAATTTCAGCATCTAATCTACTTTCAAATTTACTTTCTGTTACTTCTTCATCATCAATAAAATATTTCTTTGCCATAAGTTTTAATATATCCTTTCTTTAACTTACATTATATATTATATCATATATTGATCTATTTGTAAATAGTTTTTTATAAATCAGTTAAAATTGATTAACTGATTTATAAATTAATTCTTGTGCATTATTTTGATATGAATAATTTGGATAACCAATAAATAAAGCTTTAGTTCTATCTTTATTCATATTATATAAAGATGCTTCTTGATTGCTCATACAAGATGAGAATTTTTCAACTTGTCTTTGCCCATCAGCATCTTTATAAAATACTCTGTGTGTGAATCCATCTAATTGTATGCAATATAATGTGCATCCTTTATAAAGTCTTTCAAATCTTTCTTTTAATTCTTGTTTTGTAGTCATAAGTCATTTGTATCCTTTCTTTATCTTACATTATATATTATATCACTATAAGATTAATTTGTAAATAGTTTTTTATTATTTTTTTAAAATATTAAATAAGACTCATTAAAGAATCTTATTTAATATATACAATATCATTTACTTTAATATTAAACACAGCACTATCATGTGGTTTATCTTCTTTCATAGCACCGATATTGATTAAATACTCTTTATCGACTGGCTCATTATCAAGATACCATATAACTTGTGGTTTAAGTCTTTCATTAAAAGTTTTAGTTAATCTTAATTGATAATTATCTTTATACTCAATAATTTTGTTATCAACATACCATTGACCATATGGCAACTTATTAGATGTTTGTTTATCTTTATTAATAGATAAATTACTATAATTACAACCAATTCGTGCAATACAAGTAGTTTCTTTTTTAATTCGATCTTTATAAATACTTATACAATTTGAGATAGTTCTTACATATTTAATTTTATGATATGTTCCTTTTTTAATTGTTTTGATCTGTTCTAAGATATTTGTCATTTATGTTCTCTCCTTTATTTATCTTACATATATATTATATCATATTATGATTTATTTGTAAATAGTTTTTTATAAATTTTTAAAATAAGTTTTAATTGTTTCATTTGTTTTAATAGTTTTAGAATTACTTTCATATTTAATTCCGTGAAATTCATTTATGAATTTAGATCTTTTATATAAAAGTATATTTATTAATTTTTCAGTTTCAATATATCCTGATTTATAATTAAATACTATACAATTATCAAAATCGCGTGTATCCATATTATATTGACGGCCATAATTAGCTTCTACAATATTAGTATAAACTCTTTTATCAGTAACTTTTGTAATTTTAATTTTCCAAGCATAACTAACTTCAGATGAATCATTAAAATCTAAATTTGTAAATTCAGCATTTTTAATAATCTGATCTTTAATTTTTTGTTTTTCATTTTCTATATTAATTCTTGAATTTTCTTGAATAAGTTTTCCGAGTTTAATATTTGCTTCATTAAATTTTTGTTCTGCACTAAATTTTAAACTTTCAAATAAATCTTTAATTTCAGTTATATGATCAAGAACTATATTCATCATTTTAATTCTTATTATTTGTTCTGATCCATTTTCAATATCAAATACACCAACGGCACCATAATCCATTTTTAATAACTTAGTTTTAGAACCAAAACTACTTTCATATATTATATTAAAATCAGTTCCAAAATATGGTTTACTATCTTCATTTAATAATTCAATTTTAACATTAATACCAAATATACGGCAATCCATGGCTTTAATATTAGCATGATAATCTTTTAATAATGATTTAAAATAATGTTCAATTTTACTTTTATTATCTACATTTTCAGCCATTCTACACTTAAATAATTCATTTACTTGCTCTTGTAATTCATTTATTTGTTCTTGTAAGTTATCCATCTTAATCAATATCTCCTTTATTTATCTTACATTATATATTATATCATATTATAATCTATTTGTAAATAGTTTTTTATAAAAAAGTATATTTTTACTAAATATACTTTTTATTTTTAAAATCACTAAATATTAAATTATGATGTTCTAATGAATATATTAATTTATCAATATTAATATTTGCTGAAACATCATTTTTTAATTCATCTGAACTAATTTGTACATAAACCATATCACTTACAATTTTTAGTACTTCTACTGTGCAACCGTCCATTGTGCTGAATGTACTTCCAACTTCAATTGATTCTTCAATATTTTCTGCTGATGACTTAATTGGTTCTTTAATAACTTTTCCATTTCTTGGATCTACTTGTGTTAATCTACTCATAAAATTTTCCTTTCTTTATTTACATTATATATTATATCATATTTTAATTAATTTGTAAATAGTTTTTAATCATTTTATTAATTTTCTTTTATATAAAATTTTTAAATAAAATTATTTTCACTTTTTTATTAAAAACTATTTACAAATGCTTCATACAGTGATATAATATATAATGTAAGATGAATAAAGGAGAACACAAATATGGCAAAATTTTACGCAACTATTGAAGGATCAAGAACACCAAAAACATGTACTGGCACATATGATATTAAGACATCAGCACAATCTTATGATGGATCAGTTATCACATCATTATGTTATGTAGATAATAGATTATATATAACTATCGGTACTAATGATAATTCGTCTACACATAGAGATCATGATAGTACAACTATTTCTTGTGAATTTGATGAATTTAAAGATTTATTAAGATTATACAATGATATTAAAAGTGGTAAAGTATCATTAGTAAGACATCACACAAAGAAAGGAGCTAAATAATATGAATAATTATAAAGTAACTTTGTTCAACAAAGCTCTTTTACAAAAAACAGTAAACACTAATCAAGTATATGATACTGATAAATATTTCAAGACAGTTGAAATTGCAGTACCAGAATATTTAGTAGGTGTTGGAGTTCTAGAATATCTAGAAAATCTTATCACAAAAGATTGGGAAATATCAGATTATAAAAAAATCTAGTTAAGTATAGGCCCCCCCTATACTTTCATAAAGGAGGTTAAATAATATGGAACTAAAAATAAAAGAAAATCAAGATTTTGTAGATTTTTTACATCATCATATTTTAAACAAAGATAAATTTGAAAATGTGTGTGGATACTATCATCTAAAAGATAATAAGTATTTAGTTTTTGGATACAATGAAGATGGTTTTTGCTGTAAAATAGCAACTCCTAAAGTAAATACTCCTATTGATTATACAAATGATTGGATAGATACAGATTATAAAGCTTGTATTAACAATAATATTAGCTGGAGTTTTTGTGAAGAATTAGACGTTGATATTTATTGTTATTTAGAGGGGGACCCTATTAATGAAAAATAAAGTTTATACACCTTGTGTATATATTGAGACTAATCATAGAAAATTTAAGTCAACTATAAATAATTTTAATTATATTATAAATAATTATATTTGTAATGCTACTATTAAACTAGAAGAAGATAAAGTCACAGTTGAAGGTGATGAATCATTTGATTTTTTATGGTGCAATAAAGAACTTATTATTAATCCTGAAAAATGTATTGATGATCAAAAGTTCAAAGTTTATAAAGCTAAAATTAATTATGATAATCAAGTTGACTTACTCAAACATTTAGAAGATTTAATTACTCATATAAATTGCTTTAAAAAATAAAAAACTATTTACAAATGTTACTAAAAATGATATAATATATAATATAAGGAGATTAAAAAAATATTATGGAAATTAAACAAGATTATGATTTTTGGGATCTATTAGACAATTGTTGGGGTAGGGCCCTTGATACACTTAAGCTCATTCAAGATAATGATAAAGAATATGATGCAGTAGACGTCATTGAAAGTTATTTTGATGATGTTCCTACTTTAACAGAAGTCAATGATTTATTAGCTTTCTCAGATGATACAGTTCTTAGAGATCTTGGTATTGATAGATATGCTGAAGATGAAGAAGATGAAGAAACAGAAGAATCTGAAGAAATAGACGAAATAAACGAATAATAATTAAAAAACAGAATTGACTAAAACCAATTTTTTTACCTTCAAATAAATCTGTAAATTCCTCATTCTGATTTTACAATATAGCAATCAAAATTTAGGTGATTACTCAGGGTAGTGCTTCTCTTATTAAATTAAGTTTGGCTATCCAAAACAAAAAACTTTTATCCGAAAATGAATATTAATAAAGTTTTAAAATCTTTTATAGTTAATATTCGAAATATCTACCTTTGTTGATAGGGGGTCCCTCCCCCAAAACCTGCCCTAGTAGTTTAACTGGAAAAACGTCTTTAGGATATGTGGGTTCGAATCCCTCGTAGAGCTAATTGAGTAGATTCTTACTTACTTTAATATATTATTTATATATAATATATTAATTTTAGACAAATCTTACGTGTTCTCTTGAGGTAAAAATTATAAATTCACTCTCGTCGTTTAGTAAGATCTACTCTAAAATCATGGGTGATTATTTACCCACCACAAATAAGAGCTTATTTTTATTAGTGTCCATCTTTACACCTCTTATATCTTAGTCAATGTCATTTGAATAAGCTCTTATTTATTATAATAGGGGGCCCTCCCCCTGCCCTTAAAGGAGATTAATTATTATGGAAAATAAAAAATATACCGGCCCTGTAGGCTGGGTTGAATCAAGTCTTACAATTGATGGAGTTTACTATACTGTCCGAGAACATATTGATAGTGATGGTCATGTCACTAATCGTACAATTAATAAAAATCCTTTTCAAGGTATATTAGGAATTTTCTTTTAAGATTATGACACCTGAAACAATTGTAAAAAATTCTATATTAAAATATTTGGATGCTCTCGAAAAATCGGGACATCCAATTTTAATTAAAAGACGATCTGCTGATGGACCTAATTATAAAATCGGTGAACCTGATACATACTTTATCTATAATGGCACACATGTCGAAGTAGAGTTCAAGGCCCCCGGGGGGTCAAGAAGCTCTGCCCAAATTAAGTATGCACAAAAATGTATATCACATGGAGTGCCCTACATCTGTATAGACTCCCTGGCTCAATTTAAAGCCTTTATGGAAGTGAAATTCTTAAAGTAAGCATTTTACTCATAAAATTTATTTTCGTTCGAATACGGTACCTTTATGTGATAAATAAGACTACATATCAATTCTTGTCGTCACTGAAACTAAATAAACTGGTTCAGCTAATGCTCCTGGATCTCGTACATTATCTAAATTTCTGAATGGTCTTACAAAATAACTTCTACCATCAGTTTTATATTTGTCGAGTACTTGTTGCAACTTCTTAGCTGAACTTTTTTCTTTTGGAGAAATTAAATAACTATTTTGTTGAAAGCCTCTTTCCCATTGTATAATGTCATTCATCTCAATATTTTCTCTTTCAAAAATTTTTTCGAGTGTTAAGTCATCACTATCTTTTTTTGCAGGGTCTTTAAGTTTTTCATCAGGATCAGTTCGTCTACAATAAATTCCAACCCAGTTCAAAAGTTTTGTTCCTTGTCTCAATTCAATATCAATTCGTCCTGAACTCCAAACTTTTAAAAGTTCTTCAACACTGTAACTCATTTGCTTGTCAACATATTTTTTGTACTCTTTGTATGCTTCTTTGAAATCATTAAATTTTTTTAGAGTTTTCCATTTGAAGTCGTCTCCTTCAAAAGTTCCAAGTAAAAGTTCATACTCAATATATTCTGCCATAAAATTTTTCTCCTTTGATTATTTTTATTATACCATAAATTTTCCTGGAAGTAAATAAATTTAATGAGTAAATGTAAATAAAATTTTATTGAGTAAAAAATTTTTTTGGAATCCAAATTTTAATTTGTAAATGTAAATACTTACGAATTAACAAATTAAAACTTTTCCTATTTGGTTAAAATATATATACGTAAAAT
>ERZ1034928.1037-NODE-1037-length-10866-cov-5.242068_pt1 | contig 10866 bp, 16 predicted proteins | sample MGYA00520627_ERZ1034928 | MGnify/ENA primary metagenome ERZ1034928 (study PRJEB33766, sample SAMN09781755) | gut metagenome | biome: gut microbiome | host: Homo sapiens | place: Madagascar | study: EMG produced TPA metagenomics assembly of the PRJNA485056 data... | reverse complement strand
CGACGCCGACAACGACATCTTATCCCAATGGATCTAAGGGGGTGAGTAAATGGCGGCTGATGGCTCCATTGTCATCGAGACAAAACTGGATGACGCCGACGCACAAAAAGAGCTGAACAGTCTCTCGAAAAAGATCGACAAAATGCGCGGAGAATTGTCCGAAAAGCAGACCCAGCAGAGCGGCATTAAAGCCGAACTAGAAGCAGCCACCAACGAGGCGCTGAAAACTGAAAAGGTAATTTCCCGCTTAAAGGCTGAACTTTCTGACACGCAGCAGATCACAAGCGGAAAGACAAACGCAAGCCCGCTTGAATTTTTGTCAGCCCAAGAGCAGCAGGCGTCTATAACTGCAAGCCTTAAAGAGCAGGAATCTCTTTTGCAGGCCCAGAACAAAGACGCGGAGAAGCTCGGAAATCAATACGCCAGCATTACCGACAAGGTAATGAAGCAATCCACGGCCCTTGAAACCGCTGAAAACAGAGCCGCAGAATTGGCAGAACAGTTGGAAAATGCTGATGGAGAGGCGGGAAACATACCTCTCGATCTTGAAAAAATCGGGAAGAAATTAGCATCAATGACGCGACGGGTATTTGTGTTTTCCGTCATTCTTTCTGCTCTGCGCCAGATCAAAACCTATCTCTGGGACGTCATCAAAACCGATTCTCAGGCATCTACCGCATTTGCCCAGCTTAAGGGGGCGTTGCTTACGTTGGCGCAACCGCTACTCAGCGTAGTTGTCCCGGCGTTTACCTTGCTGGTGCAAGTCCTTACTGCCGTAGTAACACAGATCGCCCGCCTGGTGGCGATGATATCCGGCAAGAGCATTGACGCTACCAAGAAATCCGCCAAGGCCCTAAATGACCAAACAAAAGCATTGAAGGGAACGGGAAAGGCGGCTAAAGACGCGGGGAAATCTCTTGCAGCTTTTGACGAGATCAACCAGCTGTCGGATAACAGCTCGTCTGCATCCGGCGGTGGGGCCAGTTCCAGCGACATTGCCCCGGATTTCAGTTTCCTTGATGGGGTGGACGAACGCCTTAAAAAGATCGCAAACGCTGTGCTGCTGATCGGCGCTGGACTTGCCATGTGGAAGATCTCTTCCTCTCTTCCCGGGATGCTGGGCACTATCGGCACCAAGCTGGCCGGAATGGCGATCGCCATTGGCGGCCTGATGCTGATGTTTGACGGCCTGAAAAATGCGTGGGAAAACGGCCTTGATTGGGCAAACTTTATGGAGATCATCGCAGGTGCAACGGCCCTCGTGGGTGGCCTTACTATTGCCTTCGGCAAAAACGGGACGGCCATTGGACTAATTGTCTCCGGCTTGGCGGCCCTGGTCACAGGCTTTGCGGATGCAATGGAAAACGGGGTCAACCTCCAGAATACTCTGTTGGTTCTGGCCGGGATCATTGCAACTGGTCTTGGGATCTCGTTGCTGACGGGGAATCTGATCCCTGCTTTGGTGGCTGGTATTATGGCTGTTCTGTATGCCATTACTACACTGGTAGGTAATGGCGACCAGCTGATGCAGAACTTTAAGGACATTTTTGCGGGCGTCGTCGAGTTTATTGATGGCTTGATCAACCAGGACGTTAATAAAATGCTGTCCGGGCTTGGGAAAATGGTAAAAGGTTCGCTGAACGCCATCTTGACTATTGTCGGCAGCGTTGTAAACCTGATCATTCGCGGGTTGAACTGGCTGATCGACAAGATCAACAGCATTTCTTTTTCTGTTCCCGACTGGGTGCCCGGAATCGGCGGCAAGAGCTGGAGCGCCAATATCCCCCACGCTGCAGAGTGGAATATTCCCCAGCTGGCCCAGGGTGCCGTTATTCCCCCGAACCGGGAGTTCCTGGCGGTGCTGGGGGACCAGAAGTCCGGCACCAACGTTGAAGCCCCCCTTGAACTTATCGTTCAGGCGTTCCGGCAAGCTATGGCGGAGCAGGGCGGCAACGGCAACGAACGGCCTATTATCCTGATGCTTGACCGCCGGGAACTGGGGCGTGCCGTTGTTGATGTCGGCAACCAGGAAAGTGTGCGTGTAGGTATATCTTTGACGTAAGGAGGACGATATGAGCGGAATTTCTATTGACGGTGTTGAGTATGACCAGGTCCATATCGTCAGCCTGAAGCGTTCTTTCTCTGTGCTGGACGGGCCCAATACGGGGCGCGTCCAGACGGGAGAAATGCGCCGGGATATTATCGGTACATACTATAATTACACCCTTAAAATCGAGCCCGACCAATCTAATGCCTCTATTGCACAATATGATGCTTTGTACGAGATCATTTCCTCCCCCGCTGAAAGTCACACCATCAAAGTTCCATATGGGCAAGGGTGGAAGCAGTTCAAGGCATACGTTACGAGCGGCGCTGATAACCTGATGCTGAAAACTGACGATCACAGCAAGTGGGACGGCCTGGAGATCAACTTCATAGCCATGTCCCCTGAAAGGGTGCCGGCATGAGCAGCAAGCTGATCTATCGGGACGTTGCCGTGGGGGCGGCGGAGGATGCAGCAGTAACGGCTGATGGTGCGCACAGCATGTCTGACGTTTCGCTGCTCACTTCTGGAGCGAATACTCCGCCGCTTTGTGTTTTAGAGCACAATTTCTGGAGGCTCAACGGAACCCACATGGTGTATGACGGACAGGACGTTGCGTTTCTTTCTTCTGCGGTATCAGATAGCGACTGCGAGTTTTCCGAAACGCCTAAAATCCGGATTGATTTTGATAACAATTATACCACGCTTGGTGTCTCGCTAAAATTCTCTCCGGACACAGGCGATTACTGCAAGCAAGTAACGATCACCTGGTATCAGGGAGAAACGCAGCTTGCGTCCCAGGTGTTTACCCCTGACAGCGCAAACTATTTCTGTGAAAAGACGGTTTCTGCTTTTAACCGGGTGGATATCTCGCTGGACAAAACATCCCTTCCGCTGCGACGGGCAAGAGTGGATCAAATTTTGTTTGGCATCATCCGAGAGTTCCGAGGCGGCGAAATTGGCAGCGTGACAATCCGGCAGGACGTAGACCTCATTTCCAACGAACTTTCTATCAATTATCTTGACTGGGAGCTGCGCAGCAATTCCGATACAGAGTACATCTTCCAGCTTAAACAGCCCGTGGAAGCATACCACAACAATAAACTGATTGGCGTTTTCTACGTTGACAAAATTCCCGAGCGAACCGGGATTGGCGACTATTCAGTCGAGTGTCAGGACGCTTTGGGTGTGCTGGACAACTACGAGTGGGCCGGGAAAATGTATACGGCTGACACGGCGTTTTCCTCCGTGGTTAATGAGATTGTCGGGGACGCATTTGAGGTTGACATTGAGACTGCCCTTGCCGGGGCAACAGTCAAGGGATATATCCCAGACGGAACCAGGCGAAAAGCCCTTCAGCAGGCGGCCTTTATCGTTGGCGCGGCAGTGGACACCAGCAAAACAAACAAGATCCGGTTCTTTGTTCCCAAATATGAAAACCCTACCGCATTACCAGACCGGGATGTGTTCGATGGTGGAAGCGTAAAGCAAGAAGCCATTGTCACCGCGGTTATTGTTACATACCACACTTACACCCAGGGCTCCGGCAACTCCGGGGATGAGGTAATCACGGTAAACGATGTAAAATACGTCCACACCACCGGCACAGTACGCATTGATAACCCCAATGTGACAGCATCCGACAAACAGAACATTAAAACTGTGCAGGACGCTACACTGGTTAACGCCAGCAATGCCCAGGCCGTCGCTCAACGTGTGTATGACTACTGGATGCGCCGGAAAACCGTGGAGACCAGCATTGTGTGGGAAGATCAGAACATGCTGGATTACATCACAGTCCCGACGCCCTGGGGACAGGACATGACTGGAAGTCTTACTTCTGCCAAAATCACACTATCCAATCTGACGGCGGCTGAAATTGAGGTGGTGGTTTGAGTAAATGTAATCAGACCACACCCAGCAAGGGCACGCCAGGCGTAAACGGTGCCACCGGCTGCGTGGTGGTGTACTGGGACAAGGAGTGAGTAAATGCTGCACAATTTGCCGAGTGGATATACGGAGCTGGAATATATCCAGAGTTCCGGGACGCAGTACATCGACACAGGCTTCAAGCCCAAGAACACAACCAAGGTGATTGCGGATTTCCAGGTAACGACCAAGCCGACAAGCCACCTGATTATTTTCGGTTCTCGCACAAACTACGGTTCCACAGACCAGTTTGTTTTGGGCTTTGCTGGGCATAAATCCCCGGCTGTTTGGCGGTCGGATTTTGGCAACGCACAAGCGTCTTTCCCGTCAACTGTTGGGTGGTCATCGAGGTATACCGCCGTCTTTGACAGTTCAGCTTGCGTACTGAACACAGATAGCGTAAACAACTCCAATACAACTTTCACCTCAACGCACAACTTGTTTCTGCTGGCCGACAACGATAATGAAACCGCAGCTGGGTATATTTCGGCGAAGCTGTATTCTTGTCAGATCTTCGAGGATGACGTCTTGGTGCGGAATTTCATCCCCGCCAAAAATTCGGCCGGGACAGCCGGACTGTACGATCTGGTCAACGGCGCATTTTACGCCAGTGCAGGGACGGATGCTTTTACTGCAGGGCCAGAAAAAGAAACTCCTGTCCCCGCCATTGCGGCGGCGACCATCAGCGCCAATCCCTCGGATGGCGGGGCGTCTGTACTGGTGACGGTAACGGTAGAAAATGCGGAGAGCATCACCGGCACAGTCGGCGGATCCAGCGTCGCCTGGACACAGGCGGACGGGACATGGAGTACAGCAGCAGCCAGATCAGAGAACGAGGTGTATCCACTGGTGCTGCAGGCGGTTGATGCCCAGGGAGCCAGCCACCAGCTGACAACGACCTTGTATTACGGCGTTCTTAATCTGATCGACGACCGCACCGCTGCCGATGTGGCCCTGGTGCTGGATTTGGCGGGCAAGGTGAGCACAGGAACGGCCACGGTGGCCGAGTTGGCCCAGTGGATGACGGATCTTCGCGGTGCGTACAATGCATCCGACCTTAACCGCGTGGGCGGGGCGGTGGCTTATGTGGCCGACCGGCTGACCGCTTACGGATATGCCGTTACGGTAGCCCCACGGCAGGGCTGGACGCCGCTGCAGATCCCAACGACCACTGAAATGACCGCTTATCTGGCCGACGTGCAGGCCCTCCGGGCGGTGCTGACGGTGCCCAGTGATACTCCTGATGTTCCGGAGAACATGGAACTGCTGACCTGGCAGGAGGCAAACGACATCGAGCGGATCCTGACGGTGGTGAACAGCCTGCTGACCCGTATGGCAGCGGCGTGGTTTTACTCCGGAGATCTGTACGCGGGAGAGGTATAAAAAAGCCGCCCCGAAGGGCGGCAGCGTATCAGCCGAGACTTAGGCGAGTGGTCAGGCTCTCCTGCAGAAGTTGGGAGCAGTTGATTCCCCGCTTATCCGCAAGGTTTGCCATCCACGCGGGAAGGGAAACGTTCTTACGGACGGCCCGGGTGTCGGTCATGGCGCGGTAGGCGATGGTGTCCACCTGAATGAGGGAGAACACCGCGCCGGCCTCGTGCTCCAGGTTCGCCTGGGGTGTGGCAGCAGGGATGGGATCCTCTTCATCTTCGGCCACCACCAGCCAGCAGGAAGCGGCATCGGTGATCTGGTCGATGGCGTCCTGGAGATCGTGCCCTGTGGTGATGCACCCGGGCAGATCGGGGACGCGAGCATAGTATTTCGTCCCATCCTCGTTGGGCGTAAACATGGCAGAGTAAATATATTTCATAGCATTCCCTCCGATCTGTGCGGGGCGGGGGCTCAGCCCCGCCGCCGCTCGTTCTGCTTGATCTCTTTTCGGATGTACCGCAGGTCGTCCTCGTCAAAGTCGTGGCGTTTCAGCGGTATGCTTACGCCGGTCTCTTTGTTCCGGTAAATATCGTGATTTGTTCCGTGCCGGGCGAAGGTGTATCCGCTATTTTCAAGGTCTTTTGCCGCTTGATCCCGTGGCTTCATCATTCCCCCTCCTAACAATATCTATTATACACACTTTTACACAAAAGTCAAGAACTTTTTGAAGAAAGGATTGATTTTATGCAGGACAGAGAGCCGCTGCATCCGGGTCGTGTGACCATTACTCCTGTAGCCGGGCAGGCCAACACCTACGACATGGTACGGGCGGACGACCCCACCCAGGCGGGTACACCGCTGAACAAGGCCACGCTGCTGAAGGACGCCACCGCGGCACTGTTTGGGCTGGGAACGGACGCTGTACCGGATGATGTGCTCCAGAAAATTCCTGGCTCAATTATCAACAGCAGTATTTTGAACCGGGCCTTTATTCCGTTTTATTCCTCCGGAACCTTTGTTGCCCCCGACGATATGCAGGACAACGAGGCGCTTGTCATATGCGTGGGTGGCGGTGGCGGCGGTGGAGGCTCATCTAATTCGAATTTTGGTGCCGGCGGTGGTGGTGGGTATGTAACAATCAAGAAAGTAGTCTTAGTCCCAGGACAGTCTTATGCGGTCATTGTGGGAAGTGGAGGAACGGCGGGAATAGGCTATAATGATGAAGCAACCCGGGATGGTGGTACTGGTGGAACCACTTCTTTTGGGGGCGCACTTGTCGTTGCGAATGGCGGCGAAGGTGGCGCTTGCGGAAATACAACAGGGAATGGCGGTTCTGGCGGTTCCGGCGGTGGAGGAGGAAACAGAGGGCCCGGTGGAAATGGTAGTACTTATGGCGGCGGCGGAGGCGGAGGATCAAGTGGTACAAACATTCACGGTGGCAACGGCGGTACTTATGGCGGAGGAGGCGGTGGTGGAAATAGCCAACCGGGCGGATCCGGCGGTACTTATGGCGGCGCCGGAGGATCAAGCACAACATCGCCAACCGATGGATCGACTTTTGTTGATGCGATAGCGTGGCTATTTCCTTTATTGCCAGATTCGGGTGCTGATATTAGCAGTGCTGCTGGTAGCCGCACCAGTGTCGGTGGCGGCGCTGGTGGTGGTGGCTATGGCGGTAAAGGTGGAAATTCTGCGTATTCTCCAGGCGCTGGTGGCGGCGGTTACGGAGGCAATGGTGGGGATATTGTCTCGTCGTCCAGTTCTCGGGGCGGCGGCGGAGGCGGAGGATTTTTTGGTGACGGTGGGAATGGTTCTTATGGCGGCGGCGGAGGCGGAGGATTTTTCACTAAAGGTGGAATGGGGCAAGGATATGACGGAGGCACTCCTGGTGGAGGCGGCGGCGGAAGTTCGGAGAAGGACAGCTATGCGGGCAAAGGCGGTGCTGGTGCATGTTTTATCATCTACCAGAAGAAGGAGACCTGACCTATGAACTATAAAATCCTGGAAAACGGCGAAGTCGTCAACACCATCGTGTCCGACGAAGCCTTTGTATCTTCATACTGTGCCGCCAATGACTACACATACCAGCAGATCTCGGAGCCAGAACCACTGCCCGAGCCGGAGCCCACGGAGACGGAGCAGCTGCGGGCGGACATCGACTTTATCGCAGCCATGACGGGGGTGAGCTTATGAGCATGAGCGTGTACGAGCTGGCGCAAAAGTATTACCCCCGGCTGTGGGACAAGTCCCGGCTGGAGGCCCTGCTGGCAGCGGGCAAGCTGACGCAGGAGGAGTATGACAGCCTGGTGGCCCCCGCAGAATGACCGCCGCCCCAGGGCGAGAAAGGAGAGAGAGCATGACTGAGGCCATCATCTGCGCCATTGTCACCGGCGGACTGAGCCTGCTGGGCATCATCTATGCGTCCAACAAGTCCGCCAGCAAGGTGGACGCAAAGTTAGACACACAGCAGGCAGTCATCAAGACGAAAATCGAGGAACTGACCCGGGAAGTCCGGGAACACAACAACTTCGCCCGGCGTATGCCGGTTGTGGAGGAGCAGATCAAAGTCATCAACCACAGGCTCCAGGATCTGGAGCAGGGAAAGGAGTAAAAATTATGAACGCTATGTACATCTATGACATCTTTGAGGAGACCGAGCGCAACCAGGATCCCGATCTGTTCATCGGCCTTGCCAAGCTGAAGGTGAACAAGCCCATTCCCGAGGACACCACCGAGGGTGAGCTCTGCGAGTTCATCGGCCGCCACTACCAGGCTTTGGTGGATGCCTACAAGGGCCACGACCGGGCGGCTTTTGAGGAGGCTGTGCTGGCCTGCGAGGCCGCGGACGCGGAGAAGGAGGCGGAATAATATGGACTTCGGCATCGTGTCTGTGGCGGCCATCACCGTCATTTGCTATCTGCTGGGGCTGGTGGTGAAGGCCATCCCCAACATGAATGACAAGTACATCCCCATCGCCTGCGGCCTGTGCGGGGCTGTGCTGGGCCCCCTGGGCCTGTATCTGGGGCTGGACGGCTTCCCGGCCACGGACTACATGACCGCCGTGGCCGTGGGCATTGTGAGCGGCCTGGCGGCCACGGGCGTCAATCAGGTGGGCAAGCAACTGACTAAGGAGTGATCCCATGCTGCATATTGCCATTGACGCGGGGCACTACAAAGGGACGCCGGGGCGGCGGTGCTTAGCCGCCCTGGATCCCGGCGAGACCCGGGAGTGGGAGCTGAACCGCCGGGTGGCGGACAAGCTGGAGAAGCGGCTGGAACGGTACAACTGCCAGGTCATCCGGGTGGACGATAAGACAGGGGAGACCCTGCTGGATCTGCCGGAGCGGGTGCAGGCGGCCAACGGCTGGCCCGCGGACGTCTACCTGTCTATCCACCACAACGCGGGCATCAACGGCAGCAGTGGCGGGGGCTGTGTGGTCTACACAGCCCCCAACTGCCAGGCTAAGAGTAAGGCCCTCCAGAAGGCCGCCTACAGCGCCGTGGTGAGCCGCACGGGCCTGGTGGGGAACCGGGCCTCCCCCATGGCGGAGAGCGCCCTGTACGTCCTCCAGCGCACCGCCATGCCCGCCATTCTCATTGAGTGCGGTTTCATGGACAGCAAGACCGACGTTCCGGTGATCCTGGGCCCATACTTCGCGGAGCAGGTGGCCGAGGGGCTGCTGGCGGCGCTGGCGGAGGTGTTCGGCCTGAAGGAACGCGAGGAGGAGAAACAGCGGATGAAGTACACCAAGAGCGGAAACACCCACATCGTGGAGATTCCGGCCAAGGACTTTGCAGTGCGGCTGGTGGACAGGGCCAAGAAGTCGGCCTACAGCGGCAACTTCTGCAACGCCGGGTTCTTCGGCAACTACAACGAGGGCAAGAACGTGTTCACCCTACCCGTGGGCCACACGGTGAGCACCTTTGAGGCGGCCAGCAAGTGGGCCAAGCACTACTGCGAAGAGCGGGGCAAACTGACAGACGGCAGGCTGATCTACGCCGAGCCGGGGCGGACGGAGACCACTCTGTTCATCCGCGCTGGCCGTGCCGACATGGGAGAGGTGAGCGCTCCCCCCGAGGGCTGCGCCTGCGCCATCGCGGGGGTTCCCGTGCTGCGGCAGGGCAAGGCGGTGAGTTGGAGCGAGGCCCGTGCCCAGGGCTGGGAGGCGTCCAGCCTGTATGCCACCTGGCACATCTTCGCCGGGTATGGCAAGGATAAGAGCCGCGTCACGGTGGTGGCGCTGAAGACCGCGACCGGCAATCTGATCTCCAGCGGCGAGGGGGCCCGCAAGCTGGCGGCCCTGGGGCTGACGGACGCCATCAAGCTGGACGGCGGCGGCAGCACCATCCTGAAGGTGGGCGGCAAGACGCCGGTGTCCACGGCGGGCAATCGGCGGATCTGCACGGTGCTGACCTTCGGGGGCAATCCGTACCCCGTGCCCACCCGGACGCTGACGAAGGGCAAGCGGGGCGAGGACGTGAAGTGGCTCCAGTGGGAGCTGAACGACCGGGGATTCAGCTGTTCTGTGGACGGCAGTTTTGGCCCGGGCACCAAAGAGACCCTGATGGCCTATCAGGTGAGCGCGGGGCTGACCCCGGACGGCAGCTGCGGCCCGGCGACGAGGAAAGAACTCTTAAAATAAGAAAGGGCATAGGACGGCATTTGCCCACGCGATAAGCACTCCGCAAGTCCATGTGATGGTGTATCATGGACAGTCAGCACAGGGCCATACGGGCCCGCATCTCCACCATGGCCCCGCGGCGGGCCGAGGCGTACATCAGATCCTTTGAGCTGCCGGAGGAGGAGGCAGAGAGCCTGATCCAGTGCGATGTGCGCCGCCTGTCCTACATCCAGGCGGCAGAAAAACTGCACATCTCCCCCGAGGCGCTGAAGAAGCGGCGCAGGAGGGCATTCACCAAGATCGCGGACGGAATATCCAACCCATAAGAAGAGACCAGACAGAGACCCTTTACGGGCCCTTTGTCTGGTCTTTTTTTCTGTATGATGGCCTTGAAGGGGGCGGTAAACATGTATCAGCAATACAACCCCAACCCCACGGGAAAGAACGTGGGGGACTGCACGGTGCGGGCCATTGCGAAGGCGACCGGGAAGGACTGGGGCGAGACCTATCTGCACCTTGCAATGCAGGGCTATCTGATGGGGGACATGCCCAGTGCAAACGCCTGCTGGGGGGCTTATTTGAGGAAGATGGGCTTTGCGCGGCGGATCCTGCCCGACACCTGCCCGGAGTGCTACACCCTGCGGGACTTTGCCCAGGAATACAGCAAGGGGACGTACATTGTGGCCTTGTCCGGGCATGTGGTATGCGTGGAGGACGGGACGATCTGGGACAGCTGGGATTCCGGCGGCGAAGTGCCGCTTTATTACTGGGTAAAGGAGAATTGACATGGGATTTACACCTTACGGCTATCAGAACCCCTATTATCCGCCGCCCATGCAGGACAACCTGATGCAGATGCGGCAGCAGTTCCAGCCGCCGGCACCGGCGCCACAGCAGGGG
>ERZ1034928.1036-NODE-1036-length-10870-cov-5.808229_pt1 | contig 10870 bp, 6 predicted proteins | sample MGYA00520627_ERZ1034928 | MGnify/ENA primary metagenome ERZ1034928 (study PRJEB33766, sample SAMN09781755) | gut metagenome | biome: gut microbiome | host: Homo sapiens | place: Madagascar | study: EMG produced TPA metagenomics assembly of the PRJNA485056 data... | reverse complement strand
GTTGTCAATATATTATTGTATCTTTTTCTATATTATATAGTTTTCATTACTACATATGTGTAATTTAACCACCAAAGGTATCATCCTGGTTTTCATACCATGCCATTGCCTTTCGAAAATCTGCATTTTCATAATCCGGCCACAGCTTATCTTCCACATAAAAATCTGCATACACGGACTGAATCGGAAGAAAGCCGGATAAACGCCGCATCCCACCCCATCTCACAATCATATCGATTCTTGATATGTCCGAAGAATATGGCAGTCCATCCTGCAATATATGAGATAAATCCCACTTCCATCCGTAATTCACGAGAAAATTCAATTTGATTCCTCCACCATTTACAGAGGTCCGTGTTGTATATTTTTTTAATTCTTCCGGGAAACATTTCGATTCGGTATTACCGATGACCAACAGATCTGCCCCTTCTGTTGTTAAGAATTGTACCGCTTCCACGCATGCTTTTTGAAATGCTACAAACTGGTCATGCGGCCGTTTGCAGTTGTCTACGGTGAAGCCATAATATGTGAGTTCCTGTATTCCATACACTTTTGCCTGCTGCAGAAGGCGAAGCCCCGGTTCTAATCCATAATGATATCCATCTGCTTTGGATAGACCATGCGCTACCGCCCATCTGCGATTTCCATCCGGAATAATTCCGACATGAACTGGTTTTTGTTTTTTCATAATATCATCACCTCTGGAAAAGTATTGCCATTTTCCAGAAAGTTATGCAATCATTTTATTTCAATTGCAGGCTTTCTTTTGTCTCCTTTACCTGTAGCATGACCGGACGCTCTATGCGGACACGGGCATTCGGCTCTACGATTCCAACGATCTGCTCATCTTTTAACAGGAGTATCTGGTTTTCCCCTATATTATTGATCCGGTACATGTGCGTGGACGGATCGTAGGAAATCTCGCATTCCTTCCACTCCATCCGCTTCGCTCCCTCAGCCGTCTGCTGCTTCGCATTATCCTTTCCGGAGTCTTTGTTTCCCCGGCTCTTACGGGAAGATTTCTTTTTCTTCTTTCCGGATTTTTTTCTGCGGTGGAATGTTCGTTTCCGTCCGTTTCGCCCGAAACGGTTTTCTTTATCATTTGCTTCACGCACCGTTCTTTCCCGTCCATCTTCTGTTTTTGGTCTGCAGTATCCACCTGTGATCCATCCAATCATAATACAGACCATAGCAATGACAACCAGTATTGCAAACAAATACACGCCCTTCAGGAAAAACAGTTTCAGTGCCGGAAATACGACAAAAACAACCGCAAGCTGCAACACAATTACCGCGGTAAACAACGTTGGAAATACCATTGTTTTCTTTCCTTCTGCCAATAACAGCATACACATGGAAAAAAACATAAGCAATATTGGAAGCAATACTGCTACAGCACAAACTAACAGTATCCGTGTCAGCCCTGCATCCTGTGCATAGGAAAATGCGCTTTTTAATGTCCCCACCGTAACCGGTGCCTTTAAGACAAAGGTATCCGGAATGCTCCCCGTCGTAAAATAAGTATATCCCGCTCTTGTGCCCGCTTTGATCACATCCATACCAGACAATACCAGATTTTGTCCATCTGCCGGAACCCTGCAAAAAGGCAGTAATAATGATAGCAGCGCAAGCAAGGTTGCGACTGCGGCTATATTTTTCAAGATTCGTCCATAAGTTTTCATACGCTTATCCTCGCCTTCCGTCTTTTTCATACATTCTGACAGGCTCATTATAGCACGCAATCTTTGATTTTCTTATTAAAATTCTTTTAAATAATTTTTAACCGCATCCTCTGTCTTATTTATTTGCTTTTTTCTTTTTCATTACAACAATAACAACTCCTGCCGCAACAACTACCGCTGCTGCAATCAGAACAATAACAATCGTCATGGCCGCACCATCCTGTTTTACAAGTACAAGTGCACTGATACCATCCATTGTATACTCGCCACCCTTGATTGTCTCGATTGTCTCAACGCCAGCTTTCTGTCCGTTTATGCAGACTTTCCATTTTCCTTCCGGAATTGTAACTTTTGCCTTGTCAGTGTTTGCATTAAAAAGAAGATACATCTCTTTTGCACTTTCGTCTTTCTGACCGCCCTTTATATTAATTCCTACAATATTATTCCCAAGTCCTTCTACGGATTTTACATATTTTTTCACATCCTCTGATGTAGATAATCGAAGTGCCGGATGTGCCTTTCTGAACTTAATAAGTCCCTTATAGTATTCAAATACATCTGCGTATTTCTTGTCGGATAATGTATCCCACTTAATGCTGTTTACTTCGTCTCCTGCATTGTATGAGTTTGAATTGAATGTTCCATCATCATTGACCTTTGTGCGAAGCATTTCCTCTCCTGCCTGCAAAAATGGCACACCTTCTGCAGTCATATAAAATGCTGCTGCAAGATTATTCATCTTTATGATGTCCTCTTCACTCGAAGTTGTTTTAGAACCTGCAATTCTGTCAAAAAGTGTGTTATTGTCATGGCATGATGCATAGTTGATAATCTGGCTTGGCTCTTTGCACCATGACTCGTTTGCCATGAATGAATCTGCCATTTTCTTCTCTGCATTCGTTGCTCCTGATACGAATCCGAATGTTGCAGTATCAAATACGCTTCCTTTTAATCCATCACGAATATTGTCGTTGAAAAATGCGAAATCCGGAGTGGAAGCTGAATTTCCCTGTGTAGCCATTGTCACATTATCTTTTGTGACACCGGTCTCCATTGTCCATCCTTCCCCATAGAAAATGACATCCGGATGTGTCTTGTGTACTTCCTCTACAATCTCATTAATGGTATCGGTATCTAAAAGTCCAACCAGATCAAATCTAAAACCATCCATATGATATTCATCTGCCCAGTAGCATACGGAATCCACAATATATTTCCGTACCATGTTTCTCTCAGATGCTGTATCATTTCCACATCCTGAGCCGTTTGAATACGAACCGTCTTCATTGATACGTGAAAAATATCCCGGAACAAGTTTATTGATACAGAAATCATCTGCACTCATAACATGATTGTATACCACATCCATTACAACGCTAAGTCCGTTATCATGCATAGACTTAATCATCTGTTTTGCCTCTTTTACACGCACATCCCCATTGTGTGGATCTGTAGAATAGGAACCCTCCGGTACATTGTAGTTAACCGGATCATATCCCCAGTTATATAAATTCGACTGATCGTTTCCTTCATCTACGGAACCAAAATCATAGATTGGAAGTAAATGCACATGTGTCACACCAAGTTCCTTAATATGATCAATTCCAGTTGAAATACCATCTTTGGTCTTTGTTCCTGTCTCTGTCATTTCAAGGAATTTACCAACATTTTTTATGCCGGAACTTTTGTCTGCTGATAAATCACGCATCTGTAATTCGTAGATGATCGCATCATTAATGCTCTCTCCTGCATGTGGATTGGTATCCTTATCCCAACCATCAGGATTTGTCTCTTCAAGATTGATTACCATGGCACGCTGTCCATTTACACCAGTCGTTCTGGCATATGGATCACAGGCTTCTTTTGTTGAACCATCGATTGTTGAACTGTATGTGTAGTAGGTTCCATTTAAGTCCCCATCCACTTTTGCAACCCATGTTCCATTCTTATCGGCATTCATCTCAATGCTTTCTTTCGGCTTTTTATCGTCCGGATCTCCCGTCTCGTATAAATTAAGCATAACTTTCTCAGAAGTAGGTGCCCACACCCTGAATGTTGTGCTGTCCTTACTCCATGCAGCACCGAGATCATCCCCATCATATGTATACTCATCTTCAAATTCTTTTGTTGAATATATGATTGGCATTCTGATATCACTTACGGTACCATCATATGTAATCTGGTAACTCTTTGAACTGTCAAGTTCCTCTTTCAGAGTAAGTGTATAGGTAGAATCATCTCCCTCTTTTACATCTGCTACCTGAATTTCCCCATCTTTACCTTCTACCTTAAAGGCATTTTTAAGTTCTCCTTCAATATCACCAGTCATTGTGGCTGTGATCGTCTTATCCCCATTGTACTTTGCAGTATTAAGCTTTATTCCCCTTACTGCATCATCACCGTATTCCTTTGTATACCCCTCAACACCTGATTCGACTTTAACGATCACGGTTCCTGATACCATTTCTGATATGTCAATGAACTGATCCTCTTCATAATCCTTCGCCCAATCCTGTGTTCTTACAATAAATCCTACGGAAGTCACACCGGCTGAAATTTCAATTCTGGCAACTGCATCACCATCCTTAGCCTCTAAAGGATAGTCATTTCCTTCCTGTCCCTCGGCCCACATCCATACAGACCATGGATCATAATCACCATCTGCCCTGTGATAATGAAATTCTATCACAGGACCTCCATCCGCTTTGACCGGTACGGTATCCAGTATTACCGTACTGATTGTCATGATAAGCATAAGAATTGCCATCCCCAATGCGCTTATACGTTTTCTTGTCATTTGCTTTTCTCCTTTCATTACGAAATTTTACGAAATTTCTTTTTGTATAAATTAGCATATATTTTTAAGAAAAACCGTTATTTTTTACCATAACACGGTTATTTACTGTCTTGAAATCCGGAGCATCCCTGCCCGTAACCATAAATATAAAAACGAGCAGCAAAACCGGATTTCCACCAGTCTGCTACTCGTTTGAATATTATAATATTTTCTTTTTCTGTGCCATTGCAACAGTTAACCGGCAAATGACAGGAGCGTAATGCTATACTTTATGTTCCAGACCGGCTGAATTCTTTTGCATATGATATCTACGTTTTTCCTCGTACATTTTCTCATCCATATGCATTAAAAAAGTTTCTGCATCATCTTCTGTCCCAAATTCCGTGTATCCCATGGAAACACTTAAACGAAACGGTTCTATCCCGGATTCATTAAACCGGGACAGATTATGGTTAATCTCCTCCATTGTCGCTAAGACACGCTCCGTGTCAACACCTGACAGCAGCACAATAAACTCATCTCCCGCATACCGGATTGCCATACCAGCATCCGGTATGGATCTGATGAGTATATTTCCCAACGTACAAATAGCCTTATCACCCGTACTATGGCCTAAATTGTCATTAATACACTTGAAATCGTTTACATCCATCATGATTCCATATAAAGATTTATGGCTTGCAATTTTCTTTTCCGCAAGCACCGCATTAAAATATCTCCGGTTGTATAATCCGGAAAGCTCATCCATATACAAACTCTCTGCGTATGACTGCATCTGCACAAATATCAATGCGACCGCAACCAGCACCCATGATGATGTAATTCCATAAAAAAGGAACTGGATAACCACACCTGCAAAACAAGGACCAACGAAATAGATCACCGGGAAAAAATTCAGGTTAACCCCTTGTTTTTTGGAATGATACACCAGATAGATACTGTAAGCAAAATATATGACAAGCGAAATATATCCCACCAGCGCACCGGCAGTTCTCTGGTATACATTCTCCCCGGATATTTTAAACATAATCCCTGTTCCAAACAGATTACATAAAACCATAATTACTTCTACCAGCCAGGGAAATATCTCCACTCCTGCTTTTTGAACCATTCTTTTATAATTTCGATAGATACGCAATTCCACGTACATACACCAAAGCATACCCATACTGACTGTCCCTATAAAGCATATGCTGTTAGAGATATAATTAATCTGCCGGCTGCCAGTAAACTGTTTTCCATCTACGAGAAAAGCAATGGTTTCAGACAATGCACCCACTAAATTTACGATTGCTATTCCATCATATATTTTATCTCCCACATGAAGGCTCTCTCTGTTCTTTCGTCTGCAAAACAAAAGGAACCACATCATTAACACGGTCAATCCGTTTGCCATTAATATTTCTTCTAAAACGATGATTGTTATCCCCTCCATCATTCACGGTATGGACTCATTTTTACTAAAATGGGTTCTATCATTATACCAAATTAAAACCGGTTTTTGTCTTTTTCGACATGAATTACAGTTTTTTTAACGTGAACGATGTTTTTTTGCTCAATAGTCATCCGAGGTCACTTTTCACTTTTCACTTTTCACAGCCTACTGCAACTGTGAAAAACCCACGGCTTACAAAGTTAACGGTCTTTGTATCGGAATCATAATAAGAGCCCGGTATCTTAACTGCTGCACCGTGTTTATCAATTTTATATGCAAAAATCTTTTTGTCTTTTTCCTTTTTTGAAGCATTATAGGAAACAGCGACCCTGATCCGTCCCTTTTTCAGGACAGACGACTGCTTTTTCTTTATTCCTGTGACGGAAAAATCATAAACCGGACGTTTTCCAATAATTTTCCCTGCTCTGGCAGAAAGATTTTTCTTGTCAGCCTGTTTCATTTTAATAACCGCAGCTGTATTCATTTCTTTTTTTAATTCTTTTAATGCCTTCGAATCAAAGGTAAGATTTACATTGCCACCATTGACCTTCAATTCTTTTACATTCTTTTTGACAAGTAAATTTACCGCCTGCTTATCCATTTCAAGATGCAGATTCTTCCAGTTTTCAGCTTTTCCTGTATCAAAAGTTATTTCAACAGACAGGTCTTTTATCCTGCCACCCTGTTCTTTTTCTGCCTTTGTAATTTCTTTTTTCAAAACTGCTGCAATATTCTTCACTTTGACCGTATTATTTTTAACTGCAGATTTTGCTTTGACATTAAGATTCTTAACAGAAACGGATGTATCTGCTGCGGGTGGCGGTGTCACATTCCCCGGTTCTTCTTTTGCATGATCCGGTGAAACATTGCCAGATGATCCGTCCGTGCTTCCACCGGCATTTTCTCCGGAACCTCCACTTGAACCGCCTCCGGATATTCCGCCGGAACCTCCACTTGAACTGCCTCCGGAACTTCCACCGGTCTGGGAATGATCCGCCGTTACACGGACCTTGCAATCTGCCTTACTTCCTGTATAGTTGCCATTCCCATTATAGCATGCGGTGAACGTATATGTTTTCGTTTCATTCGGAAGTGTTGCCATCCAGTGATCCGTTCCCTTTTCTTCTAATGTGATCCCGGAAACATCACAGGTTACTTTTATCCCGGCATCTTCCGGAATCCCCTGTCTGCAAAGCTGTAATTCTACTGTCCCCGCACCTTTGACCGTATCGGTTTTTGCAGTCAGCTGCATGCTGGTGGAAGCCTTTTCGATTTCCAGGACAGCCTCCCCGTATGTTGGAATAAAAGATGCCTTTTCCGCTTTAAAATAAATCTTATACTGGCCCGCTTCTGTGTAAAACGGCATCTCCGTTTGTGTATACGATCCGTTTTCTGTCAAACTATAACTAATTTGTACACCATCTTCCTGTTTGATATCAAATGTATGGGGTTTTCCATCATAAGTTACGCGGACAGGTACGGTTTGTATTTCCGGCATCTCACTGTTTTTCCGGTAATAATAAGTGATCTCATGACGATCCTCTGTGATGTTTATTTCTCCCTGATTTGCACTGTTTCCTGCACATGTATATCCATATAAATCCGGACTTCTTAACGTATACGCAGAATTCTTTGGTACATATACTGTCGCGGGTGCCGTATCAGGCACTGTTGTTTCGGTTCCGTCTTCGTTTTGCAGCATATAACGAATCGTTACGGTGCTCCACGCCTGTCCTGCCGTCTGATTATCAGCTAGAATTTTCCCAGTGTCCTCATCTATGATCTTTCCTTCCAGTCTGTCCCCGGAAACCAGACCAGTTACCGCAGGAAGTGTGACAGAAAGGGACTCTCTGGCAGCATCCGGATCATACCAGTTACTGTGTGGCGGAACGGTATATGTTTCTTCTTTTTCATATTTGACCGTATTGTCTGCTCCAATAATGCGGAAAGTAATCTTCAAATGCTGTTTGGCATCCACGATATTTTGTACGACTGTACGGAATTCCAGATCCTTTCCATTTGCTTTTGTGATATTTGTCTCATCAATCCGGTATTGGTCACTATCCCTGTCAAGTGTTCCTGTCCTGCTATGCGGAATTGTAATTTCAGGATCGCACACATAAACAGATTCCTGCCTGCTGACATAATCACGGTTATTTAATCTCCGCGCCAGTTCCATTTTGCACACTTCACAGAAAGGATTCCCAAGATCCCGCATCATGCAGACGCGGCTCGGCGCAAATACCGTTTCTGTTCCTGCTGCCGTTATTCCGATTCCACGGAACCCCAGCATCTTATGCCATTTAATCTTATCCGGATCCGATGTGTCGGAAATATTTTCTCCCTGCATCTTTTTATCATACTCATCGCCTAGTCTTCCGATGCTGTGGGAAATTTCATGGGTCATGACATCCCCCTGCTTATTCTCATCCGAATTTGCCGAAAAAGAAAAGAGTGCATTGGAAGAAGAACCAATATTCGCAGTCGTATTACAAATGATATGGATGGTTCCAACGGCTGCACCGGTATCCAGATATCTGCTCTCCAGCTCTGCCCGCAGTGCCCTGGCTTTGTCTTCCCCGTCCTTTGCAAAATAGCAGGATTTTCCGAATGCCTGCACATGAAAATATGTGTCCGGGTTCGACTCCCCATACATCACGCCCACTCCGGTTTCAGTGGATACCGTCTGTACTGCATAAATATTGATCCTGTCGGAATACTCTTTATAAGGGGACCACTTAAGCAGCCCCTGTGCTTTTTCCGTTGCATCCTTCAAAAATTGATCCTGTTGTTCCCGGGTATAGCCCTCACCCATGATAACAATCACAAAATTTTCCTTATCATCACCTGTCTTGTGAATGGTATAAACGGAAGCTGCCGCCGTCTGGTCTGCCGCTGTCTGGTCTGCCATCACTGGATATGGAAACACCAGGGAAAGCAATAATATCAGGCTAAGTACGATTGCCCCAAACCGTTTTCCATCCTTCTTTTTTACATTCGTCATATCATCCTCCGTACTTTACATTACCAGAAATACTGGTGCTTTCCCTATTCTTCCCACAGACAAACTCCCGGGAAACCATCTGCCGTAACGCTTCTTAAAGCACGATTACCGCAGCATCAAATCCCTCTACCTTTCCATCAAAGGTGTTTTCGGTAAGCAGATTGTACTTCTGCGTGTACTCATTAAATTTTTTTGCACTGCTGCTGCAGTTGAAAATCATGGCAATGGTCTCTTCGCCATTTTTTCTGATCAGGACAACTGTCCCTTCCTCATCTTCTGTGACGATCCCAGCCAGTTCACCTTCTACAATGCATGCATGGCTTTTCCGGACCTGAATCAGCCGCTTGTACCATTCATACATCTCTTTGTCCTGGTATTCCTCATCCCAGTACATGCCCCGTCTGCAGTCCGGATCGTTGGCTCCCGGCATCGCATACTCATCTCCATAATAAATCATCGGCATTCCCGGCAGTAACAACTGAAAAGCGGCTGCCAGATGCTGCTTTTTCTTATTGTCGTTACACAGATGTAAAAATCTTGCGGTATCATGGCTGTCGATCAGATTCCACATAAGGGGATAACAGTTTTTGTTTAAGCGGCCCTTCAAATATCCAAGATTTTGTACGAACTGGCTGACCGTAATCTTTTCATCTGCAAGCAGATCAATCAGGTTCAGGTAAAATGGATAATTCATGACCGTATCCCATTCATCCCCCTCAAGGAAATCTCCAGCATAATGCCAGATTTCCCCAATGATCAGCAGATCTTTCTTTACTGCCTTGACTGCCTTTCTGAAATTCTTCCAGAAGAAATGGCTGATTTCGTCCCCTACATCCAGTCTCCATCCGTCAATATCGCATTCCTTAATCCAGTAACATGCAACATCCGTAATGTATTTTTCAACTTCAGGATTTTTCAGGTTTAACTTTGGCATTCCGCCATAATAACCAAAACATTTGAAGTTTGGGATCTCTCCCCATTCGCTTTTAAGTGGGAATCCGTCAATAAAATACCAGTCCCGGTATTTGGATTTTTCACCATTTTCCAGGATATCCGCAAACGCAAAAAATTCTCTTCCCGTATGATTGTATACCGCATCCAGGACTACCTTCATACCACGCTCATGCGCTTTTTGTACCAGCTCTTTGAGATCCTCTGTTGTTCCAAAGGATGGGTCTATCTGGTAGTAATCCGTGGTATCATACTTATGGCACGAATTTGATTGAAAGATAGGTGTCATATACAACACATCGATTCCCAGATTCTGAATATCATCCATATGCTCAATGATTCCCCTGAGATTTCCATGCAGATCATCCATAGGCGTAATCGGTGCTTTATACCACAGTTCTTTGTCTACCGGCTCCGTTGCTGCAAAACGGGATGGGAAAATCTGATACACGACCTTGTTTGCCGCCCACTCCGGCACCTCAAACATCTCTTCCTCCCGGAGGTTCTGCGGACAGTCAAACATTCTGTCCCTGTTTGTAATGCATTCCTTATCAAACTCATAATTTCCATAATATACCTTTTCTCCCTGCGTGTCCGTAAATTCGAAAAAGTAACGCAGACAGATCAAATGCATCTTTATCTGTGCTTCATAATAATCATGAAACTGTGAGACAGCAACCTTCTTCATCGGAACTGTCTTTCTGGTATCCTTACGCTCCATAGGTATATACTTGTCCTCATAGTGAAGGATTACCTCCTTCATATCATCCTTTTTTACCTGCACGCGTATCACGAATAAATCCTTATCAACCGCATAGCTAAACCTTTTATCCATATCATGAAAAATTGCTGAATATTCCATAAAATTTCCCCTTTACACCTGTTGTTTTCCTGTATTTTAACTTACTTTTTTCAACAATTCTAGCACTATATCCACGATATTTTTAACTTTTTCTACTTTTATGCTTTTTTGCGATGATATTACTGTTCATATAATTTAA
>ERZ1034928.1031-NODE-1031-length-10897-cov-7.075263_pt1 | contig 10897 bp, 18 predicted proteins | sample MGYA00520627_ERZ1034928 | MGnify/ENA primary metagenome ERZ1034928 (study PRJEB33766, sample SAMN09781755) | gut metagenome | biome: gut microbiome | host: Homo sapiens | place: Madagascar | study: EMG produced TPA metagenomics assembly of the PRJNA485056 data... | reverse complement strand
GCTCTGGGGGGCAAAATGGGGGGCTAAGATCTACCCCTCGACGACGCCGTAATAGTACCCCTTCAGCTTCTTCTCCGGCCCCGGCGCGTCGGGGTCGAAGAGAAAGTCGTGCGCCAGCGCGGCATAAAAATCCGGGCGGTCAAGCCCGAATTTTGCCGCCGTGGGGTAGTAGTCCGAGCGCATCATGTTGAGCGCCGCCCACCAGCACAGGGGCGAGATCTTGTCAAAATCCACGCCGATGGAGCGGCCGACGTTGGTGGTGTCCGCCTCCGTCCAGTGCGCGCCGCGCGTGCCGTCGGCATTGGTCATGCCGTCCACCCAGCGGCGCATACCTGCCGCGTCCAGCTCCGCCGCGGCTTCGGCGTGCGGCATATCGTCAAGGCGGTCGTCCAGCCGGTCGAGCACGTCCAGCAGGAGGGCGACGCCCTCAACGCGCGCGGGGGTCGGGTCCTTGTCCATCAGGCTGTCAAGGCTGGACTCAAGCCGGGCCTTATAGGCTGCATAGCTCATGGGCGCACCTCCTAGGCGAGCTTGACAAGGCGCGCCGAGACAAGCGTCGCGTTGGCGGCCCCGGTGCCGGAGATCCCGGCCGCGGCGTTGATGACGGGATAAGCGCCGCCGCAGGCGACAGGGATGTAGCGGATGTCCTCGGCGTGGAGGGAGACGGTGTCGCCCGCTGCCGCCGTGACCTCGCGCAGTGTGGCGGGCAGGCGCGCGCCGTCAAGCAGGAGCTGGAGCGACACGGTACCCGCGGCCGAGGCGTCAACCACCACGTCGGCCGCGACGTAGTAGAGGCCGGGGGCGCGCACGGTGATGTTGGTGCCGGATATCGCCGCGCCGACGCCCGTGTCGGTGTAGACCGTGCCGTCCAGCGTGAGCAGCACGCCGGAGGCCGACAGTGCCTGCGCGTTGGGATTGTAGGCCGCCTCGGAGGTCTTATAGTGGCAGTCTTTCAGGTTTCTGTTGCAGTTCATATTTTTAAACTCCTTTCAAAAGTTGAGGCCCGGTCAGCGTTTGCCGACCGGGCCGACGCTGTTAATAGCGCAGATCTGTGAGGTGGGGCGCGTCAGGCGACGTAGCCGTAGCCATAGCCGCCGCCGTTGCCGCAGCATCCGCCGCCGGCGCGGGGATAGTTGGCATAGATGCCGTAGCCGTAGGGGCTGGTGCGCGGGATGCCGCACAGCGCCCTGTCCAGCTCAAGCTGGTTGATGCGCTGCACATACGAGGCCTCGCGGTCCTGCGCCATGCGGTCGAGGATGCGCTGCGTCTGGGCGACGGTGGTCTCGTTGATCTTTGCGGTGTTGAGGGCGCCATTGTAATTGACGCCGTCGATGGCGCGGAGGATCTCACAGCAGCACTTCTGTCCGGCCGCAAAGCCGGAGTTGACGACGCTCTCGATGTCGCGCAGCTCGCCGAGGATGTTGTAGTTGCCGTCCTTTATCGCGCCGGTGACGTCATAGACGCCCTGGCGCGTCGCGGCCACACCCTCATTGTTCTGGCGCTCCAGCGCCTGGAAATCCGTCGCGCGCTGAACATCGCCCACAGTGGCGGCGCGCTCACGGTTGCCGCCGAAGAGGCCGCCGCCTCCGCCGAGCAGGGCGAGGAGGACGAGCAGACCAAAAATCCAAAGGCCGCCTCCGCCGAAGCCGGAATCGCTGTCAAACATAATAGCTCCTTTCCGTGCCCAGATGGGCACAATTTTTATTTAAATAAGCCGTTGCGCACCCGGCCTATTTGACAAAGTTGCTGATGGTGCCGATAAACATGTCCGGGTCAAGGCCGAGCTGGCCGCAGCCGTAGCGCAGCAGGCTCTGCGCGTCGCGCGGGCCGGAGTACCCGGCAAATGCCTGGGAGTTGAGCGCGGCGTTGATAGCCTCGGACGGGTCGCGCATAGTGCGCATGACCCGGCTTGCGGTCTGCACGGCGCTGGCGATGCGGCCTATCGGGCCGGATGCGGCGGGCGCGGCCTGCGGCTGTGCCGCGGCGGGCTTAAAAAAGGGATTAGCCATCCTTCTTCGCCCCCTTCGACGCGGCCGGTGCCGGGGCGGGCGCAGTCTGCTGCGCGGCCAGCACGCGGCCGATTATCTCTTCAAGGTCGGCCTTGGTGACGTAGTCCTCGGGCCGGATGGGCTTGGGCGGCTCAAACGGCTCAAGCTTGCAATAGGTGGTATCGACGCCGATGGTCTTGCCCTCGCGGCAGGCGATGACGGCGTCGTTGACGCTCATCGCCCAGACCTTTTCGCCCGGTTGGACGGGTACGCGCTCGACGTCGGCGACGGTGGGCACAAATACCAGCGTCTCACGGTCAAAGCCAAAGTCATAGCCCGCGGAGCGGCGGCCGATGCCGGGCCACGGGGCTGCGGGATCGTACATAATATGCGCCTCCTTTACTGCCCCAATTATACGGCAAAATGCCGCGGCGCACCGGCAAGGATAGGGCACGCATGAGGCAAGGATAAGGCAAAGGCCGGGGCGCACAGCCCCGGCCTTTGAAGAAAAAACTTTATAAAATTTGCAAAAAACTCTTGACATATGGTGCACCCTATGGTATAATTAAACCATCCTGAAGGGGGGGAATAAAAACCCCCGGAGGAAATCTAGGAAAGGAGAAACGACATATGAGCAAGAAAACGAAAAAGCGCAGCAATGAGGCCACTGTCGCAAGCATAAACCTCATTACCGCGCTGCTCGGACTGTTAGTCGAGATCCTCATATTTGTGGATCGGTTGATTAACTAGCCGACACTTACGGTGGACGAGGGCGGAAGCCCTCCCCACTGTGAGGATACCACACATCTTGCTTTTTGTCAAATGGACAATGGACGTTTTGATTTGGAGTCTGCTGGCAGTTGCCTTTGCACTGTCCATCACCGCGATCATCCTGAGCATCAAAAACATGAAAAAGTAAAGGAGGCCCCAGCATGGCAAAGACCCCGCAAGACCGGTGGCAAGCCGAAAACATCACGAGATACGTTGTTAAGGTTGCCAAGAAAACAGAGGGCGATATACTCGCCCAACTTGAAAAACAGACGAACAAAGCCGGATATATCAAGGCCCTTATCCGGGCCGACATCGAAAAGGAGAAAAACAAATGAAACTCATAGACAACGACACCCGCGAGTGCATCGCGGAGATCATGACGGACAGCATCAGCATTGATGAGGCGCTCGACCTCATGCGGTTTGAGGTCAGCGACGACGGCCAGATCTACGACGTCGATAACGGCGTCAAGCTCAACGCATGGTACGATAACCTTGAGATGGTGTATTAAGGAGGACAAAGCAATGACACAGTTTACGGTTTATAAAAATTATGGATGCCTTGGGGCTGACAAGCGCGCGGTGTACACCGTCGTCACGCCGAGCTCGACCGCCAAGTGCTATGACCGGCTGACGGTCGATGTGCCCGCGGGCTGGGATATCTGGGAGAGCACAAGCGGCGAGCTGTGCGCGACCATCCCGGACGGCATAGACTTCCCCACGCGCGACGTGCCGGTGCGCGACATCCTGTGCGGGGATGAGCGCCCCATGCTCCGGCTCTGGACGCCGGACGGCGGCGACATATTTACCACGCTGCACATTTGCAGCGTGGAGGAGCACTGAGGAGCTTGACAGCCCCGCCGGGCTGTGATATCCTATAAGCGTCAGGGCGGCACACCGCCGCCCTGTGGATTTAAATAATTTTGTATACTTAAACAGCAGCATCCAAAAAAAGAGCACCGGGATTTTTCCCGGCGCTCTTTTTTTTGCGCCCGTCAGATGACGGCGGCGATCTTGTCCTTTATCGCGCGGACGCGGTTGCGCACGGTCTCGCTGCTGCAATGCAGCTCCTGCGCGATCTGGGCGTATGCCCAGCCGCGGCCGCAAAGCCGCAGCACGGCAAGCTCGTCGTCCGTAAAGCCGCAGGCGGCCTCAAGCTCCATCCGGAGCGCCGCGGGAAAGACAAGCTTTGTCTTTCGCCGCGGTGTCGTCAGCCGGGCGCGGAGCTCCTCCGCATTGGTTGTCGTCATGATTATGCCCCTCCGCCAGCGCTGCAAAAATCAGCGCCACAAGATTCTCGGCCTGCGGGCTGAGCCCGTTGAGCCGGCAAAACTCCGCGACAGCAGGATGCATTTGGCGTTACCTCCGTAATAGCTGGGATGCGCGCCGCAGGCTCACCCGCCCCGGAGGGCGGCTGCGGCGCGCTGAATTATTTATTGAGCTGCTTGCCGATCTGGTCAATGCCCGTTGCGGCGAGGCCGGACACGGCCCCGATGGCGGCGGCGTTGATAGGGTCTGCCGCCGGGAAGTCCGGCATGTGGATGATGAGGGCGACGATGCCCAGCACGACGCCGAGCACGCCGCATATCACGGGCAACCACTTGTTATCCAGCGCCGTGGCCTTGAGGCCGGCGGCGGCGAGATAGCAGATGACGGTGATGGCGGCTACGGATGCGATGCCTAAAGATTCCATGAGATTTTCTCCTTTCAGTTCCCGGTGCCCAGATGGGCACCGCTTTGTTATTTGGGCTTGTGATACTCCTCAAGGTCTGCAATGCGGTGATTGACGACCTTGAGCTGCTCCTCCACGACGGGCACGCGGCGGGCAAAGTTGTTATGCTCGCGCACCTCGCGCGTGAGCTCGGCAAGCTTGGTCTCGGTGACGGCCTGCGCGCGGCCGTTGCTGATGAGCACGCCGAGCAGCGTGAGCCCGCCGGTGATAAGCGCGGTGATGATGGCCTCAGACATGGGCTCCTCCTTATATGTATGGATTTTGCGGGGGCGTGACGTCACATCATGCCTATCACCCCCCTTTGCAGCAGCGCGGCCCATGTCGCCCCGCCGACCTCGCCGTCAGGGTCAAGCCCGTGGGCCGTCTGGTACGCCTTGACGGCCTCGACCGTGGCCGCGTCCATAATGCCGGTAATGCCGCCGGCATAACAGCCGTATGCCCGCAGCAGGTGCTGCACGGTGTTGACGGTGCTGTCCGTCATGCCCGGCTTGAGCAGCGGCAGGGAGAGGTTGTACCAGTACGACGGGGCAAGCCCGCGGCCGGGATCTCCGGTTTCTGCGGCGCCGCCGCTGCCGCCGTAGCGCAGGACGCAATCCCACGGGTAGTTGTAATACGCGCGCTCGCAGATCTCGCGCCCGGTCTGGTCGCCGGGCGCGCCGCCGATGACGCCGCCGCGCTCGTTGATGCTTGCCTGCACGATGCGCCCGCCGCCGATGTAGAGGGCGGCGTGGTGGGCGTAATTGAGCAGGACGTCGCCCGCCTCCAGCCCCGCGCCGGTGGCGAGATCAACGGCGGCCGAAGAGACAATGGCAAAGCCGCAGCGCAGCATGTCGCCGCGCATGTCGCCGGTATAGGTGCAGGCAAGGGGCACGCCCGCGGCCTTGTAGGCGCTTATCACAAAGCTGGAGCAGTCATAGTCCGGCCCCCAGCGGTTGGCCTGGTCGTACCCGTGCGACGCGTCGGCGGCGATGCCGCGCGCCCACGCCACGGCGGATTGTATAACGGTGCTCATGCTTAGACCTCCTCCCACCCGGCGGGGTAGTCCGCCGGGGAATAAACGTTATTGTCTATCTTGCTGCGCCACGTCTTGCCGCCGTGGGTGCAGCAGTCGCCGACGCCATAAGGCGACGTGGCCAGCGCGATAAACGGCAGCGCCTTGGCGGGATCTGTAGACCACTTAAAGCCCCACTGCGCCGGGAGCGTCTCCGGCTCGCCGGGGTAGATAGTGCTGTCGTAGGTCTGACGCAACTGCACGACGCGCCCCGCCGAAGAGCGGCAAACAAAATCTGTGGTGCGCGAGAGCATATTTCTGGCGGCCACGGCAGCGGCAAACGCGGGGATGTACTCCGCGCTTGCGTACAGCTCCGTGCCGGTCATATCCCCGGCGCGCGTCTGTAGGTAGAGCGCCGCGTTGCGTGCGCTGTCGCGCACGGCGGCAAGAGTCTCGGTTTTGGTCATATGCTGTTCACCCCCTCTTCTATTGCCGCGGCGATCTCGTCCGCCGTAGGCGACTCGGCAAGCAGCGTCTGCTCATACGCGCGCTGCGCTGCGGCAAGGGGCGCGTAGTCTACGGCGAGACTGTAGGCCTCGCCGCGGAAGCGGACGCCGTCGGCACGCGTCCAGGTACTGCCGGGCGGGATGGCGCGGCAACCGGCGATAAACTCCGGGCACTTGCCGTCAAAAAAGCCGGTGTCAAAGGCGGTGAGCCCCGCAGCGGGGGCGGTGTGGCAGCGGTAGTCAGAGTCGATATAAACAGTCAAAGCAATACCTCCTTAAACGGCCCAGAGGTTGGAGACCTGCACCTGGCTGCCCGTGGTGCCGTTGGAGGGCACGCAGATGGCGGGGTAATACTCCCCGGTGAGGGAACTGACGTCCACGGAGAGGGTGTGCTCCCCCAGCGTCTGGGCCAGCATCTGCTGGACGATGGCCTGCGTGAGCACCGTAAAGTTGGCAAGCCCCGTGCCGCTGAGCAGGGCAAGGGACACGCCCTTCCACTGCGCCGTACTCGACGCAGTGAGCTTGACGACGTTGATGGTGGCGTAGAGCGTGCTGCGGTTGTTGACGGAGATGGGCGAGTCCGTCGTGACGGCGTTGGAGTTGACGGTGGTGGTGATGAGCCTGTACCCGTCGCCCTGGGTGACGGTGGGCAGGGCGCCATTGGTCGCGCCAAAAGTCGAAAAGCCGGGCGGCGTCTGGATGGTGCCGGCCTGCACGATGTAGAGCGAGGAGGAGCTGATGCGCGTCCACTTGCCGTCCTGATAGATCGAGGCGTCCATATTGGCCCACGCGCCGGTGGAGTACATCTTGACCGCGCCGGGATAAACCATGAGCTGATTTTTTTTAAGGGCATTAAAGGCCACGAGGGAGGCCGTGCCAGTAAAGATCATGACGGTGCCCTCTGCGGCGGTGGCCGGGGCGGAAGCCGCGATGACGTAGCCGGTGATCTCGGCGGCGGTCTTGACCCAGAGCATGTTTTCCGTCGGGTCGGCAGGCTGGGTCAGGCCGCCGACCACCTTAAAATTTAGGCCGCCTCCGCCGCTGGCCTCGCTTGCGGCGAGCTGGGAGACGATGCCGGTGATGCCGCCGGTGCCGAGGGAGACGACGGCAAGCACCACCTGATAACGCACGCCGGAGGCGTTGACGTCCGCCTGCTCGAGCGCGGGGAAGCCGTCGCGCGAGGAGGCGTACTCGATGGTGTCCACGACCTGGTCAAACACGTCCTTGGAGGCCGTGCGGGTAAGGTCGATGGTAAGCAGGATGCGGGCAAAGCCGGAGGTTGCGTCAACGACGGCCCAGTTTTGCGAGGCGGGGTGCTTTATCTGGCGGCCGCAGACAAGGAGCTGCCCGGCCGCCATGGTGAGGGTGGAGCCGGAGTAGCTGAGCGCGCAGCCGGTGAGGATGCCGTCCGTGAGCACGGCGCGGCGGATAATGGCGTCGTCCGCGGGCGCGATCTTTTGCTTAGCGAAGGTGACGCCGGTAAAATTGCTGCTCAATTTTTTAACCCCCTTAATTTCTCGGCGGCGGTGGTGGCCAGCTCGCCGGATTTGTAAAAATAGCGAGAGTCTGTGGAGCTTTTGGACTTATAGGAGATATAGGACTGCAAAAGCTCCCCGTAGACCATAAAGGTGCAGTCCGTCTGCACGGCGAGGTCTTTATCCGAGTAAAACTCTATCTTATGGCTGGATTTGTTTTTTGCAAAGGCCTCGCGGACCTTGGTCTCGACGTCGGCCTTGCCGGAGACGGTGAGGATGTCCCACTTGCCCTCCGCCCGGCGGGCGGGGATGGTCTGCGAGACTGAGCCGTCCTCCGCGAGGTACCAGGTGGTGCGGACGCGTTGCAAGATGGGGTCGCCGGTGTCGTCGGTCTGGCCGGTGTCGATATCCTGCACGGCGGTGAGCTTGGCGGTCCCGGAGGACGAATAGTCCACGTTGCCGATGCTGCTGTGTCCGTCGTCAAAGACGATGTTGCGAGAGACGGCGGGGCGGCGGGCCACGACGCAGGAGAGGGTGTCGCCGGCGTCGGAAAAGGTGACGGTGGTGCGGTCCGTCTTGCGCATGAGGCGCATGTAGACGTTGGGGTGGAAAAAGCCCGTGTTGTCCAGCTCCGGCGCGGTGAATACCGTGGTGTCGGCATTGACAACGTCGAGATAGGGCAGACGATAGGCGGGGTCGGCGGCGGCGACCCAGTTATCGTCGAGGACGGCCTTGAAAAAGCCGCCGACGCTGACGCCCTCCTCGGGCGCGGAATACTCTATCTTGCGGTCAAACGCGTCCAGCGGGGGCAGGAGCGTGAGAAGCGTCCTGTCGCCCTGGGGCTTGACGACGGAGATGAGATAGACGCCGCCGCCGACGACAAGCCAGCTTCCCGCGTCGGCGCGGTTGATGGCCGTGCCGACGACGGTGACGGTGCTGGTCTCGGAGTCGAGTGAGTCCAGCGTGAGGCTGCTGGAGAGGACGGCGGCCTTTTTGACTGTGCGGTAGGCCGCGAGGCTTTTGACGTAGGCCTCCATGATTTACACGCTCCTAAAATAATAATAGACGAGCAGGTCGGCGCGGCCGGTGAAGGCGGCGTCGGCCTCGATGGAGAGGGTGCAGGGCTCATCGACAGGCACGTGGAAAAAGGGCGTGGAGGTGATGTCCAGCACGTCCAGCAAGTCAGTGACCGCGCCGGAGGCGGAGATGCGCCGGGCGTAGGAGTCCTCATACCGTGTGGAGATCTCCAGCGTGTCGGACTCCGCGAGGACGACCGTGAGGGCGCAGACGCCGAAGGTCTTGCCGGAGACGTCGCCCGTGAGGCGGATCTTGGGGTTGGTGATGGCCCCGTAGTACCGGATGAGCAGGGAGCCGGGCACGTGCCCCGCGCCGTGGATGGAGCCGGAGAGGGCGGCGGAGCTGTCCGCGCCGTAGATGAGAGTCTCGGTATACTCATAATCGTAGCGCTTGCTCTCATCCGTGCCCCCGGCCTCCAGCGCAAGCTCCGTCGGCTGGGGCAGATACCACTGCGTTGTAGACAGGAAGCTGCACGGCACCTCCAGCCAGCCGACGGGGTTGAGCTCGCCCTTTTGGACAAAGTTGACCTTGATATCGCGGTAATACGCCTGCTCTGACGCGGGCTTATAGACTAGCGTGAGCGTGCCGGCGGCGGCGATCCAGTTGCAAAAGCGGGTATAGTCGGCATAGGGCGCGTTGGATGTGAACACCAGCGTGCAGGTCGGGTTGCCCTGCGGCTCGCTGTCCTCGCTGACGGCGAGATAAAAGCCGTGGTTAAGGTCGGCATAGGAGGGGCTGGCGGAGTAGCCGAGCCCCGCCCACGAGGTGGACCAGACGTTTGCCTCGCCGTTGAGGGAGTAGAGCTCCCCGGCGGCATTTTTGAGCCAGAATTTGCGGACGCTGCGCATCAGATCGCCTCCCCAAGGCGGCGGTTGACCGTGTCAATGACAAGCTCGATATCCGCCTGCGTGATAGTCTTGGCCGAAAAGTAGAGATTGATGACGTTGCCGCCGGACCCGGTGACGGTGTAGTACCGGCCGCGGTAGGAACCGGAGTTGGACACGGCACGGTGAGCAAGGTCAATGGACGTATTGATTGAGGCGGCGATCTGCCTGTTGACCTCGGGCATTGCCTTAACAAAGCCTGTGCCGACGGCGCGGCCCATCCAGATGCCCACCTCGTCCTCTATGACGGTGGAGGGCGAGTGGATGCCGAGCTGCTGCTTCATCCAGCTGGTGACGTCGCCGACCCAGCCGGATATGAGGCTGAGCAGCCACGAGGTCGTGTCCTTGATGCCCTGGCCGATGCCCTTGACGATGTTTACACCCACGTCCAAAAAGTCCTGGGCGCGGCCGGTAAACGTCTCCTTGATGGTGGCGATGATGCCGTCCGTGGCGTTGACGAGATCGCCGAGGGCGTTGTTGATGCCGGAGATGACGCCGAGAACAAGCTCAAGCCCGGCCATGAGGAGCTCCGGCGCGGCCTGTATGAGCGCCGTGACCAGCGTGACGACGAGGTTGACGGCGGCAGGCACAAGGTCGGGCGCGGCCTGCGCCAGACCCGTGACGAGCTGGACGACCAGGTCAACCGCGGAGGTGAGCAGCTGCGGCCCGGAGTCGGCAAGGCCGTTGACAAGCTCCTGCACGAGGGTGATGGCGGCGGAGCCGAGCTGGGGGGCGAACTCAATGATACCGTCGAGCAGCTCCGTGAGCACCTCAACGCCCATTTCGAGCAGTTCCGGCCCGGCCTCGGCAAAGCCGTCGCTGAGGCCGGAGAGCAGGGCGCGGCCGGCCTCGGCATACTCGGGGAGGCGCTGCTTGAGCTGCGTGGCGGCCTTGACGACATACTCGGCCATGATCTCGCCCTGGCGCGCGGTATCGCCGGAGGCCGCGTCCATGGCAGAGGAAAAGTCGTTAAGGAGCGCCGCGCCGTCGGTGGACAGCTCTTGCAGCATGGGGAGCAGCACGCCGCCGAGGGCGGACTTGGCGTTTGAAAGGGAGGCGTCCAGCCCGTCAAGCGTCTGGGAGTAGGCCAGCCACTGCTGCTGGCTGTCGCTCAAGGGCGCGCCGGTAGCCTCGGCCGCCTCGGCGGCGGCTTTGGCGGAGTCGGCGGCCTCCTTGGCAAAGCCGGCGACGGACTTGAGCGCAACAGCGCCCAGCGCCGTGACGGCGGCAGCGGCGGCCGCAGAGGCCGTGGCCAGAGTGCCGACGCCCTTGCCCATGGCGGAGACGGCGGAGGCCGCGCCCTTCCCGGCGGCCGTAAAGGCCGAGGCCGCGCCGGAGGCGACGTCAAGCGCTTCGCCGAGGACGGGGAGATGGTGCGCGCCGTCCTGCACGCGCTCGGCAAAGTTTTTGACGGCGGTCTTGGCCTTGTCAAGGCCGGTCGCCATGCGCTGCGTGACGGGGGTGTAGCGGCTGG
>ERZ1034928.1029-NODE-1029-length-10938-cov-4.802904_pt1 | contig 10938 bp, 10 predicted proteins | sample MGYA00520627_ERZ1034928 | MGnify/ENA primary metagenome ERZ1034928 (study PRJEB33766, sample SAMN09781755) | gut metagenome | biome: gut microbiome | host: Homo sapiens | place: Madagascar | study: EMG produced TPA metagenomics assembly of the PRJNA485056 data... | reverse complement strand
GAAGAAAGGAGCACATAATGAAAAATCGCCTTGCGAAGAAGCACGCCCGCGCCTATATGGACGGGCGGAAACCTTACCCCGTCCGCGCGGAGCGCGTAGTGCTTGACACCGACGGTCGCTGGTGTATCAAGTGCTACGCCCAGATGCCCACCCGCGTGCTGCGGTGGGTGGAGTGGTACGCCACCCGCGCCGGGTGGACCGGGCTGCACTGGACAGCCCCCAACCTCGTGGGCGTTATCTGGCCTGACGAGCTTGCCCGCCAGGCGGAGCTCCCGCATGGGCAGCTCGTATCGTCGCCCTACGAGTGGACTCCGCCTGTGCGGCGGCTGCAGCGGGCGAAAATGGCGGAGCAGCCCGCGGCAATCGAGCGCGGCGACGTTGTCCGCCCCGCGATCACCCGCACGTGGATGGACGATATTGCCCCATCCCTGCGCGAGTCGGCGCTGACTGCTGCCCGCAGCGACCCAGATGCGCGCCTGTGGTGGGTGCGCGGCAGAGACTGCGCGACGCTCTGCATCCGGGCAGAGGCCGCGCACGACGCCATCATCGAGGCGCGCCGTATCGATCATCGGTACGCGCGCGCCACGAGGGTGCGCTGATGCGCCGCACCTGCGTGATCTGCGGAAGAGAGTTCACCTGCTCTCCCTCCGATAAAATCGTTACCTGTTCGCCCGCCGCGCTGCTCTGAGGAGGTGATCCAATAATGCCCAAGCTCACCAAAAAAGCCTTCCGCGCCCTCCTCGAGGAGTGGCTGGAGGAAAACGAGGACTGCACCCTTGACTACTCCACCATCCGCTACGACGAGGACCTCGACGCCATGACTTGTGAGATGGAGGACGGCTACGGTCGCTCCTTCCTCGTCCACGAGGAGGACGGCATGATCTATGTCGACTGACCCATCACCCCGGCAGGGACATTCCCTGCCGGGATTTTTTTATTTCCATTTCCCTCTCACATAAAAGCTCACCGCCGCTGAGACCGTCGCCGTGGTCGGGCGCAGCAGTGCGAAGCGTCCGGGATTCGTCGCACTCTCCGCGCTCCAGCCGGAGAGCCAGCAGGAGCTGCTCGTAGACTGCGTGAGGCTGCGCTCCACGACCGGAAGCTCCGCGAAGGTGATCGGATAGCTCGGCGCATCGCACACCAGCGCATAGAGGCTGCCCCATGCCTGCGATGCCTCCCCGCTGCACGTCTGACGCCCCCAGCACTCCGCGATGCCGCTTGCGTACATCCGGTACGTCCAGATTCCGCTCGTCCCCTCCGCCTCGATGCCGTCGAGCAGTCGCCACGCCTCCGGTTCTCCGTAGGTGTCGCTGCTGCGCCCGTAAAAGAGCCGCCCGACATGGTCGAGATAGAGATGCATCGCATAGCCCGCCTTGCAGATGAGCAGCACGCCGTAGAGCCCGTGCGGGTGCGCGAGGTGTGCGAAGATCTCCGTGCCGACGGTCCGGTAGATGCCCGGCGCAGCCGGATAACTTGTCACGCTCTGGTAGGCACTGTAGTCCCGCCCGAAGATCTTCTGCACAAAGTCGCCCAACTCGTTCAGCGCGAGCTTCCCGCGGATGAGCGTGTTCCATGCCACATCAAGCAGATCATCCTGCTCCGCGTACTTGCCAAACGCCGCACCGCTGCCGCCTGCGCGGAGGTGGAGCGCCGCCGTGTCCGTCGGGATCGTAACCTCGTATTTTGCGGTGTTTCCGAGGCTGTCCACAGCCTCGATCTTGGCAGTGTAGCTCTGGCTCACCAGTGCCGCCGCCGTGAGGATCACGCCCGCTCCGGAGGTCAGCGCCTGCCCGTCTCCGTATGCGCCGCCGGCTGCCTTGTAGTATGCCTTGAGCGTGCAGGCATTCAGCCCGCCGAGATCGGAGTAGGTCAGCGTCGCCTTGGCATAGATGCAGGTGCCGGAGCTTTTCGCCGTGCCGTCCGCGTCGGACCGGTAGAGGCTGAGGCTGGAGAGCGCCGGCTTTGCGTAGGGCAGTAGCGCCACCTTGAGCGTCTCGCTCGCCGTGTAGCCTCTGGAGTCCGTCACCGTGCAGGCGATGCTTGCGCTCGTGCCGGTCAGCACCTGTGTTCGGTACGGCGATGCCGTCACCGCCGCGCCCGCGCACACCACCTTGTAGCTCTTGATACTCGCCCCGTTTTTGGTGGTGATCCTGCTGCTGTCGAACGTGATCTGCGCCTTGCTGTAGCCCTGCACCCACGCGGCGATCCCATCCGCAGCCGTGCCCGTGTTGTAGTAGCTTGCCGCCGCCCAGCCTGCGGAGATTGCCGGTGCGCAGGAGGCAGGGACAGTCACGGTCACACTTGCCGTCTTGCTGCCGAGCTGCGCGGATCGGCTTGCGTTGTAGGTGTAGAGCGTCAGCGTGCCGGTCGCGCTCTTTGCGCTCGTGATCTGCGGTGCAAAGTCCGCGATGGTCGGCGTAAAGCTCCGCGTGCCGCCCTGCACGTCGTAGAGCACGCACTTGCTCTTGCTCCCCACCTTGAGATAGAGATCGTGCCGCCATCCGCTTGCCGCCGCCGTGATGCTCACGCTCGCCTTGCTGCCGAGCGTCATCCCGCCGGCAGAAAAGCTCGATGCGCGCGGGATGGTGTCGAGCGTCAGCGTCCCGCTGCCCTCCGCGCTCTTGCCGGAGTAGGAGGTGCCGCTCGGTCCCCAGCCGGCAGCGGAGATCGTGATGGTCTTGGTGCCGTCGTCGTTGTGCGGCACCGTGATGATCTGGGACAGCATCAGCACCCAGTCTCCCGCAATGCCTGCGTAGACGCTGCCGGACACTGTCTGCCCGTTGACAGTCAGCGAGCACTCCCAGTTGCCCGTCGTGGCGATCGTCACCGCGCTCCCGCCGGAGATCTGCTTGCGCAAAAAGAGGTTGCACACCACGCGGGAGGTGTTCGCCGCCTTATCCTGTGTATACTCCCAGTCCACGGTTCCGGCGATGTAGCCGCCGCCGGAGGTCTGGGAGCTGTTCTGCAATGCGATTGTACCGCTTGGCATGTCTCACCCTCCGATCCATCGCACGACCAGTCCGTCATCGTGCGTGATCTCCCACTTGTCCTGTCCGATCATCATCCGCTCCTTGATGATCACCGTGCCGACATAGAGCGCACCGTTTGAAAAATACGCCGCCTCCGCGCCGTTGATATAAAAGCTCAGCTTGTCCGGCGTCCAGATGCTCATGTTGGACGAGGTGTCGATCACCTCGTACTCCTGCCCGTTGACGGTCTCGACCGCGCCCGTCACCTGCAGGTCGCGTCCCATGGCAATGCCGATGATCGGCACCGCCCCGTCGTAGCCGATGATGCCCTGCCGGATGTAGCCCTGCACATCGATGCGGTACGCCGCAAAGTCCTCAGATACGCCGTGCAGGCTGTCGCTCAGCTCCGCGTAGTAGGAGAGCGCCTGTTCGATGCTCGCCGCCGTTGCGGTCAGCCGCGTGTCGATCTCCTCCTGATAGTCGCCAAAGTCGGAGAGCGCCACATAGGTGCTCTGGAGCCTCAGCTCCAGTGCAGCCTGCTCCGCCCGCACCGCGTCCGCCGTCTTGATGATCAGCGTCCGCAGGCGTCCGAGCCCCTGCTCCGTCTCCTTCTTCTGCGCTGCGGTCTGCCCGCCCGCAAGGATCTGGCGCGCGGTCGAATCCTCGGAGAAATTGCTCTCGTCCAGGCGGGAGAGCGCGAGGTTGAGCGCCTGCGCCGTCTGAAACAGATAGCTGTAGGTCTGCGCCTCAATGCCGCTTGGCGGCATCGGTAGTGTCAGCTGCATATGCTCCCTCCTATCGTTCGGAGCCCTGCTCCAGCATCCGCGCCAGGGAAAAGAGCCGGAAGTCTCCCACGCCTGCAAACCGGAAGCGGAGATGGTCGCACCGCCTCGGTCGGATGGGGAGCACAAAGCTGCCTGTCCCGCTGCCGGTCACCTCGCCGCTGTAGTGCCACTCGCCGTCGCTGTCGTACTGCATGTAGAGCTGCATGGAACTGCCCGGCGGGAGCTGCAGCCGGAGCTGATAGCGCGTCACATACTTGTGGTTCGGCTGTTCATAATGCTGGATGCCGCTCTCCGCCATCCAGTGCACGGGAGCCTCCGGTGTTCCCTCGCTGCCATAGATCGTGCGGAGCGTCTTTGCCTGTGCATCGAGGTAGTAGAGATCGTCGCCGTGCGCCGCAAAGCACACAGGCTGCACATTGTCCTCCCTGCACCAGATTCCCTTGGCGGGATCGTACACAAAGAGCACCCACGCCTTGCCCAGCAGCGCAACGTAGTAGAGTCCGCCGTAGCTGCCGCCGACCGCCTCGCCGTAGCGCACGTCGCCCAGCTTGTCGGAGACGCGCTTGGGGAGGCTTCCGTCGTAGGCATAGAGCCCGCTGCGCCCCTTGTAGTAGAGCACCTCGCCGCAGATGGCGAGAGAGCGCCACGCGCCCTTCTGCACGCCGTTGCCGGTGACGGAGGTCACCTGATGCGCGCCGTAGGCAGAGATGGAGATCTTGTGCAGGCAGTCCTCCTTAAAAAAGATTGGATTGCCGAGGTAGCCCACTGCGCCGGTAAACTGCCCGTCCGTACCGCAGCTCGCCGCCCATGACGCGGTGGAGTTGCCGTTGTAGCAGCGCCAGTTCTTGAAATCGCCCAGCTTGGAGGCGTAAAGCTCGTTGACCACCTTGCCATCCACAAGCCCGTACTTGCAGCCCCAGAGCCGGTTGCCGCACTCGCAGACGTAGTCCATGTCCGGCGCTTCGCGCTTGACGCTCACGCCGCCGGTCTGCTCGTAGACCTGATCCAGAAGCCCGATGACGATGATGTAGTCGTCCCCACACTTTTGGATCAGCTTGGTGCCGTCCAGATCCCGGATCTGATCCCGGAGCGGACCGTCGATGGGATAGTCTGCCCCGGCGATCTCCACACCGTCGCCCTCCTTGAAATTCGCGCCGATGCCGGTCGCGGAGAGCTTGACGTAGACCGTCACCACAGACAGCCAGCTCCGGCTGTCTCCGGCAAACTGCTTGAGCGTGTGCGGCGTCTCGGAGGTGTCGATCCAGAGATCCCCGTTCGCCGCGCTCTCCGGCTCGGACACCTGCACAAATTTTGGCGTCTGCTCCGATCCGTCTGCCTTGCAGAGCTGGTACTTTATCTTGGTAGTCGATTCCGCCGCCCATGCCGCATCCAGTCCGCCGTGGTCGGTGATGTCCGCCGTGTTGAGGTATTTCTTGTCCGGGAAAAAAACGGCATACGCGCCCATGGAGACGATCTGCTTGACGCCGGTCTTGGACAGCACCAGTCCGGTGACCTCCGCGCCGTTGTAAAACACCCTGCCGTCGTCGACATAGAGCAGCGCGTCCTTGGCGATCATGCCCTGCGGATTCTGTAGCTGCATGACCGTGCTTCTCCGCGCCCGCGTCCCGATCATGGGATAGTCCCGGCAGGAGAGGTTTTCCATGTCCGCGAATTCATTGATCGCGATTTTCAAATGGTTATTATAACCATAGAATGCGTCGGTGACCACGCGGCTCTGCGTGGTCTCCTGTATCTGCGGGAGCCTCATGCCGCACCTCCTCAGAACAGGAAGCGCGAGGCTTCCGGCAGCGGCGCGTGCGTCCGGTGCCACCAGCCGGAATACTGGCTGTAGGCGCTGTTGAACTGCGCTGCGCTCTGGTTGTATTTTGCGCTCTCCCCGTTGTAGAGATCGATCATACTCTGGAGATACCAGAGGTAGACATCCTCTCCGTAGGGATACGGCGCAAGCAGCTCTGCGTCCTCCGTGTCGTAGCCGTCGAAGGTCTCCGCTGCCTCCTCATGCGCATGCGTGAGGATCAGCTCGCGGTGGATCTTCCCGTCGAGCTGACTGAGCCACTTTCTCTTAGTCTCGCGGTCGTACTGGTTCGGCTTCAGCAGATCCACTGCCGCGATCGCGTCCTTGATGGTCAAACTGCCACCTCCTGTCGAAAAAGGCGGAGCCTTGCAGCTCCGCCTCCTTGGTCACTGTGAGGAGAGCATCTCTGCCACCTTCTCGTCGAGCGCCGCCTGCGCCTCCTGCGCCCGGCGGATCTCCGCCGCAATGTGCGCAGGCACCTGCGAGCGCTTGCCGCGCGGGAGCAGGTAGTTTACGCCGTTGACGGAGACGAGCAGGTTCGGCTCCTCGTTGATATAGCCCTTGGGGATAAAAACCTCCACAAGGTCGTCTTTCTTACTTGCCATGGTTCCTCCTTATGGAGAGACGGGTTTCCCCGCCTCCTGTCAGTTGGTCGTGTCGGTCGCGCTGTAGCTGGAGCAGCTCATCACGCGCAGCACGCGCTCGGTGTAGAGGATGGTTGCGCCGTTGGTCTCAAACTTGTAGCCGATGGTGCTGAACTGGTTCAGCGGACCGCCCGCCTGAGACTTGTCCTTGACGATCATCTCCAGCGCGCCGCCGTCGGGATCGATGATGCCGAATGCGTCTTTGCCGAGGAAATAGGTCGCGTAGGTCACGCCGCCGTCCTTGTTTTTGTAGCTGTCGCCGCCGAGGATCGGCGCAAAGGTGTTGCGGATGAAGCGCACGCCGTGCAGCTCGCCGATCTCGCCGTTGTAGATCTCCTCGGGAGAGGCGTACTTGTGCGCCTCGATCCACTCGTCGGAGCTGCGCAGGTCGTAGATCACGGAGGGATGCACGATTGCAACGTACTTGCCGTTGATGGTCGGCACACGGTCCTTCTGCAGCTTGGTCACCGCTTTGTTTACCATGTCCGGCGTCAGCAGGCTCCAGCCGTGCGGCGTCGCGGAGCCGCCGGAACCGGCAGTCTCGCCGCCCGCGCCCATCGTCGCGCAGGAAGTCGGCGTCGAGAGGACTGCGCCGGTGCTCTTGTCGATGTTGTCGCAGTAGAGCACGTTGGTGTTGGTCAGCAGCGCATCGCGGATGAGCACCTCCTGCGTCTCCGCTGCGGACGCGCCCATTTCCTCCGTCGCGCCGAGGATCACGTCGTCATAGGCGTGCAGCTCAAGCTGATCGGAGATCGCGGCATAGGTGCCATACTGGTCGATGGAGCCGGTCTTGGAGCTCATGCCGAATTTCTGGCCGGTCGGGATGACGGCTTCCTGCAGCTTGGAGGCGCGTGCGAAGGTGTTCCACTTGCGCCATTCCACGGTCTTGCCGTGGTTCTTGGGCAGCGGCTGCTTTTTGCCGAACTGCGCGTAGTACATCTCCGCGCGGGCATTCTCCAGCAGCTCGGTGTCGTAAAACGTCTTGAGCTCACCGGAGAGCGTGTTGTTCGTATCGAATGCCGTCTTGGTGCCGGTGTAGGCGTTGACATAGGTGTCGGTTGCGTTTACCAGCGCGCCGCCGCCGTCGGCGAAGCGCTGCAGATCAAAGATGTTCAGTTTCATAGATAATTTCTCCTTCCGTTGGGAAGCCCCGTGTCACTGACCCGGATATAGCTTCTCGTTGCGTGCTGCAGCCATGCGGATGCGCTGCTTCAGCGCCTCGCGCTCTGCCTTGCTCGCCGTGCGATAGTTAAACGTGGTCACGGAGGGAGCGCCCGCGCCCGCCTCGTTTGGGCGCGCACTGCGGCTCTGGATGGCATTGGAGATCTTCTCGGCTGTTTTCTGTGCGCTGACCTGCATCGCCGCTGCCTGCAGCTCCTTGCGGTGTACGGCATAGTAGGCGTCCTCGACGCTGATGCCGCCGCCCGGCGCAGTCATACGCGCAAAGACTGGATTCTGCAGCTCCTGCGAGAGATCAAACTGTGGGAACGTTGCCTTCAGCGCCTCGCTCTGCTGCTGCAGATTCTGGAGATGCGCCGCAAAGCGCTGCTCCTCCTCGCTTCTCTGCCGCTCCTGCTGGAGTCGCGCCGTTTCCTGCTCCATCTGCACGATGTGCTTCGCAGTGTCCACACCGACGCCCATCTCCATGGCGCGATCCTCGTAAAAGGAATCGTCGTCGACGATCTTCTGCGCGAGCGCGTCGTAGTCGATGTTGGCAGGATTCAGTCCGTGCTTGCCTGCCAGCAGCGAAAGCGCCTGTTCCAGCTTGTTCATTGCCTCGACCTTGGGCTTGTCTGCCCGCAGCCGTCCCTGCACCATCTCCTGCAACTTCCGGTTGTATTCGGGATCCTTGCAGATCTCCTCCCAGCTCATGCGGGACGGTGCCTCCGTGGGGCGTTTCTCCTCCGCCGCGTCGTCCGGCTGTGCGGTACTCTGCGCCGCAGGCTGCTCCCTGATCGCACCCTTTGGCAGCGGCGTCTCCGCCTTCTTCGACCGTTTTCGGATCTTGTCCGCCGGAACGCCCAGCTCCAGCAGCCTCGTTTGCCCGGCGTCGGCAGTCTCCGATGTTTCGCCCGCGGGCGCTGCCCCACCGTCTCCGCCTTCCGCGAAGCGCTGCAGGATGCGCCATTTTTCGAGGTTCATACTTGCCTCCGATAGATATAGTAGTCTGCCGCTTCGGGCGGCGAGTCCCGTGCCGCCTCTGTCTGCTTCTTTGGATCTGAGCCATGCGGTCTCTGCCCGAAAAAGGGGACAAGGCGTTCACCTTGTCCCCATTGTTGCATAATTTCAGGTTCTCTCTCTATCCCTCAACTGATGGTTTTTTATCCGCGCATTTCATAGCGGATGAATTCCGGATATTCGCCCGCGAGGAAGTCATAGCCGACGCAGATCGCGTCGAACACCATCCGGACAATGTGCCGGTATCGCGTTCTCGGCGTCACGCGCAGCGCCGCGTTTCCCTTGCCGCCCTCGCGCCGCTCGAAGCGCACCGCGCCACGCGCCTCCATCAGCACAAGGTTGCACTCCAGCGTCTCCGTCAGTGCGGATACCGCCGCGCAGACGAGGTCTCTGCCCTCCTCTGCGCTACCTGCGTGCCCTCTGACGGTCACAAGGTATTCCCGCGGATGGTAAATGATCTCGATCATGATGCCCCTCCTCAGCCCGGCTGGCTCGCCTGCTGGCTTCTCTGGCGCGACTTCTCAACAAGCGCGTGCTCCTTCTTCTTCATGCCGCCAAGCTCATCCGACTCAACAAGTTCCGGTTTTTCCTCCGGCTGCGCCCCCTGCACCGCCGGCATCTGCCCGCCGGTCGAGGAGACGATTCCCTGCAGCTGGGAGAGCGCCATCTGGTCGCCGTACTTCGCCGCAAGATTCACGGCATACTGTTCCACGAGCTGCAGCGTCTGGTAGATGTTGCCGTACTGGGAGAGCTTCTGCATCAGCTCGTCCCGTCCGTCAAACTCCATCATGTCGAGGCAGAGCAGCGTCTGATCGACGATTTGTGGGTTGAAGAATCCAGCACCGAAGAATTGCAGTGCCAGCTCGTTCTGCGTCACCTTTGTGTAAACGCTCCGCTTCTGCGCCGAGACCTTGATGTCGAACACCGGCAGCCGGTAGCCCATGTCCTGCCCGAAGTCCTGCCCCTGATACTGCGGCTGGATCCCGGCGTTGGTGTAGGAGACAAACTGCTCCGCGCCGTACTGCCCGATGATGCGGAATTTGCGCGGCAGATCGTAAAACTGGCGGATCAGCTCGATACACAGCTCCACGATCTCGGCATAGGCGCGGTATGCCGCCTGTGTGCTGTCGCGGCTGCCCTTGCCGCTCGCCTCCTGCAGCGCTGCAATGGCGGATGCCGCCGTCACGCCGGCACTGGTCGAGCCGGTCGAGGTCTCCGTGTTGCCGGAGGTCTCGCGCAGCTCTTGAATCGTGTACTGCAGCGCGGTCAGATAGTTGCCGTCGAGGGAGTTGTGATCGACGACGCGCAGGGACGCCTCGTCCACGTTGCCGTTCACATGGACTACGGCTTTGGAAAGATCGAGCAGCTCCTCCTCGTTGACGTTCCCGTCCACGCGGGAGAAGTAGCGCGGCGTCGCGCCTGCCATCGCGTTCTTCACAAAGGCGGATTTCATTAGATCGATCTCCGTCTGCGGATTCCTGCAGATGTCCACGAAGCCGTAGCCGCAGGGACTGCCCTCGATGGGATAGAGCGCGTCAAAGACGTAGGGATACTTCCCGTGGTCGTACAGCCCCTTCTCCGCCGAGAGCGGATCGTTCTCGGTCGCGTAGAGCACCTGATCTCCGACATAGCGGCAGTATTGCAGCGTCTTTCGCCCGCCCGCATAGCGGCGGTAGTAGACGTCAATGACGGTCGCCTTGTCCGCCGTGTCGACCGCATCGTCGTAGAGAAACTTCGTCGATACGAACGATGTGCCGCCGAGTTTCCCTTCAAGCTGCGGATGCTGCTCCAGAAGGATGTCCTTGTCCACAAGCTCGGTGTGGAAGAAATAGCGGCTTTTCTGGATGTCGGTGACGCCCGGCTCCCAGTAGATGTTCAGCAGGTTGACGCGCTCGACGGAGATGTCGCCCAGCCCGTTCAGCTTCTCTTTATCCCAGATCACCTTGTAGCAGCCGGTGCCCGTCTTGAGCTTCTGCCACATGGCGTCGGAGTAGGTGCGCTCAAAGTGGTTCTGCTCCAGCACACAAGGGATGATGGCGGAGAGCATCCGTGCCTCTCCCTTGTCGCCCTGCTCCCGCGGCAGAATGTTCGGCTCCGGATAGCTCTCCATCGCGTCCGCATGCTTGGCGACGATGACGTTGTGCAGCCAGCCGGAGACGCTTCGGAAGCCGCCGTCCTTCCCAATCTCGGTCTCCTTCGTCTCCTCTGTGGAGTTGCGCAGCTTCCACCACTGCTCGGAGGCAAGGATGCGCTGCTCCGTCCGTGCCTTGCCCGCCTTGTACTTCTGCAGGATGCGCGTGAAGTCCCGCAGCTCCTCTGCGCCGATTCTTGCCTGCATCATCGGCGCAGGCGTGCCGCCTGCCTCTGGCATTGTGTCCGTCTGCGCTCCCATCTGATATGCTCCCGGCATCGCCGTCGTGCTCTGCCCATATGCGTCCTGTCCGTAGCCGTCCATGCCTGTCCGTGCCTGTCCGGTTTCCAGTCCCTCGCGGACATTCTCCCTGCGCTCCGGCAGGGGCGCGCCCTGCCGGTTCTTTTCTTTCTTC
>ERZ1034928.1026-NODE-1026-length-10953-cov-3.637548_pt1 | contig 10953 bp, 15 predicted proteins | sample MGYA00520627_ERZ1034928 | MGnify/ENA primary metagenome ERZ1034928 (study PRJEB33766, sample SAMN09781755) | gut metagenome | biome: gut microbiome | host: Homo sapiens | place: Madagascar | study: EMG produced TPA metagenomics assembly of the PRJNA485056 data... | reverse complement strand
GGGGATAGGGGATTCCGGGCGCGGCGAGGGGGAACGTCAAAATGTCCGACAAAAATAAAAAGACCATTTCTGCGCCGCCTACTTTGAAAAAATCCACAAAAATCAAAAAAGACGGTTCTGTTCTATTGCCGTATTTCCAATAATATGTTATTCTATTTCTAACATCAATTAACAAGAGGGGATTCCGTGATTTTTCGCATGGCTGGAATCGAAACGGATTCCATCGTGGACGGCGAAGGAATACGCCTGACGGTGTTCTTTCAGGGCTGTCCCCACCATTGCCCCGGCTGTCACAATCCGGAAACGCACGATTTCTCCGGCGGCGCTCCGGGAGACACGGGCGAGATTCTGTCCCTGCTGTCTGGTTCGTACCTGATGGAAGGAATCACACTTTCGGGCGGAGAGCCGTTTTGTCAGCCGGAAGCGTTCCGTGTTCTGGCGGAAGGGGCACACCGGCTGGGCAAGACGGTTTGGGCGTACACCGGTTACACTTACGAAGAGCTGCTGGCCGACGAAGAGAAAGCGGCGCTGCTTGGTCTGTGCGACGTGCTGGTGGATGGAAGGTTCAGTGAGAAACAACGCAGCTTGGCGCTTCTGTTTCGAGGGAGTGCCAATCAACGGCTCATCGACGTACAGCGTTCGCTGACGAAGGGTGAGGTCGTTTGGTGGAAAGACCCGTGGAGGACGATTTGAAAACAGGTAAGACGGGGAGCTTTTTAGACCACATCGGGGACAAAGAGGTGTGGGTTCCCATTTTGATAATTCTCCTTGTCGGCGCTGTTATGCTCCTTCTTGCCAGAATGCTGGACAAGGAAAAAAGAAAAGAGCATTTCAAGCGTGAAGAAGAGAACGTCCTCAAAACCCGCCTGATTGGTTTTGACCAGAAATACAAGACCGTCACGAAAGGCGCGGTCGGTCGCACCCTCATGGGTGGGATGCTCGGCGGCGATCTGGGTGCGCTCCTTGGGGCAATGACAGCCAAAGAGGAAAACGTTCCCGTCGGGTATGAAATGGCGCGGTTTCTTATTTTCTACAAAGATGGAACAAAGAAGATCGTGGACGTACCGAAGGACAAGGAGTTGTTCAAACTCTATCTCGAACGGCTGGAAGATACCGGGAGCAAACCTCCCACTGAAAAGGAATAGGAGGGATAAGATGAAGAAACATTCGGCATTGGCGTTGTTGCTTGGAGTACTGTTTTTGCTGGCTGGTTGTTCGACAAGTGCCATATCGGCAGAGGATTACAACAAGCTCGAAAGTGATTACAAAGCGCTTCAAAACGATTATATCGAGCTGGGCAATGACTACAAAGAGCTTTACGGGCAATATACCGATTTATTCGAAAAACACAAGAAAGTGGTGGAGGATTTCGGAACCGCTTTGGACTTGTGCGAAGAATTGATGGCGGAAGTCGAGTCGCTTGCGGGCACTGGGACACAGGGCGCACAAGATGCCGGAAAAGTTGTGGAATGCTATTCAGATGATTTTGTCACGATTTCCTACAGTCATTGTGAATCGTCCAGTGATAAATATAAGGTGGTGCTTGTGGTCGAGAATAAGACTTCAACGGCACTTGCTATTGGGTGCAATTCCTTTGCTGTGGATAACTGGAATCTTTCGGACGCTTTTTGCTATCAGGACGTAGCGGCCAGCAGCAAAGGCTATGTCAAGATTTCAACCAAGGAGTTGCCCACGTTAACTCCGAATACTGTCAGTGGTTCTTTGTATGTGGCGGACAAAAGCAAAACATTGTTCGGAAAATTGACTTACAATACTGTCTTTTCCGACGTAAAGGTTAATTCGGACAACATTGAATAATCCCTCCGCACGGGGCGGAGAGGGAACCGAAGGGTTATTCGCGTGAAAGCGCGGGTAGCCCTTTTCTTTATAGGAAAGGAGTGGAAATCATGAAAATCCAAATTCTGGGAGCAGAGTGGAAAATCATCGACCGCGACGGCGCGCGGGACGAACGGCTGTCCGATTGCGCGGGATATTGCGACTGGACGACGCGGGAGATCGTCGTGGAGAAGAACCCCGGAGGCAATTTGGGAAACATTGACGCATACCTCCGGAAGGTAAAGCGCCATGAGATCGTTCATGCGTTCTTCTTTGAATCCGGTTTGCAGGAATGCTCGGGCGACGTGGAAGCGTGGGCGTTCAACGAAACCATGGTGGACTGGATTGCAATCATGGGCGAGCGCATTTACAAAGCATGGCAGGACGCGGGGGCGGTGTGAAATGGAATATGGAAAGCTATCCGGTGTGATCTGGTCGGCGATTCAGGAGAAACCGGCAGATACAGGTGCATATGGCGATCTTTTCTCCCTCTGCCGCGAGTGGGAGAAGGAGGATTTCGCGGCGGCGCATGTGGTGAATAAGAAGTTGCTCGCCAAGTGTGCGACGCAGATTCGGCGCGGAGATGGGGATATTGTCGGTAAATTCTACGAACAGTGGCGGCGTTGTCTGCTCTTTGAAGCCCCTAATAATTTCGATGCCTATATGATATACATCGAACTCGACCGGAAGCCAAACAAGCGCTTTTATGCGCCGCGCAGGCATTACCTCAAGCCCATGGTGCAGGGATTTCAAGACGTACTGGACGGGAAGCTGCGACTGTTGACGATCTCTATGCCAAAACGCGCCGGGAAAAGCCAGACTGGAATCAACTTCGTGAACATGCTTTCGGGTAAATTCCCCGACCGCTCCACCCTCATGGAGGGAACGGGCGACGACCTTGTGAAGAGCTTCTACAACGGTTGTCTTGAATACCTGACGGTTCCGAACGAATACCTGTTCTACGACGTGTTTCCGGACGCAAGTCTTGTCCAGACCAACGCGGACACAAAGACGATCAATCTAAAACACAAGTCCAGATTCCCGACGATCATGTGCCGTTCCATCGACGCGCGGCAAGTGGGTCTGTCCGAAGCGACCAACGTCCTTTACCTCGACGACTGCGTGGAAGGTCGAGAAGAGGCAAAGAACCGCCAGCGGCTCGACGACAAGTGGGAAGTGATCTCTGGCGACATTATGGGTCGTGCTATTGAAGGTACGCCCATGGTATTTACCGGTACGCGGTATTCCCTGTACGACCCTATCGGGCGCATTCAGGAACACGCGCAGCGGGAGGGCTGGACATGGCGGGCGATAGAGATTCCGGCGCTCGATCTGGTGACGGACGAGAGCAATTACGAATATGAGCGGGAAGGGAAGAAAGTATTCACTACCGCTTATTTCCGGGAGCAGCGGGAGCTTCTGAGCGCTGAACAGTTCGAGAGTGAGTTCCAGCAACAGCCCTTTGAAGCGAAGGGGTTGCTGTTTGGGAAAGACGAGCTGAATTATTACTTTGCGCTGCCGCCGGACAAAGACCCGGATACCGTTATTGCGGTGTGTGACACGGCGGAAAGCGGAAGTGACAGTACGGCCATGGTCATTTTGAAGCTGTACGGGGAGGACGTGTTCGTGGACGATGTGGTGTTTGACGATTCTCCCGCAGACGTGACCAAACCCCAGTGCGCCAAGAAGCTGGTCGAGCATAAGGTGAGTACGGCTGTTTTTGAGAGCAACAATGCGGGCGCGTATTACAGCCGAGATGTGGACGCACTGGTGAAATCCCTCGGCGGGTCGGTGTCTATCCGGACAAAGCGCACGATCTCGAACAAGCAAACACGAATCGAGTTCGCGTCAGACGGCATCAAGAAGCACTTCTTCTTCAGAGACCCGTCCACCTACCCGCGCGGCAGTCAGTATTGGAACTTCATGAAGGAAGTGACCACCTACACCCGTAGCGGGAAGGTTCCCCACGATGACGCGCCGGACGTGTTGAGTTTGGCTGAAAACGAGCTGAGAAGCCTTGTGGGCGGGAAGGTCGAAATCTTCAAGCGGCCTTGTTAAGGCATATTGTAGCGAATGCTTATTGTGCGGGCGCTTAATTGACAAGCATTAGAAATTATGCTATTATTAATATGTGTAATTAATTGGAGGTGTGCGAGTGGGAAACAGAAACCTGTTCGGTCGAAGAATCATCTATTCGGATGTTCCGGAAGTAAACGAGAACAATATTGTAGACGTTCTTCAAAACGCCTTTTTCGCGCACCTTCAAAACAAACAGGATATTGACTACCTTTACAATTACTACAAGGGTAATCAGCCGATTCTTTCGCGCCAGAAGGATGTGCGGCCTGAAATCTGTAACAAGGTCGTAGAAAACAGAGCGAATGAAATCGTGTCCTTCAAGGTCGGCTACCTGATGGGCGAACCGGTACAGTATGTCAGCAGAAGCGATGACGAAAGCATTACAGGTAGCGTCTTGCGGCTGAACGATTACGTTCTCTCGGAGGACAAACCGGTCAAGGACAAGGAGCTGGCGGACTGGTCGCATATCTGCGGCACGTCCTTCCGCATGGTGCTTCCGGACAAGAGAGCAAACGTCGAGGAAGATGAAGCGCCTTTTGAAATTTTCACCCTTGACCCGCGATTCACATTTGTAGTGTATTCCACGGCGCTGGGAAACCCGCCCCTCATGGGGGTGACGTATGTGCAGAAAGAAACCGGTGTGAGCCTGTTCAGCTGCTATACGTCCGACCGGTATTATGAAGTGGAGAGCACGGGTGCGCTCGTTCGAAGTGAAGCGCAGATTCTCGGTATTCCCATCATCGAATACCCGGCGAACAAAGCCCGGCTGGGTGCATTTGAGATCGTGCTTCCCCTGCTGGACGCAATCAACACTATCGAGAGCAACCGCCTTGACGGTGTAGAACAGTTCGTACAGGCGCTCATGCTGTTCCATAACGTCGATATTTCCTCGGATGATTACAGCGCACTACGAGATCAGGGTGCGATTAAGTTCAAGGACATTGACCCGCAGACCAAGGGTGAAATCGATTACCTGATTGCCGAACTAAATCAGACGCAGACCCAGACGCTTGTGGACAGCATGTATAACACTGTCCTGACGATCTGCGGGATGCCGAACCGCAACGGCGGTTCCTCTACCAGCGACACCGGTTCTGCGGTCATTATGCGCGACGGCTGGTCTGCGGCGGAAGCACGGGCGAAGGACTCCGAGCTGATGTTCAAGCAGTCCGAAAAGGAATTTCTCAAGCTGGTACTGCGGATTTGCGATAATCTGACTAACCTGAGTTTGAAGCTCTCGGCGGTCGAGATTCGATTCACCCGCCGGAATTACGAAAATATTTCCGAAAAGGCAAACGTGCTCGTCACGATGCTGGGGAACAGCAAGATTGCACCTCAGTTGGCCTTCACCCACTGTGGCCTGTTTTCCGACCCGCAGCTGGCGTATCGCATGAGCATGGAGTATGCCAAGGAACAGGAAAAGAAAGCAATCGCGATTGCATCGAAAGGGGAGGGCGGCAATGACGGCAATGACAGCAATGACAAATCCGGAAACGAAAACCCCGTTTCAGCTGACCCCGGAGATCGCAACGGCGATTGAGGAAATTTTGAAACGGCGCAATCAGGCGGAGGTCAAAATTGAAAGCGGGCGTGTCGCTGTGATTGAAATCCGGCGAAAAAAGAAGATTTGAGTGGACTGGGCAAGGGTCTGGTTGACAGCCGTGGGGCTACCTCCTAAAAAAGGCAGCCCTTTTTCTTTTATTTCTAAGCAGCAGGGAAGCTGCTTTATAAAAAACGCACAGTGAATTTACGGCGGAGGGAACCGCCTGACAAAACACAGGAGGGAACTACTACCATGGCAAAGATCGATACCACCAAGATTCAGGGCTACGCTGAAATGTCCGACGAGGACAAGATCAAGGCGCTGGAAGAGTTCGAGATCGAAAGTAATCAGGACTTGGCGCGCTACAAGAACGCGATTTCCAAGGCGAATTCCGAAATTGCAGAATGGAAGCGGAAGCACAACGCGCTGCTGAGCGAAGAGGAAAAGAAGAAGCAGGAGCAGGAAGATAAATTTTCCCAGATGGAAAAAGAACTTTCAGAGCTTCGCGCCGCAAAGAAGGTATCGGAGTTTAAGGCGAAATTTGTCGCGCAGGGATACGATGAAGCGCTGGCAGAGGACACCGCTAAGGCCATGGCAGAAGAGGATGCTGATAAGGTGTTCGCCAATCAGCAGAAGTTCTTGGAAGGGTACGCGAAGAAGATCAAGGCCGACGCGATGAAGGACACGCCCAAGCCCGGTGCGGGCACGGGCACTGGTTCCGGCGAGGATTATGGCAAGAAGATCGAGGAAGCGCGTGGCAACGGTGATTTTGCGGCGGTCGCATATTACACCCGCCTGCAAGCCGAAGCGGAAGCACAGACGACCAGTGAATAAGGAGAAATGCAAGTATGGCAGATACGTTTGCTACCAGTTTCGGAGTTCTGAATTACTCCGGTATGCTCTTTAACAAGGGCAACACCCGAACCCCGCTCAGCTCCATTATCGGCGGCAGGGCAAAGATCACGAACCATGTGGAATTCGTCACCGGTCAGGAGTTCACCTCCGGCGGCGGCGCTCAGCCCGCGATTAGCGAGACTGCATCCCTGACCGCTCCCGACGCTACGGTCGTGACTCGTGAGCAGAAAACGAACGTCACGCAGATTTTTCAGGAGTCCGTCGGCATCTCCTACGGCAAGATGTCCAACATGGGTACGCTCTCCGGTCTGAACGTGGCCAATCAGCAGGCGAACCCCATGAACGAGCTGGATTTTCAGGTTGCCGCCAAGATGATGAAGGTCAACGCCGACATTGAGTACACGTTTATCAACGGCGAGTACAACAAGGCCACTACCGACGCGACGATCAACAAGACCCGTGGTCTGGTGACGGCCATCACCACCAACACCAAGGCCATGGCTTCCAAGCCCCTCGGTCTGTGGGACATTGCGGACATGGTGAAAAAGATTTACGGCGTGAACGCACCCACGGACGGCCTGTGCCTGTGGTGCGACGCGACCACCTTGTTCCAGATCAACGCCGATGCTGTTCAGAACGGCCTGACGGTGGTTCCCGCCGCCCGCGAGATCAACGGTATTCGGCTTTCCAGCGTGGTTACGCCCATTGGCATTGTGTACCTGTATCTGGGCGAATACCTGCCCGCCGGTACGGCGCTGCTGCTGAACCTGAGTGTGATCGCGCCGGTGTATCAGCCCGTTCCCGGCAAGGGCAACTTCTTCCTTGAGCCGCTGGCTAAGACGGGCGCAGGCGAGAAGTACCAGCTCTTCGGTCAGATCGGCCTTGACCATGGCCCCGAGTGGTTCCACGGTAAGTTCACCGGCATTGCTCAGAGCTTCACCAAGCCCACTTACAGCCGCAGCGTGTTTATTGCCAACGATGCGGACAATCCCGTGAATACCAAGGCGGTTGCAGGCGGTTAATCTACGCGGCATCGGATAGGAAGGAAAGGTGGAAACATGACTGACGCTGAAAAGCTTCAAATGGTGAAAACCATGACCGGCGAGACGGATGAGGACATGATTTCCACCTATCTCACTATCGCCGGAAACAAGGTGTGCCGCAAAGCCTATCCCTTTGACCCTTCGGCGACGACGGTTCCCGTCCAGTACGAACATGTGCAGGTCGAAGTGGCTGTGTACCTGCTGAACAAGCGGGGCGCAGAAGGTCAAATCTCGCACAGTGAGAACGGGATTTCCCGCTCGTATGAGAACGGCGATGTTCCGCCCACGCTGCTGCGAGAAATCGTCCCTTGTGCCGCTGTGCTGGGAGGTTCGTCTTGAGGATTCTGGCACGGAATAAACGTCCTCTGTGGTATCTACTCTACGAGGGAAAAGAGCCGGTCAAAGACGAGGACGGCAATGAAACCGGGGAGTTTCAGATCACGTACAAGACGGCGGTACGGCTCGACGCGAACATTTCCGCAGCTACCGGCTCGGCACAGGTTGAACAATTCGGTAATTTTGCTGGGTATGACAAGGTTGTCGTTACCGACGACATGAGCTGTCCTATTGACGAAAACACGGTGTTGTTTATCGACAAGGAGCCGGAATACGACGCGAACGGCGCACCTCTTTACGATTACGTCGTCAAGCGAGTGGCGAAATCGCTCAATTCGATCTCCTACGCCGTGAGCAGGGTGACGGTTTCGTGAAGCACTTTGAAGTTCCACTCACCGATTCCGGAATTGAGCGTCTGATAAAGGAAACCGAAAAGTACGAAGCGTGGTTGAAAAGCCGGACGGAAACCCTGCTGCGCCGCCTGGCGGACGAGGGGATGAACGTCGCTTCCATGAAGTTCATGGGCGCGGTCTATGACGGTGTAAACGACGTTTCGGTGACGGTAACAAAACAAAACGAGCGCGCATGGGCGGTCATTGCCACCGGAAACGCTACGTTGTTTATCGAATTTGGCAGCGGTGTTACCTATCCGGACGACCACCCGGAAGCGGGAAAACTCGGTATGAAGCGAGGACAGTATGGTAAGGGTCTCGGTAAAAGACATACTTGGGAGTATTATGGCGAACCGGGTGTCAACGGGGTTCAGAAGCGTTCGAGAAGCGGGCGGATGGTGGTCAAAACTCACGGCAACCCTGCGAATATGTCGATGTACGAAACGGTGAAGGAACTGGAAGAGCGGCTGCGCTCCATCGCAAGGGAGGTGTTTGTTTGATCGACATCGAGAATGTGATTTACACGGAACTGGCGGAGAAGCTGCGAGAAACATTTCCGGACATCCATCTTAGTGGTGAGTATGTAAACGCCCCGCCGGGTTTCCCTTATGTGAGTTTCGTCGAGCAGGACAATTACACCCCTATGTTTCACAGGGATAGTAGCAGCACAGAACGATTCGCTATGCTCCTTTACGAAGTGAACGTGTATTGCAACAAGGGAACGGGCAGAAAAGCGCTCTGCCGGAAGATTATGACCCTCATTGACGATTTCATGTACGCCAAAAACTTCGTAAGGATTTCCCTCGCGCCTGTTCCGAACCTCGAAAACGGAACGATTTACCGGCTGACCGCCCGTTACAGGGCGGAAACGGACGGAACGAACCTCTATAGACCCACAAGCTATTAAAAAGGAACGGTGACTCATGGCTATCTCCACTTATAAAGTATTCCTCATGCAGAAGGCCGACAGCGGCGACACGTGGTCGAAGCTGATCGACATCAAGGAGTTTCCCGACCTCGGCGGTGAACCGGAAATGTTGGAAACGACCACCCTGAGCGACAACATGCAGACCTACATTCCGGGTATTCAGTCTCTCGACGGCCTGTCCTTTACCGCAAACTATACGCTGACGGATTTCCAGAAACTCAAGGCACTTGAAGGAAAGACGGTCGAATACGGCGTTTGGTTTGGCGCAAGTGAAACCACCGGAACGCTGACCCCCGACGGTTCGAACGGCAAGTTTACGTTCAGTGGCGAGCTGTCCGTGTACCCCGTAGGCGGCGGCGTGAACGAAGTGGTCGATATGAACATTTCTATCGCCCCCTCCACCCCCATTACTTTCTCCGCTACCTAAGCGATTTCATAACAATTCCAAAGGAGGCGTTGTATTATGGCAAAAGTTCTGACGATCAAAGACCCCGAAAGCGGTATCACCTATACCCTTGAATACACTCGCAGTACCATCGCGCAGATGGAGCGGAACGGTTTTGTGGCTGACGAGCTGTCGAAAAAGCCCATGACTAACTTCCCGGCGCTGTTCGCCGGTGCGTTCCTTGCCCACCACCGTTTTGTCAAACGAGACACCATCGAAGGCATTTTCGCCCGCATGACTCAGCGCGACAAGCTCTTTGAAAAGCTGGTGGAGATGTACAACGAACCCATTGTTTCGCTCCTTGCTGAACCCGACGAGGATGCAGACTCGGGAAACCTGACTTGGGCGGCGGAGTGGTAAGCGAGCCACCGCCCGTAGACGAGGGGGCTGGGGAAGATGTCCCCGGCTCCCCTTTTGCTTACACAAACCAATTCAACGAAGTGTTTCCTTACTATCTGGCTATCGGCATGACTTACGAGCAATTTTGGGAACAGGACTGCGAACTGGTCAAGTATTACCGAAAGGCCATGCGAATTCGGCAAGAATTGAGCAATCAGCAGGCGTGGTTACAGGGCTTGTATGTGTACGAAGCGATTGCTGATTTGACTCCCATCCTTCACGCTTTTGCAAAGAAGGGGTCAAGACCGAAGCCTTATCCTACCAAGCCCTTCGACCTGTCAGGAACGAAAGAGAAGAAAGAACGAGCGGAAAAGGCCGACGCAAAAGCGTATGCCTACATGCAGGCGTTCATGAGTAGTGTGAATCGTAAATTTGCGAAAGATGGTGAAGCTTCTTAATGGCTGACAACGTGAATATGCAGGGTTTGCAATTTACGATCACCGCAGATACAAACGAAGCGACGGCGAATCTGAGACGGTTGAGCAGCGCCCTGAAAAGCCTGCAAGGCATTGCTGCAAAAGGTATGCCCTCGTCGAGCGGTATCGGGCAGTTTTTGACGAAGCTGCAAACCGAAGCGAATAAGGTCAACGCAGACACGCTCTCGGCCAAGCTGACGAAGATCGGCAACGCCATGAAGGTGTTTGGTGCAGGACAGAGTACGATCACCTCGACCACGGCGCTTTCTTCGGCGCTGACGAATATCGACACGGCGCTCGGGCAATTTGCACAGGACAGTTTTACAAAGCTGGACATGCTCGCCGGTTCTCTCGGCAGGCTTGGAAGCGCCACCACCCGTATTCCGCTGTCGAGTACTGTAGGGAAAAACATTGCCGATTTGGGCGCTACAATTCGGAATCTCGACTGGACGAGCGGCGACAAAGTGGACGCTTTGGCGCAAGGGCTAATTAGTCTCGCGTCCGTGCCGAAGTCGCAGAATTTTAGCTCCTACATTGAAGAATTGGGAAAATTTCCAGATGTAGTCGAAAAGCTCGCAGAAGTTGACCTTGATAAATTCAAGGCACAAATCGAAAAGTTGACGACCGCTCTAAGACCGCTGGCAACGGAAATAGAGAAAATATCCAGAGGACTTTCCAATC
>ERZ1034928.1025-NODE-1025-length-10972-cov-3.640011_pt1 | contig 10972 bp, 8 predicted proteins | sample MGYA00520627_ERZ1034928 | MGnify/ENA primary metagenome ERZ1034928 (study PRJEB33766, sample SAMN09781755) | gut metagenome | biome: gut microbiome | host: Homo sapiens | place: Madagascar | study: EMG produced TPA metagenomics assembly of the PRJNA485056 data... | reverse complement strand
GCTGTACTCTTCCCTTTTTTCTGTTCAGACGATATCTCAGTGCCAGAATCTACATCCATTTTCCGTGCCATATAAACGCTTATCACCAAAAACAATGCCAGAATGCACTGTTCCAATACGGCACTCGGAACAGCCTTGTGATTCAAAAACTGTAGAAGAATTCCAAATGCATAGGAAATGCCCACACAGCATGCCGGTCTGCCTCCCTTCAGAAAATTTTCTGCAGCAAGATCATGTATCATACCGCCTGCACATCCAAGCAGATAAAATAATATGATGCCAGACACAAGCACGGTCCAGTACGATGTATGCCTGCTCATCACATAAATACATCCAAGTGCTGTCAGCAGAAAAGCAGCACTGACCGCTTTTGCTTCCTTTGGAATCCGTTTCTTCCAGAAAACATAGGAAAGAAATCCCGGAACACTAATTCCGAGAATCCAGCTCTGTGCCAAAACGACCCCACCTGCATCCGTCACATATGCCATCATATTGTCAAACTGATACTCCAGTCCAAGAAATACGAAAAAAAATAATCCCAATAAACCAATTGCCTTCTCTTTTGTTTTCATGCGCTTCCACAATTCCTTACTTTTTTGTTCATTATATACCTCATCCCCTTGTCTGGAAAAGAGAAATTTTCACCATTAAGACTACTTGAAAATAAAAATATGTTAGTCTACACTAACCTTGTGTAAATCATTGAGACTCCCATTTCACCGGAAGCCAGCTACTTCCGGTTGGAGTTTCTTCATTACTGAAAGGAGAACAACATTGAACTATTTGGAGATTGAAAAAGTAATCGGACGTGAGATTCTGGATTCCAGAGGAAATCCAACCGTTGAGGCTGAGGTCTATCTCGTAGACGGCACGATTGGTCGTGGAACCGCACCAAGCGGTGCTTCTACCGGTGAATTTGAGGCACTTGAGCTTAGAGATGGCGATAAAGGAAGATATCTTGGAAAGGGCGTAACAAAGGCTGTCGAAAACATCAACACCATTATTAACGATGCGATCGAAGGCATGGACGCATCCGATATCTATGCAATCGATAAAGCTATGATAGATGCTGACGGGACTGCTGACAAATCAAAACTTGGTGCAAACGCAGTTCTTGCTGTTTCCATCGCCTGCTGCAGAGCCGCTTCTATTTCACTTGATATTCCATTATATCGTTTTCTGGGTGGTGTTTCCGGAAACCGTCTTCCGGTTCCAATGATGAATATCGTAAACGGAGGATGTCATGCACTTTCATCCGGACTGGATGTTCAGGAATTCATGATTATGCCAGTTGGTGCTCCATCCTTCAAGGAGTGCTTAAGATGGTGTTCCGAAGTATTCCATGCACTTGCCTCCATTTTAAAAGAAAGAGGTCTTGCTACTTCCGTTGGTGACGAAGGTGGTTTTGCACCTGCATTAAAATCTGACGAAGAAGCAATTGAGACCATCCTTGAGGCTGTTAAAAAAGCAGGCTATGAGCCAGGCAAAGACTTCAAGATCGCTATGGATGCTGCTTCCTCTGAATGGAAGAGCGAAAAAGGAAAAGGATACTACAAGCTTCCAAAAGCTGGAACTGAGTATACCGCAGAAGAACTGATCGAGCACTGGGTAAAATTATGTGAGAAATATCCGATCATCTCCATCGAAGATGGTTTGGACGAGGAAGACTGGGAAGGATGGCAGAAACTTACCGCAAGACTTGGCGATAAAGTACAGCTTGTAGGTGATGACCTGTTTGTAACCAATACAACACGTCTGGCAAAAGGTATTGAACTGGGCGCTGGAAATGCAATCCTGATCAAACTGAACCAGATCGGTTCCGTTTCTGAAACTTTAGAGGCGATTAAGATGGCTCATAAAGCCGGCTACACCGCAATCTCCTCTCATAGATCCGGAGAAACAGCGGATACTACAATTGCAGATCTTGCAGTTGCTTTAAATACCTGCCAGATCAAAACCGGTGCACCAAGCCGAAGCGAACGTGTTGCAAAATACAACCAGCTGCTTCGTATTGAGGAAGAACTTGGTGACAGTGCAGTTTACCCTGGAATCAAAGCATTTAACGTTAAATAAACGTTTTCAATCAAACAGATCTTTCACTTTTTATCAGCGTAAAATCGCTCAGGCCTTTCATGGTCTGAGCGATTTTCTAATATGATCAGGGGACAAAAGCCACCTTTTGCCCCCTGAATCTATCTAAACAACAAATATTCTGGTTATGCCAGCTTCCAGCCGGCAGCTTTTTCTCTTGCATGAAGGAAATCCTGATATAGTCCTTCCTCTTTTGCAAGTATCTCATGTGTTCCACGCTGTACGATATGTCCTCCGTTTAAAACAAGGATCTGATCTGCATGGCGCACGGTTTTCAAACGATGAGCAATCATGATCAGCGTCTTATCTTTCGTCAGTGCCTGGATTGCTTCCTGCAATTTGTCTTCATTTTCCGGATCTACGCTTGCTGTCGCCTCATCCAGAATAATAATCGGTGCGTCCTTTAAAATAGCTCTTGCAATGGAAATCCGCTGTTTTTCACCACCGGAAAGTGATCCTCCGCCCTCTCCGAGTACGGTCTCATATCCATCCGGCAATGCTTCAATAAATTCATGACAACATGCGGCTTTCGCAGCATTTACCACTTCCTCATGGCTCGCATCCGGCTTGCCAAATTTAATATTATTCTCAATTGTATCATTAAAGAGGTAAACATTCTGAAATACCATGGAAATGTTCTGCATCAGGCTGTCAAGCTTATAATCCCGGACATCTTTTCCTCCGACACGGATACTTCCCTCCTGGACATCCCAGAATCGTGCAATCATATTACACATCGTCGTTTTTCCGCCTCCGGACGGTCCTACGACTGCGGTTGTTGTACCAGACGGTATCTGGAAGCTTACCTGATCCAGAATTTTTCTTGCAACGCCATCTGTTTCATAGGAGAAGCTTACATTGTCAAATACCACGGAAGCATCCTGTGGCATAACATTTTTACCATCAATATCCATAACAGGCGTAGCATCGATTGCATTGGCCGTATCCATGGATGCGCCAAGCATCTGAAGATTATCTGACATGTTCCCTGCGCTCTCCAGTTCCTGATAGATCATAAAGGACACAATAAGCATCATAATGCATTTTGCAAGTGACATCGTTCCATTTGTGTAAAATCCCAGTGAACATACCAGAATAATCACTGCAAAAACGCGAACTGTAATCTGTCGAATTGCCATCCACGGTGCAATGGAACGCTCAAGTTCCAGCGCCCTGTTGCAGCTTTCCCTGACGGTTTTTGCCACAGCCTGATCATTATCCTTTTCCAATCCATAGGATTTTACAACACTCATTCCCTGAATATATTCAAGTACTGCCTCAACAAGGCTTTCCTGGGCTTTTTGTCTTTTTGGTCCCGTCGAACCGGAAGCTTTGGTTGAGCATTCTGTCACAAACAGATATACCACAACGCCGCCGAGAGCAATAAGGCCGAGTCTCCAGTCAACGACAAGAAGCGCAAGGCTCAAAGCCAGAGTATTTAAAAATCCACCAACAACCATGACCAGGCATCGGGATGCATTGTTCTCCACATCTCCAAGCGTTGTCGTTACAACAGCCGTAATATTTCCCAGACTGTTTTTGTTAAAATAGCCCATCGGAATATACCTGAGCCGGTCTCCTATATGGATCCGCTTCTCTGCGACCATAAAATAACCGGCCTCTGTTTCCGCATTGGATGAAAAATAAAAACAGATCATTCTTCCTGCAACCGATACGACCATAACTGCAATAACGAGTCCGAGTCCGTCCACGCCTTTCTTTCCGACAACCATATCAATGGCAAGCATCAATGCTCCAAACTGCATCGCAGTAAAAAGTGCTCCTATGAATGCGATTATGATTGCCCGGGTCAGAACCGGACGTTTTGATCCTGTAAACTGAAATATTTTCTTTATGATTCCAAACATGTGCTTCCCTCCTGTAATGTATCTCTTGTTCCAAGATATGACTGCCACATATCTTGGTATAAAGGACAGTTGGAAAGCAGTTCTTCCTGTCTGCCTTCTGCCAGGATCTCACCATTTTTCACAACAACAATTTTATCCGCTTCTGCAATTGTGCCAAGCCGGTGAGCAATGACGATCAATGTCTTTCCTTTCGTAAGCTTTGATAATGCCTGCTGGATCAGTGCTTCATTCTCCGGATCTATACTTGCCGTCGCCTCATCCAGAATTACGATCGGTGCGTCTTTGAGCATTGCTCTTGCAATGGAGATTCTTTGCTTCTCACCACCGGAAAGATGTCCTCCACCACCGCCACATATCGTATCATATCCATGATCCAGTGCCCGGATAAAAGTATCACAGCCTGCTGCTTTTGCAACTGCTTCTACCTCCTGATCCGTCGCATTTCGTCTTCCCATGCGGATATTCTCCCGCACACTGCGGTCAAACAGATAATTGTCCTGCGAAACATATGCAATTTTCTGGTTCAACTGGTCAAGCGGGATCTTACGAAGATCAACACCTCTGATTGAAACACTTCCGTCTGTAACATCCCAGAAACCGGCAATCAGTTTGGCAATTGTGGATTTTCCGGAGCCCGACGGTCCGACCAGTGCAGTAACGGTGCCCGGAAGTATCTTCAGGTTCACATTTTTTAAAACATCATCCTGTCCCTCTTCGTAAGCAAATCTTACATTTTTCAATGTAATCTCTTCTCCTGAAAGAACAGCCTCTTTGTCCGGTCTTACAAGTTCCGGAGCATCCATAATCGCTGCAATCTCGCCAACATTCGTGCCGACAATTGCCAGCTCATCCACAAATGACAGCGCTGCAAGAAATGGTCCGGTAAACCCAAGTGCCAGTACAATGATTGTAAAGAAATCTGCCGCAGACAGGCTTCCTCCTGCGTGAAGCAGCAGTCCAACCGGAAGTACCGTGATCAGAACTGACGGGATAAAAGTCTGCATTACAACCATATATTTGGAACTATCCCTCATCCATTCCGTATAATATGCTGCATTTTCATTCACTGCACCGGAATATTTATGGTAAGAACCTGCCGACTGGCTGAATGCCTTTACAACCTGGATTCCACCAACATATTCTACAATTGCATCTGCCATGCGTTTTCCAACTTTTACAGCGCCTTCCCATCGCTCTGCATATGTTTTCCCACTTCCTGATGCTGCAATCATACCGATGATCGTAGTAATCAGCGATGCAATTCCAAGTCTCCAGTCAAGAACAAATATGTAAATTGCAATGGCAATCGGCACGACCAGATTTGCTGTCATTTCCGGAATCAGATGTGCGAGTGTCGGCTCCATTCCTTCCACACGGTCAACGAGAGTTGTCTTATACTGTCCGGACGGGGTATCCAGTATTGTTCCCATCGGAACCCTTGAAAGTTTCTGTAACATTGCCTCTCTCAGATCTCTTAACGTGTGATAGGTTGCGGTATGGGATAATACCGTAGAGATGGTCGAGCAGAGTGATTTCACGAGATATCCTGCTCCAATTCCAATGATCCATGGAATACATGTCTTCATCCCGTTACCTTCCAGCACATTTCGGATAATCCCTGCCAGGCTCACATAGGAAAACATTGTTCCCGCCACTCCAAGTACAGCCATTATGACAGCTGCATAGAAGCCTCCATGATACTTTCCGGCCCAGCCCCACAATAGTCCAAATGGTGATGGTTCCTTTTTTTGTTCCATTTTCTTCGTCTCCTTTTATCTTAATCCTAAGATTTCCAGCCATCCTGCTGTATAAAACAGCCGATAACTGTTAAGATAATCGAATGCTTTCTTACGAGGCATATCATGACGAACGGTTTCGAACATACAATTGAATAATCCACTCGATATGATATGGATCAGACCATCATCCATCGGTCTTACCTTATACCCGGCAGCTATCATCATTTCAACAAGCTGCGCTCCGGAATTAGCTTCAATTTCAACAAGTGTATCGATATAATGTTCATATCTGGTTCCACTGGAAGCACAGGCAATCAGCTTAAACACGTCAAAATTGTCATATACAAATTCCATGATCCACATATTATTATCTGAAATTTCCGATAATCCTGCGATCTGCTGCTCTAATGGAAGTGCTGCATATTCCTGTTGTGCGCTCCGATAGCGTTCCACCAGTTCTGTGGCTTTTTTGTCCACAATCGCCTCAAAAATGGATTCCTTATCCGTGTAATACCGATAAATTGCACCTGTTGTCACTCCTATGGATGAAGCGATCCGTCTCATCGATGTTCCCTGAAAACCATATGCAAGAAACTCTTTTTTTCCTGCCTCAAGCAGATCCATTGCAAGCTGTTCGTTTACTGGTCTCATGATTGTCTCTCTTAAAATAACATCGTTATCCAATAACAGTGTTATTTTAAGTTTTGTCCTCCTCTCCTGTCAATATGTGTTATTGAGAACTTTTCTCGTTAGATTCCGAATCATGTTGTGCTGTGTTTATGATATTTCTCACATGCGCAGTATAAAGCCGGCGGATATCCGCCAGCTCTCCTAATCCTTCCACAATACATTTCACCTTATATCCGGCTTCCTCCATAAGGCATTTCCACGATTCTTCTTCGGCTCCTGCCATATCATTGTTTGCATGATCCCCGGCCACTACCATAAGTGGGCGCAGCACTGCCGTTTTATAATCACCACCCGTTTTGACCATATGAATGAGATCCGTAATGGAAGAAGACGCTTCCACTGTCGCAACATAATAATTTATATAATTTCTCTGCCAGAGTTTCTTCTGCAATCTGGTATACACCTGATTGGCTCCTGCCTCTGTTCCATGTCCCATAAAACAGATTGCAGTCTCCCCATCGTCATATTGAACGGTTGCGTCAGTTATTGCATCAATTACCTGGTCGAAGTCTTCTTCTGTTGTTAAAAGAGGATCTCCAATATCCAGCTGTTTGAACCGGTTTCTGTATTCTTCTACGGTTTCTGCCAGCTCCATATACTCTAACCCGTCCATCAAATGTGTTGGCTGAACGATCAGCTCTGTAATTCCGTCTTCCAAAGCATGCTCCAAAGCCTCTTTCACATTATCAATTCCAATATGATCTCTCTTTTTTAATTTATCGATGATCACCTGACTGGTAAACGCCCGTCTCACCTCATATTCCGGAAATGCCGCTGCGATCGTCTGCTCGATTGCATCAATATTCCGTTCCCTGCTGTCATTGTAACTGGTGCCAAAGCTTACAACCAGTATTGATTTTTTCTTGTTTTTACTCATACTGCTTCCCTTACTTCTTTGCCTTATCGATCAGATCAAGAATATCGGATAATTCGTCCTCGGAAACACTGGTATAATCAGAAAGTTCTTTTAAGGATGGTTCGTGCCCCTTTTCCTCTTTTAAATATTTGACAGCCTCACTGACCAGTGATACCTTTCCAACCATCGCATTTTCGCTTTCATCTTCTCCTGTAAGTTCCCGAATGCAGTCTTTCATAGACTCCTCCACAGCCAGAAGAAGTTCTTTCTCCACATCTGTCTGTTCCTTTGAACCGCAAAGATCACTCAGACACAGAAAAAGTCCCATATTGCCTTCCTGAACAACATCTTCAAATCCGTCCGAAGAAACAGCAAGCTTCTTTGCAATTTCAAGGACATTGCGAAGCCATGCATTGGAGATCGTGTGGATCATTCCCTCATCTCCATCCAAAAGCTTTGCATACATCTCATTCATCTGCTCTCTGGAATATTCCGGGATATCCGAAAGTTCCTCCAGATACATCTGAAACATACGGGAGTCCGGCATGCACTCGTTATCCGCCTTTTTTTCTTCCTGCTTATCGTTTTCTTCAGATTCTGTTTCCGTCTCTTCTGTTTTGGCTTCCTCTGCTTCTTTGTCCTGCTCTTCCTCCGCAGCTTCTTCCTGTGGTGTCAATAAAAATTCCAACACCATGTTCTCCTGATTCTCATTCAGTTCCATATCTTTAAAATAGGAAAGAATCTCTTCTTTGCTGAGCGGCTCCTGTGAAGTACGCATAATTTCCGACACAGCCTTGATTGTTTCCATAAATGTATTCTGATCTAACATATTGTAATTCTCCTGATTTCTGTTATTTGAATATCGATATTATAACGGATTTCCAGAGAAAAAACAATTATGGCTGTTCATCGACCTGTTCTTCTCTTTTTTCAATCTGCTGAAACACGTTACGGTCGCACTGAAGAAAAACATCATAGGAACTATGTACATTCTGTTCCGCAAGAAACAGCATATCTTCCAGTTTTCTTTTGGTTTCTTCCAGTGTAATCGATGCCATTCCGAGCACATCGCTGTTTTTCGTCAGTAAATGACCGATCTGTCCTTGCACCGGTTCTCCTGTTTTCGGATCGGGAAGAATATGCTGCGCCAGCTTTGTAAGTGCTGTTCCAAACGGAAGCAGGATCAAAGTTGTTGTCACATTGAACATGGTATGCAGATTGGCGATCTGCTTCGGTGCACTTTCTGTCATTCCCTGCAAAACCGGAATGAGTGGTGTTGTGATACATAAGATCGTAAAAATAATCGTTCCAATCACGTTAAATGTAATATGGATAATCGTTGTTCTCTTTGCATTCCGGTTTGCACCAAGAGCCGCAAGAAATGCCGTAATGCATGTTCCGATATTCTGCCCAAACAAAATAAAAGCGGCACTGTCCAACGTAACGATTCCGCTTCCCGCAAGGGCCTGTAAAATTCCTACCGACGCAGATGAAGACTGGATAATTGCTGTAAAAATCGTTCCTGCAAGAATTCCGAGAATCGGATTGCTAAATTTGGTCAGAAGACTGATGAAACTCTGCGACTGAGCGAGCGGTTCCATCGAACCTCCCATCATATCCATACCGATGAACAGGATTCCTAGTCCTGCCAGAATACTGCCAACATAACCAATCTTTTCTTTTTTCGAAAAAATAATCAGAATGACTCCTATGAAAGCAATGATCGGTGCAACTGCGCCTGCGTCAAGTGCAATCAGCTGTCCCGTGATTGTTGTTCCAATGTTTGCTCCCATGATGATCCATACTGCCTGATTCAGAGTCATCATTCCGGCATTGACAAAGCCTACGACCATGACCGTTGTTGCAGAAGATGACTGGATTACTGCTGTTATTAATGCACCAACCAATACCCCTAAAAAACGGTTTGCGGTCAGCTTTTCCAGTATCTGCTGCATCTTATTTCCAGCAGCATTTTCGAGTCCCTGACTCATCATCTGCATTCCATATAAAAACAGTGCAAGTCCTCCAAGAAGTCCCATAATATTTGTGAGTGACATTTTGTTTTACCTTCATTCATATATGTTCTGTTTCGTAGTGCCAAAACAAATTATATATGCCGTACAGTAAAAAATCAGTAAAGAAAACTCATCATCACTCCTTGCATGATTCGATTGGACTTACCGTTTTTTTGTATATGATGACAAAATAAATAATCTCCGGAATTGCCGTAATGATCCAGGAAACTGCATAAAGCAGATAGAGTGCCTGCGTTGTGTGATATACGGCAAAAACTGTGTAGATCCAGACAATACGAAATACACAGGATCCAAGTATCATCACAATCGTCGGGAATACCGTTTTCCCAAGTGCTCTGGTAGCCGCAGTCGTACAATCCATGAATGCCGAAATGCAATATGCAAGTCCCATAACCATAAGCCGCTCCATTCCGGCTTCAATTACTGCCGCATCATTGGCAAACAGGGAAAGGAACTGATGCCCGAACAGTACGAGAAGAAGTCCGACCACAAGTCCGACCATAAAAGAATAGAACAGACAGATCAGATAACTCTTTTTCACACGGTCTTTTTTCCGTGCTCCAAGATTCTGCCCCATAAAGCTGCCACAGACCGTATAAAAAGCAGCCATAATGTCATAGACCAGGTTATCCGCATTCGCTGCAGCCGAATTACCTGCAACTACCGTTGCGCTGAATGTATTTACTCCGGTCTGCACAAACAGATTGGCCACGCTGTAGATCATATACTGAAACGCAGACGGTACACCGATCTGCAGAATTCTTTTCGCCTTTGAGCCCGTAAGCTTCATCTCAGTCATCTGAAGTCTGCACATTCCTTCTCCCCGGAACAGATCCTTTAAGAGAAGTCCTGCTGATAAATACTGTGAGATTGCACTTGCCGCTGCGACGCCACATACATCGATCTTTAACACGATCACAAAAAACAGATTTAAGATAACATTCACTACGCCTGCAATCGACAAATATACCAACGGTTTTCTTGTGTTACCTGCCGCACTGAATACTGCATTACCGAAATTATAAAGTGCAACTGCCGGCATTCCAAGAAAATACACATGCAGATATGCCACTGCACCCTCGATCAGTTCCTCTTTCGTATTCAGAAGTGTCAGCAGATCCCTTGCAAAAAACATTCCAAATGCCAGTAACAGAATTCCTGCGATCAGACTGATGATTGCAGCTGTATGAATTGTTTCTGAAACATCCTTTTTTGATCTGGAGCCAATCGCCAGCGCTGTCAGAACATTGATTCCTCCCCCCATTCCAAGAGGAACTGCCAGAAACAGCGTAAGCAGTATCGATGTTGAACCTACCGATCCAAGTGCATATGCACCCGCAAATTTTCCTACAACAGCGATATCCGAAATATTAAAAAGTACCTGAAGCAGATTAGAAAACATAAGCGGAAGGCTTAATAATAAAATCTGCTTTCCCAGTACACCCGTTGTTAAATCACTTGTTTTGTTACTCATCTAACTTTCTCATCTACGCAAAGCTTGGCCTTCAACCGTATCAAGCACCTGTTCCAGCTTATGAAGTCTCTGTTCAAACTGTTCGTAGAAGTCCTTTTTCTCATCGTATTCCGTAAAATATAATCCCTGCAGCATGACCATATTCAGCTGCTGCAGTTGTTCTGGTGTTTCACCACCTGCCAGTGCATTTTGTACAAAATTCTGAAATCTTTTTGTGA
>ERZ1034928.1024-NODE-1024-length-10979-cov-4.760344_pt1 | contig 10979 bp, 6 predicted proteins | sample MGYA00520627_ERZ1034928 | MGnify/ENA primary metagenome ERZ1034928 (study PRJEB33766, sample SAMN09781755) | gut metagenome | biome: gut microbiome | host: Homo sapiens | place: Madagascar | study: EMG produced TPA metagenomics assembly of the PRJNA485056 data... | reverse complement strand
GATGTGCTTCACGCCCAATGGCTATCTCTTTGGGGATTTCGAGGACATCTTCGCCTCCGTCTTCGGGACGCACGCGCCCCTGAAGCGGAACATCCTCCTGTTCCTGTCCAAGGGGGACCGCACGCGCCAGGAAATCGCGGAAGGGCTGTCCGTCTTCGCCAATGGACAGCTCTCCGACCTTCTGGACGAGCTGGTGCTGGCGGGTTTCGTCGAGTACGACAGCGGACTCAACCCCGAGACGGGCCGCCCAGCCAAGGTCGGCGTCTACCGCCTGAAGGACAACTACGCGCGTTTCTACCTGCGCTACATCTTTCCGCACCGTGCGGAGATCCTGTCCGGGCGGTACCAGTTCGCGACGTTCGCGTCGCTGCCGGAGTGGAATGCCGTCGCCGGCCTCCAGTTCGAGAACCTCGTACGCAACAACGTGCGCACGCTCTTCTCGCACTTGCGCCTGGACGGCGTGCAGATCCTGTCCGCCGGGCCCTTCCGCAAGCGGGCGAAGGACCGGTCGAGGGGGGTGCAGATCGATCTGCTGATCCAGACGCCGAGGGCGGTCTACGTGGTGGAGATCAAGCGGAAGGGGGAAATCGGCGAGGAGATTGAGGCCGAGGTCGCGGAGAAGGTCCGCCGCCTGCAGATCCGGCAGGGGATTTCGGTGCGGACGGTGCTGGTGTACGACGGCGTACTCGCGAAGAGCGTGCGGGGCAGCGGGTTCTTCGACGCGCTGATCTCCGCTGCGGAACTGCTGGGAAGAGCGGGCTGATGGGCAGGCTGACGGACAAGGTTGCGCGGGGTGTCTTCTGGGTGCTGATGGAGAAGTGCGGTCTTCAGGTCGCGCACTTCGTCGTCACGCTCGTCTTGGCACGCCTCCTCACACCGAACGACTACGGCACGGTGGCGCTGCTCTCCATCTTCATCACGATCTCGAACGTTTTCGTGGATGGCGGCTTTGGCAAGGCGCTTGTCCAGAAGAAGGTTGCGACGCAGGTCGACTACAACTCTGTGTTCTACCTCAGCCTGTCGATCGCCATTGTCCTGTATGCCGTCCTGTTTGCGGCGTCGCCGTGGGTTGCCGAATTCTACCGAATCCCCGACTTGAAGGCCATGTTGCGGATTTTGGCCCTTTCGTTGGTGTTCCACTCGATCAACGGCGTACAGAACGTCGAGCTGAACCGCAAGATGCTGTTCCACCTGAGTTTTCGGATCAGCTGGGTGAGGTCAGTGGCTTCGGCGGTGGTTGGAATCTCCTGTGCGCTTGCCGGCCTGGGCGCATGGGCGCTTGTCTACGCCTCGCTTGCCGGTGGGTGCGTGGGCATGGTTGCGCGTCAGTGCGTGATCCGCTGGCGGCCGACATGCGCCTTCTCCTGGAGGTCGGTCTGCGAATTGTTCCACTTTGGCTGGAAGGTGACGGCTACGTCGCTTGTCGATCAGGTGTACCAGAACCTCCAGGCCCTGCTGATCGGGCGGTTCTATACGCGCGCAGACCTCGCATTCGTGAACAAGGGCAAGCACGTGCCCATGCTCGTTTCCAATACGGTGACGGGGTCCCTGCGCCGCGTCGCCTTCTCGGCACTTGCCAAGTTGCAGGACGATCCCGTGCGTTTGCGCAATGCGATGCGCAGGATGATCACGTGTTCCACGTTCTGCGTCTTCCCGTTGATGGTCACGCTGGGGGTCCTGGCGGACTCCACGGTCGAACTGCTCTTCGGCCCCCGCTGGCTTCCGGCCGTGCCCTATCTGCGTGTCATTTGCTTCTCGGCCGTCCTCCGCCAGTTTGACGTTGTGAACCTCCAGGCGCTGATGGCGCGCGGGCGGAGCGATCTTGTCATGAAGCTGATGTTCGTCCGACGCGTCGTCTGTCTTGCGATTATGGCGGCGACCCTGCGCCTCGGGGTCTTTGTTTTCTTTGCCACCGCCACGTTCGTGGTGGTTCCCCTTGGCGTCTTCATGAACGCCTATCCCAACCGCCGACACCTTGGCTACACGTATTCGATGCAGTTCGGCGATGTCGCCGAGACGGCCCTGCTGTCGCTCGCGCTAGGAGGGCTACTCTGGATGACGACAGGGGTTCCCGGCGCCCTGCACGTCAATCCGCTTTGGTTGCTGCCGGTACAGGTCCTTCTGGGCGGGCTCTTCTACGGGGGCGTTGCGGTTGCGCTGCGGATCAGTCCCGTCAGGGAAATCGCACGGTCGCTTCAGCCGTTTTGCGTGCGTCGTCTTGGCGTGGCCTCGCGCGTGGTGCGGTTTCTGGGCTGGTGTGCGGTGTCGCGGAGATCGTCACATGGTTGAGCTGGCGGACATGCGTGCCTGTACGGGCTGCGGTGCCTGTGCGGATGCCTGTGCGGCGGGGGCGCTTGCGTTCGTGGAGGATGCGGAGGGCTTTGCGCGTCCGCAGGTCGATGCTTCCCGCTGCCGGGACTGCGGACGGTGCATGCAGGTCTGCCCCGCCCTGCGCGCCGATCACGCCGTCCCCGCTGCCAACCGGGAGGCCGCTCCGGTCTTCTTCGCCGCACGTCTGCGCGACGCGGCCCTGCTGGATGCCGTTTCCTCGGGAGGGGCATGCTGGGCGCTGATGTGTGCGACGCTCGCGCGGGGCGGCGTCGTCTACGGGGCGACGCAGGTTGAGGTCGGCCGCGTGTGCCATCGGCGGGTGGAGACGTTGGAGGAGGCGCGTGCGCTGCGGCGCTCGAAGTATCTGCCGAGCGATACACGGGGTGTCTACGGGTCCGTCCGGCGTGACCTGGAGGCGGGACGCACCGTCCTGTTCACGGGTACGGGATGCCAGGTCGCGGGCCTGAATGCGTTTCTCGGTCGCACGTATCCCGCGCTCGTGACGTGCGAGGTCGTCTGCCACGGCATTCCCTCCATGCTGGCCTGGCGGAGCTACCGGGCCGAGAAGGAGGCCGCCGTCGGGAAGCGGATGGTCGATCTCGTCTTCCGCGACAAGGGGCTGGGATGGAAGAGGAACGCCTACCGCATCATGTACGCGGACGGGTCCGAGGAACGTGAACGCACGACGACACAGCTGTTTCATGCCGGCTATCTGCGCGGCCTCTTCTATCGGCCTTCCTGCGGCAGCTGCCCGTATGCGTCCCTTCCGCGCGTTGCGGATGTCACGTTGGCCGATTTCTGGACGTATGCGGGGCCGCTGGCCTCGGAACGCGGCGTTTCCCTCGTCTGCGTGAACAACGCGCGCGGACGCGCGGCGCTGGATGCGGCGGGGGGCTTCCTGGAATGGGAACAGGTACCGCGCGCGGCGGCCCTGGCAAGCTGCCGCCACCTGAGCCGGCATCCCGTCGAAAATCCGCGCCGTGCCGCGTTTCTGGAGACCCTTCGGCAGGAGGGCTACCATGCGGCGGCGCAGCGGTTCATGCCCTCCCCTGCGGCGAAGCCGAAGGCCGCGCTGCCCGTACGCGCGGTCCGCAAGATCCGGGCGCTGCTGCGGGGACGCCATGACCCGGATGGCGTACGCCGGATGCTGCGGGCCTACGCCGCCGCGCTCGGCGTGGAGCCCGTCTTCCCGGGAACGTTCGGTGGTCTGCTGCGTCTTCTCGTCGGCCCGGTGAAGAACGCGCTGGTCTTTTCCAAGAACCGACACGTGCTCGCCTGGACGAAGCGGCGTGGCTTCGAGCGGATGTCGCGCGCAAAGGCGCGTGGCGTCGCCGAACGGGCGCTCGCGCTCCGTGATGCCTTTCGTCTGCTCGCCCGGAAGGGCGTGTCCGTCTACTTCGTGAACCGTGTCGGCGTGCTCAAGACGCCGGGCTGGCAGTACGCGCCGTCGGCCACGCGGCGCATGGCCGAAGGGGCGGGCTTCCCGAAGATGTATGCGGATCCCGCCGCCTACGAGACGGACCTACGGGAACTCTTCGGGGAGAAGTACGCGCCCGACTATGTGCGCGCGGTGGGGGACATTCCGCAGATTGTCCGCACGGGTGGCGTGTGCCGGCACGAGGACCGCACGGGGCGCCTCGTCAACGTCGTGGGCGGGCTGCGCGTGACGTGCGGGCAGCCTACGGCGTGGACGCGGACCGTCCACGTCTACGGGCGCTGCGGTGCGTTCGGCTATGCCGTCGAGGATGCCGACACGATGCCCAGCCAGCTGCAGCGCGAACTGGCGGCGCGCGGACAGGGTACGGTGCGCGTCGTCAACCACGGCCTCTGGGGGGGCGACGATGCGTGCCTCGATGGCAATTTCCTGCAGGAGGCCGCCGGCCTCCGTCCGGGGGACGTGGCGCTCTTCTACCGCAAGCACCTTGATCCGCGCCTGATGGCGGACTGGGCGAAGTGCGGCGTCCGCTACCTTGACATCACGGCGGCCTGGCATGAGGATCCGGCGGCGAAGTGGTGCTTCTACGACCGGCCGGGCCACATGAACGCCGTCGGGTACGGCATTGTGGCGCGCCTCGTTGCGGATACGCTCGTCGCGTCGCGCTTCACGTCCGGGGCCGTCGCGCCGGACGAACTGAAAGATCTTACGACGCCGTGGCTCACGCGCTATCTGAAGGGCCGTGCCGCCCTGACGGACTTCGATGCCGGGATCGCCCGCTACGTGGAGGGCGTGCGGGCGCTGTGCCCGCCCCTCCCCGCAGGGCGGACGGCGGGGGCGATCGTCATGAACTGCAATCCCTTCACGAACGGGCACCGGCGGTTGATCGAACAGGCCGCCCGCGACGTCGACCGGCTCTACATCCTCGTGGTCGAGGAGGACCGTTCGATCTTCCCCTTCGCGGAGAGGTTCGAGATGGTCAAGGCCGGGACGGCCGATCTCGCGAACGTGGTCGTGGCGCCAAGCGGGCGGTTCGTGATCTCCTCGCTCACGTTCCCCGAGTATTTCATGAAGGACTACGTGAAGGAGAAGGCGTTCGACGTTTCGGGCGACGTGCGCACGTTCTGCGAGAAGATCGCCCCGCCGCTCGGTATCGCCGTGCGCTTCGCGGGTGCGGAGCCGTTTGACCCCGTGACGGCGAACTACAACCGGAGCATGGCGGAACTGCTGCCGCAGTACGGTCTGCGCTTCCGCGAGATCCCGCGCTTCGCGACGGACGCGGGCGAAGTCATTTCCGCGACTGCCGTGCGGAGGTTCCTTCAGGCGGGAGACCTCGATGCCGTCTCGCGGTACGTGCCGCCGTCGACGCTGTCGGTTCTGGAACGGCGCGTCCCCCAGGCGCCTCTCGTGCCCGGCATGGAGGAATCGACATGACGGCGGCAGGGGAAAAGGCGGCGGACGCGGCGGCCTTCGCGTTTCCGCCCATCGGATACGGGACGTTCCCGTTGAAGGAACGGCTGGTGGACGCCATCCCGATGGCCGTGCGGTGTGGATACCGGCTTGTTGACACGTCCGACAACTACGGGAACGAGGAGTCGGCTGGGCGTGGGCTGTCGGCGTGCGGGGCGGAACGTGCGGACGTGGTGGTCGTCACCAAGTTCTCGAACCCCCTGCGGACCGGGGCACTAGCGTGCTGCTTCGAGAAATCACGGAAGAAGCTTGGCGGCGTGGTCGATGTCTACCTTCTTCACTGGCCCTATCCCTTCCTTTGGCGCGAGCAGTGGCGGCGGATGGAGGAGCTTTACTTCGCGGGACGCTGCCGCGCAATCGGCGTCTGCAATTTCGACCGTCCGAAGATGGAGGCCCTTTTGAAGATCTGTCGGGTGAGGCCGGCGGTCAACCAGTTCGAGCGGCATCCGCTCTTCCAGCAGTGCGAAACGGCTGCGTTCTGCCGCGAACAGGGTGTCGCCGTGATGTGCTATTCGCCGCTGGCGCGCATGGACGCGCGCCTCATGCAAAATCCCGTTCTGATGGATCTTGCCGCGAAATATGGAAAGAAGGTGGGGCAGATCGTCCTGCGCTGGAGCGTCGAGCAGGGCGACATCCCGATTCCCGCTTCGGGAACGGAGGCGCACATTCGGGAGAACTTCAACGTCTTTGACTTCCAGTTGGCGCAGGATGACATGGAGCGGATTGACGCGCTTGAGTCCGGCATCCGCATCCGATTCGATCCGGCACGGCGCTTCACGGTGAAGAACAAGGCGCGGTTTCTGTTGTGTCGCATGAAGCAGACCGCCAGGAAGCTATTGGTGAAGGGGGGCTCGTGATGAAGGTTCTCGCCTATGGGTTCGGGCTCGATTCCAACTTCGGCGGTCCTTCCGTCGTCCACGGGATTCGCGATGCGCTCAATCGCCTGTTCCCCGGAATCGGCCTCGTCGTCTATCAGCCGCTGCGCGTCGATCCGGTTTCCGTGGAGGATCTTGGCATTCCCGTCTTGGCATTCCCGTATCGCCATCGTGCATTCAAGTTCTACAGGGATTGGTTCCTGCTGAAGTTCTTCGGGCGAAGGTCCCGAAGCGTGGCCTGTGCCCGCTTCTGGGACGACTATCGCGCCGCAGATGCGGTGGTGAATCTGTATGCGATCTGCTTCTGTTCGAAGATTCGCACGCATCTCAGCGTACGGTCGCTGCGCGGTGCGGTGCGGGTGCTCCTGTGCGAGTTTGGCCCCAACCTCCTTGCGCGTCTCGACGGGAAGGTATCGGTGAAGCCAACGGCGAGCTACGGCCCGTTTGACGGACGCCCCAATTGGCTGCTTGCATGGCTTGCCTCGCGCGTTGCCTTTTCGCGCCTCCTTGTGCGTGAGGAGGCCTGCCTTCGGGAACTGGAGTCGGCTGCGGGCGGGAGAAGCCGTCTCCGGGTCGCCCCGGACCTGGCCAACGCCTGGGAGGTCCCCCCCGTTGAACGGGAGAGGGATCTCTTCGGCTTCTCGTTGAGCTACCAGTCGGAAATCCAATGGCAGCGGGCGGGGCGTGCCTACGTGCCGGCGATGTGCGCGCTCGTGGAACATGTCGTTCAGGGCCTGGGATGCCGGGTGGTCTTGTTCCCGAACCAGTATCGGGTTGGTGGACGATCCGACGCGACGATGGCGGAGGAGGTCGTCCAGGGACTTGGCGACGCGGTTCGCGGAAAGGTCGAGGTCTTTGACGCGCGCGCGCAATCCCCCCTTGCCCTGCGGATGGCCATTGCGCGGTGTGCCGCGATGGTATCGTGCCGCTATCATTCCTGTGTTGCGGCCTTTTCGTCCGGTGTCCCCCAGGTTGTCCTCGGTTGGCACTGCAAATACCTTGAATTGGCGCGCCTCTACGGGCAGGCCCACGCCGTCCTGCGCACGGAAGACTGCGACGTGGAAACACTGAAGGCGAAGGTGGACGACCTTTGGGGGCACCGCGACGAATGCCGCAGGGAGATTCTTGCACGCCGCGAAGGGGTGGTCGGCGCCGTTGTGCGTTCGCTCGACTGGCTGTTTGCGGATCTCGGGCCGAAGGTGTCGGTGATCCTGCCAGTCTACAATGTCGCGCGTTATCTGCGGCGGTGTCTGGATTCGGTCGTGGCTCAGACGCTGCGGGACATCGAGATCATTGCTGTCGATGACGGTTCGACTGATGGCTCGGGGGAGATCCTGGAGGAGTATGCCGCCCGGGACCCGCGGTTTTCGGTCATCCGACAGGAGAATGCCGGGGCCGGAGCTGCGCGCAACGCCGGTCTGGCCCGCGCGCGCGGCGAATACTTGTTTTTCTGCGATCCAGACGACTTCTGCCCGCCGCGCATGCTTGCAGACATGTACCGAAGGGCTGTGAGGACGGCGGCGGACGTGGTCGTCGCGGGCAAGACCATCGTGGATGCCGACTCCGGTGCGGTCGTCAGGATCCAGCCCCTGCCCCGAAGCATTCTTCGCCGCCCGCAGCCGTTTTCGCCCCGTGATGTCGCCGATCGCGTCTTTACGATGGCCAAGGCCGTGCCGTGGGATAAGCTTTTCCGGCGCGGCTTCGTGGAGGAGCGGGGGCTGCGGTTCCAGGAGACCCGCCGTTCGAACGACGTCTTTTTCGTGGGTATGGCCCTTGCAGAGGCTGTGCGCATTGCCGCGCTGCCCCAATGCCACTACCGCTATTCGCTCCGGCGGAAGGGGAGCCTGACATTTGTCAAGGACCGTTTCCCGTTTGCGGCCCTTGAAGCCTATGCGGCCGTCGAGGAAGCGCTTCGTGCACGTGGCCTTTGGCGTGACTACGCGCGTAACTTCGCGGAGGTCTTCACGGCGAGAATGCTCGCGGACATCAGGAGCTTCCGCGAAGAGGCGAATACCGTGGCGGTCTATTCCCGTGTGCGAGAGCGCCTTCTGGCGTATCGGGAGGAAGGTTGCCTTGATGGACGTTCACACCTCAAGGCCCGTGAGCGAGAACTCCTGGAGCAGGTCTTTCGCCGGGAATCCCCAGGCTCCTTGTTCTTCTGTTCGACGGCGGCGCGCGTTCGGGAACCGTGTGGGCGCATCTGATCTGAACGGTCCTGGCCGCAGCCATCCAGCCATCTGCCATGCTCTTCACAAGCCTTGAGTTCCTGTTCCTCTTCCTGCCCGCCACGCTGGCGGTGTACTATGCGCTGCCGTTCCGCTGGAACCTGAAGAACCTGTGGCTGCTGGCGGCCAGCCTCGGCTTCTACGCCTGGGGCGAGCCGCGCTTCGTCTTCGCGATGCTGGCCTCGATCGCGTTCAACTACGGCGCGGCGCTCCTGGTGGAGGCCCTGCGCGTGCGTGGACGCGGGCGTGCGATGAAGGGGGTGCTGGCCGGTGCCGTGGCCGGCAACCTCGCGCTGATCGGCGTGTGGAAATACGGGAACTTCGTCACGGAGACCCTGCGGAGCTGGTTCCCGTCCTGGCAGGGCGTGGTGCCGCAGACGAGCTTTCTGCTGCCGATCGGCATCTCGTTCTTCACCTTCCAGGCCCTGAGCTATGTGATCGACGTGTCGCGGGGCGAGCGGGCGCAGCGCAACCCCCTACTGCTGGCCCTCTACATCGCGCTTTTCCCGCAGCTTGTCGCGGGGCCCATCGTGCGCTATTCGACGGTGTGCGGGCAGATCGTCGCGCGCCGCACGACGTGGGACCAGTTCACGCGCGGCGTCTTCCGCTTCGTCGTCGGCTTCAACAAGAAGATGCTGCTCGCCAACGTGATGGCCGAGGTCGCCGACTGGGCGTTTGCGCAGTCCGCGCCTTCGGTCGCGATGGCCTGGTTCGGGGCCATCTGCTACACGCTCCAGATCTACTTCGACTTCAGCGGCTACTCCGACATGGCCATCGGGCTCGGCCGCATGTTCGGCTTCGAGTTTCTGGAGAACTTCAACTACCCCTACCTCTCGAAGAGCGTCACGGAGTTCTGGCGCCGGTGGCACATGTCGCTGGGGTCCTGGTTCCGCGACTACGTCTACTTCCCGCTTGGCGGAAGCCGCGTGGGGAAGGGACGCCTCGTCTTCAACCTCGCGGTTGTCTGGTTCTTGACGGGCCTTTGGCACGGCGCGAACTGGACGTTCATCCTCTGGGGCGTCCTGTACGGCGTGCTGATCACCTTCGAGAAGCTGGCGGATGTCGTTCCCCGGGTCGAACGTTCGCGCGGGTTCCGCTGGATCTACCGGCCCTTCACGCTTGGGATGGTGGTGCTGGGGTGGGTGCTTTTCCGTTCCGATTCGGTAGCCGCCGCCGGGCGCTATCTTGCGGCGATGTTCGGCGGTGCGCCGCCGGTGGACGGTTCGGAGCTCTTCTGGTGCCGGGAGGCGTGCGTACCGTTCGTCTGCGCGCTAGTGGGATGTGTGCCGTGGTGGCGGCGTTTCGCGCATCCCGTCGCGCTGCTGGGTGCCGGGGGGCTCCAGCTGGCGTTGCTGTCGGTAAGCGTTTCGTGCCTCGTCATGAAGGCGCACAACCCGTTCATCTACTTCAATTTCTAGGACTGCCATGAATCAGTTGCGCGTTGAGATAGGGGTGCGTTCCGCCTTCGCGGTGGGGTTCCTGGCCTTCGTGTCGGTTGGCGGGGCGATGATGGCGAAGCGCCTGACCGTGAAGACCGTGCGGGAGCGGTCGTTCGCGTCGGCCTGTCCCGCGCGGAAGGTGTTCGTCGAACTGAACGGGGGGATGTGCCGCCTCGTGGGGCGTCGCCTCTGCAACGGCGTGTACCGTGCGGACGACGGGCAGATCCTGAAGAAGTGCGAACGACGGGATGTTTCGGATCCGACTGCGCGGGCGATTCAGTTCGCGCGCTGGCTCGACGGTCGTGGCATGCGGTATATCTACGTCCAGGCCCCGTCGAAGATGGACCGTGCGGGGGTGCTGTCGCTGCCCGTGGTGCCGAACGAGAGCAATGCGATGGCTGACGATTTCATCGCCCGGTTGCAGCGGGCCGGCGTGGCGACGTTCGACCTGCGCGAGGCGCTGGCCGTTACGCCCGAGGACGTTGGCCGCCAGTTCTACCGCACCGACCACCACTGGAACAACGACGCCGTCTTTGCGGCCTTTGGTCTACTGGCGCCCTACCTTGCGGATGTGACGAAGACCGACCCGGCAGCCGTGGCCGGCCTGGTGGATGCGGCGGCCTGGCGGCGCGAGGTCCTCCCCGCCTGTTTCCTGGGTTCACGTGGTCGGCGTACCGGGCGTTTGTTTGCCGGCGTGGATGACCTGATCGTCTATACGCCGCGTTTCGCGACGCGGATGTCGTTGGATATACCGAGTAAGAAGATCCACCGGAAGGGGTCGTTCCAGGAGACGAACATGTGGCGGGCGAAGACCCTTGGGAAGGGTGTACGGACCGACTGCTACTCATCGCTCTACGTAGGAGGAATCTATCCTCTTGTATGTCACAAAAATGAACAGGTACCGATCAAGGCCCGGATCCTGGTCATCGGCGATAGTTTCGTCCGCCCGCTGGAGGCATTCCTGTCGACGGTGGTGGCCGAGCTGGTTGTCATTGATCCGCGCCGAGTTGCTCCCGGGGTGACGATGGTTGATTGTGTCAAACGCATGCGTCCCGACATTGTTTTGCAGGTCTCAACGGCAGGGAGTTTCTTCTCGGACGTGATCGGCCGTGCCAAGACCGGTCGCCACGTACTCTTCGACTACGGCCTGGGTGGCCCGCTCGATTTATGCAATGACAGGCAGTAGTCGCCCCTATGCGGCATC
>ERZ1034928.1023-NODE-1023-length-10989-cov-4.964606_pt1 | contig 10989 bp, 10 predicted proteins | sample MGYA00520627_ERZ1034928 | MGnify/ENA primary metagenome ERZ1034928 (study PRJEB33766, sample SAMN09781755) | gut metagenome | biome: gut microbiome | host: Homo sapiens | place: Madagascar | study: EMG produced TPA metagenomics assembly of the PRJNA485056 data... | reverse complement strand
TGGCAATCCAGTTTATGTTATGTTGCGCGCAGCGCACAAAATTTTTATCGCGGCGAAGCGCAGCGGAGACGGATGAACTTTGAACTCTGAACTTTGAACTTTCTTTATGATAGCGCAGCGGTAATTTGATCTTGCATTTGGAATGTGCCCAGCACCACCCACGCAATAACCGCAGACACCAATAAAATACCAATACTGTTTAATACATTAGAAATTGATTCAATCTTGCGCACGGATTCGTCCAGATAATCGTTCGCCACACGTGACAAATTCTTGTCAAAACCATTCATATCGGCATAAATGGTCAAATCACCAATCAGTTCTTCGTTTGGAAAATCACGCCCAGAATGTGCCAACGCCATACCTAAATTATCACCATTTGCGATATAACGTAACGTCACATCCAATATATTACGCAGATATCTGTTAGAATTATCTGCCAGCATACGCATTGCGTCTGGTATGGTAATGCCCGCTGCTACCATTGACGACAGCCCCATCAACCAACCAACAGACAACTGAATCTTGTAAATATTCCATGGTGGCAATTTATCAAACACACGACGCAATGGCCCAGACCAATTTGCCAAACTGACCCATATAATCATAATCAATGCACAGAATCCAACTGCAAACACATACCAATATTTAATTGAAAATTCTGACAACGCAATCAGTGATGCCGCCGCCGATTTCCACACCATGGAACTGCCTGCAACCTCGGCCAATGGGGGAACCAGATATAAACCGACCATAATAATTATACCAAACGTCAACACCAACAAAAACAACGGGTACGCAAATGCACCAATCATTGCACGCTTGATACGTTGTGCACCATCAACAACACGACTGATACTTTCCAGCGCAACCACCAAATCAGACAGATTTCCAGACGTCAGCAACAAAGTTTCATCCGCCGGCACCCAACCACGCGTTGCGTCAGAAAAACTCATACCACGTTCCAGATTTTTCTGAAATTCACGCATTGCAATAGCAAAAGGTTCGTTTGGCTTTTCCCCATTTTTGGATTCAACCATTTCCAAACGACCCAACGCGTCCATCAACGAAAAATCATTACGCAACAGCGACGCCAACTTGCGCGCCATCATCATACGTTTTTCAGTGTTTAATTTGAACACTAATTTTGCATAAAACTTGTCCAGTTTGGTTGTCATATCAATACACCCCTGGTCTATCTAATAATCCAACCCAACGTTCTAATTCATCGACACCAATAATACCCTGCAACATCAGTGCCATTGCCGCCTCTTTCAACGTGCGACCGTCCATATCTTCCAACCAGTAACGCAACGCACCATCTGTATTACCCGCCAATGCTAAACGCAAAAATTCACTGTTTGTAATAATGATTTCGCCGGCCTTGATACGCCCCAGTGTTCCTGTGCCCTTGCATTCTTTGCAGCCCGCACCACGAATATAAACCTGACGCAGCCCCAGTTCCCCAAACGCGTCCATCACACGCTGGTACGCGGGGTGTTCAGGATGGTCAATCAAGCGTTCACGACAATACGGACACAATTTTTTGAACAGACGCATAGATATCAATCCACGCATCAGCGTTTCTTCTTTTAACTTGAATGATTCAATTCCTAAGTCCAACAGACGCGTCAACGCGGCCATCGCAGAATTCGCATGCAATGTTGTCCAAACATTATGTCCCGACAGCGCACCACGCACCGTCAATTGCGCCGCCGCCAACGTACGAATTTCACCAACCATCAATGTATCAGGGTCACTGCGTAATGCGGCCGCCAGTGCCTCGGTATATTTTTCTTCGCGTTCTTCTTCGTTTGTGGTGTTGACCACCGGCATTTGGTGCGCACCAAAAATCTTTTGTTCAACAGGATTTTCCACCGTAATCATATTGATTTCATAATGACGTTCTTTCAACATCAATGACATATTACGTACCAATGTCGTTGATTTACCAGAACTGGTTGGCCCCGCCACAATCACCAGTCCAGTTGGAAACGCGCGCAGACGCATCAATAAACGCTGTTCATATTCACCAAATTCTTGTTCGGTTTTAATCCCTTCGGATGGGTTATCGTACAGCAATCGCATTACAACATATCGCGACCCAAATGCGATTGGATTGAATTGCATACGAATACTTAAAATCCCCAGTGGCAAATATAAATCCTTGGTCCCGCGCAGTGGCGTACGTCCATCTTTCTGGGCAGATTGATATTCATTCTGGGCATAGTTCGCATTCGACATATCAGACGATGCAAACGCCGCACGCACAAAAGATTCACCCCACCCCGAATTATATTCTAAAACGGGTTGCATACTGCCATCAATACGGAAATAGATTGTTGTTTGGTCGCCAACCTCGATATGAATATCAGATACTTTCTGGGCCGCGGCACGGGCGACAATATCAACAAAATCTTTTTGCATTTGGTTATCGTAATCGCGACTAACACGTGCCGTGCCACCCAAACGCGCATCATACGATTTATAAATCGCCGATACTAAACCCAAATCAGAATAAAATGGTACACGCATCGCGCGACCACGCGCCTTTAACAAATCTAAAAACGCCAATACGCGCCCATCGTACCGATGTGTACGCGAAATAATAATTTCACCCCCAGAAAAATAGGCAATCAACCCTTGGGTATCACGTGGCAATTCTAACGGTGCACCAGTCGCCGTCATTAAACGATTGCCGTTTGAAAACAAATAATCAACAATATCTTTGGTTTCGGAATTTTCCAATCCCGCCGGCACCGATGGTTTACTTTCCACCGGAATATTGTTCAAAACATCGTTTTCTGTATTATTCATACCATACGTCCCACGTTTAATTATTTACCGCTAACAACGTTTAATGTCTGGGTATTGCCATCTGGGTCAATAAATATAATTCCATCGTCCAACGATATAGATTTCACCGTATAGCCGTCTATGTTGCGCCCTACGGAAATCTTTTTGTTTTGTCCTGTACTTAAATCCGCAACCGTTGCCTGTAATTGATTACCAGCACCAAATATATTTACCAGTTTGAACATTTCGGTAATTTTTTTGACATCTGCCTTGGCATCATCTGTACTGGTTGTACGTACAGATTTTGCAACTGTTTCTGTTTCTTCGTTTTCCAGTGCCGCCTTTTGTTTTTCCAACTTGGCGGTTTCGGCCTCTAACTTGGCCTTGGCGTTTTCCAGTTCCTGTTGCTGTTGTTCCGCACGACCCGACAAGGTATCAATTTCCATATGCAACTTGATTTTTTCAGCTGCCAATCTGTCCAGTTCCAAATCCAACTGGGCGCGTTCTTTTTCCAACTGCATCAGAACTTTTTCCTGTTCCAAATCTGTAATTTGCTGAAACAGCGAACCATCAACGTTATAATTTGCAACCGCGTCCGCAGACATCTGTTCCATTGATGTACTATCCGCCACATCATCCAGTGTTTCGGTGATTTCAATGTCTTCGTCCAGAACCTCGGCCGATGTGTGCGATACAGGCAACGCAACAACCGCCGCCGCCAACAATAAATTCAACATAAGTTTATTTAACATAGATTATCACCTCATAGTTCCAGATTCGTGCGCTGACATTCCATGTACAACGCGTCATGTAAACCCCACCAAAATCTTCAAAGATTTTCATGAATTGTATCGGGGTCATTTTAGATTCGGCCCCAACCTCTACAATATTCAAGGTTGCTTTTTCAACACCGTTGGTCAAAACATCTGTGACCACATTTACATCAACATTTGTTGATATCCCTTGGAAAGCGGTCTGAACCGCACGCGCAACGGTTTCTGCATCACGTTCATCAATCGACGAATACGTTTTTATATCAGGTAATGTGGCACGCACAGATACAGAATCCGATGATTCTTCGGTTACAAATGACGCCGGCATCAATTCCGTCGCCACCTGATAAAAATCGGCCAGCGTTCCAAAACTGCGAACGAAACGTGCACTTGCATGCGTTTCACCACATTCGGCCGACACTTGATTCCAACCATAAATTGGTTGCATTACAAAACCAATTGCCTGATAACATATTTCAGCACGCGCAGAAACATCTGGCAAATTATCATATGGCATCACCAGCGGTTGAACTGGTTGCTTTTTTTCAATATTAAATTGTGCGTCTAATTCTTTGTTCTTTTCTTCGATTTGACGTTTGTATTCTGCCGCCAGTTCAGGGTTGATTTTTGCAACCTGTGGTGGTGTCATCATTTGTTGTAATGGTTCGCGAAAGAATATCAACAACCCAACAATGAATAATGTGATAATACTACCCGATACCATAATACGGGACAAACGACTGATATGATGTATTGTCGCATGCGCAGAATCCGTAATTAAATCCGACAAATTGCGTTCAACCGCACGTGGCATACCCCATGCACCTGGGGCAAACAAAGCATTCCAATCTGGTATTTCTGCCAAACGTGAATACGCTGCGCGGGCATCATCACCGCGGTCAAAAACCTTGTCTTCCAGAATAATACCATTGCGCACCGCAACCAAATAAAACTGGTCACCCGCCGGAAACACACCCAAAAACGAATTAAATTCAGTCAGAGAATCCATAACCTCTGCCGCCGCCGCAGACATACCACTGCGATGTCCGGCGCGACGCGACCCCAACCCGACCATAGACCGATATTCGGCATACATATTGTATTTACGGTCAACACCGCGCGACAGATTACGTGCATATGTGCGCGCGACAAAACCCGCCCCAATCGGCTGCCAAAACAGACCTGTGGCGTATTTTTTACGTTTAATGGTGATAATATTCCCCTGCAATTTCTCTCTCTGCCCTAGTTTGATATGGCAATTATAACATAAAACAAACAAATAATGCAATTCCAGAATGAAAAACCCGCTGAAAAATTCAGCGGGCGTAATTTACACAATAAACATATTATCTGCATTCTGCACCATAAATATCATTTGTGCATGGCACAGAATATTGTACCGAAACAGGTACTTGCGCCGCAGACGAGCGAATTGTACGTTGTGATGGGCAATCATACACATTCGCAGTCAAGATAAACGCACGTTCTGGCCCAAAAATCACCCATTCATTTGGACGTGTGCGCTGGCTGGTAATCCAATACGCATTGCCACCACGCGCCTGATCCGCAATACGATTTTCCAGATAACGACGCGCATCATCAGAATCATAAACTGAAACTTCTGATTCAATCTTGTATAAATAAACACAACCTGTTGGTTCACCATCCAGTTTTGTTAATAATTCACTGCCGTTTTCATTTTTTATCATGCCACCACATGCCGCCAGTGCCAAGACCACCAATCCAGCAAAAATCTTTTTCATTTTATAAATCCTTTTATTTACCGTTTATTATATCATAATTTGCAGGGTCACTGAACAATTTTTTCAGAACCAAATTATTCAACGCATGACTGCCCTTGTATGATTCCAGTGCGCCCACAACCATACCACCAGACGTGAACATATCACCAATTGCATCTATAACCTTGTGACGGACAAATTCGTCCGGCCAAATCACAGGATTCAGTGTTCCGTCACCCGCATTATTTAGTGCGATAACGTTTTTCTCGCTTGCGCCACGCCCCATACCGTGCGCCTTCAAATATTCCCATTCAGAATACTTGCCAAATGTACGTGCGCGCGCAACATTTTTAACAAAATCATTTACAGATTTTTTTGTGCCATCAAACCGATAAGAAAACGTCTGGCGACCAATAATTTTTTCTGGGTACACTAATGTCGCCGTAATTTCTAATGATTTGCCATCATTTGGGCTCAGTTTTACATACCCATCACTTTTACGACCGGCGATTTTATTTATCACCCATAATTGCAAACGCACATGCCATGGCAAACTGCGCAACACATCACGCGCATACACAATAACAGGACGACGAACAATAATCTTTTTCATTCCCCCTTTGCCCGTGGTATTCCCCATGAACTTTGATAAAAATTCCGCCGCGCTGCCATCTAATATTGGTGTTTCTGGCCCATCAATATCAATAACTGCACTGTCAATGCCGGCCAAGAATAACGCCGCCATCAAATGTTCAACAGTTTGAACATGTGCACCGGCGGTACAACCAATTGTTGTATTACGCATTTTGGTTTCGCCAACATTTTCCGCCAATGCCTGAATCTGTGGAGAATCAGGAATATCACTGCGATGGAAAAAAATCCCATATTTTTTCGATGGCTTTACAACCATATTCACCGGCAACCCAGAATGAATCCCGACACCAGTAATTTTAATTTTTTTTGTCAGCGTTGACATTTTCTATTTTCTCCTTTAACCAATCAAAGAACGCACCATCAACCGATGTAATCAATTTTGCATATTTTATTCTGTCGCGTGCATAGGCCGGCAAACGCACCCAATCTTTTTCCGTTGTAACCAACTGTGCGTTTTTACGCGCCGCCCATGCAAATAATTTTTCAATATCTTCGTCCGTGTATTGCCAGTGGTCTGGAAATGCGCGCCGCGAAACCACAACATTATTCAGCATTTTGAAAAACTTTTTTGGATACCCAATTCCCGCAAATGCACACACACGTTCGTTTTCATCGTATGGCGATACGGTCTGGTTTGTGGCATAAAATACAACTGCACTTTCTGGTAATTTGAAATTTTTACGCGGACGCGCACTGCGAATAACAATCACCGCATCTGCACGCGAAATCGCCTTTTTGGGTTCACGTAATGGGCCGGCCGGCAACAAGAATCCATTACCAAATCCCAATCCTTGGTCAAATACCAAAATAGAAATATCTTTTTTAATGCGCGGATTTTGAAATCCATCATCCATCACAATTGGACTTGTTGCATCAGAATGACTATTTAATAATTTAATCGCCGCACTACGATTACCTGTATGCACTTGCAGGCCAGCGCGCGCCAGCATAACCGCCTCGTCCCCGGCGTTACCGGTCTTTGCACTTTTTTTATACCCACGCATAACCACGGGCGCATCAAATCGCATTGCTATTTCACGAACAATCGGGGTTTTTCCAACACCACCCGCCATAATATTTCCAACACAAATCACAGGCCGACGCGATTGATATGCACCGATTTTACGCACCGATTGCACCACCAGCGACGCCACACGATAAACCGCCGCCACGGGCAACAGAACAAATGATAACGGCGTTTTATGTAAAAACCACCACGGTGTTTTCATACTTATTTTCCTCTCTTTGATTTCTTGGCGGCTTTGCGCGCGGCACGCGCATCGCGTATATCTTGTTTGAATTTATGTGCGGTTAAATCCTGTTCTACATGGAATAAATTAAATTCACCATCCATTTCACGAACCTGACGCACCATTATCTCTTCCAGATTTTTACGTATTTTTTCAAATTCTGCATCACTGCATTTTCGGTCTATAAATATAGGGTTATCAACATGACACGTTATCTTGGAAAAAGGTTTTGCAATTAAATATCTGTCCCAACGCTGTTGAAACCATGCACCCGAACAAGAATAACACACTGGTATAATCGGCGCGCCTGTCATTTTTGCAAAATATAACGCCCCATCTTGGACACGCATGGACGGCCCCCCAGGCCCATCAGGCGAAATACACATAGAATAATTTCCATCACGTAATACACGCACCCCTTGGCGCAGAACAGAAATTCCACCATCAGACGTACTGCCATAAATTGGTTTCAAACCAAACAACTGTTGTAATTTTGCCATCATACGCCCATCACTGTGCCGCGATGCAACCGCATACGCCCGCATACCACCAATGCAAATAATCGGCGATAACATCATACTGCGCCCGTGCCAGAACACAAACACAGCGGGCCGTCTGCGATACTTTTTGAATATGTCATAACCGGTAATTTTAACCCGCGATGTAAAATAAATAAACCAAATACACACCGCCATTAAACCAGCCACCAACCACTGAATCAGCGACATATGCAACACTGGTTCCCAGAACCCTTTCCATAATTTTCTGAACGTTTGATACATAATTTCTATAACCTTTACGGAAATCTTAGCAACAAAAAAAGTATATTTCAAGGCAGCATTAGGTAACAAATCATAACACGCTATGTGCATAAAAACGTGTATTTTGACAGAAATCATATTTTTTATTTGACACCGCGTCGCAAAGGTATATAATCTAAATCACTTTCGACGCGGAGTAGAGCAGCCCGGTAGCTCGTCAGGCTCATAACCTGAAGGTCTGTGGTTCAAATCCACACTCCGCAACCAGTTAAATAAAAAAACACACCATTTCTGGTGTGTTTTTTTTATTTAATCTGTTGTGGATAATCGGTTTGTGACCCGCAACATCAGTTGCTGGTTCAAAATTTGTATATGAGAACGAGTGCAAACGAAGTTCGAATAACTACAAATTTGCCCGCAGTCACGTCGCATGTTGTGCGACGGACGAGGGAAATCCACACTCCGCCCAAAAAAATGGTGTGATTTTTTATTTAATCTGTTGTGAATAATCGGTTTGTGACCAAGCTGTAAAATGGCATCTAATATTATTTTCCTGAACAAAAACAAAGGATTATAATATGGTTTATGCATACCTGCGCGTCAGCACCGACGCCCAAGATACCGCCAATCAACGCCTGGGGGTTGATACCAAGGCAATCAAACTGGGGCTGATTATAGACAAATACATCATCGACGATGGCGTGTCCGGCACAACAGACCCAAAAATGCGCAAATTCGGCGCACTGATAAAGAACGTAAAATTTGGCGATGTAATCATAGTTTCCGAACTGTCGCGATTTGGCCGCCGACTGTTTATGCTGTTTCGCGTATTAGAAACATTACTCAACAAAGGGGTCAAAGTTTATTCAGTCAAAGACGGTTATTCGTTGGACAATACATTACAGTCCAAGGTTCTGGCATTTGCATTCGGTATGGCGGCGGAAATAGAACGAGAAATGATATCAAAGCGCACCAAAGAGGCACTGGCCCGCCGCAAGGCCGATGGAAAATTCATAGGCCGCAAAAATGGTGCAAAAAACGCGCGTCATAAATTAGACGGCAAAGAAAACTTGATAAAAGTAATGCTGGAATCCAATATGTCACTGCGCGACGTCGCCCGCCGCCTGAACGTCAGCCCCACCACCATCAGCACGTTTATTGAAAGCCGAAAAATATGTTAAATACCTTCACATTCTTTTATATACCCAACAAATTTACGAACAGTCCATATTCTGTTCTGTTTATCATGTGGGTATGTAGATATGTACTTTTCTGGGACAACTAATACTACCCCCTCAGCTTGCATCTCCTCCATCTGAGAGCCCGATATTCCCTGCTGCAAGGTACATAAAAATTTTGTTCTACCTCTTAGGCGATCAGCTTCATTTAATATCTGACGCCATCTATCTTTACATGTTGTTTTCGCTGCCAACGTATTTAATTTTTCACAAGGAAAATGTAAATTATGATAATCGTCATACGATGGGAAAAGAAAATCAGGTTTTTTATTACCTTCTGTTATAACTTGGGCATCATACATTATATTATTTGCATCAAAAATAGCACTAAGGTGGTGCTCTAAACTTTTTCCTGCTCGACTTTTCCGACGATTTAGTACTTGATTTGCCACAGCTACAAATTCATCAACTGAATCAAAACCGCCAGAAATCAAAGGACCATATCTTTTATGTTCTAACGCCCTGAACAGCCTGTACTCAACATCTGTCCATTCTATAAGTTTTTGATCAGGATTTGTTATAATATACTCTTCATGATTATAAACAGAATTTTGTATATTTCTTGCTGCTTTTGACATTATATCAGATGTAGGAAAATCAATATCTAATTCTTCAATAAATCTTTGTATTGCAGAAGTTTCCAAAGTTTCAGGTAAATCCCCGCTAATATTTATCAATTTATTAGTTTCAACCGGACTCACACCAACCGTATCTAAAAATTGATTTATATCACTTTCTGTATTCAGAATATAAGCTTTATAATCAACATCTGACACCTTCACTAAAATAAAAAGTGCACCGGTGTATTCAGGACAAAGAAATGGAAAATTTCTACCAAAATTTGTTATTCTATATTCATTTCTCGTTCCGACACCATAGTATATAAAACGACTATTTGTATCAAAATCGTTTTGCCAGTTTATTGTAACCCATTTTTCTTTATTTTCTCCGCGAATACCATCTGTATCAAATAATATTTTAGAAGATTGTTTAGCGAGATAAATTCCAGATTGATGCCCACCTGTCTCACCAGTATCATTAGCCGACAAAAACTTACAAAAAGTCATTAAACCATTGGAAACTGTTTGAATGGCATTTGCTAAAATATCTGTCATGAAGCATTGTCCTTTTTATTTTCTAATTGCTCTAATTTGTCTATTATCAACTTTGCAATCGCTGACATAAGAGGAACAACAACAGAATTTCCAAATTGCTTATAAGCCTGTGTATCAGAAACACATATTTTATAAGAATCAGGAAAACCTTGTAATCTGGCACATTCACGTGGTGTAAGTCGACGTGGATTTTTACCTTTTTGTTCTATCAATATTTCAGATCCATCTTTATAATATCTTGCGCTCAACGTTCTAGACACACCATTTTTTGGTGCAATTCCGTATCCAAAACCATTACCAGCCGCCTTATGTTTTGCTGCATAATGTTGTAAATAAGTCCATAACTTGTCAGATAACGTATATTTTTTGTCTACTTTTTTTTCTAAAATATCAGAAATTTTCGGTTTAGGTTCGACAGGAATAATATTAAAATCAAAATTTATATTTTTACCATAACGTCGTGTATCAAAACCAACTATAAGTATTCTTTCTCTATGTTGTGGAACAAAACTTTGACCATCGATAATTTTATAAAACACCACATACCCTAACTCATGTAGAGACTCTAAAATAACTTCAAATGTTCTTCCTTTATCATGGCTGCATAAATTTTTAACATTTTCAAGCAAAAATGCTTTTGGTCTTTTCTTTTTTATTATT
>ERZ1034928.1021-NODE-1021-length-10999-cov-10.444719_pt1 | contig 10999 bp, 12 predicted proteins | sample MGYA00520627_ERZ1034928 | MGnify/ENA primary metagenome ERZ1034928 (study PRJEB33766, sample SAMN09781755) | gut metagenome | biome: gut microbiome | host: Homo sapiens | place: Madagascar | study: EMG produced TPA metagenomics assembly of the PRJNA485056 data... | reverse complement strand
CTTCATATTCTGAATTTTCCGCAGAAGTTTTTATAATTTCAGGGTTGATAAAGACCCGGCGTACATTGTCATCTGAAATAACTACAAAAAACCTTTTTGAAATTCCAACTTGAGGAGCAGCAAGACCAACGCCGTCCGCGCTAATCATTGTTTCAAACATTTCATTTAAAGTGGCGCGAAGTTCATCGTTTATCTCATTAGATTCAACGGAAACACATTTCTGCCTTAAAACATCTTCACCAAGTTTACATATTCGCATTTTTTCCAGCCTTAAAATTTTATTCAAGTCTTAATCTTGCCGCCTTTGCATGAGCCGCAAGTCCTTCAGCATCTCCCAAATATCCGGCAGATTCAGCAGATTTTTTTGCGCCGGATTTTGTATTGTCTGTGCGCAAAGTTGTAACAGTTTTTATAAATGAACGGACGCTTAAGCCGCCTGTAAATCTTGCGCTTCCAGAAGTCGGCAATGTGTGGTTCAAGCCAGCGGCGTAATCCCCGAAAACTTCCGCAGCACCGTGTCCAATAAAAAGCGAGCCGTAATTATGAACCAGAGACTGGATTTTTTCTCGCTCAAGGCTAGAATCAAGCGCAAGCTCCAAATGCTCCGGAGCTTTTTTATTTGCAAGTTCCGCCGCCTGCTCAAGATTTTCAGTAACAATTATTCGCCCAAAAGTATTTATGCTTTGTTCCGCAGTCGCTTTTGTAGGCAATGATTCAAGCTGCTTTTCAATTTCCTTGGAAACTTTTTCTGCAAGCTCCATGCTGTCTGTTGCCATTACAGGCTGAGCCACAACATCATGTTCCGCCTGCGCCAAAAGATCCGCCGCAACCCAAACAGGATTCGCAGTCTTGTCAGCAATTATAAAAACTTCTGTAGGACCTGCAATCATGTCAATTCCAACAGTTCCGTAAACAAGTCTTTTTGCTTCCGCAACATATTTATTTCCCGGACCGACAATAACATCTACAGCAGGAATTGACTCTGTGCCAAATGCCATTGCCGCAATTGCCTGCGAGCCGCCGCAAGCAAACACTTCTTTTATTCCGCAGATATAAGATGCCGCCATTATGTTTTCGTCAGCATAAGGCTTGCCGCTTCCATCCGGATTTTTCCGCGGAGGAGTGCAAAGAATAATTTCATTTACACCGGCAGCAATTGCAGGAGAACTTGTCATTACAACAGTTGAAACAAGCGGAAATCTTCCTGCAGGAACATAAAGCCCGGCTTTTTCAACAGGAATATTTTTCTGGCCTGTAAAAATTCCCGGCTCAAGCTCAATTTCAAAGTCATCAAAAGATTCTCTTTGTCTCTTTGCAAAACGCACAGCCAAGTCTCTGGAATAGCAAAGAGAATCATAAAGCTTAGGATTTTCCGAGTGCATTTTTTCTGCAGCAGTTTTTAAAGTTTCCTCTGGAATTTTTAAATTATAGGGAGAAGCCAAATCGAATTTTTTGCTGTACTCGCGCAAGGCTTCATCTTTTCTTAGCTTTACATTTCTTAAAATATCGCGGACTGACTCTATGGATTCTCCAAAATTGCGGGTACAAAAAAACTCTTCTTCAACTTCATCAGATTTCTGAATTCTTATCATTAAAATAGCCTCCTCCCCATTTTTAGCTGCTTTCATACTGATTCAAAATCAAGTCTAAAAATAGAATTCAATTATATCAAAAAGACGTGAACTTTACAATTAAGGCAAAATCCGCAGTCAATTTGACAGCTGGCGAAATTCGATATAGTATTTGAGTATCCCTAAAAATATGTTTTCTGGAGCGCATGACATGGATAACAATGACTTGGTGCCAGGCTTTAATGACGAAAAAGACGGAAGCCTTGAGATTTTCCTTAGCAAAATTGAAGGAGCCTCAAATTCTATCCTTGTAACGCTTAGCGGATACATCGATACATACAATTCAGATTATTTTCAAAAGCAGACAGCAAAAATTATTTCAGCCGGATTCAAGAACATTGTTTTTAACTGCCAAAACCTGACTTACGTTTCTTCGACTGGAATAGGTTCGCTCACTTCAATTGAAAAAAATGCAAAGGCAAACAGCGGCGAAATTGTTTTTACAGGAATTCAGCCAAAAGTCTTTGAAGTTTTCCAGCTCTTGGGATTCAGCCAGGTTTTCAATATGAAAGAATCCGTAGAAGATGCGGAAGAATATTTGAAGAAAGAAAAAGATGATAATATTTCAACATTTCCAAAAATCTTTGATTGCCCAGTTTGCTCCAAAAAACTAAAAGCCGTAAAAAGCGGACGATTCAGATGTTCCGACTGCAAAGCAATTATCGTAATAGACCAGAATGGAAATGTTTTTTTAGGCTAACCCGCAAATTTTATGAATTTAGACAATATCGTTATAGTTTTATCGCGCCCGGAAGAACCTAGAAACATCGGAGCCGCTTGCAGGGCAATGGCAAACAACGGAATCCATAAACTGCGGATTGTAGGAAAAAAAGAAGAAATCGACCTGGATAAAGTCCACGTTCTTGCAATCCATGCGTCATACATTTTTGACAATGCCGAATATTTCTCTTCAATAACCGAAGCCTGTTCTGATTGTGTCTGCTCATGCGGAACAACGCGCAGGAGAGGAAAAAAGCGCAAAGGCAAGCTTCTTCTACCTGAAGAATTTGCAAAAACCGCCAATAGAATTTCAGGAACAGAAAAAAAAGGCGGAAAAGTCGCAGTTGTGTTTGGCAACGAAAGAACCGGACTTGACGACAACGAAATCCTTGAATGCGAAATGGGCGTTACAATTCCTTCAAGTGAAGAATTCGGCTCGCTGAACTTAAGCCATGCCGTGCAGATTATGTGCTACACTTTGTTCCGCTACAATGAAAAAAACAAAATCGGTTACACACCAATAGATTCAAAAAGGCTGAAAAAAACTGTAACAACAATCGCAGACAATCTTCAGAAAATCGGATTTTTTTCTGTTACAGGACGCAAGGACATGGAAATTTTCTGGCGCGATATTTTGTCCCGCTCAGCATTAAGCGAAGGAGAAGCGCAATATATAGAAAAAATATTCGACAAAGCGGCAGGACTTTCTAAAAAAAGATAATGTCATCAGCAAAGAGAATTTCTTTTTTTGCACTGACACAAGAACGCTCAATGCAGTTTTTCAGCTGCCTAATATTTCCCGGCCAAGAAAAATCCAGAAGTTTTTTAATTGCGCAGGAAGAAAGTTTTTTGCCAAACACAGAAGCGCAGTCCTCCGCAATTTTTACAAGCTCGTCTTTGCGTTCCCTTAGCGGCGGAACATTTATAACCAGAACGCTGATTCTATAAAAAAGCTGCTTCTTAAAAAGATTTTTTTCCACAAGCTCTGAAATTTTTGAATCTGTTGCAAAAATAAGACGCGCATCAAGACCAAGCTTTTTGCTGCTTCCTACTTTGCTGAATTCCCTTGAATCCAAAACTCCAAGAAATTTTCCTTGACTTTCAAGGCTCAGTTCACAAATTTCGTCAATGAAAAGTGTTCCGTTAGAAGCTTCTTCAAAAATTCCAGAGTTTTCTTCCGCTCCAGTAAAAGAACCTTTTATAGAACCAAAAAGTGAACTTTCAATTAAATTCGGATTTATTTCAGCAAGATTAAAAGAAGTAAATTTGCTGTTTTTTCTTATTGAATTTTCGTGGATAAAACGAGCAGTGTGATTTTTTCCAGAACCGCTTTCACCAAGCAGCAAAACTGTGGAATCGCTCTTGCAGGCAATTTCAATCTGCGCTTTAAATCCAAGGCACAAATTGTTTTCCGCGCAAATACATTCATCCAGTTTTTCAGCACAAAACAAATCTTTGCCGAAAGAAGAAACCTCGCCTTTCAATTTTACCAGCGCAGAAACATATTTAAGGCAGTCGGATTCTTTAAAGCAAACAAAAATAGGACGTTCAAGTGTATTCTTAAAAAATTTAGAAATGTAGGAAGATTCACCACAGGAAAAACAAGAGCCGTCTATTAAAACTGCCAGAACCAAAAAAAATTCCGGGCGGATAAAAGAAATTTCTTCTGTTTGCACACAAAAAAAATCAAAGTCCCGCTCAAAAACAACTTTGCAAAAAGAAATAAATTCCTTTCGGCTTGAAACTATTAAAATTCTCTCCCTTGACAAAAGCCCCTAATCCTTTTTAAAAAGTTTTGTCCAGACAAGAAGAATTATATACCACAAAAATGGAAAAATCAAAAAAATTCTAAGCGGATTTCTGATAATTTCGCCCCAAACTTCATGACCTTTTTCAAAAACTTTTGGATTGACACGCTTAATTCTTTTGCTCAAGATTCCAACTGCGTCCCGGTAATACAAAAAAATTCCAGAAGAAAATTTTTCTTTATTTGAATAACTCCAGAAATCTTTCTTTTTAATTCCTTCGCTCACAAGAACCAAAGACGGAGACGCTTTTGAAATCGCCTGAATAATATTTTCTTCGTCCTGCTTCTGATAATAGCCAACGCATCTTCCCACAATCTGAAGTCCGCGGAAAGTAGAACGCATATTTTTTTCCGCAGCAGCAAGGGCTTTTTTTCTTCCACCGAAAATATAAAACGACTTGTAGCGGCTTTCAAGAATAGAAAGAATGCTTATGAACGCATCAAATGGATTATACCTAAAAGGAACTGACTTGTTAAGAAACTTTGCCCCGGACAAAATGCTTTTTGAAATAGGCAAAATCAAGTCGGCATTTCTTATGCTTTCCGCATATTCGTTTTTGCACCGGATTTTCATAAAGTCCCAGATTGTTATAAATGAAATTTGAGAAGGACCTTTTTTTTCCAAGAGCTGCAAAATTTTTTCTTCCAAATCCTGCTTAGAACAAACATCCACAGGAACTCCGAGTAGTTTTATACGTTGAACCGCCATTTTATTCTCCATTCAAAACAGTCTGCAAAGCCGCAATTCCATACAAAGAAGCAGTTTCGCATCTCAATATATTTGTATCAAAATGCACGGGAATAAATCCGCTTTCTTTCATAATGCTGATTTCCTGCACAGAAATTCCGCCTTCCGCACCAACTGCAACTGCAATTTTTGCATTTTCCTTTTTTATAACATCGGCATTTTTTAGCGCATTATAAATGCTCTTTGTTCCATCGCTACGCTCATAAAGAACAAGCGCCGCTTTGTGTTCCGCCTGCAAACTGCTCCAAAAACCGCAGGCCTCCTCCACCGAAACCGAATAAAAAACTTTTGTTTCAACAGGAGAACCACTCTGCTGCCTTGCCTCCGTTACAATTCTTTGCCAGCGTTCATCTCCAGATTCGGATTTTTTCCGAGCGGATTCAATGTTTCCCTTTTGGCAGAATTCACCTTCCACTGGAATTATTCCGCAGACTCCGCATTCAGTTGCCTGCCTTATAATCAAATCCATTTTCGGAGGCTTTGCTTCAAACTGAAAAAGATAAATTTCCGCCTTGGGCTTTTCAAAAACAGGAGCGGCTTGCGATATGGAATCATTGCAATTTAGCTTTCCTGCCGCCTGAAGAATTATTTTTTTTTCACAAGAAACAATTTTTGCAACAGTCATCTGCTGGAGAGAACCGTCCAAAAGTCTTGCGTAAATCATATCGCCGCATTTTACTCTTAAAACAGAATTCAAGTAATGATATTTTTTTCCTTGGATGCCAATGCAACCATCAGAGTCAAGCGGAGTTTCTACAATAAACTGCCTCATTGTTCCTGCTGTTCTTTTAAGGTTTTTGTTGAAGCCATAAGTTCCGCAAAGTTTCCGCCCTTTATAACTTCGATTGCCGCCTTAAGCTGACTGTCATAGTCAAGATCGTAAAGGCGAGGAGAACGTGTCCTGTCAAGCTCGTTGCGTATCATTTTTCTAAGAAGCCGCTCTTCAAGTTTGTATTTTGTCTGCAAAGTTTTTGCATAGGAAGCAATTTCCGCTTCTGTCATGTTCTGATGAGAATCCACATAATCTGCAATTGCACCCGATTCTTCAAGAGCGTGCCAATCCTTTTGTTCTTCTTCAGTGAAATCCGGATAAAGAACTTCCAAATCCGGCTTGATTCCAATCTTATCAATGTTTGTGTCGCTCGGAGAATAATATTTTGCCACGGTGATTTTAAATCCGTCGTTGTTTACGAGTCCGCGCGGAACTTGAACGCTTCCTTTTCCAAATGATTTTTCACCTACAAGATACGCAGTCTTTGTGTCTTTTAAAGCTCCGCTCAATATTTCGCTTGCGCTGGCAGTCGCCCTGTTTATAAGAACAACAATCGGAATGCCGCGCACAACAGTTTTTCTTTTTACAGCATGATAAACCGCATTTTCATAAGCAAGCCGGCTTTTTGTAGAAACAATTATGCCTTCATCAATAAATTTATCCGCAATGTCCACCGCGCTGTCCAAAAGTCCGCCGCCATTGTTCCGCAAGTCTATAATAAGTCCGTTAAACGAAGCTTCCTTGAATGAATCCAAAGCTTCCTGAACTTTTGCCGCAGTGTTCACAGAAAATTCTGTAAGACGCAAATAGCCGATTTTTTCACCTTCAATCATTCCATATTTTACAGACGGATTTTGAATAACAGCGCGCACAAGAGTCCGCTCAAATTCAAGAGTATTTCTTCTGCGTATTTTTACAGTAACACTTTCACCGACAGCTCCGCGCAGCATACTCAAAACTTCATCCATTGTAATCGTAGATGTGTCCACACCGTCAACCGCAACAATCAAATCCCCAGACTGAATTCCAGCTTTTGCGCCCGGAGTGTTTTCTATAGGCTCGGCAACTTCAACATAGGCAGGCTTTTCTTCTGTGGAAACAAGAGGCTTTGTTATTGAAAGTCCAACGCCGCCAAAGTTTCCAACAGTCGTGTCGGTAAGGCTTCTCCATTCAGACTGCGCCATGTAAACTGAATAAGGATCGTCAAGCGCGCCCAGCATTCCCTTTAATGCGCCTTCATACAAAATCTGCGGATCAACTTCTTCCACATAATTCTGCTGAATAAAATAATACAGCTGATCTATAACCTTAAGAAACTGACGCTGCTTTGCTGAATCTATGTCTGAGCTTGAAGAATTAGACTGCGAAAAACACTGCGAGGCAAAAATAGAAAACAATATAAACGCTGAAAAAATCCGCGTAGCTTTTAATAACTTCTTTGCGATTTTCATTGCTCTATTTTAAGACCTTTTTAGGCAGTGTTCAAGGGCATATTCATATTGAATAAAAAAACGCTTTTTTAAACTAATAATAGACTTTAACTAAAAGCTGATATATAATAAGAACAATACTTTTATTGATTTAAAGACGTTTTCACTGTCGTTGCGGGTGGGCTTCGGCAGTTTTTTATTTTAAATCGAAATGGATGCTAAATAATATCGCTTATAGAACTAGCCAACGCTAGTTGGCGTTGCGAACAACGCGGAAGCCATAGAAGTCGCCGCGGTAGTACGGGTTGCCGTAGTCCCGGTAGGCAACCTGCGCGAAGCTGGCGTTGAAGCCCCAAGAACCACCGCGTTGACAACGGTAAGAGCCCGACGCCGAGCCTGAAGCTGGCGTGTCGCTTGATATACTACCATACCAGTCCCAGCAGCATTCCCATACGTTTCCGCTCATGTCGTAAAGTCCGTAAGCGTTTGCCTTTTTGGTCTTTACATCCCTTGTTCCAGTCTTGCCCGTATTGCCTTTATACCATGCTACTTTATCTATGTCGTCGCTTCCGGCATACTTGTAACTTTCGCCACCTCGCGCCGCCCATTCCCATTCAGCTTCTGTCGGCAGGCGGTAGCCGTCTGCTTCAGAGTTGCATATTACGTCATTCCATTTGCTGACGCTCATTGTCGGAACTTCTCCCCAGTCAGTTGGGTTTGTCTTTCCGTCAATTGTATAACAAGGTGTAAGTTTTTCCTTTATAGAACGCGTATTGCAGTATACAAGCGCATCATACCAGCTGATATAATTTACAGGATTGTTTTTTACATTATCATCGCCTTTAAGCTCGTTTCCGTCCTTGTCGTAAGCTTTAGCAGTGCTTGGGTCGCTTCCCATAACAGCCTTGTATTCTCCGCGTGTTACAGGATGGTCGCTCATGTAGAACGAGGCGATTTTGAACGCACGTCCGCTTACAAATACGCTTGAACTTGGCGTCCATTTTTCTGTTCCCTTTATTGAAGCGGCAGGAATTTTCACAAAGACTTCTGAAACCTGCTCAGTACTACCAGAACTTGAACCACCGGTACTGCCGCTCTCTGAACCGCCGCCAGAAGTATTATCCGATGTATTTCCGCTATCCCCCCCCGCTTGTGTTAGAACCACTGCTAGAGCCATTAGACGAACCGTTTCCAGAAGTTGAACCACCGCTAATTGTTACGTCATCATCCGAACTGTCGCTATCATCACTTTTGCATCCTGCAAATGAAAATGCCAAAGCAAAAACCGCAAACATAGCCAAAATTTTAGCAATCTTTTTCATTTTCTTTTCCTCCAAAAAATACAAATAGAATTGTTTTTTATTGCCGTGCCTAAATATGGCAATCTTCTCTTATTTCCCGCGGCGCAAGACGATTTCGTTTACGCGCTTAATTTCGCCTTCCGCTTTTGTCGCAAAGTCTGCGTACACTGCGCTGTTCGCCATTTTCATTGCTGTAATGTACGGAATAAGCTTGTCGTTGATTGCAGAAAGAAGAGGCTTTTTTAATGATGAGGCGCTTTCTGTTTTTACCGTGGAAGCCGCATTGTACTCGTCGCTTGCCTTTACAAATGAATCCTGCGCAGAGCGGATTTGCTCCAAGATTTCCTTTATTCCGTCAAGTAAAGAAACTGTTTCTTCTTCCTTGGAAAAATCTTCCAGCAGGCTTTCAATAAGCGAAGATTCGCTTACATAGTTTGCCGTTATGATTGATTTTCTGTACTTGTCAAAAACAGCTTTGAGTTTTTGCGCCGCCTCTTTTTTTGCCGCGACAGGGAATACAGAGTAGCCGTCCAACAACGTTGAAAGATTTTTTACAGCCTCATCGCGCACGCCGTCTGCTTCCTCAAGATTGCTCAAAACCTTGTCCTGCTTGATTGCGGTTGTAATCGAAACAGAAAGCTTTTCAATCTCGTCCATCACGCTTTTCAAAAACACATCTGAAGAAACACCTTCATCCGCCTTGTAAAGCCGCACAAGCGCATCGCTAAGCCCGTCAACTTCCGTTACACGAACCTTAGAAATTACCTTATTCATTCAACCTCCATCTCCGACTCTCCAGCCGGCACTTTTATTTATTCCTGTCATTTTCTGGCTTGCCCCGGAAATCTGTATCAAAAGATTGCTAACCGAGTTTGCTATGCAAACATCGCGATATCAAGCACGACAATGACAGTTCACATTTACTGCAGAATTTTTCCGAAGGTACTAAACAAAGTCTCCTTGCGGAATTATTCCGAATACTCCCTAAGAAGAAAGCCTGCCCGCGGAATTTTTCCAAACGCTTCCTAAGCAAAAAGTTTGTCTTTGGAATTTTTCCGAAAGCTCCCTAATAAAAAAGTCAGCGTTCGGAATTTTTCTAAAAGCTCCCCAGGCAAAAAAACTGCATTCGGAAAAATTCCATTTAAACGCAAAAAGACCGTCATGCCTAAAATGTGCGCATAATATGTGCATCATTCCGACACAACGGTCTTTTGCTTGTATGTATTTTATGTAATTAGCTAAAAATAGTTCACCTAAACTGAGAACTGAGAACTGAGAACTGAGAACTGAGAACTGAGAACTGAGAACTGAGAAGATTATGGGCATTAATTCTCCTGTGTCAAGTATTTAACTACACTGATTTATTATAGATTCATTTTATAAATAAATCTAGTTATTAATGTCATCTTCGAGCCTGACCCTGCGATGTTTCTGAAAGAAACTCGGTTAATAACCTGTCCAATTGCTTTGCGGGAGATTATCCGGTCAAGCCGGATAATGACAACTCTTGTTAAATAATCTCACTTACAGGAATTTTGTAGACGCTTCCGCAGTTACGGCAGACAATTTCAAGCGGGTCAGGACCGTTTTGCTTTATATCGGCAAGCTCGTTATTTGGAAGAGTTTTTAAGTAGCCGATATATTTTTCCTTGCTGCACGGACAGTCAAAAATAATGTCGCGCTCAACTGCAATCGCAGGCTCAAACTCGCGGAAAAGACCGTGCACAACGTCTTCTGTCTTGCCTTTTTCAGAAAACCACTTGCCAAACGAAGGACAGGCAGAAAAAGCGTTTTCAATTTTTTCTATCAGCTCTTCGTCAACTTTCTGGTCTGCGCCGCTTGCCGTGTTCGAGCCGGAATCTTTTGTTCCGCCAGTTTCAGGCATAACCTGCACAAACATTCCGCCTGCGCCCATAACACGTCCGCTTTTGTCCATAAAAATGCTTGTGTTGAACGCCGTGCGAATCTGGTCAGACTGCTGAAAAAACCAAGCCAAATCCTTGGTTATGTTTTTATAAAGAATTTCCACAGAGCTGGTTTGCGGAGCTTTGTCGCCCGGGTGAACTTTTGACATTGTCATTGTTCCGTCTCCAAGAAAAGGACTCAAATCCCAGCTTTCCAGAGGCTTTTCCACAGGAATATGGTTTTCATACAAAAATCCGCGCACATAGCCTGAAGAATCAGCTTCAACAGAAAATCCTTTTGCAGGACCGTTTGTGTCATAATGCCAGGTAAGATGCTCCTTTCCTTTCATCGTGGGAATCATAAGAGCGGCACAGATTGATGCCTGTCCCAAAACCATTGTCTCAAGAATTCCAAGGTTATGCTGAGAACGCATCTGGTTTACAAAACGCGTTCCGTGAAAAAGCGCGCCTCTTGCCCGTCCGTCCGCCATTACAAAAATAGAAAGTCCGTCCTTTTCAAGTGAGTCAATATGGCTGTTCAGCTCGTTATCATTTATCTGTGCTTTTATCATGGAATATATAATAGTAAGAAACAGAATTTATGTAAACTTAAATCGGTAGTAATTACAGGGCAAACGCATTATAAATAATTTCGGAATTATCCCCTCATGCACTCTGAATAAAAA
>ERZ1034928.1019-NODE-1019-length-11047-cov-5.029658_pt1 | contig 11047 bp, 9 predicted proteins | sample MGYA00520627_ERZ1034928 | MGnify/ENA primary metagenome ERZ1034928 (study PRJEB33766, sample SAMN09781755) | gut metagenome | biome: gut microbiome | host: Homo sapiens | place: Madagascar | study: EMG produced TPA metagenomics assembly of the PRJNA485056 data... | reverse complement strand
TCCGTACATGTACGGATGAATGTGGGGAGTGTTCGGATGAAGTTGATAATCAAGGGATGTTCGGCGCTTTGTAGCAGACGGACGGTATTTTTCGCATGAAAATGTGTGGGTACCGTATACTTAAGCGGTTACAACGACCCCTATGGAGGAACGTATGATTAAAGAGCTTTGCCACGACGAGGCTATCCTGTCCCAGCGTTGCGAGGTTGCGACCGTCGAGGACGAGTCGGTTGCTCAGGACCTGATCGATACCATCAAGTCGCTCGACGATGCCGGCTGCCTTGCCGCTAACCAGATTGGCGTTACCAAGAAGGTCTGCGTCTACCTGGACGACGCCGGCGAGCCCCATGTGCTCTACAACCCCCGCCTGGTGTTTGGCCTGGGCGCCAGCAAGATGGAGGAGAGCTGCCTGACGCACGAGGAGGTCACCAAGTCCACGCGCTATATCAAGTGCAAGGTTGCTTATGACGTGATCGTCGACGGCAAGATGCGCGAGCGCAAGCAGGACTTTGTGGGCTTCGAGGCGCAGATGGTCCAGCACATGATTGACCATTGTCTCGGCAAACTTGTCTAGAGTGATTTGATCAGGGATCGAACCAGTGTCTTTTTGCCCGGACATGACATTGTTGTCATGTCCGGGCTTTTGTGTTTAGCGCCTTTTTGTTTGGTGACAATGACCTTAGCAAGAACGTAAAGCTAGGAGGCGCTATGTGCACGAGCATTCGATTTACCGATAATTCCGGCCACATGTATCTGGGCCGCAACCTCGACTGGAGTTTTGACTACGGCCAACAGGTTCGCGTGATGCCACGCGGGTTTCACATTCCGTATTCGTTTATCGACGACACGACAGCGGCACACGCGGTGATCGGTATGTGCATCGATTACAAGAACTACCCTATGTTCTTCGACTGCGGCAACGATGCGGGCCTCGCCGTGGCGGGTCTCAATTTCCCGGGTTATGCCGAGTATGCCGAGGACCCTGTTGACGGCAAGACCAATATCGCGGCCTACGAGTTTCCCCTGTGGGTGGCAGCGACGTTCTCGACGGTCGATGAGGTCGAGGCCGCGCTGCGCGACACGGTGATTGTCGCCAAATCTGCCGGAGAGGGGCTGGGCGTGTCGCTGCTCCATTGGATTATTGGCGACAGCCAGCGCAGCATCGTGGTCGAGATGATGGCTGACGGCCTGCATGTATACGACGATCCGGTCGACACCCTTGCCAATCAGCCCACCTTCCCGTGGCATATGGAAAACCTACGCACCTATATCACCGCCACAAGCGATTTCCCGCAGACGGCGATGTGGCGTGGCGCCGAGCTTAAGCCCTATGGAGCCGGTGCCGGCATGCGCGGCATTCCCGGCGACTGCTATTCGCCGAGCCGTTTTGTAAAGGCAGCGTACCTCAACGCCAATTACCCGCAAAAAGACAGCGAGGCCGAAAACGTCGTCCGCATGTTCCGTTCACTCGAGGGCGTGGTGATGATTGAGGGGGCGTCCAGGATGGGCGATGGCAAGTTCGAGAAGACTATCTATACCGGATGCTTCAGCGCGCGCACGGGCAATTATTACTACGCGATGTATGGGGATCCGTCGATTCGCTACGTGAGCCTGATGGATGCCGAGGGCGCGAGCCCCGATAGGCTCGTGGTTCCCGAGCCGCGTCGTTCGTAGCCGACGGCTTTACTGAAATGCAAAGCGCCCCTGCATCTCCTGTGAGGTGCAGGGGCGCTGTCGTTGATTTGTGACGTCGCTAGAAGTTGGCGTCGTTGAGTTGTTCGCTCTCGAGGCCGTCGAGCTGTTGCTGTTCGGGCGTATCTGCAACGCTCTCGAGCAGCTCAGTGGGATCGACGTTCATATCCTTGCCGGCCTCGTTGCCGTTGACCAGGTCGTCCGAGAAGATATCGACTTCCATTTCCTCGGCTTCCTCGATCTGGACCTCGAGCGGAACCTGGGTTCGCACGAGTTTGACAGCTGGTCGCATGCGGGCAAACAGCGGCACGTACTCGATGATGATGGCCGAGTTCTCAAGACCATACCAGCGTGCCGGGCTTCCGCAGGCGCGGCGGACGGCGTACTTGATGGCCATGACGCGGTGGTCGTTGCGGTTGATGTCCGTCTCGGGGGCGAGCATCTTGCGCAGCATGCAAAAACGGAAGTCGCCCACGTTGCCGCGCGTCTCGTAGATGGAGTAGGTGTGGTGCTGCGGCGGCAGCTCGCCCGATGCCATCAAGTCGCCAACGATCTGGCGCAGGTAGGCATTAACGCGCTGGTTGACCTTAAAGCCCAGGTCCAGGCGCACGCGGAACAAAAAGTCCGTGCCAAAGGTCTCAACGGAATACTCATGCGTATAAGGCTCATCGGTAACGTGCACGTTGATGAACCAATATGCCTTGGCGCGCTTGGGATGTTTGTCCAGGATGGAATAGAGCACGTCGCGGTCGAGCGTGAGCGGATCGGGGCTGTTGGTGAGGAACACCAGATTGTCGGCGAGCACGGGGTAGGTCTCGTCGTTGCGCAGGCGGTTGAGCTGATCGATGTACTTGGAGACGGGCAGCAGGATCGTTTGCGTGCGCTCGATGGCGGTGCCGCGGCGCCACACATACATAAGGCCAAACAGCAGCGAGGCCAAGAAGATCATGACGTAACCGCCGTCAAAGAACATGGTGAGGCACGAGGCGAAGAAGCACAGCTCAATGGCACCGAAGAGCAGGGCGAAGACGCAGGCACCCAGCTTGTGCTTGAGGATGCCGGCGATGTAGCTCGTCAAAAGCGTCGTGGTCATGAGCATGGTCACGGTAATGGCGAGGCCGTAGGCGCTCTCCATGCGCTCGGAGTTTTGGAACAGCAGCACGATAAAGATGCAGCCGATCCACATGATGTTGTTGACGAGCGGAATATAGAGCTGGCCCTTGGTATCGCTGGGGTAGTGGATGCGCAGGTGCGGCATGAGGTTGAGGCGGGTGGCCTCGGATACCAGTGAGAACGAGCCGGTGATGAGCGCCTGCGAGGCGATGATGGCCGCCACGGCCGAAAGCACGATGGCGAAGGGGCGCAGGGGCTCGGGGAGCATCATATAGAACGGGTTGACGATGTCCATCGCGAGCATCTGGGGATTGGAGTTGTTGGCAAGCAGCCAGGCGCCCTGGCCCAGGTAGTTGAGAATGAGCGCCGCCTTTACGAACGGCCAGGATGCGTAAATGTTGGCCTTGCCCACGTGACCCATGTCCGAATAGAGCGCCTCGGCGCCGGTCGTCGAAAGGAAGACGAAGCCGAGCACCATGATGCCCGAGTGGTTGATGGGCGAGAACAGGAACATGATGCCGCGGATGGGGTTGAGCGCGCGCAGGATGGACAGGTTACCGAGCATATTGAACAGGCCGGCGCCTGCCAGGAACAAGAACCATAGCGTCATGAGCGGGCCGAACAGCTTGCCGATCGACGAGGTGCCGGCGCGCTGCATGGCAAACAGGCCGCAGATAATGACGTTGGTCTGGCCGTCGCCCAGTAGGGCGTGACCCCACTCAATGGTGCGCAGGCCCTCGATGGCCGTGGTGACCGTGACGGCGGGGGTGAGGATGCCGTCGGCGAGCAGCGCCGCGCCACCGATCATGGCGGGCAGAATCAGCCATGGTGCCACCTTGCGTACGAGGCTGAACAGGGCGAAGATGCCGCCCTCGTTGTGGTTATCGGCCTTCATGGCGATCAGCACGTATTTGACCGTGGTCACGAGCGTCATGGTCCAGATGACGAGCGAGAGCGCGCCCAGGATCATGTCCTCGCTGACGGTACCGATGCCGCCGTTGTTGGCGACGATTGATTTCATGGTGTACATAGGGCTCGTGCCGATGTCGCCGTAGACGACGCCGAGCGTTACGAGCAGCATGCCAGCGGAGAGGGGAATGGCTCCATGCCCGCCCTGCCCATGCTGGTCTTGGAGGTTTGCCTCCAGTTTGTTGTGTGCCACGTGGACTCCCTTAGACATCCGGTTATCTGTCTAGGGCAGATAACCTTTATGCCATCTTTATACATGATAAGAGCAGTTTGGCACATCGGGGTGTTTTAGACAATAATCCCCATCTGGGGATTATTAACGTACGCAGGTAGCATTTCAAAGCAGGGGCATATCCGCTGAATGGCTTGCTGCAATGTGATAACCGCGGATGCGTCCCTGCTTTGAGCTGAAGAGGGGCTTTTAGGCGCGTGCCGCTTGGGCGATGCTTGCTTTGGTGTCTGCGCGTTTGCCGGCGACTTCGCAAAAGATCGCGCCGCCGATGATCAACGCGGCGCCCATGAGGCGGATGGGCGTTATGGTCTCGCCCAAAAGGGCAACGGAGAACACGACGGCCGAAAGTGGCTCAAGGTAGCCGACGACCGCGACGGTCTGGACGGGCAGCTTGGCGACGGCACTAAAGTAGAGCAGGCAACCGATGCCGGTGTTGACGACGCCGAGCATGGCGACGGCGCGCCAATCGATGCCGGCGGCAATGCTGGGGGAGAGGAACGAGGGGGCGCCCTGTGTGAGGAGCGTAAGGACCAGCGCGGTCATAAAGGCGGCGCTCACCTGGAGCGCGGAGTTTTCGAGGCCTTCGACGTGTGGCGCACCCTTGCTAGCGATGACCATCAACGCGTAGCAGAAGGCCGAGGCGATTCCACAGACGATGCCCGCAATGGGCATATTGCCGCCTAGGCCTTGTGCCGCAATGAGAAAGGCGCCGCAGGCAACGGCGATAAACCCGGCGATTTTGCCGCCGGTCAGCTTTTCGCCAAAAATGAGCGGGGAGAGGGCCATAACGATGATGGGGCCGCAGTAATACAACAGCGAGGAGATGCCAACGCCGATCGTCTGATAGGCGCGGAACAAGAAAATCCAGCTGGCGCCCAGCGCGGCGCCCGAGAGAATAAGGGCAGCGGCTTCGCGGGGACGAGACGGTGCCTGCAACTTATGGCGTTGCGTAGTGACGAGGATGATGATGAGCGAGAACGCACCTAAAAACGTGCGCAGGAGCACGATATCGGAGCTTGGCAGTGCGATGGCCGCGGCGATGATGCCGTTAGAGCCAAACAACAGTAATGCTGCCAGGTATGTAATCAATCCGTTGTTCATGCGCTGCCGTCCCCTCTATATCCGTGCAAGTTCACTATGGAGTAGCGGGCAATAGAAGAAAAGCGAATATAATGCATAGGTGACATGACAAATACTCATGTAAAGGCGGGGCGTGTCGTGGAGACCAATATCCAAAAGATGCAGGTGCTGCTGGAGACGGTGCGCGCCGGAAGCTTTACGCGTGCTGCCGAGCGCCTGAGCTATTCGCAGTCGGGCGTGAGCCGCATGGTGGGCGATCTTGAGGCCGACTGGGGTTTTAAAGTGCTCGATCGCAGCCGCGAGGGCGTGGTACTTTCTGCCGATGGTCGGCAGATCATGCCGGCGGTCGAGGCGTTATGTGAGGAGTTTGGCCGCCTGCAGCGACGCGTGGACGAGATGCGTGGGCTTATGCGTGGCAAAATCTGCATCGGTACGTTTTCGAGTGTGGCGACTCATGTGCTGCCACCGGTCATTGCGCGCTTTCGCGCCGATCACCCGGATGTCGATTACGAACTGCTGATGGGCGACTACTCCGAAATTGAGCAATGGGTGGCGGAAGGCCGCTGCGACCTGGGCTTTATTCCGCGCGAGCCACGCGGTGTCGGCATGACGTCACGGCCATTGGTGCAAGATGAGCTGATGGCCGTAGTGCCAGCGAGCTCTTCGCTTGCCGATGCGCATGTCGTTTCTCTTGCCAATTTGGTCAACGAGCAATTTATTCTGCTGGAACGCGGCAGTGACGACGAGATTACGCCGCTGTTCCGCCGTGCGGGCCTAACGGTGCGCTCCAAGCTGTCGACCTGGGACGACTATGCGATCATGGCCATGGTCGAGGACGGCCTGGGCGTGAGCATTCTTCCGGCGCTCATCTTGCGGCGCTGCCAGTTCGATGTTGCCGTGCGCCCGCTCGAGGGACATCCCCATCGGCAGATCGACGCCATATATCGAACGGCCGATGTTTCGCTTGCTGCCGCTCGTTTCCTCGAATACCTCTAAACGTGTACACGTCATTGTCCGCTTTGGGCAAATCTCAGAGTCCGGTATATTTTCTTATGAAATTGAACTTTCGAATGAGGTGCCGCGCTATACTGCTGCCTAAATTGAACTCAGGTTCAATTCGTGTTCTATAAATTGAACTTTGCCAGCAAGGAGGTTCTAGTGGCCCAAGAGACGTTTAGCGATCGCCTGCGACAGGCTATGTCCGATCGCGACGTTCGACAGTCGGACGTGATCCGCGCATCGGAGATGCTCGGCAAAAAACTCGGTAAGAGTCAGATGAGCCAATATGTGAGCGGCAAGACGATCCCGCGGCGCGATGTGGCAGAGCTGCTCGCGCGTATTTTGGAGGTCGATGTTTCCTGGCTGCTCGCCGGTGACGCCGATCAAGGCGAGGAATCGTCGCCTCGCAACGTGCCCAAGCCCGAACCCCATCCCTCAGCTCAAATTCCAAGGAGCACCACCATGCGTACTTTTTCTAAATCCACCAAGCTCGATAACGTCCTGTATGACGTGCGCGGTCCCGTCGTCGACGAGGCCGCCCGTATGGAGGACGAGGGCGAGCGTATTCTCAAGCTCAACATCGGCAACCCCGCGCCCTTTGGTTTCCGCACGCCCGATGAGGTCATTAAGGATATGCGCCAGCAGCTGCCCGACTGCGAAGGCTATTCCAACTCGCGCGGCCTGTTCTCTGCGCGCAAGGCAATCATGCAGTACTCGCAGATCAAGGGCCTGCCCAATGTTCAGATGGAGCACATCTACACGGGCAACGGCGTGTCCGAACTCATTCAGCTTTCGATGAACGCGCTGCTCGACAATGGCGACGAGATTCTGATCCCCAGCCCCGACTATCCGCTCTGGACGGCGTGCGCAACCCTTGCCGGCGGTCATCCCGTGCACTATCTGTGTGATGAGCAAGCGGATTGGTATCCCGACCTGGAGGATATGGAGTCCAAGATCACGAGCGCGACCAAGGCCCTCGTCATTATCAACCCCAACAACCCCACGGGCTCGGTCTATCCGCGCGAGGTGCTCGAGGGCATCGTTGAGATCGCGCGCAGGCACCAGCTCATGATTTTTGCCGATGAGATCTACGACCGCCTGTGCATGGACGGCTACGAGCACGTCTCGATTGCCTCGCTCGCTCCCGACCTGCCCTGCGTCACCTTTAGCGGCCTTTCCAAGTCGCACATGATCGCGGGCTATCGTATCGGCTGGATGGTGCTTTCGGGCAACCAGCGCTGCATGAGCGACTTTATTATGGGCATCAACATGCTCTCGAACATGCGCCTGTGCTCCAACGTGCCGGCTCAGTCGATCGTCCAGACGGCGCTCGGCGGCCATCAGTCTGTTAACAACTATATCCGCCCGGGCGGTCGTGTCTACGAGCAGCGCAATTTTGTGTATGAGGCGCTCAGCAAGATCGATGGTATCTCGGTGGTTAAGCCGCGCGCGGCGTTCTACATCTTCCCCAAGATGGATGTTAAAAAGTTCAACATCACCGATGACGAGCAGTTTGCCCTCGACCTGCTGCACGAGAAGAAGATCCTGATCACGCGCGGCGGCGGCTTTAACTGGGGCGAGCCCGATCACTTCCGCATCGTGTACCTGCCGCGCATGGAAGTGCTCAAAGAGTCGCTCGAGGACCTGGCCGACTTCTTCGACCACTACCGCCAGAGCTAATTAGGTCCGCCGTTCTACCGAACGGCGGACCACTTGACGCTGCGCGAGCCGCATTCACGCCAATCTGACGTTCAATTTCGAGGGCGCGACCAGAAGGTCAGCGCCCTCTCATTTCACGTCACCTTGGCGCAAATGCGGCTCGCTCGCTGTCGTGTGCTCAACCTGCGTCGTTACCTTGGCTGTCTAAATAACGATGCCGTTGCAGTGGTCGATTTCGTGTTGGATGATCTCGGCGGTGTAGCCCGAGAAGTTTTTGATGCGGTGGACAAAGTTCTCGTCCAAATACTCAACCTTAATGCGGCGATAGCGGGTACAGGGACGCTCGCCGATCAGCGAGAGGCATCCTTCGCTCGTCTGGTAGGCATTGACCTGCTCAAGAATTTGCGGGTTGTACATGAGCAGCGACTTGCTGCCGTCCTTTACGCAGATGATGCGTTTGCGCACGCCGATCATGTTGGCGGCAAGCCCCACGCACTCGTGCTCGTGCTCGCGTAGCGTGTCCAGAAGATCCTGCCCGGTCGCGGCATCTTCGGGGCCGGCGTCTTCGGAGGGCAGGCGTAAAAAGAACTCGGATTTCATGATGGGTTTGATCATGGCGGGCTCCTTAAGGTGGGCGCATTTGATTCAAGTCATGATACCGCGACATGTCGCATTAATGTGTGCACATAGATTCTGCAGCTAGATTGACGGACGACACCATAAACTAATGGACGTTTTGCCGAGAGGCATGATTTATAAGCGCAAAGAGTGCGCGACGGGCCCCGCGAATGGGGCGATGATGCCCGAGAGGGCCAAGAAGGAGTCTCATGTCTGAGAACGAAGAGATCATGAACGAGACCGAGAACGAGACCATGGCTGCCGAGGTTGAGGCAGTCGAGACCGTGGAGACCGAAGCTGCCGAGGTTGAGGCTGCTGACGAGGTTTCCGCCGAGGAGGAGGCCGAGGTTGTCGAGGCCGCCGTTGATTACGATGACGAAGAGCTGATGGACAAGATGCAGAAGGCCGCCCGCCTGCTGCGTAGCCGTCGCTTTGCTATTTCCAAGGAGGAGGAGGCCAAGGCCGAGCGCATGGCGAACATCGAGCGCGCCATTAAGCTCCTTGACCTCAAGCCCAAGATGGAGCAGAAGGAGATGTCCGATCTGCTGGGCATGCGCCTTCGTGAGCTCGATGGCCTGATGGCCGAGGCCGAGGCTGCCGACCTGGTCGGCCGTATCGACGATGCCGAGGGCGACATGCGCAAGATCGTCGTCTTCGCTGCCGAGGATGCTGCCGAGGGCCTGACCGAGCTTGCCAACAAGAAGGAGAAGCTCCTGCCCGAACTTTCTTACGAGGAGGCCACTGAGCTCATGGCTGCCCTCGATAAGGTTATCGCTCCGCTCGTCGCCATGGGCCTGGACGAGGACCGCGGTCCTCGCGGCGGCCGTGACGAGCGCGGTGGCCGTGGCGGCGACCGTGGCGGTCGCGGCGGCTTTGGCGATCGCGGTGGCCGTGGCGGCTTTGGTGACCGTGGCGGCGACCGTGGCGGTCGCGGCGGCTTTGGTGGCAACCGTGGTGGCTATGGCGATCGCGGTGGCAACCGTGGTGGCTTCGGTGGCAACCGTGGTAACGACCGTGGCGGTCGCGGTGGCGATCGTGGCGGCCGCAACGGCGGCGGCTTCCGCGGCAACCGTTTCTAGGGGTTACGCGGGTTTACCAACCCGCGTAACTAGTTGACGCTGCAAACCCGCCAGAGCGGCAATCTGCCTTTCAACTTCGGCGGCATGACCAGAAGGTCAATGCCGCCTCGTTTCAAGGCACCTTGCTCGCTCTGGCGGGTTTTCGCTGTCGGTACCAAGACATCGGCGTTGCCTTAATCCAAGCCTGCCAAAAAGTAGTCGTTGGGGACGTTCTTAAACGACTACATAGCACGAGAGTGGATAATCTCCGGGTTTGAGCCTGCATTCAAGCTCAAAGTGGGAGATTATCCACTCTCATTTGTTGTGTGTGCGAAAATCCACGCTCGTTTCTACTCTGCCTACATTTGTAGGAACAGTTCGTGGAGGCGGGTGTCTTCGTCGAGTTCGGGGTGGAAGGTTACGCCGAGCTGGTTGCCCTCGCGGGCGGCGACGATGCGGCCATCGACCTCTGCCAAGGCCTTGGCGTCGCCGTGGACCTCGACGATGCGGGGCGCGCGGATAAACGTCAACGGCACTTCACCGTCGATGCCGGCTACCTGCCCCTTGGTTCGAAAGCTACCGAGCTGTCGGCCGTAGGCGTTGCGCTCGACAAGTACATCCATGGTCGCCAGGCGCGGGGTGCCCTTATCGTCATGGACGGCAAGGTCGTGCGCCAGCAGAATCAGGCCGGCGCAGGTGCCTAACACGGGCATGCCCTCAGTAATGCGGGCGCGAAGCTCGTCGAGCATACCCAGCTCATCAAGCAACTTTCCTTGAACGGTGGACTCGCCGCCAGGAAGTACCAGACGGTCAAAGTCCTGCCTCAAATCAGCCGCCTGCCTCAGCTCAATACAACGTGCGCCCAGCTCGGACAGCCTTGCCTCGTGCTCGGCAAAAGCGCCTTGGACCGCCAACACGGCGACCGTCTGGTCTGCGTAATCGCTCATGTGCGATCCTTTCTGCCGGACTAGCGTCCGCGCTCCTCCATGATGATCTCGATCTCTTCAGCGTTGATGCCCACCATAGCCTCGCCCAGGTCCTCCGAAAGCTCAGCGATGAGTTTGGCGTCAGTGAAGTTGGCCACGGCCTTGACGATGGCGGCTGCGCGCTTGGCGGGGTCGCCGCTCTTAAAGATGCCCGAGCCGACAAAAACGCCCTCGGCGCCCAGCTGCATCATCAGCGCGGCATCGGCGGGGGTTGCTACGCCGCCGGCAGCAAAGTTCACGACAGGGAGCTTGCCCGTGGCATGGACCTCGCGCACCAGCTCGACCGGAACCTGCAGCTGCTTGGCTGCCTCAAAGAGCTCGTCGTCGCGCAGGGCGACAACGTCGCGGATCTGCTTTTGGATCTTGCGCATGTGGCGCACAGCCTGAACCACGTCGCCCGTGCCCGGCTCGCCCTTGGTGCGGATCATCGTGGCGCCCTCGGCAACGCGGCGCAGCGCCTCGCCCAAGTCGCGAGCGCCGCAGACAAACGGCACGTCAAACTGGGTCTTGTCGATGTGATAGACGTCATCGGCAGGGGAGAGAACCTCGGACTCGTCGATGTAATCGATCTCGATGGCCTGCAGGACCTGCGCCTCGACAATGTGACCGATGCGGCACTTGGCCATGACGGGGATGGAGAC
>ERZ1034928.1018-NODE-1018-length-11054-cov-4.158287_pt1 | contig 11054 bp, 15 predicted proteins | sample MGYA00520627_ERZ1034928 | MGnify/ENA primary metagenome ERZ1034928 (study PRJEB33766, sample SAMN09781755) | gut metagenome | biome: gut microbiome | host: Homo sapiens | place: Madagascar | study: EMG produced TPA metagenomics assembly of the PRJNA485056 data... | reverse complement strand
AGCCACACAACGCTTCGTACTACCCCGGCAGTACACCATCAAACACCCGCGCACTCTGGTCGCTGAAGCACACCAAGGACGCTGCGAAGGCGAAGCCGTGGGTCGCGCCGCTCGGAACATCCGGAATGTACATGAAAGACGAAGTCTGCAAGCATACAGATAAAGTCTGGCGATCAAAGCAGGACAATAACCCCTACGAACCCGGCATGACCGGAACAGAAAATTTCTGGGAGGTGATCACATGACATGGGAAATCCTGTCCGCGCTGATAATCATCGTCGGGTGTCTGATCACGCTAGGCGGCGTTCTAGTCAAGCTCGTGCGGACATTGACGCGGCTTGATGATACGATGGCACAGCTTCGTGTAGATCTGAACCGGCAGCACGACGAGAATAAGGAGAGCCACAAAAGGATCTACGACCGGCTCGATAATCACGAGCAGCGGATATGCGAACTGGAAAGGAAAGACCAATGATTAAAATAATTCCTGACCGTGATGGATTCATTACACAGTGGGATTTGAACCGGAAAGTCTTAATTTCCGGGCTTGATAACCTTGATAAGGCGGGGATTGAAGTGCATTTTGCATCGCCCAATGACGATCACAATGCCTATGTTGTTTCGCCTGTAATAAACAACAATATTGTATCGGCGACAATACCCAATATTCTTCTGACGATACCGGGGCGGATATATGTGTACGTTTATACATCATATACGCAGGATAAAGCAATCGTGGCTGTGGCGCCGCGCGAGAAGCCTGATGACTACGTGTACACGGAAACCGAAAAATTCGCGCTCGAGCAGTGGGAAAAAGAGGTTACTGAAAAACTTGAAGGCAGATATGATAAAGCGGTTCAGGAGATTGACGAGCGCTATGCCGGGCTAAGAGATGATGCAATAATAGCATCAGCAGCAGCGGCATCTGCGCAGACTAGTGCCGCTGCCGCCGACTTATCCGCAACCAGAGCTGAAGCCGCCGAAACAAACGCAAAAGAAAACGCCAAAGCCATATCTGAAGTAGGCGATCAAGTCACAGCCAATGCAAAAGCGGTGTCTGACACGCTGATTATAGTGGAAAACGCCAAATCTGACGCGCTTGCTGCGAAATCAGCCGCCGAAGCCGCAAATGAAAAAGCCGCATCATCGGCTAATGCCGCAAAGGAATCGCAAACCGCAGCTGAAACTGCCGAAAGTAACGCGGCTGAAGCTGCTAAAGCTGCACAACAGGCAGAAACAAGTGCAACCGAAGCAAAGGATAATGCGATCACAGCAAAGGATGATGCGGAGAACGCCAAGGACATCGCTGAAACCGCCAAAGATGATGCCATAGCAGCCAAAAACGCGGCTGAACAAGCTAAAACAGCCGCTGAAACCGCGGCTGAAAACGTGCCGATAATCGATGACACACTTGCCGCGGGCAACCGCACGTGGAGTTCGCAGAATATCATCGAAAAACTATGCCCGCCACTTATAGGCAGCGGAAATCCGGTGGTGGTGAGTGACTGTATCGAAGGTTATCCGATGAAAGTAGTGGCATCGTGGGAACCCACACAAGCAGGAAGCGGCGACCCCAGCCCGGAGAATATCCGGGCGATAAGCGGTAAGACGAGTGTGACGGTGACGGGGTGCGGGGAGAATCTGCTAAACATTCGGAATGCCCTCATATATCAAAAAGCATACGGGATAAATATCTCTCGTGAAGAGGATGCGATACGGCTTTGTGGCACTGCATCGGTCACTAGTAAGAGTGCATCTTTTGGCGTCCTGGCCGTAGACACAAAAATGCTATCCGGCAAAAAACTAAATATAACCGCATACCCAAGAAGAGGCACTCTCAAAAGAGCGTATGGCTTGCGAACCTCGGAGGAGGTTAGCATTGCCGTAATGTTAGACTTGGTTGCCGGGCAAGAATATGATGTTTTAACGCAGATCATGGTGTCAAAAGAAGCATCATCTGCCTACGCTCCTTACACCGGCACGACACGTAATCTTACGCTGCCTGAGACCGTCTACGGCGGCAGTGTAGACGCGGCGACCGGCGAGGGGATGATGACGTGGAGCCTGATCACGCTGGACGGAACGGAAGACGGCTGGTGCAAATACGGAGGCGCAGATACTGACGCGAAGACGAGCTGTTTCACTATCGGCATATCCGACAAAGCGTACGGCTTTGGATCGTCCATTTGCAATTTATTTTGTAACACCAATGATGATTCCTCGTATACCAGCGATCGCATGAAGGCATATAATTACACCGATCACCCCAACTTGCCGAACGTATATATGAATTTTGGTGTCGACAGAACCGTAACAGTTGACGACTGGAAATCCTACCTCGCCGCCCAGTATGCCGCCGGTAAGCCAGTGCAGGTCGCCTATAAGCTCGCCGATCCAGTGCCAATCACCGCAGCCGGAGGATCGCCGTTATATCAGCTTGATGGTATAAATACGGTTATTTCAGACGCAGATACATTGACCGTCAACGGCAGGGCTGATCCGATAAAAGTCATGGAGTCACAGCGCCAAGCAATAATTTCGTTAGGAGGTAATATTTGATGTTTGATCTCAAAGCATTCATAAAGAGGGGATTTCTCGACGCAGTCGGAAAGATGTCTGACTACAAGATCATCCTCGATGCAGCCGGATGGCTAGAAAAAGGCGTCCTTGAAGAATCTGATCTCGCTGAAATACAGGTAGCGATTGACGAATCGCATTCGGCAGAGCTGAAGGAAGATGAACTTGAAGACGAGGAGCACGATTGACAATATTAAAAAGAGGAGATGAAAAAATGAGTAACGGAATCGATGTATACACCGGACAGGGAATCATCAACTGGCGATGTGTCGCGCTGACTCAGGGCTTTGCGATGATAAAGGCAAGTCAAGGCAGAGGCGAGACTCGCGCGACCGAGCATCTGCGGGTTTTCACGGACAGCAAATTCGTCCGGAACATCACCGAAGCGTCGAAAACGAACATGAAGCTCGGTGTCTGGCACTGGCTGACCGCGCGGAGTGTCGCCGAGGCATACTACGAAGCCGATTACTTTATCGAAACGATTTCGCCGTACCGGGACAAGATCACGCTATGGGCGGCGGCTGACGTCGAAAGTGACCGCTATCTCGGCGACCTCGGAAAGTCTGACCTGACCGCCATCACGCGCACGTTCCTCGACCGCGTTCAACTTGCCGGATTTCGGTCGATGCTCTACACGAACCCGAATTTCTTGAAGTATCGCTTTACAAAAAACGCCTTCGCGGACACCGATATCTGGCTCGCGCATTACGGCGTGAAGAAGCCGATGCAGGTCCCGAACCTGAAAATCTGGCAGCACTCCGCCGGGCGCGTCGATGGGATAAAAACCGCCGTCGACCTCGACACCGGGTACTTTGACGGCATGCCGTACTCGGTCGGCGATAAGTACACAATCCGCGCCTGCGACGTGTATTCGAACGGCAAGGCAATTCCGAAGCGGCTTGTCGGCAGGGTCTGCACGATCTCGTCGGTCAAGCCGGACAGAATCTTGCTCCGGGAGATTCTGAGCTGGGTGAGGATATGAGGTTTCTGAAACGGCTGGTAATCGCCGTCCTCGTGTACATCGCCGTGTACCTGCCGTTCGTCGCGATTTTGCAGGCGGTCAGCGGCGGAGACTTCACAGCGGCGTACAGCGTCGGCGGCATTGTGGGCGCGGTCGAGCTTGCGCTCGGCTCAATCATTAAAATAACCGAAAACCGGGAGGTAAAGAAAAATGGATATATCGAAAATGATTCCGTGGGTGATTCTTGCGCTGGCTGTGATCGCGGCTGTAGCGGTCTTTGTGGTGACGCTGATTCAAGCGTCCCCGACGAGGCGGCGGGAGATCCTGAACTCGGCGCTGATGTCACTCGCGGTCGAAGCTGAACGGCTCTACGGCGCGAAGACCGGACAGCTTAAGAAGCAGCAGGTCATCGCGTGGCTGTACGCCAGATACAAGTGGCTGACGTGGCTCGTGTCTGAGGAGTCGTTGTCGCAGCTCATTGATGAGGTTGTGGCGAGAATGAACGAGTGGATGAAGAGCAATCCCGTTGGCGCGGAGAATGCGCTGAGGTAAAAAATAAAACGCGGTGTGGCAAGGAGACATTTTCGCTTGTCGCACCGCGTTCATTGTATATTTACATTTATTTTCGGACAAATTTGCGGAAACCTCTTGACAATAGGTTAAACCTATGATATAATATATATGTGATCAGGAGAGATCACAATACCGGGGCAAGACGAGAGAGGAGGTCAAAATGGAAGAAGGCATGACAGATTTTCAATTCAAAAAGCTTCTTGAGATGATACTTATGATTCTCGAAGGCAGCGAGACCAAGGAAGAAGCAATCGAAAAAATAAAAGCTCTGATCGACAATAAGTAATCAGAGCTTCCAAACCAAAAACGACTTGGGCGGAACTTGCCGCCGCCCTCATCGTTTCCATTATATCACGTTTTGCCCCAAATGTCAAGAGAGGACGTGATTTTTTATCGGCGAGAAAAAAACAACTCCGCAGGAGAAGTATGACAAGGAGAACACACGCTTCATCGGACTCAAACTCAACAAGAAGACCGACAAGGATATTCTCGATGCACTTGAGGGACTGCCGATGCAGACTGAGATCAAGCGGCTTATCAGAATCGGTATCGCGGAAAGTAAAAAATAACAGAAATCGGCGGGAGAAATTTCCGCCGATTTTTACTGCGTACTTTCTGCGTACTTTTACATTTTCTTTTCTGATTCTTACTGACGATTTTTGAAATCAGGCAAGCAAGAGGAAGAGTCCAAAAATGCCCATCACGCCTGACAATTTGACGTTTTTTGACGCTGTATGGCACAAAAAAGCACCCGAAGCAAATCAGGTGCTTTGGCGGAGAAGCAGAGATTCGAACTCTAACGTAATCGGCTTGTTTCCAGGCAAAAATCGGGCTACTGTGTATTTTTTGCGTATTTATTCAGTTTTTCCGCGACCTCAGTACGTCTCTTCTTGGTTATATGCGTATATGTATCGAGTGTCGTCGAGACCTGAGCGTGACCGAGAAGCTCCTGCGCGTCCTTCGCGTCTATGCCGGCGTCGTGTAACATTGTCGCGTATCCATGACGGACTATGTGCGGCGTCAGCTCATTGACTCCTGACGCCTCGGCATAGCGTTTCCATGCAGCGGCAAACTGGCTCTTCGATAACGGATTGCCATCAATGTTGAACAGAAAATCTTCTGGATTCCCTTCCGGGATCTTTTCTTTCAGCACGTCGAGGAGGACGATATCGCGGAAGCTCTTTCCCGTCTTCGGTTCCTTGAATGCCGGGCGATTGCTCTTAAAATACACCTCGTGCATGATGTGTATCACATTGTTCTCACGGTCAATGTGCTTGTATTGCAATCCGAGAGCTTCACAGCGGCGACAGCCTGTATAGATCAGCAAATAAGCATACAGCCCGAACGGCTTGTCGACCGACGCGATAATTTTTTCGATCTCCTCCTCGCTCGCGGCACGGCGACGCCTTTTACCTGTGCCGTGCGGCGGCTGGATGTACTCAGTCGGACTTGTCTCGATCATACCCCTCACAGCAGCGTACTTGAAAATCAGATTCAGGATGAGAAACTGTGTCGCAAATGTTTTCTGTGCCCAACTCGACGGTTGGGCGGCAAGAAACTTCTGCACGTCCTGAGGCTTTATCTGCACGATCGGCGTGTCACCGAAATAATCTACGGCGCGATTGAATGCCGGCGTGTAGTTACTCAGCGAGTTTGGCGAAAGCTTCGGGAAATGCTCTTCTCTCCACTCCTCTGCGACCGCGCGGAAGGGTTCGCCGGTCTCGCGCCGCTCATTATATTCAAGCATCTTCCGCTCGACTTCTTTCTCGGTCTTGCCTCGGAAGTAAACACGCTTGCCGCCGACCGTGATCACCTTCTCATATAGTCCATCCGGACGGCGGTACATCTTCGGCTTCGCCGCCTGCGGCGCGCCGCAGTAACAGCAAAACCGGCTGTCATCCGGAATCGGCTTGCGGCATTTTTTGCATTTCATTTTTCATACCTTTATTGCATATTATATAATTCCATTTTGAATTTGTGTAATATACCACGAAATTCCGTCATTGGAGGCAAAATTCCGCCATCATTTTTTTGAAAAGCTATTGACAATCTGAGAGAGTTGGTGTATAATATAATTGCTCGATTAAGAGCAAGGAGTTAAGTGGGACGAATGTAACGTGTGGCAAGTCTGTTTGACCACTGTTGCATATTGTGTCACAATTATGCTTAAATTGTTTTTTTGCATTATTATCTTGTCATGTCTCAGAGGAAGCTGTAGTGTGGTGGATGTCTATATCTACTTTTTGCTACAGCTTTCTACTTTTTGTTTTTGCCAAACTTCATATAGTCATATATTCTTACAAGCCGTTTGAAATTCGAGTAGTTTGACGATGACAGAGATGCTATGAAGCCATTCTCAGAAAATTTTTTTATCAGGAATGCTTCAAGCTGAGCTATGTCTATTTCACTTCTATCCAAATAAGCGATTTTTATAATTGCAGCATTCAAATTATTACAGTTTTCTCTGAGTATCCCATTGACCGATCTATCTTTAATTTTAGCATGACAACGATTATCTCTAATTGTATTGTTTAACAAGTCGTCAAATGTTTTTATCGTTATAGCAGAGCTATAGTCTTTACTTGCTTCACTAACGATTCTGAAAATCGGAAGAGCATTTTCCTTTTTGTGTAATGGCTCATATGCATACTCCATTAACTCATCTGCGGAGAATTTTAGATCATGAAATACAATATGCCGGTACCATTCCTCTGATGTCAGACCAGCTAAGCCGCGAAGTCCCAACTGGGATGGTTTTCCGATCGATAATATTAGATCATCTGCTTTAACATTCGGATCGTCTATGTCGGCAACAGCAATATGAGACGTAGGATTATTTGTTACCGTGAAATCGTAAAATTCCTGTTTGAACATTCTGACGACTTTCGCAGGAAGCCGCGCGCGCTTTTTTCCAATAGCAGAAAACACGGACAAAAATTCTGAAGTTCTCACACGTGTCATTTCTATCGTCTTGTCTTCAATTGTCATTGACGACGGAGAGACCTCGATACCTTTACTCGACGGATTCCATTCGACATAAACAAAACGGTTTTGTAGATTATCGAGTTTATCATCTGGAAGGAAAGAAACGATCTCTTTCAGTATTGAGCGAATATTCCGATCAGAAATCGAGTAACCCATGAATATTATCGGGTACTCCATGAAAAGCGTCATAAGTTTTGCGGCAAGGTATTTGCAGTTGCTCTCAAATTTCTCGTAATCTTCCTGAGTAATGACAATACTGTTAGGCTTAGAAATACATCCATGAATTTTGTAGATTTCTGCCCATCCCTGTATCGGCGAAAAAACAAGCTCGTCCTGACCTATGTATGGGATATAATTGTCAGCATAGTTTTCAAGCAGTCGATCATAATTGGTCGTAATCATTCCGGATAGGCTATGGGTAGAAATTTTCTTTAGCTCATCTAACTCACCGGACATACCTGACACTATATTCGAGTAGTTTTCGATGTACTGGCATATTTCAGTTTTGAACGGCGACTGACCATCAGCGACAAGCTGGAGATGGGCATCATCAAGCGTTCTGAAGTTCGGATCGGAAAACCATTTCTTGTTAAACTCCTCTTCCATTATTGATGCCAGACAAGGAAGCAATTCATCATCGGGTACGTCAGGATATTTTCTTTTTGCCTGTTCGGTATAAGAGTTGTATGCGAATGGGTCACTGCTCAGACGGTTAATAAATACAGATAATAGTCCCTTCCAGTCTGGGAGATTGTAATATCGGCGCGACAACCCTGATCCTACGAAAAGAAATGGTGTTGTCGGCAGACTTTCTATCAGATTGTCTATGGTCATAGATTACCTCCAAGATTCAATTATCGCATATCATCAAATATATTTTTCTCAAAGCCATCCCTCGCGGATGGCTTTTTGGGGTTTATTAATGTTGATCAGAATATCTTACCAACAAACCAGCATTTATCTCAAGTGTTACTTTAATGTTATGATAGAAAATTTGTAACATGGAGATTTCTTTCTTAACTTACTATTATCAGGTTATTTTTCATTATTTATTATCATTACACCATACTATATAAAAAATAACATGATTTCTAATGCTTAAGCTTTATAGCAAATACTTAAAATAGTATTTTTATAATATCTATTGACTTTTTGGCATATAATATGGTATAATGAATCACAAGTTATTATTAGGAGATAAGAAAATGGGAATGATAAGGGATTCAATTAAACTCGTATTTGGTCAACTAAGTGAAAGTCAAAATCAAGAAGAAAAATATCGTCACAATCTTTCAGAAAAAAGAAAGCAGTTTGATATTGAGCTCAAAAAATCGCAAGATCGCATAAATGACGTTAGAAGCTCTATTCAACGTACAAAGCGATAGGAGTTATTATATAAGATCCTTCCGCTATTAATGAAGTTGCAACATTTCCGACTAATGGTAACAGGTCAGTAATATCGGACTTATCTGCCTCGACGCTTTTTAGCTGGTTCGTAACCCGCCCAAATAACTTTATTCGATCGGAAGCATACTTGAAGTTGATTTCACACAGCGTTTCACGCAGATATTCCGGCTTGATCGGAGCACAGAATTTATCACTCACAATCAAATGTGAGAATGGCAAAACAATTTCAAAAGCGTCTAACACTTTGCGCAATTTATCGACGTTGTAATCTGATGATTGCACATTATTCTTGGTCTCCTTGCTTTCATCTATTGTCATTACTTTTTTGATTTTTTCCCATGAGCTCTTGTTAAACAATTTCTTTAGGTATTCAACATCCAAAAACCTCCAATTGTTGGCAAGGCAAACATAGTCTCCTATTTGGACATCTTTGCTACTCATCTTCAGTTTTTTGTCTTTTGATAGATTTTCAATTATGCACATAAGCATATTATCGTGGAATACTTTTTCGGTAAGCTCCTTTGCATACTGTGATTTGGATTCTGAATTCTCCGAGCTTTTCTCAGATGGTACATATTCACCTGAAACAAACCCAATGCTTGCACTGGCTTTCTTCATGCTATCCTTTAGACTTTCAACAAATGTCTCTCCAGTATTGTCGCCTACTTCTTCTGACGATTTTGTCGGAAGACCTTTGAATATTTGCGCTGCGTATGAATTTATAATATCCTTGTCATAGTAAAGAATGTGTTTCATAATAAAATCCTCCATTTTAGCCCTCACAGAGGGCTTTTTTATATTCCTTCAACTCGGATCTTGACGATTTTCTCGTCAACTCCAAATACCTTGCCGAGCTGCTCATACGTGAAGTGCCGATACTCATTGAGATCATCGTCACTGATAAGAAGGCATGACGCGAAGTAGGTCGCTTCTTTCTCAAACCTGTCCACAGAGAAATGTGTGTGCTTTCTCATAAAGTGTGTACTTTCTTTCGGATGAAGCACAGCGTGACCGAGTTCGTGAGCGCAGATAAGCGCGCGGTTGCGGCAGGATGAATTTATATGTATGAACCGGACACGACCGATCGAATTACAGTATCCGTTTATCGAGCCGAGTTCTTCGAACACGACGTTGATTCCGAGTTCGCGGGCAATTGTCAGCGGATTCCGCGATTCATGCTGACGGATAAGCTCGTCAGCTTTGCGGTATATCGCTGTCCCGGTCATTCGCTGTACCCTTTCTGTACTTCTTCGGCGTGTACTTGCGCTTGTTGATGAGCTTTGCCATACGAATGGAATTTTCGAGTGAAGCAATCAGAAGTTCTCGCGATTCATCGTCGAGCGGTTCGCCGTCGAACATCAGCGCGGAGTTATTCTTATCCAGATCCGACAGCATCGCGTCGAGCCGGCGCGAAATATCAAGCTCGTCCTTTTCGGTCAGCTCAGGTTCAAATGCCTCATCGCTTTGCGGTGGGGCGTTTTTTTCGTCATCGTTCAGAAGATAGTCTACAGTCACATTGAAAAATTTCGCTATCTTCATAAGAGTAGTCGCGTCAGGTTCGCGCGCTCCGGTTTCCCAGTTTCCGATCGTTCCGGTCGATATATTGAACTGCTTGGCAAATTCGACTTGCGATAAACCATCTCTTTTTCGCAGTTCTTTTAGTCTTTCGCTTAGCACTTTAATTCACCCTTTCTTCTGAATATATTCTAACACATATTGTGAGAATGGTCAATAGAAAATCTGCAAAAAAATAAATTCTCACAGAATGAAATAAAAATTAGAGAAACCTCTTGACAATTCTCACGCCATGTGTTATAATATACTCACAGATTGAAAGAATGGAGTGCGAAACAAATGCTTAATTGGTTTATAGCAATGCGCAAGTCAAAGAACCTGACACAGGTTCAGCTCGCCGAAACTGTCGGAATATCTCCAAGTTACGTTGCATCGATCGAAACCGGCGACCGCAAAGTCCCTGTCTGGACAGCGAAAAAAATCGCCGCGGCACTCGGTTTCGACTGGCAGAGATTCTACGAGGACGAGACCGACGCCGACACGGCGAGCGAAGGGAGGTGAAAAATCATGAAAAAAAAGCCCATAAAGCACGATTACTACAAGGAAGGCGCACTGAATGGCGCACGCCCCAAGAAACAGCAGGAGGTCAGAAAGCTCGCAAAGAAGATCGTTGAGCTTATCGGCGAAAAACATAGCCTCACTCACGAGGAAGCAATGGAAGTGCTTGATCGGAGCAAGGCTATGCTTAACTACTTCTGCGAGCTTAAGCTCGACAGGAGTTAGTTATACTGCGCGCCGAAGTTGTCGGGATCGGCTTCGTCGTAAGCGTTGAGTGCGTTTTCGATTTTCTCGTACATTTTGCAGTACGTCTCAACGATTTCTTCGACGGAGTCTGTCCCACGAGTCGCATTGCGGCGCAGATATTCCATGGTAAGGTCATGTACCACGGTTTTATTGTCTGGTCTCACATAATCACCTCCTCTCTGAGATGATTATACCACAAAATCATACAAAATGCAATATATAAATCAAAAAA
>ERZ1034928.1015-NODE-1015-length-11097-cov-4.519199_pt1 | contig 11097 bp, 12 predicted proteins | sample MGYA00520627_ERZ1034928 | MGnify/ENA primary metagenome ERZ1034928 (study PRJEB33766, sample SAMN09781755) | gut metagenome | biome: gut microbiome | host: Homo sapiens | place: Madagascar | study: EMG produced TPA metagenomics assembly of the PRJNA485056 data... | reverse complement strand
GGATTACACCGCAATGAAAAATTTATATGCTTTTATTACATTTGCCGCCGCGCTTGCTCCGGCAGCGCTTAAAGCCGAAACTCCGGCTTATGTGCCTTATACGGGGGTTGATTATGCGTACGTTTCCGCTAAAGCTCACGAGCTTAAACCGCACTACAACGCCCTGCAACTTAATATCGGCACCAAATACAACTCTTATTTCGGGACGGAATTGTTTTATCAGCAAAGTGGCTCCGACAGCAAAAAAATTGCTGACGGCAAATTCAAAAGTTCTTACCGCGCATACGGCTTAGACGCAACTGCTTATTTGCCGCTCGGGTGCTACCAAACAACCGAACTTTTTGCCACTGCGGGAATCGGCGAATATGTGTTTCGGCAAAAACTGACCCCGTTAAAGCATAAAAACAACAGCGCCATCGGATACAGAATCGGCGGCGGAATTATGTATAACGTAACCGAAAATATAAGTTTTCGGCTTGGCGCGCGTTATGTCGGGCTTGACCAAATTAACACCTTTAACCGCTTAACGGAATATTTTGCCGGATTGCGTTATTACTTTTTATAAACTTATTTTGATAAGGATTTTATACCATGCTTAAAAAAATACTTGCTCTTATAATTTTTATTATCTGCTCAGCGGGCGGATATTATTTGTTTACATCTTGGAATACCGGCGTTCCAACTGCCGTACAACCGGTTGAACCATCGCCGTCCGTCACCTCTTTTGAAGATAAAGTATACACCTATAATCCTGAAAATCTGCCGCAAGAGTGCAATATTAACAGCGCCATGGCCTGCGCGGTTGAATTTGCGGTTAAGTGCACCATTAATCCTGATTTTGCCGGTTGCCGCCAATCTAAACTGCCCAAGTTCATTTTTATGGAAGACCCGTCTTTGGAACGTCCTACCGAAATGAGCTTTAAAATCAGCAAAATCAAGCCGATTTCGACTGATTTGGTTGAAATTTACACCGAAAGCACCTGCAACGGCAACTGGTTCGGTTTATGCCAAGGCAACATTATTTACGTAATTGTTCCGACTGAAGACGCATGGCGGGTTAAAGACATATACGCCGTTGAGCAATAACATTTAATCGCATATATGAAAAAGGCTCTTTTTAAGTAAAGAGCCTTTTGTTTTATGCGTTTACGCGTTCTAAAATTAAATCAGCCGCCGCCATGCCGGAAGATATAGCCTCCACAATGGTGGAGCCGCCGGTTTTACAGTCGCCGGCATAAATAATGCGTTCATCTTCAATTTTAGAATCGGCACGGCTGCCGATAGCCTTAACAACCAATGAAAATCCGGTTAATTTAAGCGATGAATTTTCAAGCGGGGTCAATTTGCCCTCGTGAAAGCGGTTTTTGTGCACATAAAGCGTAAATTTACCCGCATCAGGCTCAATTTTATCCGGGCTTGTCATCGGCGAAATATCAATTTGACGTTCTAAAAGCTCAAGATGTTCGGCTTTGGAAATGCGCATATCGGCAATACGGCGGCGCACAAACATTTCAACTTCAGACGCGCCGAAGGCTTTGGCTGTAAAAGCGCAATCAGCCGCAACATTGCCGCCGCCGATAATAGCAACTTTGCCCTCGCCGGCATATTGTTCGGGGTTGCCCAAATATTCCATATATGAAACGGCGTATTCTTCACCGGCAATGCCCAAATTAACTAAATTCGGCTCGCCGGAAGCAACTATAACCCAATCAAATTCAGACTTTAATGCCAACACATCGGCTACCTTATGGTTAAGTTTAAGCTCCACCAATTCAGGATTAAAAATATACGACCAATCTTTTTCAATCACCTCATGAGGCAAGCGCTCATCAGGTATAAGATTAAGCGCTCCGCCGATTTGATGCCGTCCTTCAAACAACACCACCTTGCAACCGGCTTTAGCCAACACGGAGCTCGCCGCCAAACCGGCCGGTCCGGCGCCGATAACCGCAACTTTAACGCCGTTGGGTTTAACGTGGGCAAAACTTTCTTTTTCGCGGCGGTAATTTTCCAAAATAGTGGCTTGCACCTTAGGAATATTAACCGCAAAATCTATACGGTTACGGATACATGCCTTCATGCAAAACTTGTCAGGACATATCAGCCCGCAGGTTTGCCCGAGCGGGTTGTTGCGTAAAATAGTTTTTACGGCTCCGTCATAATCGCCTTCTTTGGCATGATTAATAAATTCTTGCGGGCTGCAATTTACCGGACAAGCGTGCATACACGGTTGGGTTTTGCAGTTAAGACAGCGGTCAAGCTCGGCTTTCAGCTGCGCTTTGTTCAAATATAGAGGTTTCTTTTCAGCCATTTTTTATTCCTTTAATTCAAGTTATAAAAAAATGCCGAACGTGTCAATAAAAACTCTTGACTTAGAGTATAGTCAAAGGATTATCTTATTTTAGAATCTTGATTGATTAACATTTAAGGAGCACTTAAAATGATGATAAACAAGCGCTATATGTTTTTGGCTTTAACTTCACTGCTTGTTTTAACAAGCAATATTTCAGGAGCAAATGATATGAAAAAAGCACCGATTGACACCGTTTTTGAACAAGGCGAACCCAACCCTTACGGCAAATTTTTTACCGGACAGACTTATCTTAAACGCTTGAGCGCCAATGATAATGTTTGGAACTCATCGCTTGCCAACGTTACTTTTGAACCTAAAGCACGCACCAACTGGCACAAGCACAGCGGCGGTCAAATTTTGTTGGTATTAGACGGCGAAGGCCGCTATCAGGAACGCGGCAAAGAAGTTCAGATTATTAAAAAAGGCGATGTGGTGCGTATTCCGCTTAATGTTGAGCACTGGCACGGCGCCGCGCCCGACAAATGGATGACTCATATTTCAGTTGAAACCAACTTGCCGAACAATCAAACCACATGGCTTGAACCGGTCAGCGATGAGGATTATAAATAATGAAAAAACTTTTATTTGCCTGCGCCGCAGTATTAATCGCGGGGCTCGGCATCGGCAAATTATATTGTACACAACAGGAAAATAAAATGACTGATTTTAGTAAAACCGACCCTGAATTTAACGAGCTTTGGCGTAATTTTGCCCAAAACGAGGTTAAAGGTCACGGCTCGCTTGACAGTAAAACCGCTTATTTAACCGTGTTGGCGGCTCATGTTGCCACCCAATCGGTTAATGAATATAAGCTTGTTTTAAGCGAGGCTTTAGACAGCGGCGTCAGCCCGACCGAAGCCCGCGAGGCGCTGTATCAAACCGTGCCATACGCCGGTATGGCCAAAGCGTATGACTTTTTTGCCGCCGGCGCGGAAGTTTTTGCCGCCAAAGGCATTAAGCTCCCTCTGCCCGCTCAGGCAACCACCGATAAAACGAATCGTCTGGAGAAAGGCATTGAAACACAGTGCGATATTTTCGGCCGCGAACATATTTTGAGCATGCGCGCCAATGCGCCGGCTGAATTAAAGCATATTCAGGATTATTTATCCGCCAACTGCTTTGGCGATTATTACACCCGCGGCGGCTTAAACGTTAAAACCCGCGAGATGATTACGCTGGCGGTGTTAATTGCGATGGGCGGCGCCGATCCGCAGGCCAAAGCGCACGTTCAGGCCAACTTAAATGTCGGCAACAGCAAACAAGATATGCTTGATATGGTAACGCAGTTGTTGCCGTACATCGGCTATCCGCGCACCTTAAACGGCATTGCCGCCATTAATGAAGTTTGTAACAAATAAGGAGCATAACATGAGTAAAAACGTATTGATATTATCGGCAAGTTTCCGCAAGCACGGCAATTCTGACCTTTTATGCGATGAGTTTATGAAAGGAGCCGTTGAGGCCGGACACAAAGTTGAAAAAATCAGACTGAATGAAAAACACATCGGCTTTTGCATGGGCTGCGGCGTTTGCAATACCACGCATAAATGCGTGCAAAAAGACGACATGGCGGAGATTTTGGATAAAATGGTTAATGCCGATGTTATTGTGATGGCAACACCGGTTTATTTTTACACCATGAACGGCCAAATGAAAACTTTAATTGACCGCACGGTGCCGAGATATACCGAAATCAGCAATAAAGACTTTTACTTTATTGTTGCCGCCGCCGATACCGATAAAAACAACATGCAACGGGTTATTGACGGATTCCGCGGGTTTACCTCCGATTGTTTAGACGGCGCCCGTGAAAAAGGCATAATTTACGGCACCGGCGCATGGCAAATGGGCGATATAAAAAACTCGCCGGTCATGAATGAAGCATACCTTGCCGGCAAAAACTGCTAAACAGGCACAACTTATGCACAGCGTGGACTCGTAAATATTGCAAAAAAAAAACGCGAGCTAAAATCTTCTCAAATGCAACAATTTGAGAGGATTTTTATTATGAAATCAGAAAATGGTCGTTCTATGGTTGAGATGCTTGGCGTATTAGCAATAATTGGAGTCTTGAGCGTTGGCGCTATTGCCGGATATTCTAAAGCAATGATGAAGTATAAGCTTAACAAGCAGGCGGAAGGATTAAGCATGCTGCTTGCCAACTGCATAGCGCTTTCAAAGCAACTGCCGACAACAAATGAGTGGAAAATATATACCGACATATTGCCTAAACTTAATTTGCTGCCGGATTCGGTTAAAATTTATAACTCCTATAATATGAAAGACATTTTCGGAACCGAATCATATTTTTACCATACCTCAGAGCAAAACGAATGGGCTATTTTTTACTATGTGCCGGAAAGTTCTTTCGGTACGGAAATTTGTTATAACTTAATCAAAACCGCCAAAGAATTTCATGCCGATATGAGCGCAATAGCCCGCTCTAAAAACCGCACGGCCGGCGGACAAGAGCTTGGCAGTACCTTTTACGGCGATAGCTATTGCAACAACTCCGATAAAAAATGTATACGTAATATGACAATGAGCGATATACACTCCTTGTGCACCGATAAAGGCGACAGAGGCGAAGATTTTAACGAATATTTTTTGTGGTTGACTTGGAAATATCCGGAGCTTTAGTCTTCCTCAAGATGCAGCATTACGCTAACGCCTAACAAGGCCACCACCATAGTCGGAGACCACACCGCAAACCACACCGGAATATAACCGTTAAGACCAAAGGCATAAACTAACTGCGAGCTGAAATATACCACAAATCCGGTAGTAATGCCCGCCACAATCATAAACATCACGCCGCCTTGACGCATATTGGCTTTAAGCGCAAAAATGGCCGCGACCAATGCCATCGCCATAAGCAAAAAGGGCGAGGCTAAGAGCGATAAATAGCGCATTCGGTGTCGCTGCGCCGAAAAGCCCGATGACTCATAAAAATTGATAGTTTCCGGCAAATCCCAAACCGAAATAGCGTCCGGGTCAATAAAGTTTTCTTTAATGCGCTGCAGGTCAATAGTGGTATCATACTCTATATCCGCAAGATTTTTAGTTTCTTCACCGCTCGTAAAAACCTTTACCCCGCGCAATTTAAACTTATTATCTTTCAGCTCGCCGACCAGTGCTTCAACCCGCCGCAAAATTTGCGAATCGCGATCCATTTCCAAAATACTCACATCGCGCATTGAGAGCAGCTCGCCTTCTTCCTGCCGCAGCGATTTGGCCTGAATGACCAAAACTTTATCATCGGCCGCCGCCTCGCGAATCCATAAGCCTTTGCTTGAAAACAGCATAGCTTGCGGGTTACGCGTGGCAAAGCGGTATTTTATGGTTTCATGCAGTTCATACATTTTGGAAGAAATCGGGTTAATCAAAGCAACGTTAATAGCTCCCACAATAAACACCGCGGTTAAAACCGGCGCCAAAAATCCCCAAACCGAAACTCCGGCGGCGCGGATAATAACATATTCATTGTTTTTGCTGACCCGCCAAAACATAATCATGGCCGCCACCATCATTACAAACGGCAAAACCTTATCGGTAGTCTGCGGCAAGCGGGTTAAAGTGTATTTTATTACATAGCTCATACCAACATCATCGCGTCCGGAAATGCGGCGCAATGCTTCAATAGCGTCAAACATCATGATAATGCCCATAATGGTAACCAGTACCAATAAAAAAATCACGATAATTTGCTTTGAAAGGTAACGACCAAGTATTGAATTAAATTTCATTAACGTCTCTTTTTGCTGTTTTTAATCAAAATATCGCAAAGATAAATATCTTTCAATAGAATCGGGCAAAACAACCACAATATTTTTACCGTGCATTTCATGGCGTTTACCCAGCTGCAAAGCCGCCCAAACCGCCGCGCCGGCAGAAATTCCGATAAGCAGACCTTCAGTTGTTGCAACTTCGCACGCGATGTTAAACGCTTCCTCACTCGGCACGGCAATCACTTCATCAACCTGTTCAGGCTTATATAACGGCGGCACAAAATTAGCGCCGATTCCGGGAATTTTATGCGCGCCCGCCTCGCCGCCTTCCAAAACCGGACTTTCCGCCGGTTCTGCCGCCACCACATACAAATCGGGATTGCAGGTTTTGAGCGCCGCGGTTATGCCGCTTAAAGTGCCGGAGGTACCGACGCCGCACACTAACGCGTCAATATTGCCGCCGGTATCTTCAATCAGCTCCATGGCGGTGCCAAAGGTGTGGGCTTGCGGATTATTCACATTTTCAAACTGCTTGAGCATAATCACATTTTTGTTTTTTTCCGCCAACATTTCTGCCTTTTTAACGGCTCCGGCCATTCCCTCTTCCGCCGGAGTTAAAATAACTTCCGCTCCCAAAAAGCGCATAAGTTTAACCCGCTCTTTTGACATATTTTCCGGCATTAAAATAACCAGTTTATAACCTTTAGCCGCGCACATTGCCGCCAATCCGATGCCCATATTTCCCGATGTTGCCTCTACAAAAACCGTGTCCGGCGTAATTTTTTCAGCCGGTATGGCGTTAAGCATTTGCAACGCCGGACGGTCTTTAACAGAAAACGCCGGATTATAGGCTTCACACTTGCCCATAATATCGGCCTTGATTTTGTGTTTTGCAACCAAACGATTAAAGCGGAGCAACGGAGTATGACCCACCATTTCAGTTACGGAGTTATAAATTTTTGCCATAACGCACCTCTTATTTTTCTTCTTCCGCCTCTTTCATAAGCTCAGCCACAAACGGAGGCAAGCCCGCTTGACGCACACGCTTCATTCTCTCGCCTGAAATCACGCGTTGTACCTTGCAAATTGTTTCTTCAACATTAACGTTTACTATCACATAATCAAACTCTTGCCAATGTTTAATTTTATCAAGCACCAGAGCCATGCGCTTGTTTATTACTTCTTTAGAATCGGTGCCGCGACTTTCCAAACGGCGGCGGACCTCTTTAATTGACGGCGGCAGCAAATAAATGGTTACCACATCTTCAGGCGCTTTTTGGCGCATTTGACGAGCGCCAATCCAGTCCATATCAAAGATAACATCTTGTCCGATATTGATAAAACTATCAACCTCTGAACGCAAAGTTCCGTAACGCGAGCCGTATTGCGAGTCAACGCATTCATAAAAAGCGTCTTCCGCGCGAAATTTATCATATTGTTCATCGGTAATGTAGTAATAATCAACCCCTTCCTGCTCGCCTTCGCGCTTTTGGCGGGTGGTTACCGAAACCGAAAATTTTAAATTAGGGTCGCGCTTTAACAGCTCTTTAATCACCGTGCTTTTGCCGGTGCCGGATGGCGCCTCAATAATAAACATCGCGCCTTTGCGGGTTTTTCTTAAAACATCAACAATATCAGTCATTATTATTACTCCACGTTTTGAATCTGTTCACGAAACTGTTCTATCAGGGCTTTAAGCTCCATGCCGCATTGCGTTTGCGCAATATCCATTGACTTTGAGCATAAGGTGTTGGACTCGCGGTTAAGCTCTTGGCATAAAAAGTCAAGCCGGCGTCCGACCGGATTGGCTTCAGCAAGCAGTTCGCCGGCGGTTTTAATATGCACATACAGCCGGTCAAGTTCTTCTTTAACATCGGCCTTCATAATCAAGAGCAACGCCTCTTGCCCCAAGCGCTCTTCAGATACATTTACATCAGCCGCCAACTCATTAATCTGAGCCGCAATTTTGGCTTTGATTTTATCATTAACACCGGCATAAACCGCGGCGGCTTTATCGGTGGTTTGTTTAATTTGCGCTAAAATATTTTGCAACGCGTCATAAATTTTGGCGCCTTCATTTAAACGGTCTTGCGCTAAAGCTTCGGCCGCGTTTTTAAAACTTGCAAGCAACGCGGTTTTAAGCTCCGCAACCTCTGCTTCATCAGGGGTGTTTTCTTTTACGGTTACAACGCCGCTGATATTTAACAAATCCGTCGGATTGGGCTTGGCAAACAACTCCGGTTTAGCAAGATAAATTTCTGAAACTTTGGCGGTTAATTCGGCAAGCAGTTCCGCATTAAGTAAAACCTCAGGTTCCGCGCCGTCGGCCGTAATATCAAGCGATATATTAACCGTGCCGCGGGCAAAATAGGAAGCGCAAAGTTTTTTAACTTCTTCATCTAAGCCTGAAAGCCATTGCGGTATGCGAGTTTTAACATCAAGCCCTTTGGCGTTTACGCTTTTAATTTCCCATACCCATGCGTAAGTTTTGTTTTGATAGCTGAAACTTCCCTGCGCGCGGGTAAATCCTGTCATACTGGAAAGATGCAAAATATTTCTCCTTTTTTAACGGTTTCAGTTTAATATAATAGCAACCGGTTAATATTTTACTAGGAAAAATTAATGGATAAAAACATAAAAAACATTTTAATCACAGGCGCGTCATCAGGCATCGGCGAAGCTTTGGCCTTATATTACGCCAAACAGCCGCAAACCGTGCTTTTTATTTGCGGGCGCAACAAAGAGCGTTTAAATTCGGTGGCTAAGCAATGCAGCCAACTCGGAGCTGAAGTTCACACCTCTGCTTTAGACGTAACCGATAAAGCCAAAACTGCCGCATGGATAAAAAAATGCAACGCCGCCGCTCCGCTTAATTTGGTTTTTGCCAACGCCGGCGTTTCAACCGGAGCGGAAACGGAAGAAAACATTTACAACACCTTTAACACCAATATTTTCGGCGTTTTAAACACCGTCACGCCCGCGATTGAAATTTATCGGCAACGCAAAAACACTAATCTGCCGCGCATTATTGCCATTACCGCCTCTATTGCCGGATACCACGGCTTGGCGGGTTGCCCTTCATACAGCGCCAGCAAGGCCTGCGTTAAAGCCTACGGCGAGGCGATGAGGCTCCGACTTGCGCAAGAAGATATTCAGCTTAATGTAATTTGTCCGGGGTTTGTACGCTCGCGCATTACCGATAAAAACACCTGTCCGATGCCGTTTTTTATGGAAGCGGAGAACGCGGCGGAAATTATTGCCGAGCGCATTAACAAAAACATCGGGCTGATTGCTTTTCCGTGGCCGATGCGTTTGGCGGCTTGGATTGGCGCCATTTTACCCAACTGCGTAAGCAATTTTATTTATTCTAAAATTCCGTATAAAGTTTAAGCTTAATCACGATGGCGGCGCAACAAGATATATAATGCGCCGCTACCGCCCAACTTGGGCGACGGGTGAATATACGAAAGTATAAGCTGTTTTAAATTATCTTGCGCAAGCCACTGCGGAACACGGTCTTTGAGCACGCCCTTAGGAGCAAAAACATCTTCATCTTGGTGCTGAAGCCCTTTGCCGGTCACAATTAAAATACAGCGTTTACGCGCTAAATACGCATTGGTCACAAATTTATAAACCGCGTCATAAGCCCTGTCTTCAGTATAGCCGTGCAAATCAAGCGACGCTTCAACCGCAAACTCTTCACGCTTAAAACGGCGCATGGTGTTAGCGTCAATATCGGCGGTAGTGCCAAGCTCTAATTTATGATGATAAAGTTTGAGCGGAACGTTTTGCTCCCTCTCCGCCTTAAAGCCTGTTTTAGGTTTGCTTTGCAGAGCAACCGATTTATGCGGCATGGGGTCAATATTTTTTACCGCCTCTTGCCACGCCTCATTATCGGCGTCACTGATTTTTATTTCATTATTGGCCAATTTTAACCTCGGAACCGCGCGGAATTAAAATATAATAGCGTCCTGCCGCATTCATTTTTCCGGCCGAGAGCAAAGCTTCTTCGCCGTGCCCCCAAAAATAATCGCCGCGAACTGCACCTTTAATGGCTCCGCCGATGTCTTGCGCCAGCATAAGTTTTTGCAAAGGCTCATTGTCCGGCGCCGTGGTTTCAAGCCAAAGCAGCGAGCCTAGCGGAATATAAGCGTTATCAACCGCAAGCGAGCGACCGGCAGTTAATGAAACGCCAAGCGCTCCGACCGGCCCGTCGGCATCGGAAATACGATGGAAAATAAAGCGCGGATTTTCATCCATATTAACTTGCGCTATTTGCGGGTTGGCTTTTAACCAGTCGCGGATTTTATCCATTGACGCCTCGCCCGGTTTAAGCAAGCCTTTTTTAAGCAGTATACTGCCGATACCGACAAAATTATGCCCGTTGTTATCGGCATAACGAATCCGAACACTGCTGCCGTCATCAAGCACAGCCACCGCCGAACCCTGAATTTGCATTAAATAAATGTCAACCGCGTCATCGCCCCACAAAATAACCGGAGCATTAAGCCCGTTGCGCTCAATTTCAGCGCGGGTGTAATATGGAACAATCTTATTGTTTTGCATTCTGCCGAGCAGGCGTTTATCAGGCAAGGAACTATCAAAATCGCGCAGCTTAATTTCCAATAAATCATTCGGACGACCGTAAATCGGGTATTTATACTTGCCGTGTTTTTGGCGCGAGGCGTTAAGTTCCGCCTCATAATACGAGGTAAATTTGCCTTTATCATTTAAATTATACAAAACCAGATAGGGTTGAAAATTTTCTCGTAAAAATGACCGCATCTCTTTGTCGGTGGTAATATTGAGCGCTCTAAACCGATGACAAGCCCTCAAATACGCTTCCGGCGTGATTTTAATTTGCGCTTTTTGCAAAAGGTCAGGTTTAACGGCAACCGCCTCGCAACTTTTGGCAAACGCGGGAATCGCCTCGTGTAAATTGTCATGATTAAAATTTTTAAGCTGACTATATGAAGACGGTTGAAGCTCCACCCCCGTTTCAGCCCCGATAACGGC
>ERZ1034928.1013-NODE-1013-length-11103-cov-4.482531_pt1 | contig 11103 bp, 10 predicted proteins | sample MGYA00520627_ERZ1034928 | MGnify/ENA primary metagenome ERZ1034928 (study PRJEB33766, sample SAMN09781755) | gut metagenome | biome: gut microbiome | host: Homo sapiens | place: Madagascar | study: EMG produced TPA metagenomics assembly of the PRJNA485056 data... | reverse complement strand
TCTTCTGACATTGTTTTACCGTTTTATGCCGGAACTCATTTTCGAGGGACATGTTTATGTGGCAATGCCGCCATTGTATAAAGTGATTCCGTCAAAAGGAAAAGAAGAATATCTGTATGATGATGCGGCTTTGGATAAATACCGCAGGACACATACCGGAAGTTTTACACTGCAAAGATATAAAGGTCTTGGAGAGATGGATGCAGACCAGCTTTGGGAGACCACACTAAATCCGGAGACCCGTATGATGAAACGGATTGAGATCGAAGATGGAAGAATGGCTTCCGATGTTACGGCGATGCTGATGGGAACGGATGTGCCGCCTCGTAAGGCATTTATTTATGAGCATGCAAATGATGCACAGCTCGACATATAAAATTTGCAAAATCGAAAACAAAGAGAGGAACTAATTATGGAACAGAGTATCATACAGACCGAATATTCGGAGTTGATGCAGAAGTCATATATTGATTATGCCATGAGCGTTATTATATCCCGTGCGCTTCCGGATGTGCGTGATGGACTCAAACCGGTACAGAGACGTACCCTCTATGATATGTATGAACTGGGAATTCGTTATGATAAGCCTTATCGAAAGAGTGCGCGTATTGTCGGTGATACCATGGGTAAATATCATCCGCATGGAGATTCTTCCATTTATGATGCGCTGGTTGTGATGGCACAGGATTTCAAAAAGGGACTGCCTTTGATCGATGGACATGGAAACTTTGGTTCTATCGAGGGCGATGGTGCCGCTGCCATGCGATACACCGAGGCGCGTTTACAGCGTGTGACACAGGAAGCGTATCTGGCGGATCTCGACAAAGATGTTGTGGATTTTATGCCAAACTTCGATGAGACGGAAAAAGAACCTGTCGTGCTTCCGGTAAAGGTACCGAATCTTCTGATCAATGGAGCAGAAGGTATTGCTGTTGGTATGGCAACTTCTATTCCACCACACAATTTTGGCGAGGTGATAGATGGTGTGATTGCCTATATGAAAAACCCGGATATTACGACCGCTGAAATGATGCAGTATATACCGGGACCTGATTTTCCAACAGGAGGAATTGTTGCAAATAAGGACGATCTTGCGTCAATTTACGAATCCGGTATGGGTAAAATCAAAATCCGCGGGAAAGTCGAAGTGGAGAAACAAAAAGGCGGAAAAGAACGTCTGGTCATCACAGAGATTCCATACACCATGATTGGCGCAAACATTGGCAAGTTTTTAAATGATGTCTACAATTTGGTAGAGACGAAGGCGACAAGTGATATCGTGGATATTACGAACCAGTCTTCCAAAGAAGGCATCCGTATTGTTCTGGATTTGAAAAAGGGCGCAGATGTTGACGCTTTGGAGAATCTCCTTTATAAAAAGACAAAGCTGGAAGATACGTTTGGTGTCAATATGCTGGCGGTCGCTGATGGCAGACCTGAGACGATGGGAATCGTACCGATTATCCGTCATCATGTGAAGTTCCAATATGAGATTGCAACGAGAAAATACAACACGCTGTTACAAAAGGAGTTAGATCGTAAGGAAATTCAGGAAGGTCTGATCCGCGCATGTAATGTTATCGATCTGATCATTGAAATTCTGCGTGGAAGCCGTAACATCAAAGATGCGAAAGCCTGTCTGACAGAAGGAAATACAGACAATATTACATTTAAGAATCCGGCATCCAAAGTTATGGCACAGCAGTTAAATTTTACAGAGCGTCAGGCGCAGGCAATCCTTGAGATGCGTCTGTACAAACTGATTGGTCTGGAAATTGAAGCCTTGATGAAAGAGCATGATGAGACATTAGCCAATATCAACAAGTATCAGGATATTCTCGAACATCGTTCGTCTATGGCAAAGGTTATCATTAAGGAACTGCAGGCGTTCAAGAAAGCATACGGAAAGGAAAGAAAAACGGTAATTGATAACCTCAAGGAAGCCGTTGTTGTGGCAAAACAGATCAAAGAGCAGGATGTCGTATTCCTAATGGATCGTTTTGGATATGCAAAGACCGTGGATGTTTCCGTATATGAAAGAAACAAGGAGACTGCGGATGCAGAGAACCGATGCATTTTTAAATGTAAGAACACCGATAAAATATGCATTTTTACCGACAAGGGACAGTTGCATCTCCTGAAAGTGTTAGACCTTCCATATGGTAAATTCCGGGATAAGGGTACACCAATCGACAATGTCTGCAACTATGACAGTAAGGAAGAAAATTTTGTATACATTACAAGCCTTGCACATATAAGCAGCAGCAAAGTGCTTTTTGGAACGAAACAGTCCATGCTAAAAGTGGTGGATGGAGCAGAGTTTGTGGTTGCAAAGAAGACGACTGCGGCAACCAAACTTATGGATGAGGATGAGGTCCTTACCGTGCAGGTATTAGATGGCGACGAAACGCTTGTAATGGCCTCGGCAAAGGACATGTTTCTGCGCATTGACTGCGGACAGATTCCACAGAAGAAAAAGATGGCTGTGGGAGTCCGGGGTATGAAGCTTGGTGCAGGCGATGAATTGAAACATATTTATGTTCTTCACGAGGGAGAAACGAAGGAAGTGGAAGTAAAAGACAAAATGATCGCACTTCAACGTCTTCATGTAGGAAACCGCGATACGAAAGGAGTAAAGAAGTAACATGATGACATATGCTCAGGCACGCAGGTTTGCACAGGAAGCTTCCAAAAGTGGAAGTGTTCTGGGACTGGCAAGTATTCGTGCGTTGATGCGTGAATTGGACAATGTGCAGGAGACACTTCCAATCATTCATCTTGCAGGAACGAATGGAAAAGGTTCTGTGGGTGCTTATCTGGCTTCCATCTTTTGCGCAGCGGGACTTTCTGTGGCAAGGTACACGTCTCCGGCGGTGTTTGATCCGCTTGAAGTATTTACCTATAATGGAGAGAACATAACAGAAAGTGAATATGCAAAGGTAATGTCACAGGTAAAGGATGCCTGTGACATTATGGTATCTGCCGGGAAGGAATGTCCGACTATATTTGAGATTGAGACAGCAGCCGCTTTCCTTTGGTTTTATGAGAAACAGCCGGATATCGTATTGCTTGAGACCGGTATGGGCGGTGCTACAGATGCAACCAATTTAATTACACATCCGCTGGCATCGGTAATTACAACAATCAGCATGGATCATATGCAGTTTCTTGGAAATACTTTAGGAAAAATCGCAGCAGTAAAAGCCGGAATTATAAAAGAAAACTGTCCGGTCTTTTCCGCACCGCAACAGCCGGAGGTTGTACAGGTACTAAAGAAAACAGCCAAAGAGAAGCATGCAGGGATTACCTTCGTGGATGGAGAAAAACTTCAGATTCGGGAAGAAAAGCCGGGAGAACTGGTCTTTTCCTGTTGTCTGGAGAATAGGAATGAAAAAGAACAGACAGTTTGTGAACTGACCACATTGATGTCCGGACATTATCAGATGCGAAATGCAGCACTGGCTGCAAATGTGGCATTTCAGCTTCTTCCAAAAGTGAAAACAAATGATTCTGCGACAGAAACGCAACGCGAGGAAATTCTGGCTTTGATCCAGAAGGGGATTGCGGAAACCCGGTGGCCAGGAAGGTTTGAAGTCCTTGGAACGGACCCGCTTTTTATCATCGATGGAGCACATAACGAGGATGCGGCAAAGGAATTGGCAGCAACCATAGAAAATTGTTTTACAAATACAAAATTAACTTATATAATAGGAGTGCTGGCGGACAAGGAGCACGACAAGATGCTCCGGCTTATGAGCCCGTATGCCTGTCGTGTGTATACGGTTACACCGGATAATACAAGGGCATTGAGTGCAAAAGCACTGGCTGCCGAAGCGAGAACATATTATGAACATGTAACTGAGGCTTCTTCCGTGGAACAGGCATTAAGTTTTGCGCTGGAACACGAAGAACCGGTGCTTGCATTTGGTTCGCTGTCCTATCTGGGGCAGTTGCGCAACGCATATAAGAAGCAGAATAGGAAAAAAGATGGATAAAGATAAGATAAAGCAGGGCGTGAATTTAATACTCGAAGGAGTCGGGGAAGACGTATCCCGTGAGGGACTTTTAGAGACACCGGATCGTATCGCGCGTATGTATGAGGAAATATTTGCAGGACTTACTGCTGATGCAGGGGAACATCTTGCAAAAAGATTTCATGTAGACAACAATGAGATGGTGATCGAGAAAGATATCACATTTTATTCCATGTGTGAGCACCATCTGCTGCCTTTTTACGGAAAAGCCCATGTGGCCTATATTCCGGACGGAGAGGTAGTCGGAATCAGCAAGCTTGCACGTACGGTCGAAGTATATGCCAGACGTCCACAGATCCAGGAGCGTATGACGGGACAGATCGCAGATGCGTTGATGGAACATTTGAAGCCAAAGGGCGCGATCGTTATGATCGAAGCAGAGCATATGTGCATGACGATGCGTGGAATCAAGAAGCCGGGAAGTAAGACGGTAACTTTTGCGACACGCGGTATTTTTACAGAACAGGATGCATTGTGCAACCGCTTTTTTGATCTTGTGAAAAATTAGAGACAGCACCAGAAAGGATTGCAGAAATGAAGATCGGCAACAGAGAATTTGACGTGAATAATGACACTTATGTGATGGGAATATTGAATGTGACTCCGGATTCTTTTTCGGATGGTGGAAAATTCAACAATCTGGAAGCAGCACTTGCCCATACAGAGGAAATGATAAAGGAAGGTGCCACGATTATTGATGTTGGTGGGGAATCCACACGTCCGGGGTATACATTGATTTCGGATGAGGAAGAAATCGGACGCGTTGTGCCAGTCATTCGTGCAATCAAAGAAAAGTTTGATATTCCGGTATCTATTGATACGTATAAAAGTAAAGTTGCAAAAGCAGCGATCGCAGCAGGGGCGGATCTGGTAAATGATATCTGGGGATTAAAATACGACAAAAGTATGGCGAAAGTCATTGCGGATGCGGGTGTGGCCTGCTGTCTGATGCACAATCGTGACAATATGGAGTACACCAGTTTTATGGACGACATGCTCGCTGATTTGAAGGAGACTGTACAGTTGGCAAAAGAGGCCGGGATTGCGGACGATAAAATCATGCTTGATCCGGGGGTCGGTTTTGCAAAGTCCTATGAGAACAATCTCGAAGCAATCCAGAAAGTCGGAAGACTGCATGAACTTGGCTATCCGGTTCTTCTTGGAACTTCCAGAAAATCAGTGGTAGGTCTGACACTTGATACAGCAAAAGATGAGCGCGTGGAAGGCACGCTGGTTACGACTGTGTTTGGTGTGCAGCAGGGATGCGCTTTTGTGCGTGTACATGATGTAAAAGAAAACATGCGTGCAATCCGTATGACACAGGCAATTTGCAGAAAGCAATCTTAAAAAAGGCTGATGTTCAATGCGGGAGGAACACGAATGGATTATATTAAAATTACAGGATTAAAAATATTTGCACACCACGGGGTGCTTCCCGAGGAGAAAAAGAATGGGCAGGATTTCTATATCAATGCCCGTCTTTTCTATTCTATGAAACAACCGGGAAAGACTGATGATTTGAATGATGCAATCAATTATGCACAGGTGTGTGCATTCATGACAGAGACATTTACTGCGCAGAGCTTTGATCTGATCGAGGCAGCAGCGGAGCATCTGTGCCATGCAGTATTGCTGGAATTTTCCGCTCTGGAAAAGATAGAGCTTGAACTTTGCAAACCACATGCACCGATTGGGCTGCCGTTTACGGATGTATCGATCAATATGACCAGACAGTGGCATAAGGCGTTTGTCGCAGTCGGATCGAACATGGGAGATTCCGGGGAACTGATCACAAATGGATTAAAGGAACTGGAAAGCTGTCCGGATATCCGGGGATTTAAGAAATCATCCCTGATTGTGACAAAACCATATGGTCCGGTGGAACAGCCGGATTTTCTCAACGGATGTGTTTCTTTTGAGACGCTTCTCGACCCGGAGGAACTTCTTGTGCTTTTACACGAGATCGAGGCGCATGCCAACCGGGAGCGAAAGATACACTGGGGGCCACGCACGCTTGATCTGGACATTATTTTCTATGGCAAGCTGGTGTATGAGAGTGACGATTTGATCATTCCGCACGTTGATATGCAGAACCGTACATTTGTATTGCAGCCGTTGGCGGAGCTTGCACCGAATGAAAGACATCCGGTTCTTGGGCTCACAGTAAGCCAGATGCTGCAGGCACTGGAAGAAAACGCACAGTAGATGCTGTGCGGGACAGAAAAAACAAACAGGAGAACAGACTTGAAGGCAATATTATTTGATCTTGATGGAACACTTATCGATTCCTCAGAAGGCATTACAAAATCTGCACAGTATGCGCTGGCACATTACGGCATCGAAGAAACCGATTTAAAAAAGCTGTATTTCTTTATCGGGCCACCTTTGTCCGTGACGTTTCAGACGCACTACGGTTTTTCGGAGGAACAGGCGTATGAAGCAGTGCAGGTATACAGAGAACGTTATAACAAAACCGGCATTTTTGAATGCAGCCTTTTCCCGGGCGTGGAGACCTGCATTCGTAAGCTGAAAGAAAGCGGATATATGATCGGTATGGCATCTTCCAAGCCGGAAGAATCCTGCAAACGAATCTTAGATCATTTTGGAATTCTGGAATTGTTCGACGATGTGGTAGGAGCCACCTTTGATGGAAGAATTGATAAAAAAGAGGAAGTATTAAACGAAGTGATGCGTCGCTGGAGAGACATCCCAAAGGATGAGATGTGTCTGATCGGGGATACGATGTTTGATGTGGAAGGCGCAAATCAGGTAGGAATCCCATGTTATGCGGTAAGTTTTGGCTTTGGAGATGTCGGTAAGATGCTGGCGGCCGGCGCAGTGGATGTCTGTGATGACATGAAGGATTTGCAGAGTATTATTGAAAAACATTGTTCATAAAGGGGAGGATTTGTATTGATGAAACAGAAAAAGAATATATTCGTACAGATCTGGTATGTGGCGTATCCGCTTCTTTTCTATTATGCTGTGGCACTGATCGTGATGTCGTTATGTCAGTGGCTGCTTGGCAGCGATGATGAACATTTTGTTATGTGCCAGCTGGTATCGACTGTGATTACGATTCCATTTATGATGCCGTTTTACCGGTCGGCAAATTATTTTGATTTTTCTGTTGTGAAATCATCCGATGACCAGGCGAAAAAGAAAAGCAGTCTGCCAGAGGGATGTATAAAAAATATTATCTTTTCGGTAATCATTGTTTTGTGCATCAGCTTTGCATTGAATAATCTGATTTCCATGACACCACTTGTGGAGTGGTCAAAAGGATATCAGCAGGCGAATGCAGGATTTTATGGAAGTACACTGGGACTGGAAATTCTCAGTTCAGCAATCTGTACACCGATTTTGGAGGAAGTGGTTTTTCGTGGCATTTTGTTTGGAAGAATTCGTGGCATGATGGCAAAGATTCCTGCGGTATTGGTGTCAGCACTTATTTTTGCGGCACTGCATTTTAATGTTGTACAGTTTATTTATGCATTTCTTTTGGGAATCGTTCTTGCACTTTTGATGGAAAAAGCAGGGCATGTATATGCTGCGGTTGCCGGTCATATGGCAGCCAATCTTCTTGCGGTATTGCGCACAGAACTTGGGCTTTTTTCCAATATGACGGACAAAAGCATCGGCGCATGGGTGATTTCGGTTCTTGTGCTTGTTGTGGGAATTGTTGTATTGTACTGGCATTTGCAGAAGGAAAAGGAGGCATAGCTTGGATTATCAGAAGCTGGAAAACAGTCTGATCGATGTCATCAAGGAAGAACAGGCAAAGCTTGGGTATCGCAAGGAAGAAATTCGTCTGTATTACCCGCTTGGTTCGTTGAATCATTTCTTTGATACGAATGGAAATGAAGAAGAGATGACAGAGTTGCTAAAGGGATTTGCTGCATATACTAAAGAACGTCTTGGTGAAGTGCGTTACGGTAATCGCGGGGAGCGATTTTGCTTTTTCATTCCTCCTGAGGGAAGTGAATATGTGCATATTCATACACCCGAAAAGGAATTCATTAAAGAACTTGTTGCGCTTGTGGGAAAGCATGGCTGTACCATGGAAGACATTCGGGCACTTTTTTTGCATACGGAAAAGAAGATACACCGGGAAGCGATTGCCAATGGAGAATTTGATGAACTGATCTATTTTGAAGATGACACAGAGGACCCGTATTATTATTGTTTTAAGGATGAGGGATGTCATATCATTTATCATCGCTTTCTGCCGGAGGATTATGCAGATTTTGAATTTTAAATTATTGTATTTCATAGGAAACGCTGTGGGCTGTTGCTCACAGCATTTTTACTGTATAGAAAAATTTTCGTCATATTATAAGTGAAAAGTTAAAGAAGGCATATGAAAGTGGTGTGAAGCAGATAGATCTGGATGCATTTGAACAGGTAGTAGATGAGACGTGTAAAGAGATGACAGATTAAAAATATTTGTACATCATTCTGTTGTTTTTGAACGTTGTGCCAGAATAAATAGAGAAATGTTATCAGTAAGACCTCTTGCAAATACACATGAGTTAGTATAAACTAACTCGTGTGTAAATCATTTTAGGACTCCTTTAGCAAACCGGAAGAATTTCTTCCGGTAGGAGTTCCTTACTTATGAAAGGAGAGCTTACGTTGAATTATTTGGAGATTGAAAAAGTTGTTGGAAGAGAGATTTTAGATTCGAGAGGAAATCCTACCGTAGAGGCTGAGGTATATCTTCTGGATGGAACCATTGGAAGAGGTATGGCACCAAGTGGTGCATCTACCGGTGTGTTTGAGGCACTGGAACTTCGCGATGGAGATAAAGACAGATATCTTGGAAAGGGCGTACAGAAAGCCGTTGAGAACATCAATACAGTAATCAATGAGACAGTAACAGGAATGGATGCATCGGATATTTATGCCATTGATAAGGCAATGATCGCAGCTGATGGAACAAAGGACAAGTCAAATCTTGGTGCGAATGCAATCCTTGCAGTATCAATTGCATGTTGCAGAGCTGCTGCAATTTCTTTGAATATTCCACTGTATCGTTTCCTTGGCGGTGTGTCTGGAAATCGTCTGCCGGTACCAATGATGAACATCTTAAATGGTGGAGCACATGCTGCAAACACAGTTGACGTACAGGAGTTTATGATCATGCCGGTTGGAGCACCAAGCTTCAAGGAAGCACTTCGCTGGTGCGCAGAAGTCTTCCATGCACTTGCTGCTTTATTAAAGTCAAAAGGACTTGCTACTTCCGTAGGTGATGAGGGTGGATTCGCACCGGATCTTGCCAGCGATGAAGAGGCAATTCAGTACATATTAGAGGCTGTAAAGAACGCCGGATATGAACCGGACAAAGATTTCAAGATTGCTATGGACGCAGCATCTTCCGAGTGGAAGGGCGAGAAGAAAGGCGAATATGTTCTGCCAAAGGCCGGAACAAAGTTCACTTCTGAGGAGCTGATCGCACATTGGAAGAAACTCGTAGAAACTTACCCAATTATCTCTATCGAGGATGCTTTGGATGAGGAAGATTGGGAAGGATGGCAGAAACTTACAGCAGAACTCGGTGACAAGGTACAGCTGGTAGGTGATGACCTTTTCGTAACAAACACAGAGCGTCTTTCTAAGGGTATCGAGCTTGGATGTGGTAACGCAATCCTGATCAAGCTGAACCAGATCGGTTCTGTTTCTGAGACATTAGAGGCAATTAAGATGGCACACAAAGCTGGCTATACTGCAATTTCCTCTCATCGTTCCGGAGAGACAGAGGATACTACAATCGCAGATCTCGCTGTTGCATTAAATACCTGCCAGATTAAGACAGGTGCACCAAGCCGTACAGAGCGTGTTGCAAAATACAACCAGCTCATTCGCATCGAAGAGGAACTTGGAGATGCAGCTGTATATCCGGGAATGAAAGCATTCAACGTCAAATAAAAACATATAAAATAATAATCAAACCTTAATATGAAATGGCATGGGGCGCACCAGGTGTTTGTAAGCTGCATAGAATATAGACAGCAGGAAACACTTTGTGTGCTTTGTGCTTTTATGGAGACAGAATATGAATGAAGTAATGATTGGAATTCTGGTGCCTTTTCTGGGGACTTCTCTGGGTTCGGCGTGTGTATTTTTTATGAAGAAAAATATGGGCGATTATTTACAGCGTGCACTGACCGGATTTGCAGCGGGAGTAATGGTGGCAGCGTCAATATGGAGTCTGTTGCTCCCAGCAATTGAGCAGTCTGCATCGATGGGAAAATTTTCTTTTGTGCCGGCAGTCGTGGGATTCTGGATTGGAATATTGTTTCTGCTTCTGGTGGATAGTATCGTTCCACATTTGCATCGAAACAGTGAGAAAGCCGAAGGAATTCACAGCAAATTGCAGAGGACAACGATGCTTGTACTTGCGGTTACGATTCACAATATTCCGGAGGGAATGGCGGTAGGTGTGGTCTATGCCGGTTATTTATCCGGGAATACGACGATCACAGCGATGGGGGCATTCGCATTGTCTTTGGGAATCGCAATACAGAATTTTCCGGAAGGAGCGATCATATCTATGCCGTTATGCGCAGAAGGAGAGAATAAACCACGCGCTTTTATCAATGGTGTATTGTCGGGAATTGTGGAGCCGATCGGTGCAGCCCTGACAATTCTTGCAGCAGGCTTCATTGTGCCGGCATTGCCGTATCTGCTTAGTTTTGCGGCAGGTGCCATGCTGTATGTGGTCGTCGAGGAATTGATTCCGGAAATGTCACAGGGAAAGCATTCGAATATTGGAACGGTGCTTTTTGCGGTGGGATTTTCGCTGATGATGGTGTTAGATGTTGCCCTTGGATAGGTTGGTAAAACAAAAAGCATTTGTATTATCGGACGGTGGTTTCATTTGACTAATCTTTTCTCAATAAGGGAATTAAGGGTAGAAAAAAGTAAAACCGCTCATTATAATAACTTCATAAAAGAATAAATTTACTTCAGGAGGAAAATAATTATGAGTTTCAAATTTAACGGAAAAAAGACAGGACTTTTTGCAGCAGGTGTACTGTTTGGTACCGCAGGAATCAAGATTCTTTCC
>ERZ1034928.1012-NODE-1012-length-11104-cov-5.806136_pt1 | contig 11104 bp, 8 predicted proteins | sample MGYA00520627_ERZ1034928 | MGnify/ENA primary metagenome ERZ1034928 (study PRJEB33766, sample SAMN09781755) | gut metagenome | biome: gut microbiome | host: Homo sapiens | place: Madagascar | study: EMG produced TPA metagenomics assembly of the PRJNA485056 data... | reverse complement strand
CCAACGCGTGGTGGACGGAGAAATCGCAGGACATGGATCTGTTCCGCGAGCGCACGGGCATTGCGCTGAAGCCCACCGTGCAGGAAAGCCCCTGGTATTTCGTGCGATAGGGGATTGCGCGTGGCGTCCGACCTGGGGTTATCCAGCCAGCGCCGGCCAACCCAGCCCCAACGTTTCAAGTACGTTAAACCCGCCAACGGTCGTTTTTCACCCGCGAACGGTTTATATACTAATTATCAATATAAGCAACGTATAAGACGTTATAATGACCATAACGAAAAGGAGGAGGCAAGATGAATCAGATCATTCTCGCATCTCATGGCGGCCTGGCCGCAGGCGCCAAAGACACACTCGAGATGGTTCTCGGCGACGTGTCGAACGTCCACGTCGTGTCGCTTGCTCGTGACGACAAGGAGCCCATCACCAATAAGGTTGAGGCTATGATCGCCACGTTCAACGCGGACGACACCGTGTATGTGCTAACCGATATGCTCGGTAGCTCGGTCAACAACAACATGGTCGAGCTTTCCCGCAACGGTGCGGCATTCACGGTGATTAGCGGTTTCAACATTCCGCTGGCACTGACGCTCGCTATGAGCCCCGCCCCCGTCAAGGGTGCCGAGCTCGCGGCCCTCATCAACGAGGCCCGCACCGGTCTGACCAACCCCAACGCACCGGTCGAGGTCGCCGCGGCTCCCGCCAAGAAGGCCAAGGCGCCCCGTCACAGCTCCGGTCCCGCCAAGATCGTCCTCGCACGTCTTGACTACCGTCTGCTGCACGGCCAGGTCGTCTTTACCTGGACCACCAAGGTTCAGGCCGAGCGCATCATCGTCGTCGACAACGCTGCCGCCAACGATGACATCAAGAAGGGCGCTCTTAAGCTGGCCAAGCCCCAGGGCGTGCGCCTGAACGTCTTCACCGTCGAGCGTGCCCTCGCCAAGATGGACAAGCTCAACACCCTCGGCGAGCGCGTCATGTTCGTCTTTGGCAACACTGCCGAGATGCTGCAGTTCTGCCAGGGCTACAAGCTCGACGCCATCAACCTGGGCGCCACCGCCAACCACGACGGTGCCGATCAGATTGGCGGCAAGGACAGCTCCGTCTTCTTCGACGCCACCCAGAAGGCCGACGTCAACCAGCTGCTCGACATGGGCATCAAGCTCTATGTCCAGCAGACCCCCACGTATCAGAGCGTCGACATCGACGCCAAGCTGTAATCAACCAGGCTTTTGCCTGACTGAAAGGAGAAGGGTATGAATACGTTCATCAGTGCGGTGCTCGTCGGCCTCGTCGGCGTGTTCTGCATGTGGGACTCCCGCCTGCTCGGTCGTCTTAACTTCGAGCAGCCTCTCGTTGGCGCTACGCTCGTCGGTCTGCTGCTGGGCGATGTGCCCACCGGCCTTGCCGTCGGTGCCGCCGTTGAGCTCGTGTCCATGGGCCTGGTGCAGGTCGGCGCCGCCGTTCCGCCCGATATGGTCCTGGGCGGCATCGTGGCCGCTGCCTTTGCGTGCCTGACCGATGCCTCCGCCGAGACCGCCATGACGATCGCCATCCCGGTCGCCGTCCTGGGTCAGCTCCTCGGCATCGTGTTCCGTTCCATCATCGCCGCCCTCACCCATGTGGCAGATGGCGCGATCGATAACGGAAAGTTCAAGACCGCTTACCGTATGCACATCTGCGCCGGCTCCGGTCTGTACGCCATCATGTACTTCCTGCCGATCTTCCTCGCCGTCTTTGTTGGCACCGACCTGGTTCAGGCCATCGTCAACATGGTTCCCGAGTGGCTGTCCACTGGTCTTAACGTTTCGACCAAGATCATGACCGCCTACGGCTTGGCCCTGCTGCTCACCATGATGATCAAGAAGGGTATGACTCCGTTCCTGTTCATCGGCTTCCTGCTCGCCGCTTACCTCAACCTGTCCGTCATCGCGGTCGCTCTGATCGGTGTGTGCCTGGCTGTCGTCTTCATGGGCTTCAAGTTCAACGGTTCCCATGCAGCCGCCGGTGTCGATTCCGACTACGATCCGCTCGAAGACGACGAAGACTAAGGAGGAACACACTATGGCAACCGCAACCAAGGACGTGTCCCTGAACAAGAAGGTCAGCCAGTTCTTCTGGCGCTCCTGGGCCATCCAGGCCTCTTGGAACTACGAGCGTCAGATGAACATGGGCTTCCTCTACGGCATGGTTCCCACGCTCGATCGCCTCTATCCGGATGAGTCCGACCCCAAGCAGCTCGCTGCTAAGAAAGAGGCTTACCACCGTCACATGGCGTTCTACAACTGCACCCCGCAGACGAGCGCTTTCGTCCTGGGCCTCGCCGCCTCCATGGAGGAGGAGTACGCCAGGGATCCCGAGAACTTCGATCCCGATTCGATCAACGCGGTCAAGACCTCCCTCATGGGTCCGCTTTCCGGCATCGGTGACTCCTTCTTCCAGGGCACCATCCGCGTTATCGCCTTCGGCCTGGGCGTTCAGCTGGCTCAGCAGGGCTCCATCATGGGCCCGATCCTGGCCATGCTCATCTCCATCGTCCCCTCCGTGCTGATCACTTGGTTCGCAGCTAAGATGGGCTATCAGGGTGGCCACGAGTACCTGAGCAAGCTTCAGGGCGGCGACCTCATGGAGAAGCTCATGTATGTCTGCGGCATCGTGGGTCTTATGTCCGTGGGCGGCATGATTGCTACGCTGATCGGCGCCACCACCCCGCTGCAGTTCGCTGAGGGTACCGTCGTTATCCAGGACATCCTGGACGGCATGATGCCCCAGATGATCTCCCTTGGCCTCACCGGCCTTATGTATTGGCTCATCAAGAAGAACGTCAACACCGGTTGGCTTCTCGTGATTGCCATCGTGGGCGGCATCGCCCTCTCCGCGGCCGGCATCCTGGCCTAGTCGCGACCCAGCGCTTCCCCCGGGGGCCTGCCTGGCATCCCATACCCCAGGCAGGTTCCCATCCCTAACATGTGACAAAGGGACAGTCCCTTTGTCACATCCTCAACGGGCCGGCGACTCGGTCCTAACCACGGTAACCCTGCGAGCGTCCGGCAATGTGACGCCGCAACAAATCGAAAGGAATGTGTCAGATGTACGAGATCGACCTTAACCTCCCTAAGCAGATCGTCGCTGACGTCCTGTCCAACCACGAGATTCACAGCGTCGCTTTTGTCGGCTGCGGTGCTTCCATGTCCGACCTGTACCCCGCCAAGTACTTCCTGGCCAACAACACGGACAAGCTGAACGTTCAGATCTTCACCGCTAACGAGTTCAACTACGACACGCCTTCCTGGGTCAACGAGCACACCTTCGTGATCACCTGCTCCCTCGGTGGCTCTACGCCCGAGACCGTCGAGGCCAACAAGACCGCCAAGAAGCACAACTGCCCGGTCGTCTCCCTCACCAACAAGGCTGGCTCCGCTCTGACCGTCGACGCCGACCACGTCATCGTTCACGGCTTCCACGCCAACTACGCTGCCAAGTGCGAGAAGCCTGGCTACGCCATCGCTCTTGCTCTCGAGATCCTTCAGCAGACCGAGGGCTATGACAAGTACGACGACATGATCACCGGCCTCACCAACGTCTTCGAGCTCTGCGAGAACGCTGCTCAGTCCTGCAAGGGCCTCGCCAAGAAGTTCGCTCAGGACTTCAAGGACGACAAGATGATCTACTTCATGGCTTCCGGTGCCTCCGAGAAGATGGCTTATTCTCACGCCGCCTTCCTGTTCACCGAGATGCAGTGGATCGACGCCGCCGCCTACAACACCGGCGAGTACTTCCACGGCCCGTTCGAGGTTTCCACCGAGGGTAAGCCCTACGTCTTCTTCATGTCCGATGGCGCTACCCGTCCGATGGACGCTCGCGCCCTCACCTTCCTTGAGCGCATGGGCGCCAAGGTCGCTCTGATCGACTCCAAGGACTACGGCCTGGCTGACGCTGTGCCCGCGAGCGTCGTCACCTACTTCAACCCGCTGCTGCACCTCGCCGTTATGCGCGAGTACGGCAACCAGATCGCCGAGGCCCGTCAGCACCCGCTGACCATGCGTCGCTACATGTGGAAGCTTTCCTACTAATCACAAGTAAGTAGACCTTACGGGTTGATTGAGAGGGGATGGGGTTTTCGCCCCATCCCCTTTTTTGCTCTGGGGAGGGCGTGTTTATCGCTCCGCAAAACCCCAGATAAAACCTACCAAAATAAACCTGTCCCTTTTTGGCAGGTGGGAGGAGATGCGTATGATCAAGGCTGTGCTGTTTGACATGGACGGCGTGTTGGTCGATACCGAGTGGTTCTACAACCGCCGTCGCGTGGCGTTTATGGAAGAGAAGGGGTTCCACTTTGACGAGATTCCCGATCTTTCGGGGTCTAACGAGCCCGCCATTTGGAAGTCGCTGGTGCCCGACGATATTGAGCTGCGCGAGCGCCTGCGCGTGGAGTACAAGCAAGTCTACAGCCCGGACCACCCCGTTCCGTATGCCGAGCTGCTCAACGAGCAGACGGAGCCGGTGATGCGTGAATTGCACGAGCGCGGCGTGAAGTGCGTCATCGCGAGCTCGTCCTATCGCGAGCTGATCGACGAGCTGGTGGAGATTGCCGGCATCGCCGACGTGCTGAACTACACCATCAGCGGCCACGAGTGCAGTGCGTTTAAGCCCGACCCTGAGATCTACCTGCGTGCCATGGAGGCGCTGGGGGTGGAGCCTGCCGAGTGCCTGGTTATCGAGGATTCGCCTTTGGGCATCGAGGCCGGCAAGCGTTCCGGCGCCCGAGTCCTGGCACTGCGTCCGCACGAGGGCGTCAGCCTGGATCAGTCTGCCGCCGACGTTGTCATCGACAACCTGTCCGACATTTTGGCCGCTTTGTAGTGTCAATCCGCCGCGAGAAGCACTGGTTCACGCGTCATTTGCTGCGGATTAGCTTAATTTGGCAACAATTTTGATCCGCTTGGCTTCGATTCGGGCTAAGTGAGTAGGCTTTTTGGCGCAGGCCGAGCACAAAGCATTTCTGCCTTAGTAAAACCGCAGGTCACAGAGGTGGCAGTTTTGGGTGTGCTCGGCAGATCGTAAAAAGTCTACTCACTTAGATTTTTGCCCTTTGGTCGTAGGAGTTGCTGGTCCCGTTTTGGTTGTCGAGAGAGGGTGAATTGAGGCGCCCTCTGTCGCTCCATGCTACAATCGCCGGCATGCCCCACAACTACATCTGCCTTCGAAGGGAGCCTACGTGGCGAACGCCATCGACCAGCTCACGGACCGCGTGCTCGTGCTCGGCCGCCTCACCATCGTCCGCCGCGCCATCACCGCCGTGGCGGTCACAATTTCCGCCGTTCTCCAGACATTTCTGATCCAGGCGTTCATTCAGCCTGCCGACCTGCTTCCGAGCGGACTCACCGGCGTCGCGGTCCTGCTCGATCGCGTTACCTCGCTGGGCGGCGTTCATATCGACATCTCGCTCGGCATGCTCGCGCTCAACATTCCCGTGGCGCTCCTATGCTGGAGCGGCATTAGCAAGCGCTTCGTCATCTTCTCGATGATGCAGGTCGTGCTCTCGTCGCTGTTCCTCAACGTCTTTCACTTCGCGCCGTTTTTGGGCGACAAGATCATGCTCATTATTTTTGGCGGTGTGGTCTCGGGTCTGGGCGCTGCCATCGCGCTTAAGTCCGGCGCATCCACCGGCGGCACCGACTTTATCGCGCTGTGGGTCTCCAACCACACGGGCAAGACCATCTGGGGCGTCATCTTTGGTTTCAACTGCTTTATCCTGGCGATCTTTGGTTTTATGTTTGGCTGGGACAACGCAGCGTATTCCATCGTGTTCCAGTTTATTTCGACCAAGACCATCGACAGTTTCTATCGTCGCTACGACCGTGTGACGCTGCAGATCACAACGCACAAGGCGGACGAAGTCATGACCGCCTATGTTGACCATTTTCAGCACGGCATTAGCTGCGCCGAGGTCATCGGCGGATACAGTCGCGAAAAGATGTACCTGCTGCACGCCGTTGTCTCGACCTACGAGAGTCAGGACATTATCAAGCTGGTATGCGACATTGATCCCGGCGCCGTGATCAACGTGTTCCACACGCTCAACTTTGTGGGCGGCTGGTGGGGCGGTCATGTTGACGAGCCCATGCCCACGGCCGTACCCGATCCCGACAAGCCCGCGCGCATGGCCTGCAGGCAGGCGCGCCTCAGCGAGCAGGATAGTCTGCAGCAGGACGACGGCAAGTAGGGATTTGCTGTATGTGGTGTATCGTTTTATCAAACTGAGGTAACATATAAAAAGACGTTATATACGTATTAGTTATTTCGATATTTTGATAAGAGTGATTAGACATGCCTGCACCAAAAAATGCACCGCTTTACCAGCAGATTTACGACGAGATCAAGGATGCGATCGAGAAAGGTATTTATGCACCCAAGGAGCGCATCCCGTCCGAACTTGAGCTTGCCGAACAGTACGAGGTGAGCCGCATTACGGTGCGCCGCGCCGTTGAGGAGCTGTGCTCCGATGGCTACCTGGTTAAGCAGCAGGGCCGCGGCACCTTTGTCTCCACGCCGCACATCAACCGCCAGTTCCACGCCTCGACGCTGCAGACGTTTACCGCGCTGTGTGCCGACAATGGCATGAAGGCGGGCGCACATGTGGTCGATCGCCAGATTGTGCCGGCACGTCAAAACGAGATGGAATTCTTTGGCCTGCAGAAGGACGCGCTGCTGCTGCATATCAAGCGCGTGCGTACAGCCGACGGTGAGCCCATCTTTGAGGAGAACATCTTTGTGCCGTTTGACGCTTACCGTGAGCTGTTGACGGCCGATCTTGAGGACAAGTCGATTTTTGCCGAGGTCGAGCGTGTTGGCGGAACGCCGATTGTCTCGGTTGGCTACCGTACGGTCGAGGCCGTTCGCGCTAACGCCGAGCAGGCGGCCGAGTTGGGCATTGCTCCGCACGATCCACTGCTCAATCTGCGTGCCGGCTTTATCGGCCCCAATGGCGAGCCGGTCCTGATGGGTAAGCAGTACTACGTGGGCAGCCGCTACGTCATGGTGATGTAAGTTACGCGGTTTTACCAAACCGCGTAACGGGCCGACGCTGCGCGCCGCCCAGGGCGACAATTTGTCATTCAAAAGGCAAGGCATGACCAGAAGGTCTATGCCTCGCCTTTTTCATGCCAATTTGTTCGCCCTGGACGGCGCTCGCTGTCCGTCCTCTACCTGCGGCATTGTCTTGCTCCAGGTGGTCATTGGGGACAGACTTAAATGAGTAGTCGTTGGGGGCACTCATTTAAGTCTGTCCCCAATGAGTGCACGCTCGTCTGACTAGTCGTTTAAGAACGTCCCCAATGACTACCCGGAGCGCGCCGCCCGTGGCCGGCAGCCGTGCGCCACCGGTCCGCGTGGCGGCGTATAATCGGCGGCAGATGACTTGGACGTTAGGAAACCATGACCGATAGCATGCAGCAGATGGCGCTCGACACGCTCGGCGCCTATTTTGGCTATACCTCGTTTCGCCCGGGGCAGGACCGCATGGTCGATGCGATCCTTGCCGGTCGCGATGCGCTGGGTGTTATGCCCACAGGCGCCGGCAAGTCCATTTGCTACCAGGTGCCCGCGCTCATGCTGCCCGGCATCACCTTTGTGGTGAGTCCGTTGCTCTCCCTTATGGAGGACCAGACCCGTGCGCTGCTCGCGGCGGGCGCGCGACCCAGCTATCTCAACTCCAGCCTTACCCCGGCCCAGCAAAATACCGTGCTCAAGCGTGCGCGCGAGGGCCGCTACCAGCTTATGTACGTGGCGCCCGAGCGCCTGCTCGAGCCACGCTTTCTCGCCTTCGCGCAGGAGGCCGCGGCCGCCGACGGCATCGGCGTGCCGCTCGTGGCCATTGACGAGGCGCACTGCGTGAGCCAGTGGGGTCAGGATTTCCGTCCTGCCTACCTGCAGATTCGCGAGTTCATCGATTCCCTGCCGCAGCGCCCCATCGTGGCGGCCTTTACCGCCACGGCGACCGAGCGCGTGCGTGCGGACATTCAGCAGATGCTCGGCCTGCAAAACCCCGCGACGGTAGTGACGGGCTTCGATCGTAAGAACCTCTACTTTGGCTGCGAGGAGATGGGCGACAAGGCCAAGACCGCCTGGGTGCGCGACTACGTGATCGCGCATTCGAGCGAGAGCGGCATCGTATATTGCTCGACCCGCAAGACCGTCGATGCACTGGCGGGCGAGCTTGCCGAGGCACTGGGCCCCAGCGGCATTCGCGTGGGCCGCTACCATGCCGGCATGGGCAATGACGCCCGCCGTCAAAGCCAGCGTGCCTTTATCGATGACGACATTCAGGTGATGGTTGCCACCAACGCCTTTGGCATGGGCATCGACAAGCCCAACGTGCGCTACGTGATTCACAACAACGTGCCCGAGAGCATCGAGGCCTACTACCAAGAGGCGGGACGCGCCGGCCGCGATGGCGATCCGGCCAGCTGCCATCTGCTGTGGAACGGCAACGATTTTCGCATGCGCCGCTTTCTGATCGACCGCGGCGATGCTGCCGACGAGGCGCTCGACGACGAACAGCGCGCGTGGGCGCTCCAAAACCGCTACCGTCTGCTCAGCCAGATGGAGGGCTACTGCAATACTACCGGCTGCCTGCGCGAATACATGCTGCGCTACTTTGGCGACGAGGCCGCGGCCGAGCATGCGGCTGCGGGCGCCGCCGCCACGGACGACGCCGAGGGCTGCGGCAACTGCAGCAACTGCCTCACGCAGTTCGAGGTCGAGGACGTCACCGATATGGCCCGCGCCGCCGTGCGCTACGTCGCCACGCGCCCCATGCGCTTTGGCAAGTCGCTCATCGCCGACGTGCTCCACGGCGGTAACACCGAGCGCATTCGCCAGATGCATCTGGACGAGGACCGCGGCTACGGTGAGCTGTCGAGCGAATCGGTCGGGCGCATCAAGGACATCATTGGGCAGCTGTGCGGCCGGGGCTACCTGGCCACCTCGCAGGGGCAGTACCCGGTCGTGGGTCTGGGCCCGCGTGCCGGCGAGGTCGAGGACGAGGCGTTTGCCTTTACCGTTAAGCGTCGCGCGTCCAAGCGCAAGGCCTCGGCCCGCGCCCGCCGTGCGGTGGATCTGCTGCGCGAGGAGGCCGAGATGGATCAGCGCCCGCGCGTGGGCGACGATGCCGAGCTGTTCGAGCGCCTGCGCGCCCTGCGCAAGGAGATTTCGACCGAGCTGGAGATGGCGCCGTATATGGTCTTCTCCGACAAGGCCCTGCGCGGTCTGTGCCGCCTGCGTCCGCAGACGCGCGACGAGCTGATCCAGGTCAACGGTATTGGCGAGAAAAAGGCCGACGCCTTTGGCGAGCAGTTTATGTCGGCGATTGAAGAATTTGAGTCCGAGCATGCGCGGGATGGAGCGTAACGATGGCAGCCGATAGCAAGGCCGAACGTTCCGAGCGCGCCGAGGTGTCCGCCGTGCCGCTGTACCAGCAGGTCATGGACGACCTGAAGGGCGAGATCGCGCGCGGCGTGTACGCAGCCGGCTCGCGCATTCCTTCCGAGATGGAGCTCGCGAAGTCTTACGGCGTGGGACGCATCACCGTGCGCCGCGCCATCGAGGAGCTGTCGCGCGCGGGATATCTCAATCGACAGCAGGGGAGGGGCACCTTTGTGTGCGCTCCCAAGCTCAAGCGCAAGATTGTCCAGAAAGGCGACGTCCAGAGCTTTACTGAGGGTTGTGCCGCCAACGACATGGTGCCGGGTGCGCGTCTGGTGTCGCGCACGGTGGTCGCGGCGACGCGCGAGGACGCGGTGTTTTTTGACGTGGAACCCGGCTGCGAGCTCATCGTGGTCGAGCGCGTGCGCACGGCAGATGGCGTGCCAGTCATGCTTGAGAACAACGCCTTTGTGCTCGCCGACCATCCCTATCTGCAGACGCTGGCCGATAAGGACCTTGCCGATAACTCAATCTTTGCGCTCGTTGCCGAGCATTCGGGTCGCGCGCCGCTCAAGTCCGATCCCTGCACTGTGGAGATTGCGCTGGCGGATGCCCAGGCGGCCCCGCTGCTGGAGGTGCCGGTCGGCGAGCCGCTCTTTTATATGGAGGCGTACTTTACCGATGCGGACGAGCGGCCCTTGCTGCTCGGTCGCCAAAAGATCGTGGGCTCGCGCTACGTCTTCGACATCTAGCGTCCACAGATAGAACAACATAGAACAAATTTGCTGAAATGACTTCACGGGCACCTGCTCGCATGCTATAAATAGGACAACATAGAACGACCGCAGGTACGAGCAGCCGTCGCCAAAAGCCGCCACACAAGGAGGAGCATCAGCATGAACGCACACGATCTGATTCAGGAAATTATCGAGCGCAAGGGTAAGATCGAGAACGTCTTTTGGATCGCATGCGGCGGTTCGATGATCGACCTGATGCCGGCCAACGAGCTGCTCAAGCGCGAGGCCACCACGTTTGCCTCGACGGTCTACACCGCGCGCGAGTTTTGCCTGATGGCTCCCAAGAGCCTGGGGCCGAAGTCGCTCGTCGTCGCCTGCAGCCATAGCGGCAACACACAAGAGGTCGTCGACGGCTGCGAGATGGCGCTGGCCGCCGGCGCCGAGGTCGTCGCCCTCACCGACTGCGAGGGCTCCAAGATCGACAACGGCAAGTGGACCACCTGGGTCTACCCCTGGGGCGAGGGCGTGTCGCAGGCCGAGGTGCCGCAAGGCATCGGCGCTCTGATCGCCACCGAGCTGCTCGACCAGCAGGAAGGCTACGAGGCGCTCGCCGACATGTACGAGGGCCTCAAGCAGATGGATGCGCTGCTGCCCGCCGCCCGTGAGAAGGTCAACGCCGAGCTGGGCGCCCGCTTTGCCGAGCTCTGCCAGCAGCACAAGTTCTTCTATATCCTGGGGTCCGGCCCCAACTTTAGCCAGACCTACGCCATGGCCATCTGCTCGCTCATGGAGATGCAGTGGCAGCACTGCTGCTACATTCACTCCGGTGAGTACTTCCACGGCCCGTTCGAGGCCACCGAGCCCGGCGTGTTCTACTTTGTGCAGCTTGGCGCCGGCGAGTGCCGCCCCATGGAGGAGCGCGCTCTTGCGTTCCTCAACACGCA
>ERZ1034928.1011-NODE-1011-length-11105-cov-47.804977_pt1 | contig 11105 bp, 13 predicted proteins | sample MGYA00520627_ERZ1034928 | MGnify/ENA primary metagenome ERZ1034928 (study PRJEB33766, sample SAMN09781755) | gut metagenome | biome: gut microbiome | host: Homo sapiens | place: Madagascar | study: EMG produced TPA metagenomics assembly of the PRJNA485056 data... | reverse complement strand
TGCGCCTGAACCACGCGATATAATACGCCATTGTATTGCAGCCGCTCATCGACCGCATAAGCATGACCTGTCACCCACTGAGGAAACAGTTCCACTGCTTGCAGCGCATCTTCATCCGCTAGGCTCACAGACGCTTTTTCAATATATGGTCTCAATGCTCTGGCTCTTTCTGTGTAGCTCATCATTCCGCCTCCCCAAGTAAAATTTTCGCCGCTGTTTCTGCATCTGTGAGTGACAGTGCCGCGCCCATTTCCTCATAGCTGCCCTCCGGCTCTGTGCCTTTCAGCAACTTGCCCGCCAGCCGGAACACCGTGTCAGAGAGTGCCTGATACTCCTTCCCGTCCTCGTCGGTCAGCGTCACGGCCATCTTCGCACAGAATCCGTCCGCTTCGCTCTTTTCACATAGGATATAAAACCCGTCCGGATGATAGCGAATGGGAACAACGCTGTCTGCGTATCCGACAAAAATATTTTTGCTTGCAATTCTGTACATATTCGTTCTTGCCCCTTTCTGGATTAAAAGCAGAAGCCGAAGGCCACGCCAAACGAGTTGCTGGCGTAGTTGCTGCCGGCGTTGCTGTCGCTGCCGACAAGACAGAAGAAGTTAGCGATGCTCGCAAACGGAGAACGCTCCCACCAGCTTTTCGCAGACCCGCTTACATTCTTAACTTTGCTGTTGCCAGCTTTGTAGTACGCATATTGCGTGCCTTCGCCTGCCGCCGAGTGTGTGGCCGAGCCGAAGATTTCAACCTCGCTGAGCAAAAACAGCTTATCCGCCGTGGTGTTGATGGTGACGCTCTGACCACCTGCCGAGGTCAGCTTATTCACCTCCCGGATACCGTTCTGTACCTCCGTAGGCATCAGCGCCAGAATGGCGGGCAGGTGTGTGTTTCGCATGGCGCAGCTCGTCCAGCCGCCGACATTGGTGTTGGAGCTGTTCATTTGATTGGTGTTGGCGTAGCAGTCATGAAGCTGGAAGGTCAGCGGCGCCGTTCCGCCTGCGGCGTAGGTGTCGTGGTTCTTGCCGATGATGTCCACCTGATAGCTCGTTCCATTGATGGTCATCGTCTTGCTGTTGCCCGCAACCCAGCTCGACGGCACGCTGCCCGAATGACACGCCGCGATGATGGAAGCCCAGTCGTTGTCCGCGAAGTTGGCCTTCAGGAAGTTCAATGTCAGCGCATAGCTGTCCTTTACGGACACGCTCGCCGTGTTGGACGTTTGCCCTCCCAGCGTGGCCTTAACGCTCCATGTACCGGCCTCCGGCACGGTCAGCGTACACGTTCCATTAATGGATGTGCCGCTCACGACCTTGCTTCCTTTCGTCGCGGTAACAGTTGCGCCAGACGTCACAGACACGACGATCTTCAATTCCGTGCCGGTCTGAATGGCCTGAATGGCGGAGATAAAACCGGATGGGAATTGCAGATCGGCGCTGGTGTTGCCCTTTGTCCGGATCGCGTCCGCGACCTGCGTCAGCTTCGAATCCAGCGACGCCGAATCAACGACCTTGTCGTATGCCATCAGTACGCACCTCCGCTCCACGTCGGCAGCGCCGCCAGCACGTCATTGACCATGCTCGTCTGATCCGCCGCCGTCCAGTAATCCGTCCCCTTCACCGGCGTGTGACCGGCGGGGCCTTGCGGGCCGGTCTGGCCGGGGTCGCCTTTCACGCCAGGTTCGCCCTGCGGCCCCTGCGGCCCCTCCGGGCCAGTCTCTCCCGTCGCGCCCTTCGCGCCGGGTTCACCCTGCGGCCCCTGTGCGCCCTGCGGGCCTTTGATGTTTACCGAGGCAGGATTGTCCTTCCCGCCGTCGTTCGTCCAGCTGAGCGTCCCGTCCGCTGATACGGACGGCGTGAACGTCGTGCCCGTCGCACCGGGAGCGCCAGCCGCACCGGGGCTGCCGTCTTTACCCGGTTCGCCCTTGTCGCCCTTCTCGCCGGGATCGCCCTTGTCACCCTTCGCGCCCTGAAGCAGCCCGTTGTTCACCCATGCCGAGGTCACGCCGTCGTAGATGTAAATGTCATAAGGCTCCGCCGTGCCCACGCCGTAAGCGTCGCCAGCCGTTGGATTCGTCACCGCAGCGGCCAGAGCCTGCGCCGTCGCGTAGTAGCCCGAGATGGTCAATCCCTTGCCGGGTTCGCCCTGGACGCCCTGCAAGCCCTGCGGCCCTCTCGGCCCCGTCTCGCCCTGTGGGCCTGTTGCGCCTTGTGGGCCGGTCGCGCCCGTCGCGCCAGTCTCGCCCTTTTCTCCTTGCTTGCCCTGAATACCCTGAACGCCCTGCTCGCCCTGCGGGCCTTCCGGGCCGGTCTGTCCGGTGGGGCCTTGCGCCTTGACGCCGGAATCGACCATTTTTCCTTCCCCGGCGCTCCACTGATACCAGTTTCCGTTCTCTCCGATATAGGCCATGTGTTCCGACGCTTCCTGCGATGCGCTGCTTGCGGCCTCCGCAGCCGCCTGCGCCGCCTCTGCCGCGTCTTTGGCCTCCTGTGCCTGTGCAATCGTCGAGGACACCAGCGCCCCTTGCAGCTCTTCCAGCGAGAGAACGTCATGCCATGTGCTCTCGTTCTGATACTTCCACTGGAGCTGCCCGGAAGTCTGGTCGAACCGGATGACGACCGGCTCGCCCGGATCGCCCTTCAGCGACGCAAGCCATTCTTCCTCCGTGCCGGTGTAGCCATGCTTCACGGCGATCCCATACGCCGAGAAGTAGATCCCCAGCTCTTCCGGCTTTCCTCTGCGGTGCGTCCGGTTGTACCATGCCGCCCATTCCGTGATATGGGCGTTCGCGAGGTTCATCGAGTTTGTATACCGGTCATATTCTCCGTTGACGAAATCGATCATCGCCATCAGATAGACGTAATAGAGCTTGTCGTGCGGAGCCGTGACGATCATCTCGCTCGTCAGATCATCCGCGCCGTAGCGCACCGTGTCCTCCGGGGCGATCATCAATACTTCGGTCTGCACCTTGCCCTCCACTTCGTTGAGGAATTGCAGCAGCATCGAATCCGGATAGTGTGTCTCGTCCACCTGTTTCAGGTTCCGCGCCATCGTAATTGCGCTCTGTACGGTCAATTTCTTCCCTCCTTTGCAGAAAAACGGCGCAGAGAGCCTAAATACTCCCTACGCCGTGTCGTAGTGCCATTCGTGGTGGTTTCGCGGACGATATTAATGAAGTGCGCCGGATTTCTCGGCATACTGCCGCGCCTGACTTGCCATCAGTTCCGCCGTCCGTTCGTCCTGCCGCATCGAGCGGATCAGGATGTTATAGACGCCGCGCGGGATCATCACCTGTTTGCCGCGCTGGATCTGATAACCCTTGCCGTTCCAGCCGACGAAAATGTCGTCCTTGTATTTGTCGTTGTCCCGGAACGCGAAGAAGGGGACAAGCTCATTCATGTCCTGCGGTTTGTTTGCCATCATGTTCCTCCTTGTCTGTTACCCGCCCCCGAAGGGGCGGGTATGGTCTCAGTTTGCTGCGGATTCAAAGGTCGAGGCGGATTCAATGCGGATCATGTACTGCTCGACGAGGCGTTCCGCCGTCTTCGTCGCCTTCCAGCCGGCAGTCGCGCGCTGGTTCAGCGGGTCAGCCGTACCGGAAGAGCCGAGCTGCTTCACAATATGCTGGAGACCGCCGCCGGTCAGCTCCGTCACGCCGTAGGCGTTGTCGCCGAGGATCAGCGTGGAATAGACGCTTCTGCCGCCCTTGCCGCCCTCGCCCGGCGAGATCACAGCGTTGTCCGCCGCGCTGGAAATGTTCTCCTTCAGAGTGATCTTCGTGGCCGTGTTGGATACGACCTCGCACAGCGTGTCGCCGATCAGGATCATGCGGCCAGCAAGCGCGTTCGCGGCGACCGTGCCGCCGTCGAAGGTGACTTCCTTCGTCGCCGAAGAGATCGCACCATTCACCAGCAGCGTCCGGCTGTCAGACGCAAGGTCTTCACCGGCGAAGATCTTCGCCTCGGTGCTCTCCACAAAGCGGACGCCCTCGATCTTGCCGATCTCGCCCTCATAGATGCCCTCCGGGTCGGAGTAGGTTTTCACGTTCACCCACTTCGGGTCGTTCATGAAGTCATAGGACACGTCCGGGTGGATGATGCCGACGAAGTTGCCGTTGATGCGCTCCGCGTTCTGCACCTTCAGATAGCGGACGGCCTTGCGCACGTCGTCAATCGTCAGGTAGCAGTTCTCGCTTTCCGTCGCGCTGCCGCCGGTCAGCTCCGAGCGGTCTTTCTTGCCGCCGGAGTAGAGGACGTTCGTGCCACCGGCAAGCACTTCGCGGGTGATGGTGTCCAGCGTCCGGCCAGCCTGAGAGGCGAGCAGCTTCGTCGCCTGGACGAGGTTGTTGTCAATTGCGGTCAGAAGCAGGATGTCAGACAGCTCGACATAGTCGCCGTACTGCTCCACCTTCGCGGTCAGAACAGACATCGTGAGCTTCCGGCCATCCGGGGTCACGCCTTCCTTGAGCGGCGTGAGCGCTTTGGGCAGCGGGTCATACTTGCGGAATTCGATGGTCTTGCCGCCGTTCTTCGGGATCGGGTGCTTCTGGCCGAACTGATCGTGTACCAGCTTCGGTTCCGTCAGGTCGATCAGATAGTCCGAATAGTAGGTTTTCATTTCGTCACTCAGACCGACGTCCGTCGTGACGTTCGTGTTGCCGTCGAACATTCTCAGGTCAAAGGCAACGAGTTCATAAAGATTTTTCATAATTCTCCTTTCTCGCGAAAGGGTCAGAATGTGATAATGTCCCCTCTCGCAGCTCTGCGGGCGATCTCCGCGCGATCCTTCTTGGTCAGCTTGGAAACATCGTCCTTGATGGTGAATGCGCTCTGCCGCGCCGTTCCGTTCTCCACAGGCCGGTTTCCACGGGCGCGAATGTTATCCGTCACATTCTTTTCCGTCCGGATGCTGGCCTGCTGCATCGCGCCGGACATGATCTCGTCGAAGTGCATCACCTTGTACGCATGCTCCACCGGCGTCCCGGCCTTGAGCATCGACATGAACGTCGGATTCTCCATCTCCACAGACAGGTCAAATTGCGGGAACTTCTGCTGAAGCACTTCCGCGTCCTGCATCCACTGCTGTACCTGCGCCTGTACCTGCTTCTGCCCTTCCTGCTCTTCCGCCGCCCGGCGGAACGCCTCGTTCTCGCGGCGCATCCGGACGAACTCGCGGTACTGCTGTTCGCTCATGCCCGCTTCGTCGGCGGCTTCCGCCCAGTACGCATGGTCGTTGTCAATGGCTTTGAGAAGGTCTTTCGCGTCCTCCACGCCGTAGCGTTCCCGGAGCGCGTCCAAAACCGGCTTCGCATCGTCCAGCTGCGTCTGCAAGGCTTTCATGTCAGAGAATCTTCGGTTGATGATGCGCTGGGTATCCTCGGTGTATACGTCCTTGTATTCCCCGGAGACCATAGATCGATACGCCTTGCGTTTCTCCTCCAGCGTGTTTGACGTCACCTTGACGTCCGTCTCTGCCTTCCCGGCGTCGGAAGGCGCATCCTGCGTGTCAGTCACGGCCTGCTTGCCGTAGAGCACGTTTTCGCCCGATTTGCCCCGCTGGGTGTTCACGGGAGCTGCGCTTTGGGAATCGCCCGTCGTCCCGGCTGCGGGCGCTGCGGCTCCGCCGTCCCCGCCCTCAAACTGATGCAGCCAGAAAGAAAAAGTATTCATAGTGTACCTCCAATCGCGGGTATACGGCCCCGTGTGCCGTGTTCCTCCTGCAATGCTCCGTGGAAGACCGCCCGTGTTCGATTTGCGGAGATCGTAGAAACATAGTCCGCCACGGAGCACAATCAGGAGGACAGTATCAGTATGATGGATTTGCAAGGGGTTTTCACCCCGTAAATCAGGATATTTCCTGAATTTCTACGGAAATTTTATCGGGTGCGGTCTTCTCCAGGCACTGGAGACCGCAGCACACCATGTCAAACGGGGCCGGATCGTCGATCCGGAACGTCAAAAATGCCGCGCCGTCCGTCATTCGGTCGTAGATCATCGCTTCTCTGCCCATAAGATAGCACCGAAGCGTCTGAATCAGTGCCGATACCGCCGCGCAGACCTCCACGCTCCCGGTCGCGTGCCCCTGTGCCGACAGCGTGTAGAGGTTCCCGTCCCGTTCCAGATAAATCTTTGTCATCTCGTAACCGCCGCCGCATCGCTGCCGGAATCCATGTCAGGCTTGCTCCGCTGTGCCAGCCGCGTCCCATAGTCCGTCATCGGCGTCTGCGCCTTTATCACCGCGTCGGCGATCCCGCTGCCGCCTGTGCTCTGCTTCGGCGCGGACGTGCTGCCGGACGGCTGCACCGTCGCAGGATTGCCGCCGGTCGTTATCGCCACCATTGCGGCAAGCTGTTCCATCTGCGCCGACATCTGGTTTATGATGTTCAAAAGCGTCTGCCCCTGCGCGACCTGTTCCTTGATCTTGTCGATGCCATCGAAGTCCATCATCTCCAGCGCGATCAATGCGGGCTGGGCCTGTTCCGGATTGAAAAATCCCGCCGCATACAGCTCCTTTGCCCGCTCGTTCTGCTCCATCCGGGAGAACGGGTTCTTCTTCTGCGCCTTGATCTTGAGATCGAACACCGGCTTCCGGTAAAGCACCTCCTGCGTCGCGTGGTCAATGCCGATTGCCTGATCCCGCAGACCGGCGTTGGAGAGCGTCGTGAAGTCATATCCCTGCTCGTTCGGCGCCGTCACGCGGAAGGCCCGCGCCTCGTCGTAAAACTGCCGGATGCGCTCGATCACCATCTTCGCGATCTTCACATGCGTGCGATACGACGCGGAGATCATGTCTCTCGACGCCTTGTTGCCCGCCTCCTGAAGCGCCGCAATGGCCGCAGCCGCCGTCACGCCGGAGCCGGTCGATCCGTTCGAGACGTCGCGGTTCGAGGCCGTCTCCTTCATCTCTTCGATCTTCATTTGCAGGACGTTGTAATAAATGCTACTCATCGGCGTCAGCTGGATCTCCTGGATACGCTTGTCGTCCAGCGTCCCTTCCACGCGCACGACCGGCTTCTTCCAGTCCATCAGCTCATCCTCGTTGACATTCGTGGACGACGAGACGAAGAACCGCTTCTTCGTGGTCATCATCGCGTTCTCCAAGATGTTCCCGCTCAGAGAATCGATGTAGATCTGCGGATCTTTGCAGATCGACACATAGCCGAACCCCGCCGGAGTGCCTTTCTCTGGGTAGAGCACATCCAGCACGACCGGATACTGCCCATCGGAATAGAATCCCGTCTGCGCGTACTCCGGATCGTTCTGGCTTGCGTAGAGCAGCACGTCCCCAACGAACTTGGCATAGTGCAGCGCCGTCGCGCCGCCCGGCGTCTTGACCTTGTAATACCAGTCCACCACCACGGATTTCTCCGACGTGTCGACCGTATCGTCGTAAATGTACTGTTTCACGTCGATGGCGTTGCCTCGCATCTTCCCTGCATACTCCGGATACTGCGCATCCAGCGTCTCTTCGTCCACCAGCTCCACGACGAACAGATTCTTCGAATCCTGAATGTCCGTCACGCCCGGCTCCCAGAAGATCTTCAGGAGGTCAATGGCCCGAATGTCCACATCCCCGACGCCGTTTTCCTTCTCCGGGTTCCAGAACACACCGTAGGCCGCTGTGCCGTGCTTCAGCTTTTCCCACCAGTTGTCAGAATAGGTCTGCTCATAGTCGTTGTACTCGAGAATGACCGGCAAAACCTCGCTCAGCGTCTTCGCGCTTCCCTCGTCGCTCTGCTCTCTCGGCAGCACGATCGGCTCCGGATAGTTGTCCATCGCGTCGGCGTGCTTGTTGCAGATCGCGTTGAACAGCCACGCAGATGACGGGGCCGGTGTGGGATGATCCTTGTCTCTGGCCTTTCGTACAACCTCCCAGTGCCGCAGCTCCCACCACAATTCGTCCTCGACAATGCGCCGCTCGAAGTTGGCCTTGCCATCCTTGTAGCGCGTCAGAATCTGCGCCGCCTCCTGAATTTCCTTTTTCCCGATGACCTGTGTGCCCTCCGGCCGGTTCAGGACTTCCAGCGCCGCGTGCGGCTCCATGCTGCCCTGCTCCTGCACGCCCGGCAGCCCGTTCGGCCTCCCATATTGCTCAAATCTTGCCATGTGTTCCTCCTATCTGTAAAAGTCATATCGTCCATACCTCGGCGCGTCGTCCGTGTCGAGGGGATTGTAAGGCTTCGCCTGTACCAGCTTCCGTTCCGGCGGCGCAATCGGGTTCTCCATTGCCACATACCGGCATTCGTCATAGATATGATCTTCCCCCGCCGTGTCGACGTCCTCCACGTCCGTCTCGTCATAGACCAGTGCCGGGACTGTACGGATGAAGTTCCGGCATGTGGAGAAGATATAGAGCATCGGCACACCGGAATCATCAAAGGCAAGCCTGTGATGCAGCTGCATCTTGCCGTCAATGCGGGCATGGTCGCCCTTCTCGAAGTACACGCGCTCCCGCTCCATCAAGGCCCCAATGCTCTCCGTGCCGTCGCTGCCCCAGATCGCCGGGTCGCCCACGCGATGGATCGTCCGTCCCCGGAGGTTCGGGTCGTCCGCCTCGATGCGTTTGATCTCCCGCGCCACCTGTGCCGGTTCCCATTTCACACCCTCGTTTGGCGTCCCCGTGCAGCCGTAGAGTTCCCGGATGCGGTACATCCGCCTGTTGCGGTCGACCGCATACCATCCTACCGAGAATGGCCTGGAATACCCCCAGTCGAGGCCGCACCAGATCGCCCAGTCCTGCGGCACGAGGAACGGATCGATGACGTGTGTAAACCGCCTGTCCTGATAATGCGCCGGGTCGTTGCGCCACTCCGCAAATACCTGACCGGAGAACGAATCCCAGTCCCCATAGAGCAGGGCCTTCCGCTCTGCGTCCGGCATCGACGCCAGCCTTTGCACATACTTCGGGTCGTTCGCCAGCAGGGCCGGATTGTCGAATACGCTGGACGGCACAAAGATCCGCGTCTGCGTCGCGCTGTGCTGTGTCCCGTCCGGGTCTGCCCACGTCGTATCCTCCGTGATCGGCGTCATCGGCGGCGCCGCCGTGATGAACCGTTCCTTTACCCACGCATGTCCCACGTTTCCGGGGTTCGCCGTCGAGCGGATATAAACCCGCGTCCCCGGCCCATTCGGACGGTTTCGCGAGAACAGATACATATATTCGTCGTAGGTAAAGTGCGTCAGCTCGTCAAATGCGATGAAGTCATACGCCTGCCCCTGATACTTCGTCCGATCCTTCGTGTACTGCATTGAGCCGAAGATGATCTTCGCCCCGGATGGGAATGTCCAAGTGTGGGACGTTGCGTTGTACTTCGCGCCGCGGAAAGCCGCCGGGTAATAGCGCAGCGTCTTGTCAATCAGCTCCGAGAGTTGGTTGTAGGTCTTGCGGAGAATCAGAGCCTTGTAGTGGGGAATATCCACCTGACGCAGCGCCTCGATCACAAGCGCGTCGCTCTTTCCGCCGCCGGCAGCTCCGCCATATAGTGCCTCGTATTCGGGCCGCGCCATAAATACCGCCTGTTTCGGCTGCGGCTTCCAGATCACGTTACCCATCCTGCACCTCCGGCATGAGTACCACACCGCTCTGGGCCTTCTCGCCGTCTTCCGCCGTCTCCTTAGGCATTCTCCAGCCGAAGTTGCAGGCAAGTGTAAACTCCGCGCCCTTCGCGCCGTCCCGGTCAAAGAGCCGTTCCGCCGCATAAGCCTCCACACGGGACTTCCCGCGCGTAATTGTGTCCACGAACTCCGGCTTTGCCGCATAATTCAGCAGCGTTTGCCGCGATGTGAACCCCAATGCCAGCGCCAGTCCGACAATCGTCGGCGGCTTCTCATGAATCAGAACCGGGTTTCCCTTCTTATCGAAGACCGGCATCCCGAATTTATCGTATAAGGGTTCTCCCTTGCACTGTTCAAAGTATGCGTCGATCCGATCTTCCATTTCCTTTGCCGATTCAAACCTCGGCTTCCTTCCGGTCTTCGCCATCCCGATTCCTCCTTTCCCGGAATATTCTGCATCCAGCATAGCAGACCATCCCATGCAATTCACCCCGTAAACAGGATAAAACCTCGGCAAAATACCGAGGTTTTCCCCACACTTATTCTTTCTTGGTTGCGCGCACTTTGAGCACACCTTCGCTTTTCGTTGTCTCCACCTTCCAGTGTTCCATATACTGCCGCAGATCTCCGCTGCGGAAAAACAGCTCATACCCACCGTCAAACTCCACGCCATTCTCACGCGCCATCAGCGCAAGAATTGCATCCACCAGTCCCGTCACCTGTTTTGCGCCGGCCCTGAGTTCTGCACATTCCTTCTCTAAGCGAATGCACTTGTCGCGCATCCCTTCATTCTGGTTCCGAAGTCCCTGAATTTTACTTTTCAGTTCTCGAATCTCCTGCATTTTGGTCATGGTCTGTTTACTCCTTCGTAAATTTCGATTCTGGACTGCGCGATCGTACAGTCCGCATAGCGGAAGGACGCGCAGTAACGGGACATATACCGTCCCGCAGAGGACTTGTCCACAAACTGTACCCGGCATCCGCCCTCGCAGCACACCTTCCGCTGCTCGTTGTACTTGTAGAATGGACATTTCCAGTCCTTATGCCAGTAATCCATTATCTCCCCGTGCTCCCGAATCCGCCGGTTCCTCGCTCGGTGTCCTCCAGAGAATCCACCACTTCCAGCTCCGGCAGCAGACAGGGCAGGATCACAAGCTGAGAGATCTTATCGCCCTTGCGCACCCTGTATGGCTTGTCCGAGTGGTTGTAGAGCTTGACCATGATACTTCCCGTGTAACCGGCGTCGATCACACCCTCGCTGGTAATTCCGTTCTTGATGTTCAATCCACTCTTGCTCTTGAGAAAACCAACCGTGTTTTTGGGAAGCTGGATATGTACCCCTGTATCAAACAATTCGCTGCTTCTTGGGTAGATATAAACATCATCATCCGCCGAATAGAGGTCAAGACCCGCGTCGAACTCATGCGCCCGTGTCGGCATGATCGCCCACGGTTCCAAAACAATTTTCATAGCAGTTTTTCAATTCCTTTCTGACCGTATAGAGCTTGATTTCCAGCTCCGTGATCTTCTCCTTGATCTCCTTGTATTCCTT
>ERZ1034928.1009-NODE-1009-length-11117-cov-4.180709_pt1 | contig 11117 bp, 16 predicted proteins | sample MGYA00520627_ERZ1034928 | MGnify/ENA primary metagenome ERZ1034928 (study PRJEB33766, sample SAMN09781755) | gut metagenome | biome: gut microbiome | host: Homo sapiens | place: Madagascar | study: EMG produced TPA metagenomics assembly of the PRJNA485056 data... | reverse complement strand
CTCCTCGGCCTGACGCGTCGCGCGGTCCTGCGCCTTCGCCTGCTTGTTGGCAGCGTAGGCGTTCGCCACGCCCGCAGTCGTAACGGCCGCGGCGATGATGCCCGCACTCACATATCCCGACATTCCAGTTTCTCCTTTCTTGTCGCGAGCCTCTCCGGCTCATCAGAAAACTCCGCCTCAGCCTCCTCGACCGTCGTCGCCTGCGTAGCGAACAGCATCGTGAAGGCGCAATCGGAGAGCGCAACAACCGCCGCCCGGCGCCCCGCGCTCCCGTCAAGAACATGAAAGCCGTCGAACTCCCTCGTCTCCGTCCCGTCCGTCAGCTGAAAGCGCCCCGCGCAGATCAGCTGCGTCGGCACCTTGATCGTCAGCCCGACGACCACCGCGCCCGCAGGGACAAAAATCGTCCGGGAGTACACCCCGGCATGAATGTGATGCTCGGTCCGAATCTCAGCAGGAGGCAACCCGTCGGCCGTGCTGGCCAGCTGCTCGAACCACGCGTTCTGCTCCGGCGTCACCGGAGGCAAGGGCCTAGCCCGGACCAGCTCATTCAACATGGCACCAGTACGTCTTGTGCGTGTTCACCAGCCCGAGCGCCCCGGCAACCCGATCAAGCGCCGAGCCAGGGGGAGCCATGATCGTGAAGCCCGGAGCGCCCTCGGCCCGCGCGATCGCTTTCGCGCACCCAAGCAACTCAAGCCCTGCAGCCCCGCGCCGCGCCACCTTCCTCAGGTAGATCGACTCGACCGCCACGATCGGAAAGCCGTAGTGCTGCGACGGCGTCACCGCCACGACGAGCAAGCCCACAAGCCGCCCGCCGTCCATCGCCGCGACAAACCTCAACAGTCCCTGCTCATCGAGCTCTGCGTATCGGTCGAACTGCACCGACGGCTCAGCGATCGCGGGGTTCTTCGTCTCCTCCGCGTACTCCCGCACCACGTCGACAAAACCGTCGCGCGACGCCAGCTCCGCAAAGGACACCCTCTCAAACTCAACCATCAACACCTCCGGACACGGCATCCCATGCCCCCCAGTGTTGCGGATCCCTCACGTCTCACGCGCAGATCAGTGCTGTTTCCGGGAACTCTCGAACACAAGGAGATACCATGGAGGGATACTCTTCGGAGGCCCCAAATGCCTGACACCGCCGTCTTCGCCATCCTCATCATCGTCGGAATCGCTGTCCTTCTTCTTGGATTCCAACTCGCAGCCTCACGTGGGCGCGCCATGAACGACGAGATTCAAAGCGCCCTGCTCGAAGTCGATAAAGACCTTCGGTTTATGGCTGGAATGGTCCCGCCTGACATCCTCGGCCGAGTAACGAGTTACGCATTTGCCGCGTTAGCCGAAAGCCCGACAATCCCATTTCGCGTAGCGCGAAAGTTCTCGCCCGCCGCCGCAGCGGAAATGCTTTTCGGCGCAAGCATCAAGCATCAGATCGATGAAGACAGGCGATTCATCAACAGCCTCGACGATGTATCAATCCAGTACATGGGCCTTGTCTCCGCTTTCATCGCGCATGTCAGAAAGGCGAACAGCTTCCCCGCCGAAATGCAACAGAGGATGATTGTGGACATCATCGCCACATTGCCGCCCAACACGCTCGAACGATTCAACCGCGCTACTGCAGACGCGCCCATTTGATGGAGACTCCCTTCATGGGCCTCGTCATCGTCGCAATCTTCTTCGGGCTCCTCGCCCTCGTCCTCGTCTCCTGCTGCCTCCCTGGACCGATGAACTCCGCCCGCGTGGAGCACTACACAACGAAGACCATCATCCCGCAACTACGGCAAGCGCCAGCGCTCACCGCGAAAGCGGCGCAGGACTTCATCGATCACTTGGAATTCGGGGTATCCACCACCCGGACGTTGAGTACCTGCGCAGATTCCGGGACGCTTACCTGAGCAAGTCCCGGCCCGGTTTGCTTTTCATTCATTGGTACTACCGGAAGGCCGGGCCGGTCATGTCGGCGTTCATCAAGGGACGGGAGTGGTTGCGGGTGCCGTGCCTTTATGCACTAAAGGGAACCGTCTCCCTGTTGAAAAAGATGTTTCCTGCGTGACATCTTCCATATCTGTCATGTCACAGAACATAGCCCGAGGCGCGGATCCGCTGGATCAAGACCGGAAGGTAATGTTCTGACATTCAGAAGAGCCGAAAAGAATGAATGACGAACAGAGACTGATCGACGAAATCGTCGACAGGCAAATCGAACTCAAGCGCCTGCGCCTCGCCAAGGCGCTGCCTGTAGAGCGACTCATCATCGATACGGAAAAAAGCATCCCCACGGGCATGCGCTGGGCCATCGCCGCCATCACCCTCGTCGTCGCGCTCATCGGGATCTTCTGCACGGACCCGTGGTCCCGCGGCGCGGCGCACTACGTCAGAGAGGGAATCTTTTTGGTGTTCGGCTTCCTGTACGTGTTCGGCGGGGGGATGCCGATCGTCGCCCCCGCGCTTTCGGCCTGCGAGGCACTCGCCGCGTCGCCAAGGAAGCTCGAGGAGCTACCCAGGTTCATCGCTTTCATACTCCCCGCGTGCATCAGCATCGGCTCAGTAGTGGCGTTCTACGTCGACTACTACAACTAAACGCCTTTAACTTCACTCTGATGCTTGATATGGTGCAACCCAGAGCGCAGTCTGTGCGTCGCCCGCAAGCTTCAGCGCCTGCGCGAGCTGCTTGACCGTGACGCTTGCGATCGAGTTGTCAGCGAGGACCCACTGTCTCTTCGTCGTAGCAAGATCCGCCCCGTCGGCGATCGCGGCGGCGACCGTGCGGCCCATGCGGCCCTGAGCGACCTCGTCGCCGTCGAAGCGCATGCCGTCAACCTCGACGACGATCTTGGAGACGGCCTCCTCACGCTCGGCCTTGGCTTTCGTGAGCGCCTGCTCGGCGAGATCTTCTTCGGTCGGAAGCGGCGCGGTAAGCGAAGCGTGCTCGGGGAAGGGCCCGAGCTCCGTCATCTCGCGGCCCGCGGAGCCGTAGAGATCGCCCGGGAGCCAGTACTTAACGCCACGATGATCCTCGACCTGAGTCCACTTCGGATCGTCCCATACAGAGGCATAGCCGTCTTTCAGCTCGGGCGCGGTGAAAGTCGCGTTGGGCGGCAGGAGCCAAACGTCCTTGCCCTGTGCTTTGGACTCCAAATGGTCGCGGCCCGCCTTCTCCGCACGAAGGTAGACGCCGCTCTCGTCATACACATAGACGGTCTTGAGCGCCGCGTGATCCGGCTCGGCATCCTCGATGATGTCGATCAGCATGCCGGTTTCATCGTACTTGCAAACTGCCATTTTCTCATTCTCCTCAATACTTGATGACGGGGCGCATCGTCAAGGCCGGCGGCTGAACAGTCGTGGAAGAGCCGTAGATGTCGTTCGCGATGGAGGCGTTGAAGTAGCACTTGTTGTTGGGCAATCTGTCTTTTGGACCCCACCCGACCCCAAGGTCTGTACGCATGATGAAAGGTCCAGTGCCCGCGAAGGCCAAGTTGCTGACCGAGCCCTCGATGTTCGGCAGGCCCGGTTTTCTGTAGATGCCGGAGGTCGTGTAACCCTCGACGAAACAGTTGACGAGATTCGGCAAGTTGAAAGTCGTCGAGCCATCGCCCGCTCCGTACTTCGTTCCAATTACGTTGAAGAGATCGGCGTACGTCGTGCGGGAGATCTGCGCGCCGTTGCAGAGCAGAAAGCCCGTCGGATCGTAGTCCGCCGCGAAGTAAAGCACAGTGCCGACCGGCAAAACCTCCTTCTTCGTGACGACCTGATCGCCATTCCAGAAAAGTTTCCCCGTATCAGGGGCGCCGTAGAAGTCGATGGAAGTGCCGTCAGACTTCATCGCTGAGAGGCAGAAAGACCCTGGCTGGGTCGCTGACTCTATGCTTCGCAGATGGAGCTTCGCGCCTTTCCTTAAGCCGTCGTCGGAGTAGATGTCTACGGTCTTCCACGAGCCGTCGACCAGACTCGTGATATAGCCGCTCGAGACGAAAGTGATGCGGCCAGTCATCGTGCCGCCCGAGAGCGGCAGATAGTCTCCTTGGAAGGCTAGCTTTCGCCCGGCCCACCACGCGACTCCGTCGTTGCGGAGCTCAAGCATAGTACCAAGCGTACCGTCTTTATTGCGCGTGAAGAGAGCCGCGCCGCCGGGGTTGTAGCCATCTGCAAGTGAGCGAAGAGACAATAGCGCGCCTTTCTTGCCTTTGGCGGTATCAGCAGACATCGAGAGCTCGTCAGTCACCCTGCCGTCCGTGCCAGTCGAATTCGTCACGTAGATCGGACAGCCGCTGACGAAGAAAACGCCGTTGACGTTGCCGCCGTTGACGTTGAGATAAAAGCTCGAAAGGTCGGGGATGATGTCGCTTCGCAGTTGCGGACCGTAGCCTTCGTTTGCGAAGAGTTTTCTGAGAAGCACAGGCAGAGCCATGTCGCCTCCTATTCAGTGACGGAGACGATGATCTGCATCGTCTTCGGGATTGCAATAAGAAATTTGATCGTCGTGGAGCTCGTCTCTTCCCAGTCGAAGAACTCAAGCCCGTCGAGGAAAACTGAGACGTGCCCTTTGCCCACCGTGTGCGCGGTCACCGCGTAGGAGCTTCCTTCGGGAAGATCCTCGGCGCGCTCGTCGCTGACGGAGACCGTCCTCGAGGCCTGCGCGGCCGCGCCCACCTCAACCTTGACGTAGCCGCGCTCGGTCTTGACGTAGAGCGTGTCCGCCATGGGTCACCCCTTCAGGATGATGAGCCCGCCGTTGCGGAGCTTGGCCGGGACGTTGTCGAGCGACGTGACGACGCAGGAGTCGATGTACGTCTCCGAGATCGTGACCTTCCTACCCGTGGCGTCGGGCGTGATCGTGACGCCCTCTCCTGCGGCGATCTCGAGCGTGTCCTCCTTCGAGGACGCGGTGATCGTCGTCGAGCCCACCTTCACCTTCGCGAAGGCGTTCTGATTGACCTCGGCTCCGCTCGCTATTCCGGAGAGCTTCGTGCGCTCCGCCGCTGTCATGAACTTATGCGTATCGCCCTCGGTGATCGAGTCGGTCGTCTCTGTCTTCATGAAGGCGCCTGCGGCCCTCACGTTATCCGCGTCAGTCTTGTCCGCACCCTCCTCGATGCCGACGAGCTTCTTGTGAAGCGCAGCGGTCATGAGCCCGTCGGCGGAGTCCGTCGCGGCGAGGTACGTCGTGTCCGTGAACTGAGCGTCCGCAGGGACGCTCTTGCCGAGCGTGTAGCCGCCGTCCTTGATTATCTTGCCGCTCGTCCCGTCGAAGACCGCGACGTGCGCGGCGACCGACGATGAGGGGCCCGTGATGGCGCCGACGATGTTCGCCTGCAGGACGCTCCAATCGGCACTGCTCGCAGAGCCGCTCGCGTAGTCCTTGATGCAGAGGATCAGGTCACCCACTTCGCAGATCTTGCCCGCGTACGTGCCGGCCTCCTGCACCGAGTACTGCCATCCGGCCTTGTATCCCACCGTCGGCAGGCCGACGGTCGAGCTGACCGTGCCTTTGAAGTGAATGCCCTTGTCGACCGCCGAGGCGATCTTCTGCCTCAGCGCGACGATCTCAAGCTCGACCGTGCTGACCGAGCCGTTCTCATCGTTGACGGTGACCTGCGCCGCCGTCGTCTTCGGCGCGAGCGCCGTGTTCGTTTCTCCCTCATGTGAGTAGAGCGTCGTTGCAATCAAGGATTCCGTCATGATGCGGCCTGCTCATTCTTGTAAACGACCTTCTGCGAGAGCTCGACAACCTGCGCTTGCAGTGCATCGAGTCGCGCCTTGGTTTCGGACGCCTGTCCTCGGTCGTAAGGAACTGTCCACGCGTTGAGGACGTCCCCGACGCGCAGGTCGAAGTTGATCGTGAATGTCGTCTGCGTCGAGTTCGTCAGGCCCACTTCGTTGTAGTCCGTGTAGGGCGCGAGCACAATGCCATTCCACGAGATCACGAGATGCCGCTTCTGCGCGATGTAGCTCATGCCCACAGGGAGCGTCACGACGGAGCCAGCCGCCTGCGCGACCGTCACGGCCCACGTAGCTTGCTGACACTTCGTCCCCTCGTCCGGCGTGACAACGCCGGTATCAGGATCCTTGACGCCGCCGACCGGGACGACCCACGCCCAGAGCGAATCGCCCGCCATGAGCGGCATCAACATCTTGATCTGACTGCTCTCGGTGCTCTCCGCGCCGACCTCTTCGTACTGCTGGACGGGGTACAAGACCACGCCATTCAAACAGACACGCAGGTGATTGAAGCTCACAACATAGGAGACGCCCACCGGCAGATCCACGATGGCTCCGTACGCGAGATCAAGCGTGATGATCTTCGTGCCGCCGAGGCAGTGAAGGCCGTTGTGCTCGAGAGCCGCGTCACCCGCGCGAGCGATACGAGCGATCTGCGTGTCGCCCTCTGCCGTGACGCGTCCCAGTTGTGCGTCGGTCGCCGCGATGACGCGGTCATGCTGAGTATTGCCTTCCGCTATGACGATGGACCGCTGTTCCGCACCCGCACGGTAAACCTCAGAGATCACCGTGTTCTGCGCGTTGAGCACCAGCGCCTCGGACGCCTTCGCCGAGTCCGCAGACGCCTTCGCGGCGTCCGCGTAGCTCTTCGCCACGTTTGCAGCGGTGTCAGCCGCGCTTAGTAGCTTTGATTTCAGCTCCTGCGGCGTCATAGCGTCAGTAGCGTCGACAGAAATTGCGCGACTCACCCGCTCGGCGAGCTGCTGAATCTGCGCGACCTCACGGTCGAGCTCCGTATTGATCGACTCCGGCGCGAAGCGCGAGAAGTTGGTGAGGTTGAGCTCCTGCGTGTACGGGACGCACGAGCTAATCGCCACGACCTGATGTCCGACGAGTGCAGAAGTAAGAGTAACGAAACCTCCCGGCGTTCCTCCTTGGTCTTGATTCATCACGACCGTGTAGTCGACTCCGTACGAGAGTGTACTAGGGACGACACCGTCCTCTTGTGCAAGCTCGACGCGGATGTCTGTCGGCGCGAAAATCCTGAAAGAGAAAGGGAAGGTACTTTGGCCGGCGCCGGTGAAAGGGCCGGCGAGGCGCTTCACGTCATCGATCATGAGTCACCTGTCTTGCGATGGATGGATGATCGGGCGACGGCCGAGCCTCACGCGCACGGCGATCAAGTTAACGGACGCGTTGAATTGATCCGCGGACCCTCGCGCACACGCCTGAAGGAGCGCCCGCGGACGGGAGGGAGGCGCCGCGCGGGAGGGAGCAGTCCGCGGTTCGACCGCAGGCAGGGGCGCCTGCGGCCGTCCACCAGGGCAAAAACTCCCCCTGAGGTTTTTGCTCCATCCTCCCTTTGGACTAGCGCCGGTAGGGGTCCCGCGTGCGGCGAGCCTCGAACTGCGACCTCGGCTGCGGCGAGGGGATGTCGTCGAGGTACTCGTTGCACTTGATCGCGAAGGTCAATGCGAGCGCGTCGGCCGTGTCAGGCGAGGCGAGCCCGCGCTTCTTCATGTCCTTCTTCTTCTCAAGCAAGATCTGATTCTTCGGCGTGTAGTCGTACTCGACGCCCGTGAGGTCGGTGATGAGATCATCGTCGTCGGGGATGCAGCCGCCCTCCTTCAGCCAATCGCGCATGCGCCCCCACATCTCGGCGCGCAGGTTTGCGTATCGGTCGACGGCCGTGGCCCCGAGCCCGAAGTTGATTGAGTTCACCGGGTACCCGTTGGCGCGGAGCCAAGCGACGGGCGCAGCGCCCACGCCGCCGCCGTCGACGTTGATGATGATCTTCCCGACCCCGAGCTTGCGCAGCTCGTTGTAGTGCTCGGCGACCTTGGCCCCCAGCTGCCACCCGTCAAGACCGCGGTAGCGCTTGAAGCCGAAAGAGCGCGCATCCATGCCGAAGCGAGTGAAGAGTACCGAGGAGTCGTCGCCGAAGAGCGCCACGTCAAGACCGAGAATCGCAACCTGCCGCGTGTAGTCGACGTGAGGAAGCGAGTCGTGCGCGGCCTTTTCAGCGATGTCACGGGCGATGAACTGCAAGTCCGACGCGGACGGGAACTCGCCCTTGACGCGGACCTTGAAGAAGTCGGAATCCTCGCCGTAGTCGCGCGCCCACTCGGCGATCTTCTCCTTGTTCGTGCCGATCGCATCCCGGCCGTCGACGTGCCGATGAATCCACACTTTTCGGAATCTGTTGAAGCACTCGTAGAACCGGCCGGTCGACCTAGTCGGGTTCCCGAAGACGCACCAAAAGATCTGAGTCTTGCGGTCCGTGAGCGCGCCCTCGGTGACCTCCCAAATCGGGTCTACGATCGCGGACGCCTCATCGAAGATCACGAGGATGCGCTTGCCGGCGTTGTGCAGGCCCGCGAAGCTTTCCGGCCGCGACTCGGACCACGGTATGGCATCGATGCGCCATGTCTTTTCATGCCCCGGCTGACGGGACGCAATGCTCATCGCGGAGCACGTGAACCACTCGCGAAAGAGGCACAAGCCCCACCACTTCGAGATCTCGGCGAAAGTCTTGGTGCGGAGCTGAGCCTCGGTGTTCGCCGTGATCACGCCGCGCGTGTCGGGGAAGGTGCAGAGCGCCCAAAGCGTCAGCCAGGCGACGAGCGCGGACTTGCCCACGCCGTGCCCTGCGGCGACCGCCTCATTGAGCACGCCGTCCATGCGCTCCTCTCGGGCGAGTCGGTCGCGGATGTCCGTCAGGACTTGCTCCTGCCACTTGTCGGGGCCTTTCCAGTCGGCGAGGGAGTCCTTTCCCCAGGGGAAGGCGACCCGCACGAACCGGAGCGGATCCTTCGAGCAGGCGCCGGCGAGTTGCACGAGCTGCCGGCCGATATCTTCGTACGTCAGCTCAGACACGGCTCAGCGCCTCCGTCAGCGACTCAGCGAGCGCCTGGATCGTCTGATCCTTGTCGACCTTCTCGCGGCCGAGCCCGAGCGCCGAGGCGAGCGTGCGCAACGCAGCGTTCGCTTCCTTGGGATTGACGAGGACCGTCTCGCCCGTCTCCCCGTCGACCCTCGTATCAGTCCCGTACTCGACGATCGTGCGGAGCTTGGTGAAGACGTAGGCGGCGTCGACGATCGCGGCCTCCTGGGCGGGGCGCCGGAGCGCTGCGATCGCGGCCTGCACCTTAGCCAAGCTTAGTAGCTTTGAGCCCGTCACTTCGGCACACGACTCAGCGTAGCCGGCCTTGACCGCGGCCGCCTTCGCGTTCGTGCAGCCTGCGGAGACGAAGGCACGGACGAAGGCCTCCTGTCGAGAGTTCAGTCTACTTTCTTCCATCTCTTCACCACCTTCCAACCGGCGACAGACTGACAGCGCCGGGAGCCGTCGATGTAGCCCCGGATTGTTCTGATCGGCATGTCGAGCATGCGGCTGATCTCAGCGTAGGAGTAGCCCTGAGCGCGCAGGTCCTGAGCGCGGGCGACGTCCTCATCGAGGTAGCGTGCATGCCAATGACTCTCGCCGATAGCTCTTCCGTTGTCATTGCAGGTTATCGTCTCTTTGCACAAAGTAAGCCCCATGAGCCGCCTTGACTTTGCGGATAGCTTCTGAGACGACCTTCGCGCGTGCGAGGGAGCCGTCTGGCAGAGTCCTTGCGTGCTCAGCCGCTCGGACGAGCGTGAGCGCCGCGAGCTTAGGGAGGAAGCCTGATACGCCAAGAGGCTCAGACTTATCTCCGGGAAGAGAGTCAGCTGTATCGGGCTGGAGTTCAGCGTCACGCACATCACACCTCCTGCACGTCCCAGCCGCCGCCCTTTCGGGGGTAGACGACTTTTAGAGGAAACGGATACTGAGTCGCGACGCACTTGCACTTGACCTTGGCGTCGTCGAGAAAGATCCTCGGTGAGCCCTTTACCTCATGGAGCTCGACCGTGCCGTCGGCGAGGAGGACGAGGAAATCGGGCGTGTAGAAGCACGCGCCGTCAGCGACCTTCAGCTTGATCGACTCGAACCAAAAGCCAGCGACGCGGCCGGCCTGCTTCTCAGCCTCGAGGTAGCCTGCGTAGGCCTTCTCGGTGCGGTTCATCTCGCCGGACTTGAGACGCCCTTTCGCGTAGAGGCGCTGTTTCGGAGATGCGAAAAAAGAGAAGCTCATAGCGTTTTCCTCCATTCATCGAAAGCGAGTTGGATAATTTGCGCGGTCTTATGCCGCGCGGCGCGGCGTTTCTCATCGGGCTCGAGCTCGAAGCGCGGGCAGGCGCCGACGCCGAGGGCGTGGATGATCGCGGTGTCGCACTTGTCGAGGCGGCAGTACGCGAGCCGTCGGGCGAGCATGCCCCACTGGCCACGCTGTATTCGCAGGGGCGAGCTCTTCGGGAGCGGCTCGAGGGGCGCGATGTGGATGCAGTCGAGACAGTCGTGCATGATCACCACCACTCTGAAAAGTCGATCACGACCAGGATGATCGCGACGAAGATGATGAGCGCGGAGAGCGCGAGGAGAATTTCCATCATCGCGCGGCCCCCTCGTAGATCCGAGCTGACGCGTCGTAGATGCCCTCCGCGGCCACGGAGCGCGCGGCAGACAGCGCCTTTTGGGCCTCCCTGTATGTCTTCTCCTCCTGAGCTTTTTCGACGCGTATGCGCGCGATCTGACGATCGAGCTTCCTCTCGCGCGCTTCTCGGACGAGCTGCGCGAGCTCCTCGTCCTGCAGGAGCTGCTCCATGACGATGGAGGTATCAGCGAGCTCCTCGGCGAAAGCGGCGAGCCACTGGCCCTCATTGCGGAGGTCGCAGTTGTGGACGTGGTAGCGGATGCCGGCCGCGGAGAGCTCGGCCCCCTCTTCGGAGAGCTTGAGGACCTGCTCGAAGAAGCCGTAGTGCTCGAGAATCTTGAGGATTCGGGGATCGGTGTCTGAAGTGAAGGGGGTCATTTCGTCGAGCGTCATCAGAAAGCCTCAGAGGGATCGAAGTAGTTGGGTACGCGGCGCGCGGGGGCGTTTCGCCAGGAAGCGCCGAGCGAGCGGACTTTGGCGAGGACTTCCCCGGCGAGGTCTCTGCGGGCGGGCTTCGGCCCACGCGGGCGCATGGATGCGGCGAAGTCCGCGTGCGCGACGGCGAGCGTCGTGAAGTAATCGATGGGCGTGACGAAGCGGCGGGCGCCGACCTCGGCCTTGGTCTTCGGAAGCTCAGCCTCGACCCACTGC
>ERZ1034928.1007-NODE-1007-length-11120-cov-7.599367_pt1 | contig 11120 bp, 12 predicted proteins | sample MGYA00520627_ERZ1034928 | MGnify/ENA primary metagenome ERZ1034928 (study PRJEB33766, sample SAMN09781755) | gut metagenome | biome: gut microbiome | host: Homo sapiens | place: Madagascar | study: EMG produced TPA metagenomics assembly of the PRJNA485056 data... | reverse complement strand
CGGTTAAGTCACTTTCAGTAATAGATGACAATTTTGCTGTTCTTTCTCGTTGTGAACTTATTTGTGCAACTATGTCCTTAAATACATTTATGATACTTTTTGGTTTTCCGTTACGGATAAAACTACTTTCATCGATTTCATTGCAACAAGTTCTTAGAACTGTGTTTCCATTATGTTTAAATGATCTTTTTTTTATGTAAATATCAACATCTGAACCCATTTTTATTTTTATTTTACCAAGTATTTTGCATCTTCTATTCTCATTGCATAATATGGTTTATCTTTACCTTTTTCTCTCAAAAAGAGAACGAAAGGTTTATTAAATATAAAATATCTTTCATCTCTTATTATAGGCATAGATGTTTTCATAACTGTCATTGCAGCTTCACTTTTCAATGTTCCGCCTTTGTCATCAAGTTTGAATTTAATTGTTTGAAGTGCTTGACCAATTACGTAATTTGTTCCTACTATCCTCTTTCCGCAAAGAACATCATAGGATATGAGTTTGTTAACATCGATATTTGGAATTTCTAATATATCATCTTTACCAAATTCATCATAATATTTTTTATTTACCTTTTTGTAAAGGTTTTCAAATGAATCTTGCTTGTCTGTACGATATAAAATGACTTCTTCATTTTCTTTCGTATTAAGTTTAACGGCAAAATCGTCACGATTGTTATAGAAAACTACATCGACATTTTTATAAAGTTTGTGATTTGATTTTTTGTTTATTCCAAAGTATTTAACTTTGTCTTTTGAGTTAAAGTATTGATTTGGAAGTTTGTCGAAAGGAGTTAGGAACAAAAAGTCTTTTTTAAGCATTGCATAGAAAAGATAAGTTTCCTTCGCATTCCAGTCGATTTTGTCCAAGATATCGCTTTTTTCTTTAAACTTTTTGTAGATATCTTTTTCGATTTTACTTTTAAGCTTTTGAGAGATTTTTCCATCAGCAAGATAATAAGATTTTTCTGATATTAAATCTTTCGTATACAGCTTTTTATTAAGTTCATTTGCGAGTTCTGGATTTCCCCCCACAAATACTACTGGTTTTTGGAGTTTATCCATAAGTTCGTTCCAAATAAGTTGGAAAGTTATACACCAAACATCACTGGTGTTGTTTTCAGATACAACCTCTTGTTTAACTTCTACTTTTGGGGTTTTAGGGTTTCTTTTGAAAAATGTAAATCCGCAAATCATGAAATAGGTACCAATAAGGCAAAGTATAAACAAGGAAAGAATTGATTTTTTTCTCATAACTACCCCTCTTCTACGATACTTGAAAGTCTTTCTCCATAGCTATTAAAACCACCAGCAAGTTCTTCTATTCTATAAGAAATATTTGGTGTCTTAGCTTTTATTTTTTCTAATTTCGCACGAGCATCTTCAAGTTTTGTGTATTCTCCGACTAAATCTTCAGAAAAGGCATCTTCTTTTTCAACATACAATTGATACATTTTTATCATCTCCTTTTTTTATTCGTATTATAATTTAAAATATGATAATGGACAATATAGTTTTACCAGAATTTTTAACAGATGCATTTGTTGATAGTATAAAGCTAATACCGGCGCTGTTTTTAATATTTGTAATAATTGAACTTTTTGAAGAAAAATTTTCACAAAAAATAGCGATGTTTATGCAATATTCCAAAAAGGCGGGTCCGATAATTGGCGCTTTAATTGCTATAATACCACAATGCGGATTTTCTGTTATAGCAAGTACGTTGTATATTAAAAGGTTTATATCTATAGGTACATTGCTCTCAGTTTACATTGCAACTTCAGATGAGGCAATTCCTGTACTGATTGCGGATGTAACAAATACAAAACTCATTGCACAAATCATTCTTATCAAATTCTTGTTGGGAGTTATTGTTGGATATGCGGTTGATTTTATTTTTGGAAAACTTTTCCAAAAAAATCTTGTTGCAGAAAAAATTACATTTGAAAAAGGCTGCTGCAACCATGAAATAACTGAAAGCGAACCATTTTTGCTTCATCCGATAAAACACACTTACAATATTTTCATATTTATTTTTATAACATGTTGTATTTTAAATTATGTTCTATCTCATTTTGGAATTGAGGTTGTTCGAGAATTCGTGTTTGAAAACTCTATGATGCAACCAGTTTTGATTTCAATAGTTGGACTTATTCCAAATTGTAGTATATCAGTTTTGGTTGTTATGCTCTATCTTGAAAAAACAATAAGTTTCGGTTCGTTAATTGCAGGGCTATCATCTGGCGCAGGTTTGGGTTTACTCGTCCTTTTGAAAAAGAACAAGTGCAAAAACACCTTGCTTGTAATTTCGATATTACTTATAGTAAGTATATTTTCTGGAATTGCAATTGATAAATTTTTGCCTATTTTAAATATTTCATAACAACATTCATAATATCGTATTTAGAATGGAAGCCAACCAATCTATCGACTTCATTTCCGTTCTTCATTATAATCATTGTTGGAAAACCGTTAACGTTGAATTTTCTTGCAATTGAAGGTGATTTTTCTGCATCTATTTGACCGATGTTCACCTTTTCCATTTCTTCAAGAATTGGTTTTTGCATTTTGCAGTAACCACACCACTCTGCAAAAAATTCTACAACTTTAAGTCCAGATTTTGTGTATTCATCAAAATTTTTTTCGTCTAATTTCGTAATCATAAAAACGTTATACATAATTTAGAAAAATTATGCATTACCTAAAAGATGAAGAACATTGGCTAATCTTTTACAAGTTCTTTTATATAATTGTAATATTCATTATTTTTATATTTTTCAGATTGTTTAAGCAAATCTTCTTTTGTTAAAAATCCCATTCTCCAAGCGATTTCTTCCAAGCAAGCAATTTTAACACCTTGATTTTCTTCAATTGTTTGAACATATTGTCCTGCACGAAGAAGTGAAGAGTGAGTTCCTGTATCAAGCCAAGCAAAACCACGACCAAAGAGTTCCACATTCAACTTGCCTTGTTCAAGATATTTGTTGTTTAAATCTGTAATCTCAAGTTCGCCTCTTGCAGAAGGTTTTTGGTTTTTGACATATTCAACAACGTTATTATCGTAAAAATATAATCCAGTAACGGCGTAATTTGATTTTGGTTTTTTAGGCTTTTCTTCAATTGAAACGGCCTTATTATTTTTGTCAAATTCAACAACGCCAAATCTTTCAGGATCTTTAACTCTGTATCCAAAAACAGTAGCTCCGCCATTCTTGTTAATATCTTCTACAACTGATTTTAACAAAATTGAGAAACCTTCACCAAAAAATATGTTATCCCCTAAAATAAGACATACATTATCATCTCCAATGAAGTCTTTCCCTAAAATGAAAGCTTGAGCTAATCCGTCAGGAGATGGTTGCTCAACGTATGAAAAGTTCAATCCAAACTGTTCTCCAGTTCCTAAAAACTTTTTAAAATTTGGTAAATCTTGCGGTGTTGAGATAATTAAAATATCCTTGATATTAGCAAGCATAAGAACTGATATTGGATAATAAATCATTGGTTTGTCGTAAACTGGTAATAATTGCTTTGAAACAACCATTGTTGATGGATATAATCTTGTACCTGCCCCACCTGCAAGAATAATTCCTTTCATAATAAACTCCGTTTTTTAAAATCTATAATCTCTTCCGCCTTGTTCAATATCTCTCAACAATTCTTCAACTTTTCCTGTCAAAGCTTTGTTGGAAAGCTTTGGAATTTCCTCTTTTATGAGTGCATTTCCAACTTTTTTAGTTTCTTCTGATGCATAATCTTCAAGATATTCCTTCAACGTTAATAGAGCATTTGGTTGACAGCAATTTTGAATTTGTTTTGATTTACATATCTCCATAAATCTTTCGCCTGTTCTGCCTTCCCTATAACAAGCTGTACAAAAACTTGGAAGGTATCCTTCTTCCATTAACCACTTTATTACATCGTCCAAAGATCTTGTATCATTTACATCAAATTGTGACGAATCTTCTTCGCAAGAATTTTCTTCTGAGTCTTTTGCATACCCGCCCACAGAAGTTTTTGATGCTCCTGAAATTTGTGAAATCCCCAGTTTGAGAACTTTTGCCCTAACTTCTTTTGATTCCCTTGTAGAGCAAATCATTCCAGTATATGGTACTGCAATTCTTATGCAGGCAATGATTTTGCAGAAAGTTTCATCATCAATTCCATTGTCAAATGCTTTTGGGTCAATATCATCAGCATGTCTTATTCTTGGAACACTTATTGTGTGAGGTCCTACACCATGGACAGCTTCAAGATGTTCTGCATGCATTAACAATGCTGTAAACTCGTATTTGTAACCTTCAAGTCCAAATAAAACTCCCAACCCAACATCATCAATTCCACCTTCCATTGCTCTGTCCATAGCCTCTGTATGGTAAGCATAATTGTGTTTAGGACCTGTTGGGTGAAGTTTCTCATAACTTTTTTTATTATATGTTTCTTGAAAAAGAATATATGTTCCAATTCCAGCTTCTTTTAATTTTCTGTAGTTTTCTACTGTTGTTGCTGCTATATTAACGTTTGCACGTCTTATAGCACCATTTTTATGCTTTATGCTGTATATTGTTTTTAAACTTTCAATTACATATTCAATCGGATTGTTAACAGGGTCTTCACCAGTTTCAATCGCAAGTCTTTTATGCCCCATATCCTGAAGTGCAATAACTTCTTTTTCAATTTCTTTTTGGGACATTTTTCTTCGAGGAATGTGTTTGTTTTTAGCATGATAAGGACAATATACACAGCCATTTATACAGTAATTTGACAAATAAAGTGGCGCAAATAAAACAATTCTGTTTCCATAAAAATCTTGCTTAATTTGTCTGGCAAGTTCAAATATTTTTTCGTTTAAATCCGCCTCCCCACAAGCAAGCAAAACAGAAGCTTCTCTATGTGATAAACCTTTTCTTTCTTCAGCTTTCTTTATAATTTGTTCTATTAAGGCTCTATTTTTCTTGTTTTTTTCTGCGTATTCAAGCGAAGATAGAATCTCTTGATTATCAATAAATTCCTCAGCCTTTAGCGATTTCTTATCATACATTGTAAACACCTTCTTCAAATCAATTATAACTCAAAAAAAAATAATTAAGTTTTATTATGATATAATTCTTTATATGAAGAAGATTTTAATTGTACTATTTTTGATTCTTTTTATGCCTTTGTATTGTTGTGCAGAGGATAGAACTTTAACATTTTTGTACATAAATGGGTCGAATAATAACGATGAAAAAATGAAAAACTGGTACGAAAAAGGGGTAAGAAAATTACATCCAGTTTTGAAAAAGAAGTTTGAAAAAAATCCTCAAATAAAACGTTGGAGTGCAGAAAATCATGTAAAAATAAATGATGAACCACAAATTTTCTTCTGGGGATATGATAGCAAAACCGATTTAGAATTTGTCAAGGAGCGTATAAATCTCTCAAAAGTTTATACTGCGATTTTTGCATACGAGGTTAGAAGTCTTTTAACACAATTTTTACATGATGCAATATGGATTCAAAAAGAACATAATATGCTTCCAGTTCTTGATGAGTTGAACAACCAAATAAAAAAAGACGAAAATCAAAATGTAATTTTATATGGATATTCGGCAGGAACTTTTGTGACATATCAATATCTCATCTATAAAATTCCGTATATAAAGCTTGAATACCTGTTCAATGCATTATCTGATGATGAGATGTCTGATTTTGCAAGGAAATACCCTCGTGAAGACACCTGTTTATCCGCCATTATGCACAATAAGGGTAATTTAGGAGTGCTTTCCAACAATGGACATTTAGTGCTTAACCAAAATAAAACAGAGTTGAAACAAAATTACCTAAACATCGATACAGCAACAAAATTATACTGTGCCCCAAAAGGAAAAGTAAAAGGTGTTGTAAATTTTGCAAGTCCACTTCCACTCTTTTATTCCGACTTGGGTGATAAAAATTACGAACTGAATTTCTACACAAAGTACATGTTCAAATACATAATGGAAAACGGAATGTTCTTTCTAACCGTAAACTTTAGAGAAGATCCTTTAGGTTTTCCATCTTCTCAAAATTTTACCTTGAGGCAGTATGAAAAATTGACAGGTATAACTTTTAAAAATCCAAAGGGGGTAATTTACGACAATTCTAAAGTTTGGTCAAGACGTTCTGCACTTTTAGCACATACTTCTTATTGGTCAGCAAGAAATGTTTTCGCAAAGGCTGTTGTACAAAGCTTTGTTAATGGCTCAAAATACCTTTATGACGATAATTACCAAAAAAGAAAAAAGATAAAAATGGATAAAAAACAAAAATCATAGTTATAGTTATATACCATGTTGGCTAATGATTTTTTCTATATTGTTGTTTATAAATCCGTTATGGAAAATTGTGTAAATAAACTTCTTGAAGCATCTGACTTCTCAACAAAATTGAAAACAAATAATAAATTTGCAGGTCATATTTATAATGCATTAGGAACAAGTAAAAGGTGGGTTGGTAATATCGTACCTTCAGAACTCTTAAACTGTTCACTAAAAGAATCGGTTGATTTAATAGTTACATTATCAGAGGGGAATGTTTTTTATGAGAAATTTCCTGATGAGATAAAAACTCCTAATTATGGCGACAAATGGGGAAGGCTTGCGAATTATATTGAAATAAATAACAGAGCAATTTCAGAAATGAATGGTGACAGAGATTGCTGTGGAATTTTAAGTCTGATGAAAATTTTGCCTGCAATTCCGCCATCTGCACGAAGCTGGGCAAATTGTATAATTATTTCTCAAATTTTCCCAAATATTTATGGAGATGGATACAATAAAGGTCCATTTGAAGAAAATTCTATTTATGGCTTAAAACTCAATGCAGGATACAGTGACAATATAATTTCTTATGCCTTGAATGTTCCGGCAGAAGTTCAAATAAAAGCTTTTAACGATTTGGCACACTTTAGAGGAATAAAAACAGGATTTAGAATGATTATATCTGCTGACCAGATGAAAGTAGCTCATCCTGACAGGTCAGATATAACTTTTGATTGGTGCAATCCAGAACACACAGAAATATATATAAACGAATGTGTGAAGCTTATGAATCTGGGTTTTGAGTCAATGTTTATAGATTCTGCCAAACATATTGGTGGATATGATTGTGGTAATTATACGGGCATTGGCGCTTTGCCAGAGTATCCTCAAATGCAATATATACTTAACGAAATCAGAGCAAGAAGTGGAAAAACAGATATAAGTTTTGTTGGTGAAAAAAGTTCAGACGATTTTGAAAGGTATAGAAATATGGGACTTACCGCAGGTACTGATTATATAACAGGAGATGATTTCTATGCGGTTAGAGAATTGTCTGAAAGAGTGAAATATATGAGAGATTACGCTCCAGGAGTCGAAGTTGAAAATGACAACTGTGAAGGAACACTTTCATATGAGCAAAGGTTAAATAGAATAAATACCGCACTTTTCGGTTTTTATCTTGCAAGTGATAAATTGCCAAGTTTTATGCAAACAAGCAATCTTTTCCCATTTAGATATGACACAAACACTCACCATCTAATGATGACAAACCCATCTTATTCAGTGGATGGGTCAAAAGAAAGTCATTGGGAAAACCTTTTTGCTAAAGATGATGGTAGATACTACAACCACAAAGTAGGAGAGATATTCGCTCACGCACTTTGTTTATAAAAGGAGAAAAAAATGAATGTTTTAAAAGAAAAAGGTATGTCAATAGACAAGCAATTAAGAACTTGGCATGACATAGTTAAAAGGCCGTTTAATAAAACCGAAGTTGATTGTTACACAAGAACAAGACAAATTCTCATGAATGGTATAGAAATTGAAGCGTGGGGATTTAAACATGCATTGACAAGACTTGTTCCAAATTTAGAACTTGAAGATAGAAAAATGCTTGCAAGAATAAGAAGAATTGAAGATATGCAGCAAACAACAGTAAACTGGTTAACCCCAGCGGCTCAAAGTGTTCTCGAAACAACGTTGGGATATGAACAAGTTGCGGTTGACTTAACAGCTTGGCTTGCCCAAAACGAACCTGATGAATATGTAAAAGAAACATTTGACTTTGGTTTATTAGAAGACTTTGACCATCTATATAGATACAGTCAATGGGCATATATGATAGAAGGAATTTCTCCAAATGATATCCTTCAAAAGCAGACAGATGTTGTTATAGGCAGACCAACACAATATCACCATAACTGTAACGCAATAAGACTTCGTGAACCATACAACAAAGACGTAACTTCACCAATAACAAAGGTTAATATATTGACCCTCGTTTCCGGAGAACAACAAACCCATAATTTTTATGCAGAGCATGGGATGATGTACGGAAATGATGATTTGAGAAGAATGTATGGAGAAATTTGTGATGTAGAAGAAGAACACGTTACAATGTATGAATCCCTGATTGACCCTTTGGAATCACCATTTGAAAAATTGTTACTTCATGAATTTACAGAAGTTTGTAATTACTATACATGTTATAAAGATGAATTAGATCCAAAAATTAGACAAGTTTGGGAAGAATTTTTTGTCATGGAATTAGGCCATTTACACATTGCAGCCGAAATGTTCAAAAAATATGACAAAAGAGATCCAGAAGAAATTATTGGTGAAGAAATCGTTATGCCATGTCATTTCGAAAGTCAAAAAGAATATGTTACCAAAATTTTGACAAGCGAAGTTCAAAAAAGACTTGACGGGGATAAAGGATATGCCAATATCGAAAAACTTCCACAAGATTGGGCAAGCTATGACGTGCAAGAAAAAGTTAATGGTCATGGTGCACCAACAGAACAAGCAGTTAAAAATGCAGTTTGCACTATAAAAAGAGATATCGTTAGTGCTGATAATACTTTGATAAAGAAACAACCTGAGCTTTTGAAAAAGGGTCTTGAAGAGAAAGTAAAAGCCCCAAATACATTGAGCGTAGAAGATTATGACAAAATGACTTCTGTAAAAGTGTATGATTTTTTAAGCTGATGTTAATTTTGTAACAAAATAAATCTAAATTGAAATTCTCTCTTCCTATTTACCTTTTATATATATAAGAAGCAAGTAAGTAAGAAGAGAGAGTTTATATGTTTACCACCAAACCTTCCCAACAAAAGGTCAGTTTAAATCGTGCAAAATATTTATCAAATTCAATATCAATAACTAAACATAATGTTGTTCCTGCACTATTTCAACGTTATTACAACTGGCTAACAAACAGTGTAAATCTATATAAAGCAACTGTGGGCGTTCTTGTTAATGCGTTTTCACTTTTCCCAGAAACTCAAATTAACATTAAAAATCCTGCAGATAAAAAGAGATACGTTGATGCGCTCGAAACAATTGCTTATGGAATTATAAAAAAACATTCGATGAGTGAAGATTTAGGATTGTTTGAATATATAAATTATCAAGTTACAGCATTGAAAAGGCTCTTTAAGTGTGAAGGCGATATTAAAGATTCAAATATGATAGCATCTTATAAAAACTTGTTTTACGTTCAAGATACAGACAATGATGGAAAACTTGATGTTAAAGATTTGGCTGTTTCAATCGCCTATCTTGATATGCAAGACGGTGTTTTGGATGGAAATTTCCAATACATTGATGCCATTACTTTGGGAGAAGATATCGACAAAGAAACAGGTAGATTTAAAATGCGACTTGAATTGAAACATCTTCGTGAATTCTTGTATGAAGAATAAAAAAAAATAGAGCAGAAATTTTTCTGCTCTATTTTTTATTTAAGTTTTTATTTTTTGTTTCGCTCCTCTTCTTCAACTTCTTTTTCAAGTTTTTTCCAAACTTTATAAGCATCTTGAGCTTCTTCATCTTCTTTTTTGTATCGTGGTTCTATCGTCTTTTCAAGATTTTCTTTTATCTCTTTTTGTTTCTTTTCTGTTGCCTCTGCATCTTTTTTCTTGACTTCTATAAGCTTATCAAGCTCTTCAAAGTTTACAGTAAGTTGGTTTTTTTGTTCCTCTAATGCAACTTTTTTCTCGGTAAAATTTGCCAAGAACTTTTTCTCATCAGGTGTGAGAGTATATTTTGGTTTGTTTTTTAACGCATCATGTAGGAAAACCAGTGTCTTATAATCTTCTCCAACCTTTTCTTTGTTAGATGCAACGACAGCTAAATCCGTAGAAAGTCCTTTGATAACATTTTTTATATCGGCAATGTTAACATCAAGACTTGTAATTTGCTCATTAGTAACATCAACATTTTCTGACCAAATGCTTGCTTCAGACTTTTCCTTAAGATAAATTTCTTTGGCTTCGTCCCTTTCTTGTGCTTTAACGCTCTTTGAGGAAACGCTGCCGATTGCAAAATCTGCCATAAAACACTCCTTTATAGTACGTTTAAGATATCGGCTCAAGTTGGGAAAAAATCTCATGTTTCAGAAGAAATTTTACATTTTGTTACACATCTTTTGATTTTAATTTTTTTGAGGATATGATGTTGTGGATATGAAAAAGTTTTTGATTATACTATTGATATTTTTAAATACTAACTTTTGTTTTGGAGCTGATTTTAAATCGTTTTTTAAAGGAGAGAAGTCAGATTCAAGAATTCCTGTTGAGTTGAAAAACAATGACAGTGAAGAGATGACTTTGAGCGAATATGCAACACTTTATTACGGAGAAAATAATCTTGATGAAGCTCTTAATAGCCTTACAAAAATAAAGGATGATGATAGAAGTGCATCTGACTGGTTGCTTTTGGGGAACATAATGCAGGAAAAAGGCAAGAAAAATGAAGCATTATTTATGTACAATAGGGCGATTATGAAAGATAAAACCTTTTATAAAGCTTATTACAATGCAGGAGTTGTATATCTCGAAGACGAACAATATAACAGTGCAATAAAGAATTTTAAACTTGCATCGAGATACAATGATGAATTTCCTTATGCATATTACAATTTGGGTTGTGCATATACAGGGATAGGAGAATTAAAAAAAGCAAAAATAGCTTTTTTAAAGGCTGTTGGACTTAAAAATACTGTTCCTGAATTCCATTTTAATCTTGCATATATATACAAACAATTGGGAAATGAAAAGCTGTCAAGGCAATATTTAGATAATTATAATAGAATTATTTTGGGTTACTGATATT
>ERZ1034928.1002-NODE-1002-length-11160-cov-7.853850_pt1 | contig 11160 bp, 7 predicted proteins | sample MGYA00520627_ERZ1034928 | MGnify/ENA primary metagenome ERZ1034928 (study PRJEB33766, sample SAMN09781755) | gut metagenome | biome: gut microbiome | host: Homo sapiens | place: Madagascar | study: EMG produced TPA metagenomics assembly of the PRJNA485056 data... | reverse complement strand
TAAACCCGCAGCAGACCGAGCGTCTGTACAAGAAAGCCATTTCCTGCGCAAAACTGACAGGAAAAGAGACCGTGATTGACGCATATTGCGGAACCGGAACGATTGGACTGATTGCAAGCAGCAAGGCTAAGAAGGTCATTGGTGTGGAACTGAACCGTGATGCAGTCAAAGACGCAATCACCAATGCTAAACGAAACAATATTCATAATGTTACGTTTTATAATGAAGATGCAGGTAAATTCATGGTGGAGATGGCGCGAAATGGACAGAAAGCGGATGTTGTCATCATGGACCCACCGCGTACCGGAAGTGATGAGGCATTTTTGTCTTCGGTTGTGCAGCTGGCACCGGAAAAAGTGGTCTATGTATCCTGTGGGCCGGATACGCTGGCTAGGGATCTGAAGTATTTGACCAAGCATGGATATCGGATGAAAGAATGCTCACCATATGATATGTTTCCCTTTACGCGACATGTGGAGACTGTGGTAGGACTACACAGAAAGGATATGTAGAAATCCTTGAATTTACGCACTTTGTAGAGTTTTTCAGCTTCAACAGGATTGCTGAAAATCACAAGGAAAAAGAGCTTGTGAGGAAGGTAACGGTTGTTGTGGCATTAGACCTCGGTTGTGGGAACACAAAGAATTCTGAATATGAAAGTAAATAGAGAACTATCATAAATGCCTTTGCCTGTGCGGATAGTATTTTGATTCCGGTACAGGCGGCATATCTTCCGGTAAAAGGTCTGGAGCAGCTTATTAAGACGATTGGAAAGGTAAAGCGTCAGATCAACCCGAAACTGGAAATAGAGGGTATCCAGCTGACAATGGTTGATAACCATACCAATTATGCAAAGGACATCAGTACCTTGCTGATTGAGAACTATGGAAGCCGTGTGAAGATATTCAAAGAAAGTATCCCGATGTCGGTAAGCGCTGCAAAGATTTCTGCGGAAGGTGTGAGCATTTATCAGCACGATCCGAATGGAAAAGTGGCAAGTGCTTATGATTGACATTTGTTTTGACTGCAAATATACTGAAGACAGTGGTAGAAATTTTTAGATAAAAAGGAGGAATGACAATGGAAGCTAACTATAAAAAGAAGCTACTGAGTATGTTTCTTGTGCTCGTACTCTGCCTGTCGATGATACCGACATCGGCGATGGCTGAGGAGGCAGCAGGCGCAAGTGCCGCGGCCGGGCAGGAGGAACTGACGACAGGTGACCCCGCAGGTGCAGAGACACCATCTGAGTGTCTATCTCTCGATGCGCCGAAGAGCATCACCTATACCGAAGACTTGACGATTACGGCAAAAGTAACTACGGAAGGCGCAGTTACTTACAAATGGTTTGAGGATGATACAGAGCTGACCGGTCAGACAGGAGAGACCCTGACGCTGAAGGATACTCCGCGCACGAGTCCTTATACTACAAATCCTGAGCCTGCTGAATACGGGAACGTGGGAGATCATAAATTCAGATGCGAGGCGTCCATTGATGGCGCTACCGTCAGCGAAGAGGTCACTGTGACCGTGAAACCGGCAGATCTGTCGAACGCGGAACTTACGATCAGCGGTGAGGACGAACTGGCTTATGATCCGTATAGTTCAGATAAAGATAGCGGTTTGGAGCGTCGTATCGTATTTGATCTGTGGTATAACAACAAATACCTGACCGTACAGTCTGATGAACCGTGGATGGAACCGATCGATGCATCTGACTATACAGTTACCGGAAATAAAGGGGTAAAAGATGCCGGTACCTATACACTGACTGTCACCGGACAGGGCAACTACACCGGCACAAAATCCATCCAGTTTGTGGTAAAGCCGTGTGAATTATCAGATAAGGCAGCAACCAGTAATTTAAGAAAGGAATATGACGGTACGACAGATCTGCCGCTGGATCAGTTGGATTTCGTTAGTTTTCTATACGAAGGAAAAAACAGTATCATATACTTTAACAGAGGCACAGATTATACGGTAGAGGGAGCGCAGTTTGAGAATGCAGATGCCGGATATCCTAAAACGGTCATTATAAAATTCCGAATGCTGAATCCGAACTATAGCTTTGCGGGTGGCCAGAGGGAAATAGAAATTGTCAGAAGTCAGCAGGATGCCGGCAATTCAACGCAGGAGATAGTCAAAGCGGCGGCAGCTGACCAGTCTGTGGATCTGGAAGTAATGAACGGTCATGCAAAGACTTATAACGTTGATCTCGCGGAGCTGATCCCCGAATTGACTGCTCCGAAGCAGTATGGTGACATCACTTACGGTCAGCCGGTTGTGCAGTTGGATACAGGCTACTATGCTGCAGGTGGTGCAAAGGTCGAGAACGGCGTGCTCAGCCTGCCAATCAAACAGGTAGATACAAAGGATGAGCGCAAGATCGGTACAGTTAAAGTAGTAGTCAGCACGACAAACTACAAAGATATGACGCTGACGGTCAACGTCAAGGCAACGAATAAACTGATACCGACCGGAGCGCCGACACTGAGTAAATCATCACTCACGTATGGTGAGACGTTGGGCAATATGAAGCTCTCCGGTTCAATGAAATATGGGAATGCGGCTGTTGAGGGGACATTTGCATGGGATACTCCGGACGCGAAACCGGCTGCGACGGCTGCATATGCTGCAAAATGGACATTTATACCGAATGATGGCACCAGATATCAGACAGTAAAGGGTACGACAGAGATTCCAGTGAATAAAGCGACACCTGCGGGTGAGCCGGTTTATACAAGGATTACGGCTGCTGGCAAGACGGTAACGGTCGCGGCACTCGCAGCCAACCCGGGCTGGCCAGCGGGTACGGTCAAATGGGTCGATGCAGACGGAAAGCAGTTGGACGACAGCACAGAAGTCAAGGTAAATACCGCTTACCACTGGTTATTTATACCGACAGATACGAAGAACTATAATGAGGCAACCGGTACGATCGTACTTTATCCTGTTTCGAGTGGAGGAGGTAGTACAGGTGGCAGCGGCACGACCAAAGATGGCTCTGCCGGAGGCGGAATGCAGACGATCACAGTCCAAATATCTTCGGACCATGGAGATATGAAGATTGAGGCGACCGTTAAAGGTAGAGCAGCTACAGTATCTGTAGACAGCAATCAGATCGATCAAGTCATCGCAGATGGTGCAAAAATTGTCACAGTAGATCTTTCCGGGCTGGAAGGGGTAGATAGTGTGACATTGCCGGTAGAGATCGTATCGAAGACAAGTGCGGCAAAACGTACCGGATTGACGGTCAATCTGCCGGATGGTGCGATTGCACTGGATCAGAAGGCATTGAAAACCATCGCATCCGGTGAGGATGTGACAATCTCTATCCAACAGGCGGAACTTACCGATGCACAGCGCAAGGCGGTTGGTTCACTGGCACAGGTGGCAGCCGTTGTGGATGTAGATCTGTATGTAGGAGCAAAACAGCAGTCCCGTTTTGGTGGCGGCGTGCTGACGATCTCGATTCCATATACGCCAAAGAAGGGTGAAGACACCTCCAATCTGGTAGTATGGTTTATCCGTGATGACGGCACGATAGAGAAGAAAAGTGGCAGTTATGATGCTGAGAGCGGATGTTTTGTGTTCAAGACGAAGCACCTCTCACGCTATCTGTTGGTAGATATCACACAGACACGTACGACAGTCAACCATTTGGCAAAAATCTGTGTATGGATGCAGGCAGTGATGTTTTTCCGGAAATTTTTCGGAAAATAAAAGGTAACTGTGAGGGTACTGAACAGTTACAATAAAAGAATAAAAAGTGGCAGGTGTCACAACGAAACGGAGAAGGTAATCAAAGCCCCGGTGTTTTTCTCAATCAAAGGAGAACACCGGGGTTTAGTTTTGCTCTAGTTCCGCCCCGACTGTGCCGAAATATCTCCGATGAAGAGTTTCTGTTTGGCGATCGTCAAAATTGCGGTTCTTCCAATTCTTCCAACATCAGCTTATCAGCCGCCAACGGTGGGCGAACAATATTTTCGTGGCAGGAACAGCGACCGTAAGGGAGCGAAAAGCCACGCCGTATCCGAATGCGCCTCAAAAAACAGTTTTTACATCTGTATTGTAATTCCAACAAGAAAGGATTCCTCACCGGGAACAAGATCGAGATCACCGCCATGGCCTTCAATGATTTTTCGGACAGAGGAAAGCCCGATTCCATGATCAGCAGATGTACCCTTTCGGGAGAGGAATGTTTTTCCCTCCTGCAAGGCCAGACCGTCGTAAGTGTTTTCAATCTTCAAAAAGTACATATTGCCTCTGGTTTCGCCTGCAATGAAAATGCGGTGCACCCCTTGCTTTTGGCGGCTGCACGCCTCAACGGCATTGTCCAAAAGATTGCCTAGCACCGTACACAGTTCCACATCGGTAAGCGGCATCTGATCAGGAAGATCGAGCCGCACCTGAAATTCTGTCCCTTGTATCTGCGCCATGCCGTAGTAGTATTCAATCAGCGCATTTACGACGGGATTTTTACAGAACTGGGCAGGGGAGTGACCCGATGTTGCCGCAACCTGTTCTTCTACCTGTAACAGGAAGGAGCAGATCTCCGTCTGCCCACGTTCAGAGGCCATGCGGTCTATGGTGCGCAGATGGTGTTTGATGTCGTGAATCAGCCTTCTGTTTTCTGCAGCTGCTTCAGAAACCTGACGGCTGTATTCGGTCTGCATAGAAAGCTGCCTGACGACCTGCTTGCGTTCTTCCTGAAAAATCAGGCTGTTTCCATACCCCTCTACCACATCGCGCCAGAGGGAATAACCGATGGCCGCTGCTATGAAAAAGCTGCCCCATTCCACAAACCAACCGCCGATAACCGGCTCATAAACCGGCAGAAGGCGATCCCATATAAAGGCGCAGGTTGCGGCTGCCGCAGCATAGAAGATCGGCCTGCTCCGTTTTTCTCCTCTGTGAATGGCAAGCACAGCGATGATAAGCAGATAGAGTGCAGATGCCACCTTATAACAAAAGACCGATGCAGAGAAGAAACGAATCACTCCAAGGGAGAGATGGGAAGCCATCATGCCATACACAAACGCATATACCAGGAACGCAGCGCCCACCACATTGCTGATGGCCGCAGGCAGGAAGCCCGGCCTGCATATCCGGTTTTGCAGAACTACGATCAGCCAGGTAACCAGATAGATACAGAACAGTTCAATCGTGTACCAGGGGAATATGGGAACAGCAGCCAGCATATGAAGCACAGGATAGGATGACAGGCCGCACATGGCAAGGCAGATCAGTCCGAACAGGAATGTATTTTTCTGTTTCATCCGGCGGCTGAAATAAAAGGACAGCAGCGCACAGACAAAGGTAACCGTACAGCCAAACAGGCAGAGTGCAAACCGGATTCCTCTGGTTGTATTTACCGCCAGCATCGTTCCGAAAGCAGGCGGATAAACAATCCCTCCGTAAAAGTGGTCATAGTTGCTGACCGCTATGGTGAGTGTGACCGGTTTTCCGCCATGAAAAGTGACCATGCGGTTTTGAACCAATGGTGTCCCCTGTGCAGGTTCCCCCATTTGCAGGATCAGGTCATGATCCAGATAAAGGTTGTAAGCAGAAAACACTTCCGGGATTTCCAGTGCATACGCTTCCTTCCGTTCCGGCAGGAAGAATGTCATCTGGTAAGTCCCGCAGCCATAGGGAGAAGGGTTTGCATGGCTGGAGAAATTGGTCTGCTCTCCGATGGAAAGGTAGCGCATATAATGGTTTTCATCCCGTATTTCTTCCGGGGTCAAAAGCGCGTCAGGATAAAACGCCCAGCCGGATACCAGAAAGCGCATTGGTGACTTTTGAAGTTCTTCCTCAGAAAGCGCCAGAATCCCATTTGCCGCTTGGATTGTGTTCTGGCTATATTTATTATTCAACTGATACAGGCCAAGAAAAAACAGGGATGAACACAGGCAGACCATACATAAAGCGGCATATTTTTTTACCACAGAAGATACCATCTTATTTTCGCCTCCTTAGGAAAAATTCACCGGCAGACAGAAGAAGCAGACAAGCCGGAATCAAAAGGAGTATGGGCGACCGGCTATGCTCTGTGTCGGCGGCCTGTGCCAGGGAAACGGCATCCTCCTTTGCTGCAATGGTGTATGTCCCTGTATGGCTGATCTGAAAGGAGGCGGCTTTTGCCGCATCGTCGTAACCGGTCATGGGAATTTCCACGCCGCTTTCATCACCGAGGAACAATGTGCCGGCTGCCGGGTCATTTGGATAGGGCAGCATGACAGAAACATCCGGCAGGGAGTTGAGCACAGTTCCGTTGATGGAAAACGAAAAAGAAAAACCGCCGTCCGTATCCTTTTGGATGATGACTTCAATCTGATCTTCGTTTTGGATACCCTCCGGCAAGGCGTCTTTGGGTATGCTGAGGGTGATTCCCTGTTTGGAAAAGACGGCTCTTTGCTCCCCTGTTTGCAGCATCATCAAAAAGCGCGTGCCGGAAATCCGGTCGGTGGTTTCATCGAAGAACTCTGAAAAAACAGTTTTTTTGGAATCCGCACTTTCCGGGGGCTGCTGTAAAGCGGTATCTTCCGGAGGCGGCTGAATGATGGTATCGGGTGGATTTCCGCCTGCATCTCCTCCATCCCGGTCGCCTTCATGATACCCTTCAAGGACAATTTCATCTGCGTAGGTAAAGGACAGGATGCCGGTCTGTCCGCCGTCATAATCAACCTGAAGGCGGTAATTGCTGCCCGGTGTCAGCAGACGGGTGGCAATCGAGAGCATTTCCTGACCCACATAAACGCCACTTTCCAGACGGTTCCATGAACCGTTGTTTTCGGACAGCCATACGCTGATCTCATCCAGTTCCCCTGGTGGTGTGACCCAGGGAAAATGAAGGTTTCCTCTGGCAGCCAGAAAGCAGTTAATATCCGGTTTGCCTGAAGCCTGTACAGAAACAGGAATTGAGATTTCAGGGAAAGCAATTCCCTCTGCAAACGCAGTATTTGCTGGTGCGGTCAGCTTTCCAATGGCATGGTACAGTCCCACAGTATTCAGATCAATACCGGAAAAATCCCATTCCACCACAGCGGTGTAGCTGGTTCCATTTTCCGCATAGCATTCCAGATAATACGGGGAAGCAGCGAACAATGCTTCCAGTGCTTCGGTTTCGCTGCCCTGTTGAACCGCAAACGCGTCCGTATAAGGATACCATTGCTCTATGGAGGTAATGACAGCAGGCGGCATTTCTTCCACCCGGACGGAAATCTGAAGCTCCTGCAAGACAGCTTCACCAAAGGCATACCCCTCCGGCAGTTCAATCCGGCCTGCTGCGGTATATTCGCCCGGAGTGGTCTGGTCAATGGCCGAAAAATCCCATGCGACAGAAAATGTTTCCTGCCGGATTTCTTCTCCTGCTGTTACAGTGGCGCAGACGGTTTGATACTGAAGGGCCAGCTGATAAATTTCCTCCAGGTCATCATCAGACGGTGTGGTTCTAAGGGGCAGGGTGAAATCTGGCAGGGAGAGCAGTTCGTCTTCATTTTGTATTTCTGTGACAAAGACGAGGGATACTTCTTCCGGTGTTTCCGGGGTTCCGTTCTCCAGTGTCTCCGAAGCCTCGCTTTCTAAATCCGGCAGAATCTCCGTTATTTCATCGGCATTGGCTGGGGTTGCGGTTTCAGCGGCAAATGCGGGGATACTGCCGGTGAAGCAGAGAAAGCAGGCCAGACAGCCACCCAGAATACGCCTGTGTATTTCCTTTATTCTCATACGATACCCCCCATTCCAGAGAAAACATATTGACGGTAGGTTTCCCGCAGCTGTTTTCCATTGCGGAGGGCAATCGGAAGTTCCTCCCCGTTTATCAAACGGAAGGTCTGACTGTTAACATGGCTGATATAATCCATGTTGATTAAAACACCCCGGTAGCAGGGCAAAAAACGCTTGTCCTTCTGCAATGCGGCAGTAACCTCCTGAAAGCCTCCGCTTACCGGTATCACGCGTTCCGCCGTATGAATCCGTGTCATACGGTTTTGATAATCTATGTATAGAATCTTCTCTGTGGGAAGTTCCAGCTTTTGACGGTCAGCCATAACCGAAAGTGTCATCACTTCATAGGGCGGTTTTAGCTGGCACAGCTCCATCGCTTCTTCAAAATCTGCCTGATGGAGCGAAAGCGGCTTCAGCAGATAATAGCTGGCGGACAGGCTGTACCCCATCCGGGCATAATCTTCTGTAATGGTCAGAAAAACGATCTTACAAAGCCTGTTTTTCTGGCGCAGCCTTCTGGCGGTCTCTATTCCATCCATGTTCTCCATATAGATGTCCATAAAGACAAGCTGAAAATCGACCTGGGCGGCAGCTTTCAGAAAATTCTCTCCGTCCTCAAATTCTGTCAGCGTATAGTCCAGCTGATGCTTTTTCATATAATTTTCCAGGCAGGCAGACAGTTCTTCTCTGTCCTCTGCTCTGTCATCCACAATCGCAATCTGCATCGTGCCATCTCCTTTGCACAATAATCCAATATTAGTATAACATAAAACCGCAGGAAAAAACTTGCGTCTTAAACAGGAAACCTGCGTCTTAAACAAAGTCGGTTGCATTTCTCTTGACAAGATGCTACTCTAATTATACTACCAGACTTTCCGATGAGAAGGTCTGGTTTTTTCATTTTTCTTTTCAGGAAAGGAGGCTCAGCATGAAAATCGCACTTTGTACGGAGCTGAGAAATGTGGAATGGTTTGAAAGCAGGCTGCGCTCCCTTTTTGATGGGGATGGGCAGCTTGCGATTGACGAATTGTGGAATGAGAACCAGCTTGCCCAGGCACTCCGGCGAAGCCGCTACCATACGGTTGTCATCGCCATGACCGGAGCAAAGGGACTGGAGGCTGCCATTCAGGCAAAGCAGCTGGCACCGGAAGTACCGCTTGTCTGGTGGAGCGATGATGAAAACTTCGCCCTGATCGCGTATCACCTGCGTATCCCTGTGTTTCTTCCGGCAGACTGCTCCGATCAGGAGCTATATGAGGCGATAAAACCCATCATGAAATGGAGGTGCGAACATGCGAATTGCGCTATGCAGTTATAGCCAGAAAGAAAAAGAAACCGCTTTGCTGATGAAGCTGGGCAAGGTAGACCGCTTTGATAACGGCGTATTTTGTACCTATGCCATGCAGCGGGATGGGCCTTATGATGCCGTGGTGGTCATGGAGGACGGAGCCAGGGGGATGAATTTCTGCATGAGCATACGAGGGTACAGCAGGGATGTCCCTCTCCTGTGGATCAGCGATCAGGCAGAATTTGAACCCCAAAGCCGCAGGCTGCAGGCGGACACCTTTTTGGTAAAGCCTGTGACGGAATATCAGCTGCGGGAGGCAGTATCCCAGCTGCTTCAGAAAACAACGAGAAGGAACGAACAACGTGAGGAGGATGAATAAAATGAAATGGAAATGGAACTGGAAACGGCCGGCCGCATGTTTACTGGCGGCGGCAATGATGGTTACAATGTCGGGCGTTCCGGCATTTGCGGTGGAAACCGATGTGTCCGGCGTGTCCGGGAGTGCTCCGGCGGAGTGCAGCTGCGAGACCCACTGTGAGCAGGGGGCGCTCAATCCCGACTGTCCGGTCTGCGCTGCGGAAGATGCAGACCTCTCTGCCTGCAAGGGAACAGAGCAGGCAACGCCCCTGATGGCAGCTGCGGCAGACGAGGAAACCATCTCCGGCAATGTTACCTGGGAGAACAGAAGCATAACTACCCCGGTGACGGTGAAGGGCGACACAACAATCACGCTGAAAGGCGAGAATACCATTACGATTACCGAGACCGCATATACCGCCGCTCTGGATATGTATTCCGCCAATCTGACCATTCAGGGAAGCGGCAGTCTGACGGTCAATGTTCCTACAGGGAAAGGTGGTATTGAGGACGGCAATTGGAGCGACACCGCCGGCGGGACGCTTACCATAAAAGACGGGGTAAAGATAACCACCAACGGCGGTCGGAACGGCTTGAGCGCTAAAACCATCGTGATTGAGGGTGGAAATCTGAATCTAAATTCAAATTGGGGTATTGTGACTGCATCCCTGACCATGAACGGAGGAACCCTTTACGCCACCGGAAAATCTGGTGCGTTTTTGAAGAGTAGCTATGGAGAGACCCGAAACATTGACAGCAGCCTGACCGTTCTGTATTCGGACCAACAGAATGCAAACACAGACGATATGTCGGTCGGCACAGCGGACGATACGACAAGAGAAGGGGAAGTCAAGACCATCTATATCGCCAAGATGGGGCCCCGCGCAAGCCTGACCGTCGGCGCGCAGCAGGGAACCCTGCAGGAAGGCTTGGGCCGTCAGACGGCGACCTTCTCCGTGACCGGCAGCAATGTCAAGAAGGAAACCCTGCAAGTGGCGTGGGATGGCGCGCACACCGGTCTGACGGCGGTAAAATCCGCTGACAACCAGACCATCACCGTTACCGCCGACAGCACCGTCAAGGAGGGCCGCTATAAGCTGAAGCTGGCCGCAGACAGCGAAAATGGTTTCTCTCCCGCTAAGGCGACCGCCACCGCAACGGTCACCGTCGCCGCCGCGCCCAGAAACCCCATTACCATAAAAAAGCAGGCGGAGGTCGTATATGAGAAATTAGATGGGGAAAGTGTAGCGGTTGTCGATGTCAGCGCCTCTCTGGAAAGCGGTCAGTCCGGTAAAATCACCTATCAGTGGTATGTGAACGGAACAGAATTTCAGGGCACAGGCAGCGGCAGTTATAATAAAATCGTCCTGACCAAGTCCAACCTGACCCCAGTGGCGGGCAAGGACTGGGAGTACAGCGGCCAGGTCTACTGCAAGCTGTCCTATAATAACTATACCGTAGATACAAAAACTGTCACCGTTACCATTAACACCTGCACCCATGCAAAATACACCCATGATGGCAAATGCCAACAGTGCGGCGAACCGTGCAGCAAGGATGTGCTCTTTATTCGCGACGGTATCCCCTATACGTTTGAAGGCGATAACCCTGATGTTGGGTTCATTCTGTTCTCCGGCGGAACCGCTTATTTTGTGCGGGATACTAACGCAACCTTGAAAGCGGGGAACGGCGAGCCGGCGAACAAAATGGACATTACGCTGGATCTGCAGGGCCACAAGGTCAAGACGCTGGATCTGCAAAATTTCCCGTACAAGAGCGTTACCATC
>ERZ1034928.1001-NODE-1001-length-11180-cov-3.567910_pt1 | contig 11180 bp, 8 predicted proteins | sample MGYA00520627_ERZ1034928 | MGnify/ENA primary metagenome ERZ1034928 (study PRJEB33766, sample SAMN09781755) | gut metagenome | biome: gut microbiome | host: Homo sapiens | place: Madagascar | study: EMG produced TPA metagenomics assembly of the PRJNA485056 data... | reverse complement strand
TCTGTTTTTTATATCTTTTAATATTTATGAAAAGTTTTTCCAAATTTAATTATATCACTTTTTGAAAACCGTTTCAATAATTTTTGGTAGTATATTGTAGATATTGTCGCACATGATTTTTTTCAGAATTTAGCGTACAATAGAGATAATAATTATAGAAAGGTGGATACTATGAGCAAACTCGAACGTATCTCTAATTTTCTGAACGAAAATGAAGTCGACATGACTTTCATCACCAATCCTACGACCTTGAATTATTTAACAGGTCTTGCCATTGACCCGCATGAACGTATTGCTGGTTTGATGGTTTTCCCGGATAAAGCGCCATCTCTCTTCACTCCAGCTTTGGAGGTAGAAAAAGCCAAAGAAAACACTACTGGCTTTGATATTTTTGGCTATGAAGATTCACAAAATCCGTGGGCTGTTGTAAAAGAACATTTGGGATCAAAAAATATCCAAAAAATTGCAGTCGAATTTTCTGACATCCCTTTGTCAAAAACTGAAGGGCTCAAATCTCAATTTTCTGGTGTTGAATTTGTCAACTTGACACCATTGGTAGAACGTATGCGTTTGATCAAATCTGCCGATGAAATCGAAAAAATGAAAATTTCTGGGGATTACGCAGATAAATGTTTCGAAATTGGTTTTGAATATGCAAATTCAGATCGTACAGAAACAGATGTTGTTGCAAAAATCGAATACGAAATGAAGCGTATGGGCGTACCTCAAATGAGTTTTGAAACAATCGTACTCTCAGGCGCTCGTGCAGCTAATCCTCACGGTATGCCAGAAGATGTCAAAATTCAAGATAATAAACTCTTGCTCTTTGACCTCGGTGTGATGAAAAATGGCTACGCTTCTGATGCTACACGTACTATCTCAATCGGTAAACCTTCTGATTTTGATGCCGATATCCACAAAATCGTACTTGAAGCACAAATGGCTGCTATGGACTTCGTAAAACCTGGTGTATCTGCACTTGAAATTGATAAAGTAGCCCGCGATGTGATTACTAAAGCTGGTTATGGCGAATACTTTGTCCACCGCCTTGGACACGGTATCGGTATGGATGTCCATGAATTCCCATCTATTGGTGGTTCTGAGGACATCATCATCGAAGAAGGCATGTGCTTCTCTGATGAACCAGGAATTTATATCCCAGGTAAAGTTGGCGTACGTATCGAGGACTGTCTCTATGTTACTGAAACAGGATGTGAGCCTTTAACTAAAACAAATAAAGAATTGATGATTTTCTAAAATCATCAGAAATGAAAAAGCACTGAATCAGTGCTTTTTTTATTAACCAAAGTCTCGTTTTCTTAAAGCAAGTACTTTCGTTTCAATTTGCTGGATGATATCCTTAAAGACTGCATCACTTTGACCTGTTGGATCTTCTAAGCCCCAGTCTTCCCTATATTGACAAGGAAGATAAGGACAGCCAACGTTACATCCCATCGTAATCACAATATCCACAGGTGGAATATCTTGTAAGAGCTTTGAACTTTGTGTTTTTTCCATGTTTATGTCATAGATTTCTTTCATCAAACGGACAACATCTTGATTAATTTGTGGCTTTATCTCAGTACCCGCAGAGTAAAACTCAAACTTATCCCCAGCTAATTTTTTCCCCAAAGCTTCTGCAATTTGTGAACGGCAAGAATTATGCACACAGATAAATGCGATTTTGAGCATAGTAACTCTCCTCAACTATTTTTACATATTATAAACTATTTTCCCCCGGTACTCGCTCAAACTGTACGGAGCTTATGAAAATTCTTGCTGGTATTTAGCTATTTCGGCATAGCTTTTCGCAAACTCTTGTGTTAAATTTTTGAAGAGAGGGTATAAAGCGCGGTAGTATTTAAAATTTTCTGGCTGAGGCTTATAAACTATTTCCATCGTTCCACTAGCAGCACCTTCAATACTATCAATCCTCCCCAAAGCTTTTTGAGCCATGATTTGTGCTGCAAAGCATCCCGCCTCATGGTCTTTTTGAACCGTTATTGGTAACTCAAAAATATCCGCAAGAATTTGCAACCAAAGCTCCGACTGAGAAAAACCTCCCGTAACTTTGATACTTGTAGGACATGCTGAATTTTCTGTGAGTGTCTCTTCTAACATACGCAAGTTAAAGGAAATGCCCTCAAGAACTGCACGCGCCATGTGACTTGTTGTATGACGATAGCTAAGTCCAAAAAAAGAAGCCCTAGCTGCTGCATTCCACAATGGTGCTCGTTCTCCACCTAGATAAGGATGAAAGATTAATCCATCCGAACCTGGAGACACACCTCTTGCTAAATCAGTAATCGCTGCAAAGTCATAAGACTTCTCAAGTATGTTATCTTTTAACCACCGAAAAACATCGCCTCCAGAATTTACCGCTCCACCATTTACCCAATGGTCTTCATCAAGTGCGTAACTAAAAGTTCTCGCTGCTTCATCTAGCTGAGGTACATCACTTACCATGCGAAGGGCGCCTGAAGTACCTACTGTAATTGCCAATTCACCTTTTTTAATTGCCCCAACACCTAAGTTTGACATAGGACCATCGCCAGCGCCATATACAAAAACGGTATCTGGTGAAAGCCCCATCTTTCGTATCCATTTTTCTGGTAAACCTTTCTCTATTGCATAAGGTGATACGATTTTAGGAAGTTTTGTTTTTGAAATACCTAACAGGTCTAAAATATCATCGTCCCAGGTCATTTTCTGATTGTTAAAAAAACCTGTACCTGTAGCAACTGATAGATCCATCGTATTACTTTGGAAAATGCGTTGAAAGATTGCGCCTTTGAGATCCATAAAATGCGCTGCATTTTTGAAAATCTCTTTTCTTTCATTCTTGAGCCATAATAATTTGGCAAGAGGCGACATCGGATGTAAAGGTGTTCCTGTTTTATGATATATAGCATTTGAAGTATCTTCACTTTTTAAATCGTTACTGTATTTTTCAGCTCTAGTATCTGCCCAAGTTAAGACACGCGTTAAAGGCTGCCATTCCTGATCAAAGGCAATCAAGGCATGCATTTGGGTGCTGAAAGAACATGCTAAAATAGAATCTCCTGTTTTTATTTGGCGTGTTATTTTTTCAACAACACTTATCATCGCAGTAAATATCTCCTCTAAATCTTCTTCCGCCATTCCTTGGGCATCACGATAAAGTGGGTAAGACTGAGAACTTGTGGCGATCTGAATACCTGATTGATCAAAGAGAACTGCTTTTGTCGCAGTGGTACCTAAATCTATACCTATTAAATAATCCATGTGTTTCCTTTCAAAAAAAGGCAAGTCTCCATTGCCTTTTTATTTTATAAATCATTTCCATTTGATGCAATAACAGACTTATACCAATCAAACGACTTTTTCTTCATCCGTGCAAGCGAGCCTGATCCATCATTTTTTCTATCCACATAAATCATACCATATCTTTTACTCATCTCGCCTGTGGAAGCTGCAACTAAGTCAATGACTCCCCAAACGATATAACCCATCAAGGGGATTCCATCGGAAATACCGTCTGCCATCGCTTTGATATGCTCTTTTAAATACGCAATACGGTAATCATCATTGATTTTTCCATCAACAATCTTATCCGACGCTCCCAATCCATTTTCAACTATAAAAATAGGTTTTTGATAGCGATCATAAATTTGATTCATGGTAATCCTTAACCCAAGTGGATCAACAGCCCACCCCCACTGACTTGTTTTTAGATATGGATTTTTCACCGACTTGACCACATTTCCTGCATTAACTTCTAAATCATCAAAACTTGCAACTGAACAACGCGAAGCGTAGTAACTAAAAGAAACGAAGTCCACAGTGTGCTTCAAGATGTCTTCGTCACCAACTTCCATCTTTAACTCGATATTTTTTTCGCGGAAAATCCTTTGTATGTAAGAAGGATAATACCCTCGAGCTTGAATATCCGTAAAAAATGTATTCATCTGTTCATCTTGCAAGGCTTGCCAGACATCCTCAGGATTACAGGAATAGGGATAAAAAGCACCTCCAGCAATCATACAGCCGATTTGTAAATCCTTATCCAATTTATGTGCAGCTTTCACAGCCAAACTACTTGCAAGGAGCATATGATGGGCAGCCTGATAGATTACTTGCGCTTTATTTTCACCTGTTTGAAAGGCCAATCCTGCTCCTGAAAAGGGGCTATGTAGAATGATATTTATTTCATTAAAAGTAATCCAGTACTTTACATCGTCTCCAAACTCATCAAAACATGTCCGAGCATATCTTTCGAAAAAGCTAATCATTTTACGGTCGCGCCAAGAGCCATATTTTTCAACTAATCCCATCGGAACGTCAAAATGTCCTAAGGTTACCAAAAGTTCCATGTCATACTTTTTACACTCTGCAAACATTTGACGATAGTAGGCTATCCCCTCTTTGTTAGGCTCACTTTCATCACCATTGGGAAAAAGACGAGACCAAGAGATTGATGTGCGGAATATTTTTAATCCCATTTCTGCGAGCAGTGCAATATCTTGTTTATAGCGGTGATAAAAATCAATGCCTTGATGACTGGGGTAAAATTCTGATTCCTCTAAGATTGGATGAGAAATTTCACCTAATTTAACGGGCAAGCGTTTTTCACCTAAAGGCAGCATATCAATATTACTGGCTCCTCTCCCCCCTTCTAACCATGCTCCTTCAGCTTGGTTGGCCGCAATGGCTCCGCCCCAAAGAAAATCTTTAGGAAATTTTCCTGCTTCTTTTTTATTTTTCAACGTCTAAAATTACCTCTCCCTCATTGACTTCATCCTTTTCTAAAAGCGTAAAATTCGCATATTCAGCAGAATTTGTCACAACAACTATCGTATCTGTGGCAAGTCCTGCTGCTTCAATCAGTGCTAAATCAACTTCTACTATTGGAGTTCCTTGGTAAATTTTATCGCCCATTTTGATGTTTGAAGTAAAACCTTTGCCTTCTAAAGTTACTGTATCGATACCAATATGGACCAAAACTTCTAATCCTTTATCACTGGTAATTCCAATGGCATGTTTTGTTGGAAAAACAGCTGTAACCGTCCCTGTGATTGGTGAAACAATTTGTCCATTACTTGGTACAACCGCAAAGCCTTTACCCAATACTTCTTTTGAAAAGACCTCATCTGCAACTTCTGAAAGTTTTTTAACTTTTCCAGTTACTGGAGATTTAATACTTACAGTCTGAGCAACTTGATCCAGATGGATTTCTTTTAAGTTTTCTTCTTCCACAGGCAAATCATCAAACCCGATAACCAAGGTTAAGACAAATGACAATACAATGGAGAGAATCATCACGATAGCTACCCAAGCGATGGTCATTGGATTATCACGGTCAATAAATTGAACACTCGTAAACAAACCTGGAGCGGCCATTGAGTGGCTGGCAAGTCCTGCCATTCCAGCTACAGCTCCGGCAACAAAACCTGTAATCACTGAGGCAATCATCGGTCGTTTCAAACGTACAGCTACACCATAAAGTGCGGGCTCAGTAATCCCTGCAATGATAGCTGAAGATGCTGCGGCTAAAGCTGTTTGCCGTAATTCTCTATTTTTTGTTTTCAAAGCAACTGCTAGAGAAACACCGCCTAATGAGAGGTTGGCACCAATTTCTGATGGCATAACCATTCCCTCAACACCTGTATCCGCAATAGTCTGTACAATTGTCGGTGTGAAGACGCGGTGCATTCCTGTCATGACAAGCAACGGCCACAGTGCGCCAACAATGGCTACTGCTAACCACCCTAGTTTATCATGAATAAAGAACACACCATTAGAAATAGCTGTCCCTAACCAAACTCCTGCTGGACCTACTAAAAGTATAGCGATTGGTGCTGCTACAAGTAGGATAAGCATTGGCTTCAAAAAGTTTTTCGTTACCACAGGCGTGATTTTATCAACATAATTTTCAATATATTTAAGGAGCCATGTCATCACGATAGCGGGAATAATAGTATAAGTGTACTTTACAGATGTCATAGGGATCATCGCAAAAGTTACAGTAGTACCCTCAGCAGCCTTTGCCATCCATTCCATAAAGACCGGATGTACCATTAGACCAGCGATAGCCATCGCTAAGTAAGTGTTTGAGCCAAATTTTTTAGAAGCAGAAACAGCGACTAATAGTGGTAAAAAGAAAAATGAAGCATCCCCAATGGTATTCAAGATGTTATAGGTTGAACCATCAATACTTAGAATCCCCGTCATTTCCAAAAGCATCGCGAGCAACTTAATCATTGAACCGCCAATAATAGCTGGTATCAAAGGAGACATAGTTCCAATAATGGCATCAAGGATGTTTGTTCCTATTTTTTTCAAGGTTAATTTTTCTTTCGGTTTACCTGACTCGTTCGTCACAGCACCGCCAGCAACACCTTTTTTTAAGATAGCTGCGTAAGCTGCGGCTACATTGTTGCCAACAATAATTTGGTATTGCCCGCCTTGCTTGACAAGCCCCATTACCCCATTGATGTTTTTTACTTTATCATCATCTGCTTTGCTTTCGTCTTTTAAGATAAAACGTAGTCGTGTCATACAATGTGTTAAATTTTCAACATTTTCGACTCCACCTATTGCTTGCAGAATAGTCTCCGCCATTATATTAAAATCTTGCGCCATTTTCTCTTACTCCTTAGTTTTATTTTCCACAGCATGTCCACCAAAACCATTTCTGAGGGCTGCGACTACTTTTCCACTCATGCTATCTTCCTGTAAGGAACGATTACGCATCATTAAAGACATGGCAATTACAGGTGCAGGAACTTCTAAGTCTAGACTCTCTTCGACTGTCCACTTTCCTTCTCCCGAGGCTTGGACTCGCCCTATAATTTGATCTAATTTTGCATCCTTTGCAAATTGTTCTTCCGCAAGCTCCATAAGCCACGAACGTATAACTGACCCATGATTCCATAATTTGGCTACTGCTTCATAGTCGTATTCAAAGGCAGAAGCTTCTAAAATCTCAAAGCCTTCTGCAATAGCTTGCATCATGCCATACTCAATGCCATTATGAATCATTTTAAGATAATGGCCACTTCCAAGCGGACCTGTATAAAGATAGCCATCTTTTTGGGCCAATTTTTGAAAGAGAGGTTCCAATTTTTCCCAAGATTTTTTGCTATCACCACCAATCATAAAGTTCCCCCCCGAACGTGCACCAGCCATTCCCCCTGAAGTACCAACATCAAAGAAATCAATTTTCTTAGCTTTTAGCTTTTCATTTTGTTGAAGATTATCCTTATAATATGAATTTCCTCCATCAATAAGGATGTCTCCAGCGGATAACTTTTGGGTCAACTCCTCAACAACACTATTTGTTATGCTTCCTGCAGGTAACATAAGCCAAACAATCCGTGGTTGTGGTATGACTTCAATAAATTCTTCTAAAGTAGAGCAGCTTATCACTTGCTCAGAATATAGTTCTGCTTTTCTGATTTGTGTTTCGTCGTTGTCTAAGACAGTCACTTTCATACCCTTATCAACTGCATTTTTTACAAGGTTAAGTCCCATTTTACCAAGCCCGATAAGTCCAAAATTCATATTCTCTCCTATTTGATATGGCTATTATAAGAAAAACATTATATTTATCTTCCTTACTTCTTAAATATTATAACACGGAAAAAGTAAACGCTTTCTCCAAAAAACGGAGAATTCTCCACAATCATGTTATAATAATTTTATGGGAATATTTATTGACAATTATCAGAGTACACAGCTCTCCAACACAGAACAATCCATATTGTTAAAGCTGGATAGCCAGCCAGAGCTTTTAGATAATAATCTAACACAACTTGCAGTAGAGCTCCATTCTTCAGGAACTTCAATCATACGACTTTGCCAAAAATTAGGATTTTCAGGATTTTCGGAGTTTAAATTTGAAACAAAGAAACTGCTCAGTTTGACAAGTAATAAACATGAGATTTCCTTTTTAGAGGAGCTTACAAACTTTTGCAATTTTTTATCCACAGATATTACCACAGACAAAGTGCGGTTATTTGCGCAAGAAATATCTAAATCGAAAACCATTTATATCGCCGGGGTTGAAGCTTCTAAATCTCTTGCTGCTTACTTCAGCCATAAGTTAAATCAATTTGACTATGCTGCCGTTCATGTTTCGGATGATACCCTCCTAGATTTATTGCCTAATATTCTTAATCGCCATAGTCTGGTTATTTACGTCTCCATATCAGGACAGACGAAACGGCTGACGAATTCTGCGCAAAAAGCCAATCATACTGGTGCCACAGTTCTTTCTCTAACAAATGCTAAAAGTAGTCCCCTAGGGCGTTTAAGCAAAATAAATATCTCTACTAATACTTCGACTGCTAGCTACCACAACTATGATGTTACCCCTCGAACTTTTCAGGTCGCAGTTATTGATTTAATTCTATCCAGAATTGTGCAAAATCTTGAAAAGCAATAGATATAATTTTAGACATAAAAAAACTTCTTTGTTATCCACAAAGAAGTTTTTATTTTATCCAAAGTCGGTAGGTAAACCTTTACCATTTCCGAAGAAATATCCCGTTTTATTATTTATTGTTAATAGGTAACTGCCGTCTGGACGATACAAGTTGAAATAACCTGCAACTTGACCAGCCATGAAACCGGAAGTCATTGTATGAATAGCGACTGGTAAAAGAATAAAATCATTACCTGAGATATAACCACGCTGACGCGCAATATTCAATACTTTATCTCTGATTCCAGGATTCCAAGTGAAAGCTGGATCTTGAGGATTAAGATTAGCTTGGGGTTGAACACGCGCATTGGAATTATCTGGCGTAGCACTTGTCGGATTTTGGGCACCATCAGCCGCTACAGCTGTGGCAGATGAAGCTCCACCTTGTGCTGTATTTTTATCTGTTTGCGGTTGTGTTGTGGCTCCTGTTGTTCCATTTGATGTATCGGTAGAAGCTGATGTTCCTGCAGTTTGATCTGAGGTTTGATTTCCAGGTTGAGTAGCTGCATTATTTTGCGTAGCTGTCGCTGCTTGCTCTTCTTTAGCTTTAGCCTCTGATTGCTGTGTTTTTGCTAAGTTAATTGCTTGAGCCAATACTTTATTCAGTTTCTCATTTTCAGTCTTTGGAACCGCTGGTATACTTACTGCCGCTTTTACTTGAGCTTCCTTATTAAGTTCACCATCTACAATAGCTGATTTATTAAAGAGAGCGTTAACTTTTTCAACTGCTTTTATTTGTGCTTCAAGCGCATTTATCTTTGTTTCTGCGGTATCAAAATCGCTTCCTTTTAAAGTTTTGAGCTTATTTTTCAAAGCTGACAATTGATCAAAATTAGAATTCTTCAGTACTTGATGATCTGAGTCAGTAAAAAATTCATCGTAAGCTTTATTAAAAGCATTTAAGTTAGCTTTGTTTTCCACAGCTGCTTGATTGACTGCTTTTTCATTATTATTATGATTATAGAGTGCATAACCAGCACCTCCTGCAGCCAAAAGGACCAATGCACAAAGTCCAATAATCAAAGGTTTCTTATTTTTCTTTTTCTCTGATTGCTCTTCTTGCGCAGAAGCTTCCGACTTAACTACGGGTGTAACAGGTAAGGGTGTTGGCACAGTTTCACCGGCAACCGGTGCTTTTTCTAGAGGCACAACAACTTCTTCTTGTGAAAGCTGTGCCTCTTCGATAGGTGCACTTTCTTTTTCCTCATCTTGTACATTTTCTTTTGCTTCTATTGAGTTTTCCAGCTCCTCGTCCACTGTCGAAACTGACTCTTCTGTAGGGCTTGTTTCCGCAACTTCTTCTTTTGAGTCAGGAACTTGATTGGAAAGCTCTGGGAAATCTTGTGCTGTACTTTCTGTTTCTTCCGCTTGTTCAGCTGCACTTTCCTTATCGACAAGTTCTACCGGTACAGGAACAACAGGAGGTACATCATCAGCAATCTCCACTTCATCAAAATCTGACTTATTTTTTTCTTTGAAGTTTGGTTCCTTAGATGGAGTAACTGTTTCTGCTTCTTGAGTGTCAGTTTCTGAATCTTGTGTCTCTGACGCCTCAGCTAACTTTTCTTCAGCTTCTTCTTTAGCCACAATCACTTCTTCATTAGGATCAACAGTTTCTTCTTGATCCATTTTCTTACGCTCAGTTTGGATATATTTTTCTAAGGCTTGATTTTTAACAGCTTCAATCTCTCCACGATGTTGACGAATGTATTTGTCAAGTACGCTTTCGCTTTCACTATTTTCTTTATCTACCCTTTGCGCTTTTTTTACAATTTCGCCTACAGTGAAATCTGAGACATCGCCCAGTTTTAAGACTTTTTCGCCAGAATTTTTGATATCTTTATCTTTTTCTTCTGTCATTTAGATCTCCATAGCATTTGCTTATTTTTTTATTCTTTTTCCAAAATATTGATACAAGTCTGTACGCAATGTTCCGTTATAGAGCTTACGCTTTTTCGTTGCTTTAGCTCCGTAATGTGTTTCAAAAGCAATATCACTTGTCAGAATATATTTGCTCCAAGTTTCGAGGGGCGCAAAAGTTGCACCCATCTCTTTATAGAGCCCTGCAACTGAATCTTCATCTCCCAAACGTTCTCCGTATGGCGGGTTCGATACAATAACCCCATCAAGGGCATCTGTATGAAAATCTTGCAGACGCATCTGTTTATATTTTATCACATGGTCAAGTCCAGCTGCAAGTGCATTTCCTTTTGCAATTTCAATCATTCGACCATCGATATCGAAGCCTTGAATATCAAGCTCTAAATCTTTACGTATAGCTTGTTTTGCGGCTTGGCGTACTTCTTCAAAAACATCTGGCTTCATCCATGACCATGCTTCACAGGCAAACTTGCGATTAAGACCGGGTGCCATATTAAGTGCCAACATCGCAGCTTCAATCGTAAATGTTCCTGAACCACATGTCGGGTCAACAAACATACGTTTTGGATTTGCCAGCCAGTTTGTCAACATAATAATCGCTGCTGCCATGTTTTCCTTTAATGGAGCATCACCTTTTTCAACACGATAGCCACGTTTGAAGAGTGAATCGCCGGTGGTATCAATCATTACCGTCGCATTATCTTTATGAATCGCAATCTCGATGGAAAAGCCCGCACCATTTTCTGGGATAGGTACGCCCTCTGGACGATGATAGGCTTTTTGCAATTTCTTCACAATAGCTTTTTTAGTAATCCCTTGAACACTTGGCTCATTA
>ERZ1034928.994-NODE-994-length-11214-cov-5.458374_pt1 | contig 11214 bp, 11 predicted proteins | sample MGYA00520627_ERZ1034928 | MGnify/ENA primary metagenome ERZ1034928 (study PRJEB33766, sample SAMN09781755) | gut metagenome | biome: gut microbiome | host: Homo sapiens | place: Madagascar | study: EMG produced TPA metagenomics assembly of the PRJNA485056 data set... | reverse complement strand
CTACGACTTGGTCATCACGGCGATGGTCATCCAGGTGCGTTCGTAGGGACGGTAGTAGGTATGGTATTCCACCAGGTTGAAGCCGTCTTTTTGGCTGAGGTCGGAAATGTCGCGCGGCAGGCTGTTGTTTTGCGCCTGGCCCAGGCAGATGAAGGTGCCATGGAAGTTGTTGAAGATGATCTCCCAGCTCATCTTGCTGACAAGTGTGGGCGAATACGCCATGTACGCACGGTCCCAGTTGCCCTTCTGCCAATCCATATAGGTTTGCGGGATGTCGGGGCACATGACCGACGTGACGCCCATGTAGCCGATATCGGTGGAAACCACCAGGGGCGACTGGCCGCCGTTCTGGTCGGCAACGCGGTCGACCGTTTCGCGGAACTGCTGCAAGGGAACGTTGTTGGCCGGGTCGTAGTCGTCGCGCACAAGCAGCGCCTGGTTCGCCACGGAAGCCGCCAGCGTGACTGCTACCACGCCTGCCACCAGCGGTTTCGTACGCACATGCGACAGCACCGCCGCAATGGCGAACAGCAGCGGGCCGATGGCCACGAACAAGTAGCGGTAATACAAGATCATGGAGTTCATGACCATGGATGCCGTCCAGGAAATGGCGAACACGCCGAAGTACACCACCAGCGCCGCAGCCACCGGCGCAATAGGATCGGAAACCAACCACGCGTAGAAGCGCTTCAAGCGCAGATGTTTCACGGGGTAGGCGGCCGCGGTCGCGCTTGCGGCCGGGTAAGAAGCCACGCCCTCGTCGAGCTTAGCTGCCGTTCCCGCGCTTGCGCTCGCGGCTCCGTCCGTGTGCTGCGCCTTCGCCGCCGCGATCTGCTGTTGGCGCGCGGCGCGATGCAACCCTACGCGCCACGTGGCCCAACGCGCCGCCCACGCGATCAAGAACGCCAGCACCGCTACGGCCGCATAGCCGATGCCCTGCACGATCACCTGCGGTACCACGCCGTAGCTGCCGCGCGCCGCAAACGACAAGAGGCTGGTCAAAAATGCGTACGTGGCCAGCTCGATATAGGTGGTCGGGAACACGATCTTCGCCCAGTAGGTGCCACCTACCACGCCCATCTGGCTGGTCACGGCGGTGACGATCCACGGCAGGTACAGCGCTACCTGGGCAACGCAGCCGATGATCAGCACGCGCAGCGGTGCACCCGCGCGAACTGCCTGCTCAGGCAGCGGATTGGGGCCGCCTTTGCGATGCCGCCAGGCACGCGCGCCAAGGGCGAACAGCAGCACGACGTTGATCATGAACGCCGACATGGCGCCGAAATAATGCAGGTACGCGCACGCCAAGCTAGACGCGAAGCACGTGATCCACCAGCGTCGCGGCGTGCCCGCCCAGCACTTCAGCCCCCGGGCTGCCTCGGCGATGCGCGCCGGCGGCGTGGCCAGCTGCGTGCCGATGATGCGCATGGCGTAGATGAAGCACAGCACCACGGCGAACGTTGCCCACGAGTACATGCGGATCTCAACGGCCATCAGCGAGATATAAGGCGTGAACAGGGCGAAGAAGCTGAACAGCACGCCGGTCGCCCAACCATGGTCGCGGCGAACGTGGGTATATCCCAGCACCGCCATGGCGATGGCGCCCGTCACGGTGAACAGGCGGTACACGGTGATGTTCTGCCCGAACACCAGGTTCAGCACGTGCAGCGCCCAGTAGATCAACACGGGGTGCACGTCTCCGGAGCTGTAGTACCAGATGTCGGCGAAGCTGTGGTTTGCGATTCCCACCGAATAACTTTCGTCAAACCACACGTTGCCGTGGAACGCGTCGGTGAGCAAGAAGGCGGCACCTGCAACAAGCAGGAGGATATGGAACGCGCTTGATGATAAACGTACGTGCGCGCCGCGTGAGAGCTTCATGTTGTTTGCCTTCGCCTAGAAACCTGTCATAATGCGCTGCTAGTCTAACATTGCATGCGCAAGCGGGAATAACCTGCGTAGAAAAACCCCGGGGCTACCCTAGGGTTTTCATAACCACAGGTAGATAAGGTAAGAGGGGCATTATGAGCGTCACGTTCCATGCGGACGACTACGGCATCACCGAACAGCAGGCCGCCGACATCCTCAAGCTGTCGCAGGTTTGCGGCGGCCAGGGCGCGTTGTCGTCGGTCAGCATTTTCGCTAACAGCCCCGCCTTCGAGGCGGCGGCTGAAATGGCGCGCCCCTACGTGGAATCCGGCAAGCTGGCCATGGCGCTGCACCTGAATCTGGTAGAGGGCCGTCCGTGCGCCCCGGTTGCGGAAGTTCCCCTGCTGGTTAACCAGCGTGGCACGTTCGCCAACGATTTCGTCGGCCTTTGGAAGCTGTCGATGGGCACGCAGCGCTGGGCGTTCCGCCAGCAGCTCCAGCGCGAATGCGTCGCGCAGATCCAGCGCTACCTGACCGCATTTCCCCAGACGAAGCGCACGATGCGCGTGGATAGCCACCAGCACGTGCATGCGGTGCCGGCCGTGTTCGACGCGCTTTCCCAGGCCGTGGCGGAGCTGGGGGTCACGGTCACGCACCTGCGCTGCCCCATCGAGCCCCTGGCACCGCACCGTGCTGCCGGCAGCATCATGCCTCCTGTCAACCTGGCGAAGGACGCGCTCATCACGTGGCTGTGGCGCAAGAACCGCGGCAAGATGCCCGCCGCATGCGAGGTACCGCTGTTCTGCGGCGTGGTGCTCTCGGGCGCTATGGACACGGTGGATTGGCCGCTTCTGAATGCGTTCGAAAGCCTGGCTGCCGACCGCGGCAAGAACGTCCAGGTGCTGTTCCACCCGGTCAGCGTGCCGATCGAGCAATGCCTCGACCCGGAAAACGCCCCCTTCGCCGCCGCCTGCGCATCCGAGGCCCGCGACCGCGAAGCCGAACGCCTGCGCTACTTGGCCGAGGCACGATAAACGTTGCCTGGCGATTCCGCGGAATCGCTTCCCCGCTTTCCTTTTCGCCGCTATACTAACTTAGTTACGCTTAAACCACATCGGCCGGCAACGTGTCACAGGGCGCGTCATCGGCCGTTTTGCGGAAAGGAACCCCATGCCAACGCTGGCAGAACACATCGCGTCGCGTCGCACGTTCGCGATCATCTCGCACCCCGACGCGGGCAAAACCACGCTGACCGAGAAGCTGCTGCTGTATTCAGGCAGCATCCAGACCGCCGGCTCGGTCAAGGGAAAGGCAAGCTCGAAGCACGCCGTCTCCGACTGGATGGACATCGAGAAGGAGCGCGGCATCTCCGTCACCTCCTCCGTGCTGCAGTTCGAGCACGACGGCTGCTGCGTCAACATCCTTGATACCCCCGGTCACCAGGACTTTTCCGAGGACACGTACCGCACGCTCATGGCCGCCGACGCCGCCGTCATGGTCATCGACGCCGCCAAGGGCGTCGAGGCGCAGACGAAGAAGCTGTTCAAGGTGTGCACGCTGCGCCACATCCCCATCTTCACGTTTGTGAACAAGATGGACCGCGAAAGCCGCGACCCGTTCGAGCTCATGGAAGAGATCGAAACGGTGCTCGGCATCGGCACCTACCCCATGAACTGGCCCATCGGCAACGGCCGCACGTTCCGAGGCGTGTTTGACCGCCAAACGCGCAACGTCATCGCCTTCGACGGCGAGGGCCGCGGCAACTCCGCCAAGAAGGTCGCCGAGATCGAGGCCGAGCTGGGCGACGCCGCCCTTGACGAGCTCATCGGCTCCGACAACCACCAGAACCTCATGGACGACATCGAGCTGCTCGACGGCGCCGCCGACGAGTTCGACTTGGACGCGGTGCGCGCAGGCAAGCTGTCGCCGGTGTTCTTCGGCTCGGCGCTTACCAACTTCGGCGTGGAGCCGTTCCTGAAGGAGTTCCTGCGCTTGGCCCCCGCTCCGCTGCCCTACACCGACACGCTTTCGGGCGACCTGGTCGACCCGCAGCGCAAAGAGTTCGCAGGCTTCGTGTTCAAGATCCAGGCCAACATGGACAAGAACCACCGTGACCGTATCGCGTTCGTGCGCATCTGCTCGGGCAAGTTCGAGCGCGGCATGGAGGCGTTCCACGTGCAGGGCGGCAAGAAGCTGAAGCTGGCAACGGGCACGTCGCTCATGGCCGACGACCGCGCAACGGTCGACGAGGCGTACGCCGGCGACATCGTGGGCCTGTTCGACCCCGGCATCTTCAGCATCGGCGATACGGTGTGCAAGGGAGAGCACGTGCAGTTCCCGCCCATCCCCACGTTCTCGCCGGAGCATTTCGCGCGCATCACGCAGGTGAACACGCTCAAGCGCAAGCAGTTCGTGAAGGGCATGCATGAGTTGGCCCAGGAAGGCGCCGTGCAGATCTTCCGCGAGCCCGGTTTCGGCATGGAAAGCGTCATCTGCGGCGTCGTCGGCGTGCTGCAGCTCGACGTGCTTGAAACGCGCCTGAAGAACGAATACGGCGTGGAAGTGCGTCGCCAGGGCATGCCCTACACCGACATCCGCTGGATCGCCAACGACCTCAACGAGCTGGACACCTCGCGCCTGAACATCACGCGCGACACCAAGCTGGTCGAGGACATGCGCGGCGGCAGGCTGCTTCTTTTCACGAACTCCTGGAACGTGAACTGGGCCATCGACCACAACCCCGACCTGAAGCTGTCCGAGGTCGGCAACGTCAATTTCTAGGAAGCGTTTTCCCAGGTAAAGAGATAGTTTGCGAAGGCGCCGAAGCACTTTGGCTTCGGCGCCTTCTAGCTTGCTAACGCCGATTCAAGCTGCGAGAGCGTTTCTGCTAGGTCGGCGTTCAAGCAGATGGAACGTTCGGCGATCTCCTTCGGGGCCACAGCCTCGCCCATGTTCAGGCAGGTATACGTGGCCTGCGGGTTTTCCAAGGTTGCACGCCAAAACGGGTACTTGATGATCGCGGGCGTGTTATACCCTACGCCAAGCTCCAGGTACAGCATGCGCATGCCCCTATGACGGCGCTCGAAGTCGCGATAACGCGCTGCCGCCGCAAACCAACCGTCATCCTGCACGAACGTGTCATCGGCACGCAGGTTCATGGACATTTCGCTGCCGCAATGCGGGCAACGCGGGATCAGCTCGCTGGGAATGCGCATATCGCGCTGCTGCTCGAACATGGCGCGAACGACCTCTTCGTTATCGAACGTTTCACGGCAGCAGGGCTTCCTGCACTGGAACAACCCGTAATCCCCCTGCGTGTAGAACAGGCGCTGCTTATCGAATCCGGCCAGTTGGAACTGATGGTCCACGTTGGTGGTCAGCACGAAATAGTCGCGCCCCGCAAGCAGCTCGCGTAACTGAGCGTACAACGGGTTCGCGCCCATATCGTAACGGTTTACCATAACGTAGCGGCTCCAAAACGCCCACCGCTCCTCGGGCGTAGCGTAAGGGTAGAAGCCTCCCGAATACATATCAGTGAAGCCGTATCGTTCGCGAAAATCGGCGAAGTGCCGTTCGAAGCGAGGACCTGAATACGTGAACCCCGCCGCTGTTGACAACCCAGCACCCGCACCTACCAGCACGGCATCGGCATTATCGAGCGCTTCGGCCAGGCGCTCGATTTCGCGCGTTTCGACATCCTTTTCCGGCGCATGGCCGCAGCCCAGTATCATCTTCGAACCTTCCTGTCCATCAAAATACACGATCCACCTGCGTTTGTGCTGAGGGGCAACTTAATGCCGATAGCACCTTTGCGCTCGCAAGACGGGCCGGCCATACAGCGTCTGCGATTCAGCTAAGCACCGGATCGTTCCGCACGGCGCACCGTTCCCGAGAAAGCGCCCCGAACGCCAGCTGCCGCTACTCCACGATGCGCGTCCGCCCCTCACGGCGAGACTTGCGATGCGGCGGTTCACCGTCGCGATACCCCAAGATCACGAAGCACACGCACTCGTATCCGTCCGGCACGCCCCATGTGCGCAGCAGCTCACGGCCCTCGATGCTTGCGAACGTCTCAGGCCCGCGAGACACGATGCACGACGAAATCCCCAGTTCAGTCGCTTGCAGCACCATATTCTCGGCAGCGCAATACGCATCGGCTTCCTTGAACTTGAAGTTCGCTTGGCCGAACAGGCACACTACGCATGGCGCCCCGTAGAAGCCATCGGTGATGGTGGGGTCGTCGATGGTGCTTGGCTGTTCACGCGACACGTACGACCCCGCCAAGTTCGAACGATCGAACTTGGCCATGTTCCAACGTCCCAGCTTGCGCACCAGCTCGGCATTGCGGACGCCCACGAACATGTTGCGCTGGCCCCCACCGGCGCTCGGGGCGAACTCGCCCGCCTGCAAAATGCGTTCCAAATCCTCGCGCGACACCTGCTGAGCCGTGTACTTCCGTATAGCGAAACGTTTCGCCAGTAAATCCATAAACATGCTAATCGACTTCCTTCCAACATTGCGGGTCGGGCGCGTACATGTTGCCGGTGTAGCCTGCCGCTACCGCCGGGCAACCGCGACACCATCCCACCAGCTCGCAACGGCTGCACTTCTCGAACTTCGAAAACTCGCGATGCGCTTCCATGCTCTGCCCCATGAACAGGTCGTACATGCTGGCTTCGTGCACGTTGCCGATCTTGCTCTCCATGCGACGGCATGCGTAGACGTCGCCGGTCGGCAGCACGGTCATGTGCGCGATACCGCAATGGCAGCCGTCATAGACCTTGCCGCACTGCGCGCCTTCCGGGATGCGGAAGCGGCCCTGCTCCCAGTCGAGCAACGTCCACAAATGATCCTTCTTCTGGAACGTCGTCTTGCAGCCCGCTGTCTGCAGCTCATCGATGCGCTCCTGGCACGCTACCAGGAGCGCGCGGTACTCGAGCGGCTCCATATGGAACTCCTCGAGACGCTGGCCCTTCGTGGGACAATAGCGCCCGAAAGCGAACACGTCGGCCTCGATACGGGCCGCCAGTCCGATCATGTCGGGCAGCTCGGCCGCGTTCATGCTGCTCACGGTGCTCATGAGCGCCAACCACATGCCGGAGCGCTTGACGCAGGCCGCCGCGCGCAGCGTGTCGTCGAAGCTGCCGGGTTTGCGGAACAGGTCGTGGGTGGCGGCGTTCGACCCGTCCAAACTCAGCTGATATTTGCGACACCCCAGCTCGTGCATGCGGCAGCACACCTCGTCGGTCAGATGGAACGGGTTGCCCATGATGCACCACATGGCGCCGCGCGCATGCAGCTCCTCGGCTAGATGCCAAAAATCGCGATGTAGGATGGGGTCGCCGCCGGTGATGTAGAAGTACGGCTGGCGGCCCATGCGCTCGCACAAATCGTAGCAGCTGTCCAGCACGTGCAGCATATCGTCCCAGCTCATGGACACGCACGCCATGCGAGCATCTTCGCTGAACAGATAACAGTGCTTGCAGCGCTGGTCGCATTCGTCGGTGATATGCCACTGAAAGGCGAAGGTGGGGCGCAAGTCTTGCGAGAGTTGCACATTGCGGTCACCGGTTGTCACCGGCTTCGATCCCTGCTCGTTCTGCTCGAATCTCTGATCATGTTGCATGGCTATGCTGCTCCTTTCCATTCATGTTCGCGTTCCCTGAAACGCGGTTTGACCGCATGCCGGATTCATTTCATGCGCGATCAGTTCCCAGGCCGGGCGGCGCATCCGCAATGGCGGCATATCGCCGAGCCCGCGGTCGACCTACTCTCCTAAGCGTTCGATGGCATCAACGGGGCAAGCCTCGAAGCATGCGCCGCAATGCAGGCAGTTCTGCGCGCGGATGCGGAACGGCTCGCCGGCTTCGCCTTCCTCGATGACGCCCTGCGGGCACACGCCCTGGCACGTTCCACAGCCGATGCACGCGTCGGTGATGCGATACCCACGCACCGCCGACGTCTCGCCGTCCAGGCGGTACGTTTCGCGGAAGATCGGATGAACGCCCAGGTTGAAGTACTCGATGGACACGTCGCGGATTTCGAAGATCACGTTGATATCACGCGTTCGACCAGGGTAAACGTTTGCCAGATAGGGCTGCTCGACGTAAATGAGGTCGCGAATGCGCACCCCTTCGGCACCTGCCACCTCGATGGCGATGCCGGAAAGCCGCAGCATCTCGTTGAAGCGCGTGCGCCCCACCGCCTGCACGCGCCCGTCGCGGGCAAGCTCGCGGGCGAAGGGCTTGCCGCGCGAGGTGAGGAAGTACACGGCATCGGGTTCATAGTGCAGTGCGCTGATGCAGCGCACCTGGGGAGACCCGTCCTCGGCCACGTTCGCAAAATCGAGCGTGCCGATGAGCTTGAGCTTCTCAAGACAGGTTTGCAGGTTCATGATCTGGCCTTTCGACGGAGATTGCAGGGTGATTGGCGACAAAGTTCACGTGCGGGCCTGCTGCGGTTCGGTCAATGGACCCGGCCTGTCCGCGCAGTGCGAAGCGTGCGGACAGGCCGTGCTGATCGCCGACCGTAAGCGCTCGCGCAGCGGGGCGCGGACGGGGCGGTTGGACCCCGCCCACGCCCCGTGCAGCTGTGGTTCAACAGAACCCGATCGCGCTATTCGGGGTCCTTTGTGCCGCAAGCCGGTGCCGGGTCGGCAGAGCCGCAGGCGGGCGCAGGGTCGGCGCTGGCGCAGGCAGGGGCGGCCTTGGGGTCGGCGGAACCGCATGCAGTGCCGCAGGCCGGGGCGGGCTTCGGGTCGGTGGTGCCGCAGGCGCCGGAAACGACGTTGTCCAGATTGCTCATTTTCTTCTCCTTCTGATTCGTGACGCCTCCTTGGCGGGCGTCTATAATGATTGTCCAAAACAGTCGTCGAATCCGGAAGTAGCCACTAATCTATTAGGTACCCACCTTTATGTAAGTAGGCTTTGACCTGCGCGAAAGGAAACGCCAGTGCTCACCAAGGAAGAACTGCCGCCCTGCCCCGTTGCCACCACGCTCATGCTCATCGGCAACAAATGGAAGATTTTCATCATCCAGCAGCTCATGGATAAACCGTTCCGCTTCAGCGAGCTGCGCCGCGCCATTCCCGGCATCAGCGAGAAGGTGCTTACGGACAACCTGCGCGCGCTGGAGAAGGACGGCCTGGTCACGCGCACGGTATTCCCCGAGATTCCACCCCATACCGAATACGCCCTGAGCGAGCTGGGCGAGACCATGCGCCCCATCATCGACAGCATGGCAACCTGGGGCACCGGCTATCAAAACATCGTTCGCGCACAATAGCCGCCTCGCACCCGTTGCTCCACCACCGAAAGCACCGAAGCCGCACGATGCCCGGTCCCCATGCTTGGGAGCATGGGGACATTGGGGGAGGTTTCGGAGGTCATTTCCCTCGTAGCCCTTGCACAGTTGGATGCGCCGTGCATACTGTTCAACTTGAACGGTTTCTACGATGATCTGCGCGCGCTTCTCAATCGAATGGTCGATATGGGGCTTTCCTCGCCGCGCAGGCAGCGGGGCATTCATTTCGCACATTCGCTTGAAGAGGCGGCCGACATCCTAGTCCCGTTGCACTAACCATATCGTTTCTCCGAGTAGCCAGGAGCGTGAGCAATCATGGGCGTCCCCGACAAGCAGTACCCGCTGAACGTATATCGACTCATCCTTATGACAGCGGCCGCGGTTTGGGGCCTGGGTTTCGTGATCGGCAAAAGCGCCATCGCCACCGTGGGCGCCACGTGGTTCACCGCTATCCGCTTCCTTGGGGCGGGCATCGTGCTTGTCATCCTCTTGTTTCCCCACCTCAAGCGCAATTTCTGCCGTAAAACGCTGAAGGCGGGCCTGATCATCGGCGTGGCCACGTTCGTGGGCTTCTGGACGCAGTTTCTGGGCCTGGGCCTGACCACGCCATCGAAAAACGCCTTTTTGAGCGCATGCTATTGCCTGACCGTGCCGTTCATCTGGTGGGTGGTCTCCCGCCGCCGTCCGCCTGCGAAAACCCTTATCGCTGCGGCCATCTGCACCGTCGGCATCGGGCTGGTGTCGCTGACCGAGGGCTTCTCCATCAGCTTAGGCGACGGCGTCAGCATCGCCTCGGCATTCCTCTATGGCGCCGAGATCGTGATCATCGGCCTGGTCATGCGCGACAACGACGTCCTGACCATCACGGTCATCCAGCAGTTCACTGCGGGTATCCTGGCCCTGTTGCTTGCCCTGGTCACGCAACCCATGCCCACGGCGGCGCAGGTGGCAACGCCCGAGTTCATCGGCGCCATGACCTACGTCGCCATGCTCTCGGCGGCCTTCGGCGCCGTGGCTCAGAACACGGCGCAGGCCCACCTGTCGCCCTCCGAGGCGGGCCTGCTCTGCTCGCTTGAAAGCGTATTTTGCGCGCTGTTCAGCGTGGCGTTCTTCGGCGAGGTGCTCACAGCCCGCATGGCGGTGGGCTTCGCGTTCATCTTCGCCGCCATCGTGGCAACCCAGCTCGGCGACAGGGGCGGCGAAGCGGCCGTGGCCGACTCCGCAGCCGGTGGGTCTTCGAGTGGCGAAAGCCCCGCATCGGGAAAGCCCGCCAAGCGAAACCGCGGTCGAATAGCCCGCTGACCTGCGGGTCCACACCCCGACATTAAGTCCGCCGCGGGCAACACTTTGTTTCCGGCTCGTTTCGCCGGCTTCGGGGCTATAATGCCCAAGGAGGCAGCTATCTTTTATCCCTACGAACGTGCCGCGCGACAAGCAGCTGCAATGCGCGCCGGCAACCATGCACCCAAGGAGAGAGAAGCATGACGAAGTTCAACCATGTCATCATCCGCCGCCCTGGTAAGTCGCTGTGCGACGGCATCACCAGCGCACCCGAGCTGGGTCAGCCCATCTACGAGCGCGCCATCGAGGAGCACTACGACTACGAGCATGCCCTTGAGCAGTGCGGCGTCGACGTCACGGTCCTGCCTGCTCTCGAGCAGTTCCCCGACAGCTGCTTCGTCGAGGATCCGGCCGTCATCACCCGCTGCGGCGCCATCATCACCAACCCCGGCGCTGCCAGCCGCAACGGTGAGAAGGACGAGATCGAGCCCGTGGTCCGTCGCTTCTTCGACGACGAGCACGTCAAGCACATCGTGGCTCCCGGCACCCTTGACGGCGGCGACGTCATGATGGTGGGCGACCACTTCTACGTGGGCCGCTCCGCGCGCACCAACGAAGAGGGCATCCGCCAGTTCTGCGAGATCCTGGCCGGTTGGGGCCTGGAGGGCTCCGAGGTCCCGCTGGAGGAGGTCCTGCACCTCAAGACCGGCGTGAACTACATCGAGGACAACAACATGCTGGTGTCCGGCGAGTTCATCGACA
>ERZ1034928.992-NODE-992-length-11246-cov-4.663122_pt1 | contig 11246 bp, 7 predicted proteins | sample MGYA00520627_ERZ1034928 | MGnify/ENA primary metagenome ERZ1034928 (study PRJEB33766, sample SAMN09781755) | gut metagenome | biome: gut microbiome | host: Homo sapiens | place: Madagascar | study: EMG produced TPA metagenomics assembly of the PRJNA485056 data set... | reverse complement strand
AAGGAGAACGTTATGCCGCGATTTTCTATTATTGTACCGGTGTATAATGTGCAGAATTACCTCGCGGCGTGTGTCAAGAGCGTGGCGGAGCAGGCGGGGGAGCGCGATTGGGAGTGCATCCTTGTGGACGATGGATCCACCGATATGAGCGGGACAATGTGCGACGCGTTCGCCGCCGAGATCCCCGGCATGCAGGTCGTCCACCGGGAAAACGGAGGCCTGGCCGCTGCCCGCAACACCGGACTAAAGCACGCCCAGGGCGAGTGGGTGCTGTTTTTGGACAGTGACGACGCCATGGCCCCCGGGCTGCTGGCGGCGCTGCGCACCGAGCTGGCCGCCCACCCGGAGTACGATTGGTTCATCGGCAAGCATCTGGAATGGCAGCCCGACGGCAGCCTGACCGAACACGCGGGGCTGCATCTGGTGCCCGGGTTGTTTGACAGCAGCGACTACGCCGCCCGGCTGAAAGCGCTGTACGGCGCGGGGCACTGGTCGGTGTGGAAATACTGCATCCGGCGGTCGTTTTTGGCCGAAAGCGGCGTGAGGTTTTTGCCCGACTGTGTCTGGGCCGAGGACTGGCCTTTTGATTTGGAATTGCTGACAAAGTGCGAACGGCTGTACTTTTTGGATGTGGTGTTCACCCATTACCGCGTGGGGCGGCAGGGCAGCCTGCTGACTGACGCGAAAAACCTGCCCAAGCGGTTCAAGGGGCTGGCGGCGGCCCAGAGGCGGCTGGCGAAACTCTCGGCCAGCGGCGCGGTGGATGCCGAGACCTATGCCGTCATGGAGGACGCGGCGGCCGATGTGTTCTGGCCGCAGGCCCGCACAGCGGCGGTGAAGGATGCCGCCATCCGCAAGGCTTGCCTGCCCTACATCCAGCAGCTGCGGCCATTGTATGCCTGCGGCACCGAGGTAAAGACCCGCCGGGATTGGCGGCTTTTACAAAAGCTGATGCAGACCTTCGGCCCGAAATTTACCCTGTGGGCGGCGAGCCGCCGCTAAAGGCTTCCCCCAAGGGGCTGCGCCCGCAGGCGCGTGTCGAAGCGTAACCGCCGTAGGCGGCTCTTGACGCGGAGACTGAAGCTGTCGCCGTAGGCGACTGATGAGGGCTAACCTCGCCATCACCGCCCATTACGGCTTACAACTCATACTCTCCCCTCATCCGGCCCTCCGGGCCACCTTCCCCCTCGGGGGAAGGCTTTTGTGAAAGGAACTGCCTTGCGTACCAAACGTACCTTACTGAATATGGCTTACGCCCTTGGCTCCAGCCTGCTGCTGTTGCTACTGGGGCTGGTCACACGGCGGCTGCTGGTTGATAACTTCGGCCCGCAGATCACCACGGCGTCCCAGGTCGTCAGCCAGCTGTTCAACTTTTTCTCAATCGCAGAGTTCGGCGTCGGCAGCGTTATCAGCTACCGGCTGTATGAGCAGATCGCCGCGAAAAATGAGGAAAAAATCAGCAAGTATATGTCGATGTACAAATGGGCGTACCGCGTCGTCGGCATGGTCATTGCGGGGCTGGCACTCATCGGCGCGGCTGTGCTGCGGTGGATCATGCCCGATGTGCCCGCCGCCACGGCCTACACCGTGTACGGGCTGAACGTGGTTTCGACGCTGTGCAGCTACTTTTTGATAACCCGCCGCTTGATGTACACCTGCACCCAGCAGGGCTACCGCTGCACCCAGATTGACTTTTGCTGCAACGTGGCAACGAGTCTGGCGAAAATTGCCGTCTCGCTGTGGTTCCCGAACTATGTGCTGTATTTCAGCGTGACGATCTTCTTTAACGTTATGGCAAACCTGCTCATTGCGCGGCGGTTCAAAAAGGACTTCCCCTATGTGCATGACGTAAAAGTCACGGTCAACGACTTTAAAGAGCTGGGTATTTTCCACGATTTGCGGTATTTTTTGGTACACCGTCTCTCCAACACGATCTACGGCTCGTCGGATACCATCGTGACGTCCCGCATGGGCGGCTCGACCCAGACGACGTTTTTGGGCAACTACAATACCATTTCCACCTCCGCCACCGACCTGGGCAACAAGGTCATGGACAGCTTTGCGGCGGCCATCGGCAACATTGTCTACGACAAATCCGCCGCCGCCAACGACCACGACAAGCAGGTGTTCTGGGGCATGGATCTGTTCAGCTACCTGTTTGCAAGCTTCGTCGCTACTGCGTACTTTTGCCTGTTCCAGCCCTTCATGGGGGCCTGGATGGGCGAGCGCTGGCTGCTGCCCCTCAGCTTCGTGCTGGTGTTCTGCTTAAACGAGTACGTCGGCTGGAACCACCGCATGCTCGGCTCCTACCGCGCGGTGCTGGGCCACTTTGAGCAGGACCAGTGGTTCATGGTCAGCTCGGCGGCGGTCAACCTCATCCTCAGCTTCATCCTGTTCCCGATGTTCGACATCACCGGCGCGCTCATCGCTACCGTCGTGGCCCACTGCATCATGTGGGCCGGGCGCATGGTGGTGGTGTTCCGCCGGTATATGGGCGGCGGGCTGGGGCATTACCTGGCCGTGCAGGCGCTGCATCTGGTCACGCTGGCGGTGTGCATGGGTGGCAGCTACGCAATTTGCGCCCGCATGCCCGGCGGCTGGCTGGGGCTGGTGCCCCGTGTGCTGGTGGTGCTGGTGATGCCCAACGTGCTCAACCTGGCCGTTTACGGCTGGGGCAGGGATGCCGCTTATCTGCGCAGCTACGCAGCGAAGGTGCTGCGCAAGCTGAAACGAAAGGGGGATGCCGCATGACAAAAATCGGGATGCTGTACATCTGTACCGGCAAGTACACGGTGTTCTGGCCGGAGTTTTACCGCAGCTTTGAGGAAAAGTTCCTGCCCGGGTGCGAGAAGGAATACTTTGTCTTTACTGATGCCCCCGCCATTGAGTATGAGGACGCGCCCCGCGTACACCGCATTTACCAGGAGGCCTACCCCTGGCCGTACAGCACACTGAAGCGGTTCTCCATCTTTCTGACGCAGGAGGACGCGCTGCGGGGAATGGATTATCTCTTTTTCTTTAATGCGAATCTTACCTGCAAAAAGACCGTTACAGCAGAGGAATTTCTGCCCCGGCCCGAGAAGGGCGAAAATCTGCTGCTCGTGCAGCAGCCGGGCTTCTGGAACAAAAAGCCGCCGTTTTATACCTACGACCGCAACCCCAAGAGCACGGCCTACATCCCCTACAACTGCGGGAAGGACTACGTCTCCGGCGGGCTGAACGGCGGCACGGCGGCGGCGTTTCTGGTGCTGTGCCATGAGCTGGAACGCCGCACCGAGCAGGACTTGCAGAACGGTGTGATTGCCCTGTGGCATGACGAAAGCCAGCTGAACCGCTACGCGGCTGAGCGCAGCGATTACCGCCTGCTGACCCCGGCCTACTGGTATCCCGAGGGCTGGGATATGCCGTTTGAGGAAAAGATATCGGTGCGGGACAAGGCCCGCTACTTTGATGTGGCGGCGGTGAAAAACAAAGAAACGAAGCAGCGCGGATTTCTGGCGCGAAAATGGGGCGCTTTCTGCGAAAATTACCTGCCCTGCTGGTACTGCCTGCGGGATACCCTGCTGCACAAAACGCTGGGGGCTGGCCGATGACGGCGCAGAACGTGCGGCTGCGCCGGTACGGTGCGGCCCTGCTCTGCCTGGTGTGTGCGGCGGTCATGGTGCGCAGCGCCTTTGTGGGGCTGGAAATCGACGAAGAGTACGCGCTGTCGCTGGGGTTCCGGCTCGTCAGCGGGGACAGGCTGTTCTACTCGATGTGGGAGCCGCACCAGCTTTCCAGCCTGCCGTCGGCGGCGCTGCTGGCGGCGTTTATGGCTGTGACCGGCGGCACGACCGGCGTGCTGCTGTTTTTCCGGCTTGTGGTGCTGGTGTGCAAGGCCGCGATGAGCTATGCGTTTTACCGGGAGTTCCGCCGGGATCTAGGCGGGCGCGGGGCGCTGCTGGCGGCGCTGGTGCTGTTTACCTTTGTGCCTAAGTGGTTTTTGGGGCCGGATTACACCGGCCAGCAGTTCCATTGGACTGTGGCGGCGTTTTTGTGCCTGCACCATTATGTGAGCCGCGGGTTTCAAAAACCGTGGCTCGTGGCGGTGGGAGCGGTCTGCGCCTGCTTCGGCTATCTGGCGTTCCCCCAGAGTATTGCGGCGTTCGCGGTGCTGTGGGTGGGGCTGTTTGTGCTGGGGCGGCGCGGCGGCGAGCGCTGCCGCTGGGGCATTCCCCGCGGCGTCTGGCTGCTGACCGGCAGCTGTGCCGGGTGCGGCGCGGCATTTTTGCTCTATGTGCTGTGGGGCGTCGGGTTTGACCCGGCGCTGCTGGCGGCGCGTTTGCAGCTGATTTTACACGACCCGCAGTATGATTTTACCACCGGTGCGCGGCTGGCGGCGCTGGCCGCCCAGGCGTGGAGCGTGGCAAAATCGCTGGTGTGGCCGTTGGCGGCAGCGGCACTCGTCTGTGCTTTGATGTGGGCGCTCCGTTTGCGGGGCGTCGGGGACGCCGCCCCCTGCGACAAAGGGGACGCTTTGTGCCGGGTGCTGAGCCTGTGGGCGGCACTGGCGGCGTTGCAATGTCTGGTGCGTGCGGTGGCGGACCGCAGCCTTGACGAACGACAGTTTGTGCCGGTGCTGGTGCTGGCGGGCGCGGCAGCGTTCCGGAAAGGCCGCGGCACGCCGGGCAGCGCGGCGCTGTTCTGGCTGGGTTACCTGCCCGGGTTGGCGGCCTACGCAATGATCCTGCGCTCGACGCTGCTGGGCCTGGCCCCGACCTTTATGTACCTGATGTGGCCCGCTGTTTGCGGTGCGCTGGCAATGCTGAGCGCGAGAGACAAGTGCGGCGCGGCCCGCCGTGCGCAGGGGGCTATTTGTCTGGCGGCGGCACTGGCATTTTTGCTGGTCTGCCGCATCTGGTGCGTGGAGGTGACCGGCTGGAAGCCCGCCAGCGTGGCCGACACGCCGCTGGTGCGCATTGAGAGCGGCCCCGCAAAGGGCATTTACGCCGACGAGAAGGCCGCCGATATGCAGGAGTGCCTGGTTGAGGCGCTGGAACCTTACGCCGGGCAGGCCGTATTGCAGGCCATCGGCGAGCAGCACGGCCTGGGCTTTTTGATGGCGGACGGTACGCTGACCGTGGCGCAGGCGTCGGTCATTTCCGGCACCGACAGCGACCCGCGGTTTGAACAGTATTACACCGAACTGCCCGATAAACAGCCCGACGTCATTTTGTACGATGACGCCGAGGTGCGGGATATGACGGAGTTCCACGAGTGGATCGAAACGAATTTTACCATCACACAGCGTTATACCGTGCAGCATGGCACCGCGAGTTTGCAGGTGCTGGTCTGCGGGTGATGGGTTGTAGTTGTGCCCGGTGTGATGTATAATAATGCAGAGCGGTATGCCCGCCCCGATAATGATGCAAAGGAGCAGAACATGGAAAAACTGCTGGTATTTATCCCTGCCTACAACTGCGAAAAGCAGGTCACGCGTGTGCTTTCCCAGCTGTTGGATAAGCGCATTGCCCCCTGGGTGGGGGAGTGCATCGTGGTGAACAACCGCGCCACCGACGGCACCGAGAGCGCCGTGCAGGACTGGATGGCCCGCCACCCTGACGCCCCGGTGCGTTTGCTGCGCAACGACCAGAACTACGGCCTGGGCGGCAGCCATAAGGTGGCCTTCGGCTATGCGGCGGCCCATGGGTATGAGCATCTGGTGGTGCTGCACGGCGACGACCAGGGGGCCATTGCGGACCTGCTCCCGATTCTGGAAGATGGCACATACAAAAACTACGACTGCTGCCTCGGCTCCCGCTTTATGAAGGGCAGCAAGATCGGCGGGTACAGCGCCCTGCGCGTTGTGGGCAACCACGGCTTCAACTGGCTGTTCAGTGTAGTGGCCCGCAAGAAAATTACCGATCTGGGCAGCGGGCTGAACCTGTACGCAGTCGAGCCGCTGAAAACCGAGTACTACAAAAAGTTCCCGGATACGCTGTATTTTAACGACTGCATGATCCTGGCGCTCTGCCAGATGAAACAGCGGGTGCTGTTCTTCCCCATCAGCTGGCGCGAGGAGGATCAGGTCAGCAACAACAAGCTGACCAGCTTCGGCGTCAGCCTGCTCAAGCTCTGCGGTAAGTATCTGGCCGGGCCGAAGGCGTTTGTAGAGCGCGAGTGGCGCGACAACATCATTGAGAATTACAGCTACGAGGTCGTAGCGTCCAACCTGTAAGGAGGGTCATAAGTATGAAAGTTCTGGTAACGGGTGCAGCTGGTTTTATCGGCGGTCAGCTGTGGCATACGCTGTGGAAGCGCGGGGACGAGGTCGTCGGCATCGACAACTTCTCCTACGGCAGCATGGACAATCTGAAGTTCGACGACCATGATTTCGGCGGTGAAGTGCGGAAAATGGACATCCGCGACAAGGCCGGGATGTTGGCCCTGTTTGAGGCGGAGAAATTCGATGTTGTGTACAATATTGCGGGCATTGCGCCGCTGCCCGACTGCCAGAGCGACCCGGTGCAGGCCATCGAGGTCAACACCCTGGGCCTGGTCAATCTGCTGGAAGCAGGCCGCCGCACCGGCATCAGGCAGCTGGTGCAGGCGTCCACAAACGCCATGTACGAGAATGAGACGGAGTTCCCGACGGTGGAGAGTAAATTCAACCCGCCGACGCTGATCTACCCCAACACGAAGTACTGTGGCGAGCGCTTTGCCCAGAGCTTTGCCGATACCTACGGCATGACCGTGACCTGCCTGCGCTTTGCCAACGTCTACGGCCCGCACATCGACTGCCTGCGCAAGCAGCCGCCGTTTGTGGGCTACATGATCCGCGAGCTGTACTATGACCGCACGCCGGAGTTCCACTCCGACGGCAACCAGCGCCGGGATTATATTTATGTGGATGACCTGATCGCGCTGGCGCTGCGCGTGGTGGAGCGCCCCCAGAAGGGCTTTGACGCGGTGAATGTGTCCAGCAACCAGAGCTACTCGGTGCGGGAGCTGTACGCCATTGCCAACAAGCTGATGGGCAAGAACATCGAGGCCAAATACTGCCCCAGCAGCCATTACTGGGCCAAGTACCCCGAGCTGTATGGTGGGGCTTACGGCATCAAACCGGAGATTCTGGATCACGAGGTCAACAAGTTCAGCCAGTGCGACAACACCCACGCCCGCGAAGCCTACGGCTGGGAGCCGAAGGTGGATATTGAGACCGGCTTGAGCCGGGTCGTTGAGGCCGAGACGAAGATGCTGGCGGAAAAAGATAAGAGATAATAGATAAAAGAGAATAAAAAATGTGGAGTTTTGACCTGAAGGTCAAAACAAAATTGGGGCGGATTCCATATCCGCCCGCGGCGTTGCCCAAAGCAGAACGGGCGCATATGGAATGCGCCCCTATGGTCGTAGAGAAATTTTGAAGCGATGCGCCGGCACCGCGAACCACCATTTTTATTAGCTATTATCTAAAAAGGAGCTTCTTATGAGCAAGCTGCATTTGATTTTACCCATGGCCGGGCGGGGGAGCCGATTTTTTGAAAATGGGTTCGTCTGCCCGAAACCGCTGATTGAAATTGGCGGCAAGCCGTTCTTTTACTGGGCGACGCGAAGCGTGGAAAAATATGTGGACTGTGCCGATATCACCTTTGTTGTGCTGGAAGAACACATCCGAGACTTTGGCATCGACGCCAAAATCAAAAAGTATTGGCCCGAGGCACGCATCATTGCCCTGCCAGAAGTGACTGAGGGCGCGGCGATCACGGCGCTGAAGGGCTGCGAGGGGCTGCCCGACGGTGAGCCGATCCTGTTCAATGACTGCGACCACCTGTTTATCTGCAGCGCGTTCAATGCGTTCTGCGAAAAGGGCGACTTTGCCGACGGCCCGGCGGGGGCGCTGCTGACGTTTGAGAGCGATTCCCCGGCATACAGCTACTTGCAGTACGGCGCGGACGGCAATGTCTGCCACACGGTGGAAAAGCAGGTCGTCAGCCACGACGCGATTTGTGGAGCGTACTATTTCAAAGACAAGAAAACCTACGCCGGCGCCTGCGCCGAGTACCTGAAAAACTGCGAATACAAGGAGTTCTTTGTCTCCGGCATCTACAATGTGCTGGCGGCGCAGGGCGCAAAAATCGCAGGCTTTGCCTGCGACCTGCACCTGCCTTTCGGCACGCCGGACGAGTACCGCACCGCCGAAGCGCCTGAAAATCGCGCCGGGTTTGATGAGCTTGTCTGACGCAAAGGAGTACGAATGAAGATACCTGCAAAAAAGCGGACGGCGCTGGAACTGCTGGCGGCGGTGCTGTGGTGCCTGGTGACGCTGGGAACGGACAGGCTGTTTTTTAAATATGACTGGAAAACGCCGGCATTTTTCGTCTACAAGGCGCTGTTTGTGCTGCTGGCGTTTTTGCTGGTCCACGGCGTTGTGACGCTGGTGCAGAAAGTGCGGGCGGGGGACAGCTTTGCCCGGCGCTGGCTGGCCTGGACGCTGCCGTACCTGGCCGTGAACTTGGTGGTGCTGCTCATCGTCTGGCCCGGTATCTGGGGCAACGACGACTTGGCGGTGCTGTCTCTGGCGCGGACGCTGCAGCCAAACTCCTGGCAACACTTTCTGACCAGCGGGGCGTTTATTCTTTCACTGATGTTCGTGCCGATGCCCGGCGGCGTGGTGTTGGTGCAGAATCTGCTTATCAGCGCCATTGTAGGTTGCTTTGCGGCTGCGGCGCAGGATCTGACCGAAAAGCGGCTGGGCCATGCCGTGAAGCCGGCGTGGTTCGCCATTGTCTACCTGCCGTTTTTGCTTCCGCCGGTCGTTATGCACACGCAGCAGCCCTTCCGCACCACATGGTCCGGCTGGACAGAGTTGTTCCTTGTGTTTATGCTGGTGGCAATGTACCTGCGGGGTACAAAGCTGAACAAGAAGGAACTGTGCGCCATCGTTGTGCTGGGCACGCTGGCGGCATCCTGGCGCAGCGAGTGCGTCTACTACCTGGCGGCCATCCCGGTATTGCTGCTGGTGATGTGCGCCCGGAAGCTGCTGCGCCCCACGGCGGTGGCGGCGGCCACCGTGCTGGTGTTTGCCGGGTATCTGGCCTGCTCACGCTACACAAGCACCCTGATGGGTGAGGCGTGGCAATATAAGATGATCGCGCTGTGCTACCAGACGGCGTCGCTGGTGCAGGATGCTGACCCGGTGGCGGACGCGGAGGAGCTGGCCGCCATCGACCGGGTGTTTGATGTGACGTACTGCCGCGAAAATTCCAATATCCACGGCCCGGAAATGCGCACGAATATGACGCGCGAGACAGGCGTGACCGAGGAGGATTGGAGCGCCTGTCAGAAGGCATTTTTCAAGCTGGCGCTGAAATACCCCAAGAGCCTGCTGCGCGAGCGGATGGGCGTGTTCTACAACACGCTGCGTCAACGCAAGACCGGTATGTCGAACCAGAAGATCGTGTTTTCCTCATCGTTCCTGCTGTACGATGCCGAGCCGACAAAAGCCGACCAAAAGGAGTTCTTTGCGGACAGCGTGGCGGTGCAGCCCTTGAATAAAGAACTACGCAGGGCGTTTATCATCAAGGTGGCAAACGGCGACGGGATAATCGACTGGACCTGGTGGATGCTGCCGCCCTTTGTGCTGTTGTTTGCGGCAGTTATCGTGCTGCTGGTGCAGCGGAAGTGGATGCTGTTTTTCGCGGCGGGGACTTTCTTTGCGCGGATACCGCTGGTGTTCCTGACCGCGCCAGATACCTACTTTTTGTACTATCTGACGCCGTTTATCGCCGGTTACGCCGTGGCGGCCGCCGGGGTACTGTATGCGGTGATGCGCCGGAAATTGAAAGTGGAAAGGAATCCTGGGTGATGAGGGCACTGTATTTACTGCTGGCTTTGGCGCTGGTGCTGGTGGGCCATACCTTCCGCCTGCTGCGGTGGGAGCAGTTCATCCGCATTTATGAGCGGCCGATGCGTGGGCGGATGCTGCGCGGCATGGCGGGCGGCTATGCGCTGAACTTTGTACTGCCGTTCCACCTGGGCGATGTGTTCCGCGCGGTGTTCACCGGGCGGCGGATGAAGAGCGGCATCGGGTTCAGCCTGGCTACTGTCATTATGGACCGTTTTCTGGATGTGTGGTTCGTGGCGCTTGGGTTCATCGGTTTCTGGGCTGCCGGGTTTGGCGGCGAGGTCGTACACCGCGCGGCGCGGTATTACTTGGTGTTCTCGCTGGTGCTGGCCGTTGGGCTGGTGCTGGTGGTGCTGCTGCGCGACTGGCTGAAAAAAATCTGCTTGGCGTTCTGCGGTATCTTCAACGATACGCTGAAATTGGATGGCATGATGTTCTTTTGGAGCCTCATCAACACCTTCAAGGACCTGGGCCGCGTCAAGATCGGACGGCTTGTGGTGAACACACTGGTCATGTGGGCGGCGTACCTGGGTTCCTATGGGGCGCTGGCGGCGGCGCTGACGGCGGCGGGTCAGCCGATGCAGCTGGTGGATGTGTTTGACCTGCTGTTTGGCCGCAACGCGGCGGATTTGGCGGCGCTGCTGCCCGGCGGGATGCTGGGTGGCGCGGCCCCGATGGTGCGCGGCCTGTTGGTGCTGTGGTCGGTACTGCCGCTGGTCATCATGTGGGCGGCGACGCTGCTGCCCGAAACGGTGCGCGGCGCAGTGAACCACGCTACCCAGGCGGCCCCGGTGGGGGAGAATTACTTAAATCTGCTGCCCCAGGCCGACGAGCACGACCGCGCGGCGTTTTTGAGCAAGTATTTCGGCCTGGAAAACAAGGATTATGTCAAGCGGTTCTTGCAGATGAACCGGGATATCACGATTCTGCAGGACTATTCGGCGGGATCCAACGCCACGACGATGCTCTGCATGGACAAGGAAACAACGTTCTACCGCAAATATGCCTTCGGAAAGGACGGCGACAAGCTGGCTGAGCAGCTGGATTGGCTGCGGGCGCAGCAGAGCCGCCTGCCGCTGTGTGATATCCTGCGCAGCGGCGAGGACGACGGTTATTGCTGGTATGACATGACATACAGCCCGCAGGCGGTGGGGATGTTCCGCTACCTGCACTCCAACCCCGTGGCGAACAGCCAGCGCATTTTGCGGGAAGTACTGGACACGCTGGAAGAAAAGCTCTACAAGCCCACGGCCTGCCCAGCAGATGCGGAAAAAATTGAGCGGTACATCGAAACAAAAGTGGACGGAAACCTGAAAAAACTGCACGACGACCGCGCCCTGCGGGAATTGATGGGCTATAGCAC
>ERZ1034928.989-NODE-989-length-11312-cov-3.745492_pt1 | contig 11312 bp, 8 predicted proteins | sample MGYA00520627_ERZ1034928 | MGnify/ENA primary metagenome ERZ1034928 (study PRJEB33766, sample SAMN09781755) | gut metagenome | biome: gut microbiome | host: Homo sapiens | place: Madagascar | study: EMG produced TPA metagenomics assembly of the PRJNA485056 data set... | reverse complement strand
TACCTGCTGCGCTGCCACGCTGCGGCCAAGGCGCTGGGCGAGCGGATGGACAAGGTACATGAGGTGCTGCGGTCCAACCCGGAGGGCGCCTTCCGCAACGGCAAGGGTGTGACGCTGGGCGCGGAGGCGGCGCTGAAGAAGCTGCACCGGATGGAAACGGACGTAGGCGCCGACTGCGTGGCGCTGCGTAAGAAGCTGGAGGCGGTGGCCGACAGCGACAAGCGCCGGTATCTGGCGCAGGAAAAGAAAAGGAAGTCATAAGAGTATGGGTGTGTCTCTGAATAAGTGCCCGACTGCGTTGGCGGCGGGAGGCGGTCAATGCCTGGCTGCGCTCGCCGAATGCCAGCAACAGCAACAATTTCTGCAATGTGAACACGTCGGGCGCCGCGAACAACAACAATGCCAGCAATTCGCTTGGCGTCGCCCCCGGATTTCGTGCCCCCTCTACGCTTGGAGGGTGAGCAGGTCGAACAGCAACAGGACCTTGCGCGAAAGGAGAGGCACTTCCCGTGACGGTGTGAGCCGTCCGAAACCGCTTCCCGCACCGCTGCACGGACGCTATTTGCATGGCGGAGAAGGTGCCTACCTCCGTTTCATGTGCCGCGGGAGAGCAGAGAACACGCCGGGCGGCACGGCCCGACGCTGCCGGGAGGCTACCACATGACAAGCACGGAGCGCCGCGAAGGGCGCTATCAGAGAAGAAAGGCGCGGCGGCAGGAGCGCAAGCAGCGGCGCATGGCGGCGCTGGGCACGCTGGAGGACATCGCCCGGTTCGACCGGATGTACCAATGCGGAAAGGACTGCTGCCGGGGCGTGCGGTGGAAGACCAGTATACAGGCCTTCGAGGCGGAGCTGTTCATGCGGACGGCGCAGAGCTGCCGCCTTGTGGAAAGCGGGGCGTGGCACCCACAGCGGAGGCCGGTACACTTCACCGTGATGGAACGAGGCAAGGTCCGCCCCATAGACGCGCCCCATGTGGACGACAGGCAGGTACAGAAGGTACACAGCCGGTTCGTCCTCGCGCCCTGCTACGGCCCCGCCATGATCTATGACAATGGGGCCAGCCAAAAGGGAAAGGGGCTGGAGTTCGCGTACCGGCGTCTGAAAAGGGCACTGGCGCGGCACTACCGCCGCTATGGCCGGGAGGGACACGTTATCCTGTGCGACCTCAAGGAGTTCTTTCCCTCGGCGCCGCGGGAGGCGCTGCTGGACCGTCACAGGCGGTATATGCCGGCGGGGCCCATCCGGGCGCTGGCAGACGAGATGGTGCTGACGGCGCCGGAGACAGAGCCGGGCCGGGGTATGCCGCTGGGCATGGAGCAGAGCCAACAGGAGATGGTGGCTCTGCCGTCGGCGGTGGATAACTGGCTGCGGTGCCAGATGCACTTGGAGGCCCAGCACTACATGGACGACTATGTGATCCTCGTGCCGCCGGGCGTGGACGCGGCAGAAGTGCTGGAGATGTTCATCGCACGGTGCGAAGCGCTGGGGCTGCGGGTGAACCGCAGGAAGTGCCGCTACGCGCCGCTGCGGCGGCCCTTCCGCTACTGCAAGACGAAGTTCCACTTGACGGAAACGGGCCGGATGGTGACGCACCGCACCGGGGACGCACAGAGGCGCTGCCGGCGGAAAATGCGCCTGCTGGCCGCCAGGGGCGACTGGGAGGGCGTAAGGGCGCAGATCGTGAGCGCCAAGGGCTACTACAAGAGACACAACGACAACGGACGCTTGACGGCGCTGCGGGCGCTGCACAGCGCCCTGCGAAAGGAGAGGGCAGCATGAGGTATGTATGTCACAGACGGGCGCGGTTCGAGGGCATATCCGGCAGGGTGAACATCCCCTACGGCGCCGGACTTGAGAGGCGGGGCGACTTCCTGTACTGCGAGGGCCGCCAGCTCTGCGCGGTCGGGAGCCAGAGAGCCCACGAGCATTTCAAGCGGGATGACGACGGGCAGGGCCTCCGGCGCGGGGCGCTGACGGAGGCCATCCGCAGGACGCTGGAGCGCAGGGACGCCGGACACCAGGCCCGGTGGGACCGGGTGTGGGCGGACAAGCTGTGCGGAAAGTACCGGCACCCGGACCACGAGGATCATTTCCTCTGGGGCAACGCCTTCTTTGAGGCGCCCATCGCAGATCTGAACTATATCGCCGCGCTGGTGGGCGCGGGAAAGGAGCGTTAGACCATGTATGTATTCAAGAAGGACGGCCAGGAGGTGGCCGCGCAGGAATGGCCGGTATGGGTGCGGCTGCTGGAAAACGGCTGCTACGGCCTCTGTGAGGCCGCTGACGCGCAGGGCGTCGTGCTGGGCGGCAAGGTGTATTCCTTGAGCAACAGGACACCCATGGAGGGCACAGAGGAGGTCGCGGCGGAGATCGTGGAGAGCGTGCCGTACCTGCGGGAGAAGGTGGACACGCTGGAGAGCCGGCTGGCCGTGCAGACAGCGGCCACGGAAGTGGCCTTTGTGACGCTGGCGGAGGCGGGGACTATCGACGCCGTGACCGCGGGAGAACACCGGACAATGTTCGCCGACTGGACCGCGAACGTGGCCTATACGGTGGGCCAGCTCCGCAATTACGGCGAGAAGCTGTACCGCTGCGTACAGGCCCACACGTCCCAGACAGGCTGGGAACCGGACAAGGCGGCGTCCCTGTGGACGGCGGCAGCGGATCCGGCGGAAACGTGGCCGGCGTGGAGCCAGCCCACCGGCGCGCACGATGCCTACGGCGCCGGGGACAGGGTGAGCCACAACGGCAAGCACTGGACCAGCGACGCGGACGGCAACGTGTGGGAGCCGGGCGTGTACGGTTGGACGGAGAACGCCGATGGGTGAGCTGGAGGTCATTGAGGCGCTGTGCTGCCTGGTGGAACGCGCCGTGGCCGTGATACGAGATGAACAGACGAAGGAAGCGCTGCTGCGGGAGCTGGACGCTGCCACAGGGGCGGAGGACATGACGGAAGCGCCCTGACCGGGCGCGGAAAGGAGCAAGACATGAAAGAGACTATGAACCCCATTTCTGCGGTGGCGGCCGCCGCGCTGGGCGTGCTGAGCGCCTATATGGTGCAGCTTTTCATCCCCCTTATCGTGCTGGTGGCCGCCATGGTGGTGGACTACGGCACGGGGATGGCCAAGGCGTGGTCCGCCGGGGAGCTGTGCAGCCGGACGGGCATCAAGGGCATCCTCAAAAAGGTGGGCTACCTGGTGATCGTGCTGGTGGCTATGGGCGCGGACTATCTGCTTCGCTACGGCATGGAGCAGGTGGGCATCCACATCAACGTGGATTTCCTCATCGCAGCTATTGTGATCGCATGGCTGATCATTAACGAATTGATCTCCATTCTCGAAAACGTGGCGGCCATCGGCGCGCCGGTGCCGAAATTCCTGGTGACGCTCATTAAAAAGCTGAAGAACGTCACAGAGAGCCATGCGGAGACTGTGGCGGCGGACACGGAGGGTGCGAACGATGAAAATTAACGAGGTGGACTACAAGTGGAACGGCTCGCTGACGAAGCGGGCCGCCACCACGCGGATCATCCTGCACCACGCAGCGGCTAAGACCTGCACGGCGCAGCAGATCCACAGCTGGCACCTGGCCAACGGCTGGGTGGGTATCGGGTACCACTTCTTTGTCCGCAAGGACGGCTCCGTCTACCGGGGCCGTCCAGAGGACACGGTGGGCGCCCACGCCGGCAACAACAACTACGACAGCAACGGCGTGTGCTTCGAGGGCAACTACATGACGGAGACCGTCATGCCGGAGGCCCAGCGGACCGCGGGTGCGGAGCTGGTGGCCTATCTGAAGCAGAAGTACGGCATCACGAAGCTGCAGAAGCACCGGGACGTGAACGCCACCGGGTGCCCTGGCGACAACTTCCCCTTCGAGGCCATCGCCTACGGTACGCCGGTGGAGCCGGAGAAGCCGGAGGAGCCCTGCGTGAATATCACGCTGGCGCTGTATATGCTGGCCAAGGGCAGCAAGAGCCAGCAGGTGAAGCTGCTGCAGCGGACGCTGATCGGCTGGGGCTACAGCGTGGGCGTATACGGCGCGGACGGTGATTTCGGCGCGGCCACGGAGAAGGCGGTCAAGAAGTTCCAGACAGCCAACAAGCTGGCCGCTGACGGCATCGTGGGCAAGGACACATGGACGGCCCTGCTGAGGACGTAAGGAGGTAAGGGATATGGCAAGGTACAACGGAAACATCACCCAGACCACCAACAAGAATAAGAACAAGACCACCGGCACCGGGAACAACCTGGGAGGCACCAAAGCCGGGGGCATCATCAACGGCGCGCTGGCCGGCGCTGTCTCCGGCAGCGGGGGCATCGGGATCAAGGGCGGATCCTCCGGTGGGAGCAAGGGAGCGGTCTCTGCGCCTCCGGGCTATAAGACTGTACAGGTGGGGCGTCTTACCGGCGTAGCGAAGGATACGAGCTCCTCCGGCGGCACCACCAAAAGCAGCGGCAGCAGCGGTTCCGGCGGGAGCCTTGCCGGCGGCGTGGCCGGGGCCATCGCCGGTGCGGTGAAGGATGCTGCTAAGAACGTGGCGCAGGGTAGCTACTCCGTCGGGAGCTACGGTGGAAGCTCCGGCAGTTCCGGCGGCTACTCCGGCAGCGGCTACAACAACGGCGGCCTGAGCGCTGACCAGGTCCGGCAGATGCAGGAATACTACGGCACCACCGCGGACGGCCTGTGGGGCGCGAATTCCGCGGCGGCAGCGGGCGGCATGAGCGCCGCCGAGGCGTGGAACGCCTACCGGGAGGCACTGGCGCAGGACGAGCTGAACGGCGATATGTCGTGGGAGAACTTCCTGGACCGCATGGGCGGCACCGACTATGAGCAGCGGCTCCGCGATGCCGTCAACGCGCAGGTGCAGCAGGCCGTAAACGACTACAACCGCCAGATCGAGCAGGCGGGCACCAGCCGTGAGGAAGCGGCGCGCCGGGCGTACATCAACAAAATGCTGTCCCAGCGGAACATGGAACAGGAGCTGGCGGCCAGCGGCGTGTACGGCGGCATGGCGGACAGCCAGCGGATCGCGGCGGAGGCCGACTATCAGAACGACCTCACCGACCTTGAGACACAGTACAACGACACGATGGCACAGCTGCGGCAGGCCATCACGGCAGCCCGGCTGTCCGGCGACGCGCAGATCGCGGAGCAGATGGCAAACTATCTCAGCCAGGTACAGAGCGAGTACCGGAACTATCTGCAGGAGCGCATGGCCGCCCGCCAGCAGTCGGGCGGAGGCACCGCAAGCTATCAATCCTATGGCGGCAGCGGCGGTACGGCTACCACGCAGGAGCAGAGCAGCGCCGCAGGGGCCGGCACCGGCCTCAGCAATTACAACGCCGTGAAAAACAACATCATGCTGTACGCCTCCCGCGGTATGACCGGCGTGGCCAACCGCCTTATCCAGCAGGCGTGGGGGCAGCTGAGCACGGCACAGCAGAACGACCTCGCGGCGACCATGAGGCAGAACGGCTGGACAAGCTGACAGGAGGGCTCTATCATGGCTAAGAAGTCTATGGCTATGACCATCACCGAAAAAAAGACCAAGCAGAGCAAGGCAGGGGCGCGCAGTGCGTCCCTGCCCTCTGCGCTTCCTGCGCTGCAGATGCCGAAGCTGAAGACTCCGGCAAAGACATCGGGGACGCAGATGCCCGTGCTGGGGAAAACCACGTCCAAGGGCATTGGCATCGTGCAGTCCGTGGCGAACGGATCCGGCACACAGAGTAGCGGGAGAACCACGGCACCGAAGGTGAAGACCGTGAAGCCGGCGCAGCAGTCGGCGACAGACCGGGCGGCGAACATTCGCGCATTCGGAGCGGGCGACTACTCCGGCGGCGGGGAGCCGCTGGAAAAGGCGTACAAGACCGCACGCGCCGCAGTAAAGGGCATCGGCTCCTCCTACGCCAACATCGGCGGCAGCGCCGTGGAGGGCATGGGCAACCTGCAGGAGATCATGCAGAAGGGGGAGAACGACAAGAAGATCCAGCAGATGAAGGACAACAAGGCCTTCTATGAGCAGGCGCTGAAAACCGGCGTCAACCCCCGCACCGGCAAGAGGCTGACGGTGGACCAGAAAAGCCGGTACTACAAGATACTCAACACGCAGTACACCGACGGCAAGATCGCCGAGATGGAGAACGTCTACAAGGATGCCACGGCGAGCCAAAAGGCCCGGACGATGGAGACCGCCAACGATGCCTTCGCCGCTTCGGACCGGCTGAAGGCCAGCGCCGACGAGGACGTGGCCGCCGCCAAGGAGGGCAGCGGCAAGGTGGGGCAATTCCTTGTGGATCTGGGCTACACCGGTACGCAGCTCCTGGCCGACACGGCGGCGAACGCCATCGCGCCGGGTGCGGGCATGGTATCCATGGCCAGCCGTGTGTACGGCGACGCCTCCGCCGAGGCCCGGCGGGAGGGTAAGACAGCCGGGCAGCAGGCGTTGTCCGGCCTGAAGGGCGCCACCATTGAGGTGCTGACGGAAAAGCTGTTCGGCGGTCTCGCCAAGGCCTACGGCGCCGGTACGGCGGACGAGCTTGTGGAAAAAGTGGCCGACAAGCTGACCAAGACAGAAGCAGGCCAGCGGGCCGCTGTGTGGCTCATCAACTCCGGCGGTGAAGGCCTTGAAGAAGTCGTTTCCGACGTGTTGAACCCGCTGGCGGACCGGGCGCTGGGGCTGGACGACGGCACCGGGGCCATCTTCACAACGGACGACGCGGCGCAGATGGCCTATGATTTCCTGCTGGGCGGCACTATGGGGCTTATCGGCAGCAGCGGTCAGCTGCGGAGAGGTCGGACGGTGCAGATGCCGACGCTGGAGCGCACGCAGGATACCAGCACGGCGGAAATGCCGCAGTTTGCCACGGAACCGGCGGCACAGGACGCGCAGACGGCACCGGTCGTAAACTTTGACGCCGAAACGCAGAACGCCGCAGAGAGGCTTACAGAGCCGCGGGTGACGGACGCCGCGGGGAATACATACGCCCAGCGGCAGGCGGCGGCGACGTTCAACGACGGCTCCAAGAGCGACGCAGAGGGCGTTCTTGGCCTGCTGCGGTCCAATATCCCTGCCCTTGAGGGCATAGAGCCGGTGGCCAATGTGACCGGCCAAGAGGTGGGGAAAACCGGCAGGGCCACAGACCGGGTGTATAACTTCTTCCAGAGCATCGGCGGGAAGGTGCGCCGCGAAGGCTTCGGTGACGTGCTGTTCTCCAAAAGCCGGGTGAGAAACAGCGTAGTCGGACACGGATCGGGAGAGGCAAAGATCCAACTGGCGGCGGCCGTACCCGGCGTAATAGAAAACGGTGTGCAGATCAACTACACACCGAACTGGAAGGGGAGAGGGTACGACAGCTATGTGTTTGCCGCGCCTGTGACCTATGATGGGAAACAGACCTATGTGACAGCCATCGTGACAAAGGATGATGCGAACCGCTATTATCTGCATGAGGCGCTGGACGCGGAGGGGAATGTGCTTTATAAAAAAGCAGAGGGCTACGACGCCGCCTCCGATAGGCCCACGGCAACACCGCAGGACACTATAGCTGACATCGAGCCCTCTGTTGATAGTATAGCACAGACGGAGGGAGCTGTCAACGAGGTGGAGATGCCGGTGATAGGGGAGAGTGCACCGAGCGCATTTGTGCGGGACGGCAATATCATCCGGCGGGATACCTCTGAGGCGACGCCGGCAGATGCCATGACGTGGCAGGATGTGTACAACTACGAGAGCCGCAGCGACGCACCGGCAGAGATGACACAGGAGCCTGTCTCCGCGGCAGACCGGGCGGAGATGGATGCCTATATGGACGCGCTGGCGCAGGATGAGAACATCCTCACAGATGATCCGTACACGCCGGCGGATGCCGTGTATGACGCGCAGCTCCGACGGCTGGCGGAGAGCGAAGCACCTCCGGCGGCAGAGCGGGAACAGGTCTTGCAGGCCGACCTCGATGAGCTGGCCGACCTGTATGCAGACCAAGCGGACGTGATCGGCCGCAGAGAGTATTTGCAGGACGCGACCTCTGACATGGTCACGGACAAGACCACACCGAAAAAGCAGAGCAAGCGAGAGGCTGCCCGCGAAGCGTGGGACTTCTTCTACCGGAAGATGGTGGATGCCGGGCACAGCGTCACGAAGCTGTCTGAGGCGGTCAGCGATCCGTACCTGTATCAGTTCTACAACCAGGCACGGGCATCGTCCTCCGCGGGCGTGAACATGATCACGGATGCCCAGACGGACGTGAGGGGCAGGAAGGTGGGGGACAGTCTCAACGATGTGTTCTCGCCCATCCGCGCAAGAGGGGAGGACCTCTACCACGACTTCCAGCTCTATATGTTCGACCTGCACAACATCGACCGCATGAGCCTCTCCGAAGGAAAAGCGGAAAAGGTGCTGGAGGCGAAGGCGGCGCTGCGCGACTTCGACACCGAAAATCCGGACATCCGGACGGACACCGCCGCCCAGCTTCACCGGCTGACGGAGGATCCGGATCCGGACATCGCGGCGCTGGCGCGTGAGAGGGAGAGGTTGCTGCGGAATTTGGACAAGGCCGAGGCCATCCAGGACAAGCCGGTGTTCGACTATGAATTTTCCACAGAGGACAGCCGTGCCCGCGCCGAGAAGCTGCTGGCGCAGCACCCGGAGTTCGCGGAGTACCAGGCACAGGTACGGAAGTACATCGACAACATGATGCAGTACCGGGTGGACAGCGGGCTTATGACACAGGAGAACGCGGACTTCCTCAAGGAGTTCTATCCCAACTATGTGCCCACCATGCGCGTGCAGGACAAGGACGCCGCGGGCCGGGGCCGGGATCTGAACGCGGTGCGTATCGGCAAGACGGTGGGCCGCGCACAGGGCGGCACGGAACGCCTGGTGCCGCTGCATGAAGCGCTAGGCAAGCAGACGATGAAGGTCGTGCGTGAGGGCAGTAAAAACCGCTTCGCGGACCGCCTGCTGCGCGACTATCTCCGGACGGGCGACACGGACGCGGTAAACCGCTACGTCAAGGAGGCGAGCCAGTACGAGCATGAGTTCAACCCGGAGACACTGGACGATGCCGCCATCGAGAGGCCCAGCAAGGACAAGATCGTCACGGCCTATATGGATGGCAAGCTGTGGGAAATGACGGTGGACGACGCTCTGTTCGATGCCGTGAAAGCGTTGTCGCCGGATACGGCGGAGAGCAACAAGCTGACGCGCGTGGCCCGCGGCGCCAACAACCTGTTCAAGTCGCTGGTAACGGGCTACAACCCGACGTTCCTTGCCAGGAACGTGATCCGCGACCTGCAGACCGCGGGACTGAATACGCGGGACGCTGCGGCGTTTGCGCGGAACTATCCGCGGGCACTGGCGGAGATAAAGAACAACGGGGAATACTGGCAGCTCTACAAGGCACTGGGCGGCGTCTACTCCTCCGTGTTCGACTACACCACCGGCACCATCAAGGAGCCGAAGGGACGGATGGGCAAGGTGATGGCGCGTGTGGAGGCGCTGAACATGGCGGCGGAGCAGGCCCCGCGTCTGGCGGAGTTTATGGGCGTCATGCAGGAGGCGGAGGCAGCGAAACAGCGCGGCGAAGCGGTAAGCGACCTCGCGGCCGAGGCGGACGCGCTCTATGCCGCCGCCGATATCACCGTGAACTTCGGACGCTCCGGCTCGCTGGGCAAGGTGCTGAACGCCAACTATGTACCCTTCCTGAACCCCGGCGTGCAGGGGCTTGACAAGCTCGTCCGGCGGGTGACGGAGACCAAGGGCGCAAAGGAGTGGGCTAAGCTGGCGGCGCGGGCCGTGGCGCTGGGCATCGCTCCGTCCCTGCTGAACGCGCTGCTGTACCACGACGATGACGAGTGGGACGATCTGCGGGACAGCGACAAGGACACGAACTATATGTTCAAGCTGGGCAACGGCTACTGGCTGAAGATCCCGAAGGGACGCGAACTGTCCCTGCTGGGCATCACGGCGGACCGCGTGGCGGATGCGGTGAGGGGGGAGGACGTGGACATTCTCTCCACCATCAACACCATGGGCAACCAGGTCGCCCCGGCGAACCCGCTGACAAGCAACATCTTTTCCGCGCTCATCGACTCCCAGCTCCTCAACCCGGACAGCCCGGGGCGGACGTGGTACGGCGGAGACATTGAGAGCCAGCGCCTGCAGAACTACGCACCGGGCGAGCGCTACGACAGCAGTACGGACGTGTTCTCCAAGGCCGTGGGCAAGGCGCTGGGCATCTCGCCGAAAAAGCTGAACTATGTGCTGGATCAGTACAGCGGCGTACTGGGCGATTTCCTCCTGCCGGTGCTGACACCGCAGGCCGAGCGCGGTATGTTTGAAAAGGCCTTCACGGTGGACGCCATGAGCAGCAACCGCGTAAGCGGCGACTTCTACGACGAGGCCAACGAACTGAAGTATGCCAAGAACGCCGGCGACGTGGCATCCGGCGTGGTGAGCCGCTGGTGGAACAAGCAGCAGACCGCCTGCTCCGACCTGTGGAAACAGATCCGCGAGGTGGAAGCGTCCACGGAGCTGTCCGACAGTGAGAAAAAGCAGCAGACGCGAGAGCTGAAGGCCATCGTGACCGGCATCCAGAAAAACGCCATCGCGCAGGAAGACGTATTCCGCACCGCTGTGGAAAGTCACCTTGCGGCCGGAGAGGATGAGGACACCGCGTACCGCGAGGCCAACAAGGACTGCTTCGGCGCCGAGTACGCCCTGCAGGTGTACAACAAGGATGTGTACGAGAGAGCGCAGGATGCGAAGGAGAATGGCGTGCCCTATGACGATTTCTATACATACTACTTCGGAACAAAGGGCATCAAGGCCACCAGCACGGAGAGCGCCGTGTCCCAGAAGTTCGACTACCTGCAGCGGTCCGGCATCAGCGAGGAAGCACAGGCGGAGATCTATTTCGCGGACATGGCCAGCGACAAGACACTGCTCACGCAAGCACAGCTCGAAATGTCTGCGGGGATCACGGCGGCGCAGTATTACAACTACAAGGCGGCCACGTCGTCCATGAGCAAGAAGGCCGAGAAGCTGGAGGTCATCGCGGCCATGGATCTGACCTCCGAGCAGAAGGACGCACTCTACTACTCGGAAGGGTGGGCCGAGAGCAAGATCTATGAAGCACCGTGGCGCACCGGCAGATCCGCGGGCGTGTCTATGCCGGTGCTGGGCGGCAGCGGCGTGACCATGCCTGTTCTGGGGAACCAGGGAAGCTCCGGCGTACAGATGCCGGTGCTGGGCGGCGGCACGGTGAAAATGCCGGTGCTGAAGTAAAGAAGGGCGCGAGGCATACCTC
>ERZ1034928.988-NODE-988-length-11316-cov-4.437528_pt1 | contig 11316 bp, 12 predicted proteins | sample MGYA00520627_ERZ1034928 | MGnify/ENA primary metagenome ERZ1034928 (study PRJEB33766, sample SAMN09781755) | gut metagenome | biome: gut microbiome | host: Homo sapiens | place: Madagascar | study: EMG produced TPA metagenomics assembly of the PRJNA485056 data set... | reverse complement strand
AGCATCTTCACCACCTTCCAAAGATGATACTAGTTGTTCGTAAGAGGTTTGACGCTTGCTGACTGTGATTTCACGATTCTTCGTGACGATTGGCTTTTCTTCCTTGTGCTCTCTCTTGGTTTGATTCTTGTCTGCGGTGAAGAGAATGTAGTCAGCTAAGTATCCTTTTTGTTGGTCAGAGATGTTTGGGTTCTTTTCTACGATTGAGTTTACTAGTGCTATTCTTTCTTCAGTGGTTTTGAGGGAATAATCTAAATCTATCATCAGACTCCTAAGTGTCGAACTTTATAAGTATAAGAGTATTATAACATAAGTGATGAATAATTACAAGAGTTCTCTCAAAGAAAAATAAAAAATTGTCAAATATTTTTATGGAAAAATGCCCACCGAAAAATGATTAGGGAAAATTGTGGAAAATGTAATTTTAGAAATCTCTTACTTTGGCGCTTGGCTTTTGCCAAGCCCCGTTAGGGAAAATTGTGGAGGGATGAAAAACTACAGAAAAAGTAGTTTTAGAAATCTCTCACCTTGGAAAATTGTGGAGGGCGCACCCCATTTGTTAACCACGGTTGACAAAATCCCGAAAGTTACCCCCGGGTAACACAAACGACAAAAAAGGGGACACGTACACTTGTTCGTGTCCCTAGATGATGGAAACTAGACTGGTATGCCCGGGCTAGGCGTTCAGATAATCAGCAACGAGCGTTGCATCATCATCTGGCCGCAAGTTCGAACCAGCAAGCGCGGCGCAGCACATAGCAGACTGCGCACATGATTTGCCTGTAGTTGTAGCTGTCCACGTGCTTTTCCCATGAACTCCGGCCACAATCGTCCCGGCCAGCTGCAATTGTGTAGCGGCTGTCGGCGAAGACAATCGACACGGAAAAAATCACTAAATGCTTGTTACGCGGAGAAACTTCTTCCATGTCAGTGGCCAGGTAGTTTACATAAAGCTGGTTGCTCATAACTTTTCCTTCCCGGGCTTGTGCCCTATCATGTTCCCACGCTTGCGGGCTTGCTTTGCCGCTCAGGCATTCCCTTGCGGCGTGGCTACAGTTTAACACGCAACCGGCGAGCTGCGCAACCCCACATTTGCGCAGCATTCATAAACTCTACACTTGACGGCCTTGGTATAGTCTGCTACGGTTCGACCGTATGCCATGGGCGCACCATATCCTAGTGGTTTGGTAGGTATTCTATTACCTACTGAGGTACTAGGCTATGCCTATGCGAACGTTTGTTCGCCCTCAATACCTACCGGAATGGTAGGCTATCGATCGTTCTCACCCGAGGATAATGCTGCGCCTTTTTGTCGCAGCCGCGCTCCATCAAACGCACATATAGCTTTTTTTCTATGGAAGTTGGCGCTTGCGTAACGGATTCGCTTGTGATAAACTATTCGTAGTCCAGTAGGAAAGACTGAAAGGATTAGATGTGACTATCCGTGAAGCGAACGAATTGAAGAACCTGCGCATAATGCGCCTGGTGCTCGACAACTTCATGCCTGGTGAGGCATTCACCAACAAGGACGTAAAGAGTCTGATTGAACGCGATAACCGCTGGGCTTCTGGTGAGGAACCTATGCCTTGTGCAATGGAACGCTGCCTCAAGTGGATGGCTATTCATTGCGAATCTGATATTACGGTCCTCGCAGTTGCATTCGATAGTGGTTGCAATGTTGTTGATGCAGAAACGAACAAGGTTCTTCACGTGGAGCGTGACAACTATCAACCGCACGAACTGCCTACTGGAAAATCCTTTGCTGATAGGTTCAAATATGCACCCTGGGTTGACATGACGCGCGAACGCTTCAAGATTAGTGACAAGACCGTGATTCTATGTGATGGGCAACTCACACCATACTTTGGCGAAGATGTTTCACTTACTTGTGATGAAACTATCATCAACGAACCGTTCTATGGTGAGCGTTACGTCTTCTCAATCAATGATAAGGCTGAACGCATTTATGAAAAGCTACTACGCGATTATCAACGTGGCGTGCAGTTATGCGTCACAAGTTGCGCCCTCAAGTTCATGGCACGTTTTGGGCTTACTGCTGAAGAATATGTAGAACTTGTGAACAACATTGTGGAATAAAGAAAAAGTCCTTGCCTTCGCGAGGGCTTTGTCTTATTATAATAGTGTAAGTTCTCCAAGAGAAAGAAGGAATGATATGACTACTGCGGAACGTGAGGAACTTGCTTATGAGATTCTTTACCAGGAATGCGGCAACGAGGACATTGCGCAAAGCGTCAAGCGCTACTACGCGAACGTCATGCACTTGGATGAACGCGACCACATCATCGCCCGCGGCATGATTCGCTCGTACGATGACGGATGGGATGACGGATTCGGCACTGGGCGCTGGTGACTATAACAATCATCAGGGCGGGCCGCATGGTTCGCCTTTTCTTATATCCTAATGTTTCGCCGTTGGCTTTGCCAACGCCGGGGAACGCTTTGCGTTCACCGACCAGGGCTAACCCTGAAAGTCCCCGTATGACGGGGTAAAAATTATACCACGCGAACGCTGAAAAATCAAGTCTTGATTTTATATTTTCACAATCTCTACACAACTTTCCCGATACTGACAGTTATGTATTTTGTGTGAATTATTAGAAATGAATTTGATTTATGTTCCTTAATATGGTATAATAGAACTGAATGTCAAAAACAAAATTCGTTTTGTGAATTATTTTTGACGCGCAAGCGCGCCTTTGGCGAAAATCAAAATTGATTATTGTTTTTGGGACTCAATTTTGTTATAATAAAAGTGAAATTCATTTTCATATGTAGGAATTGTGAAGATTGAAATTCATTATTGACTTTGGTTCCCGCTTCGATTAGAATAGAAGTGGATGTTATTTTGTTATTTACCCTGGCTAACTTTGTTAGCTGGGGTTTACTTTTTTTACACTCACTTCCGTCTCTTGCAACAGGATTCCTAGCCTGCGGAGGATTGGCCCATGGCCCCTAATATGTTCATTCATTCATCCAACTTATATCTCCTTTCCTTGACTGATTACATATTACCATATTTGAGCGTGTGTAACGTGAGAATCCATAATCTACACAATCCGCACACAATGTTACGATTCTATCTAATCGTGTTACTAAAGTAACAGATTGGTAAAATTTTGTAAAATACTTGACTTATTCGAAGAAAATATGTTATAATCAAAACATCACAAATGTGCTATAGATGTTATGAAATAATTATATGAATAACAAAAAAGATATTGACAAACGATATTTTCTGTTACAGCGGGTTTCTGGAACAGGAAATATCGTCAAGACGAGCGAAGCGAAGTCACACAATAAACAAATGATTATCCAGTAGAGAAAAGTAAACATAAGTAAACATTGTATATCATGTTTTGATTACCTTGGGAATACTATACACAAATGCGGGGAATCCATTGTGTAGAAATTGTGAAGCGTGCTCTATTATGCGGCCAAAGTGATATAGTTCTAAGTGTCAAGCGGAACGGGCAAAGGGCCTGCCGCATGGAATAGTAAAGGAATGTTACTATGAAAGCTATCACTACCGAACTTCTGAACAAGCTTATGGGTCTTGACAATGAACGGCCAGACAATCACACCGAAAAATGGCAGCGTCTCCGCCGTCATTTTGAATATATGACTGATGAACAGTTTGCGGATATGTATCGCACCTGCTTTGATTCTGACGGTCTTGTGTGGGTTTCCTCTTTCAAGTATGACTATTCACATTCAACCATGATTGACGAATGCGTCAAAAATTTGCGCGGTAAGTACAATGGGCGTTTCGTTTCCTTGCCTGACCTCATGCGTAGCACGTGTATTCACTGGTCTAGGGTAAACGATGGCTCCTTCTACGAGCACGTCATGAAGGCTATGCGTGCGCTTGCTAACGATGGCAACTATGGCTTTGAGTGCGTGCCTATGTATTCGAGTGGTAGGGCGCACGTCTACATGTTCCGCGCTGTCTAAAGCGTTCTAAGCCCACGTAAGGCCTATTTGCTTCTTTTGGGATAAGTACCCTAGAACAGAGTAAATAGAGCCTTACAATCGACTACGCAAGCTCACAACATGAAAGAAGCTATATGAAAGCGATTTACTTTGACATGGATGGCACCCTTGCTGACATGTTCAACTACCCCGATTGGTTGCGGTGTTTGAAGCGTGAGGACGTTCGACCCTATCGCGACTGTGAACCGATTGTAAACCTGGGTGAACTTGTCCCGATTCTCGAACAGTTGCGCAATCTGGGTGTACACGTTGGCGTAATTAGTTGGCTTGCTAAAGGTAGTTCTATCAGCTACGCAAAAGCCACACGCGCGGCTAAGATGGAATGGCTACAGAATCATATTCACTTTGAATTTGATTCTATCAAGATTTGCCGGTATGGCGCACCCAAACACAACTACGCAATGGATGATTCTATTCTTGTAGATGATAGTCCATTTTGTTTGAGCACATGGACTAAGGGCCGCACGCTTGACGCTTCGCAAGACTGGATTGCTGAGCTGCAGTATATCGTCAATCATCTTTTGCCTTCTGGGTAAAATGACATTGTATGAATTGTTCGCTAACGCTCCGCGAACTACGTTCGCAGGCGTTTGCTACGCAAACGCTCACAATTCTAGGCGCTCACGCTTGCTTACGCAAACGTTCGCTTTTCCAGTAGGAAAAAGAAAATTAGGACGATAGACAAAACCAGGAAATATAGCTAGAAGTCGCTGTAGTCGATTCTAAGGCATAGCTTTATGTTTCAAAGTATAGTTTATCGTCCTACTGCTAAGCGCGGCTTTAGAATCGCTTTCACGCATTTGTGAAAGAATTGTGTACTAGCTTCCTTTTCTCTACTGGATGGGGTATTATTGCTTTAGCAACCAACCGAGAGGAGCGAGAACATGATTCGCCGCATTCAGCAGTACCTTATTTACGCGGACAAAGAAACCAAAGCGCGTGACATCGAGCGCGTTGGATTTTTTTTGTGCGGTGTATATTTTACTATGATTTTGCAGTGCATTATCGCAAGGGGCTACATTTTGTAGTCCCTTTTTTATTTATTTATCCCTATTGACCTTAATGCTCATTTCAGTTATAATAGAAATGGCATCTAAAAAATTGTGAAGAATATGTGGAAAAAAAGATTCACAAGTCAAAGCAGCGTATGCCATGTTATACTTTAATTGTTCCGAACGACAACGGTACACAACATAGCCCAGTTCAGCGAATTGCAGGACAGCGTACTAGACTTATTTTTTTATGTAGATTCTATGAAGATTCTGTTATAGAAAAATCACAAGATTCTCGATTGAACCATTGCCAGCATATGATATAATAGTTCTGATTACTTTTCTGCTATTGGGAATTGTGTAGAGAATGTGAAGCGCAAGATATTCTCAAATATCTATTGACCCCATACCGCAAGAAGCGTATAGTTGTTGGTGTCAGGTGAGGGTTGGAAACCAACCCCGGCGTTTGCTAAAGCAAACGCTGAAGGAGCTACAGGAAAGGTAGTTATCATGAAATGGGTTGTTATTAACTTCGACGAGGATTCGAACCTCTACACTGTCCAAGACGAGTCTGGCCGCACGTGCCAGGCTAACACTGATGCTGTTGTGTATGGCGTAAAAGGCGGCAAGCTGCGTAGCGTTCCAAGCTACGCAGACCAGGTCTTTGTTGCTATCAAAGTTTATTCCTTGTTTAAAGACCAGAAAATCAATACTACTGATTTTGGCTTTAGGTTGTTGATGGAAACTTATAGCCGAATTAATACGAACCCTGAAATGCTGATTGAGTTTGTTAAGGACAATCCTGTGATTGTCAACGATTTGGAATCGTATACAAAGATTGCACAAGAAAAACTTCTTTTGACTGAATCTTTGGCATTTTGCGGAACACGCAATTTGTTTTACAAGATTTTCAAAAGCGTGGTGCTTGATGAACTCACTATCGAGAAAACCCACAAATATCTTCGTTCGCTGATTTACTTTTTGAACTGTGATAATTACTACTATCGCAAAGTTGATTATATTGCAGATAACTATGATGCAACTATCAAGACTGCGGAAACTTTCAAGAAGATAAACGGAATTGCGTTTCATAATATCGATGATGAAACCATCAAGCAACGCAAAAATATTGCGTTCCAATTCATGGCAGAATATCCTGATTTCGCTATAACACTTGTTACAAAAACCTATATTGATGACTTAGTAACGGTGTTCGACCAAGGAGACGCAAGAAAAGCGATTGAAGACTATGTTACCAACTGCAAGGCTTTGGAAATTGAACCTTGCTTGAAAGGTAATATTTTGACGCTATTCGCCAACACCGCCCGGCTGTATGAGCAAAAGAAAGACGAGTTGACAGCAAAAGCGCTGCACAAGATGGCGAAACGTTACGAGTGGTTGGGTGAATTCTCTTGTAACGGGATGGGCGTAGTTATCTTTGAAACACCAGAAGACTTCGCTACAGAAGGCGAGACGCAACACAACTGCGTAAATCGCTACGGCTATCTTGAGGAAATGGCGAATGGGAAAACGATTATCTGCGGCGTTCGCAAACTTGATGACATTGATGCGCCATATATTACGTGTGAAGTTAGCTTGAACGAAAAAGGAACGCCTATTGGCGTTGCGCAATACTATCGCGCTTTCAATAATCGCCCAGACACACGAGAAGAACTCGAATTTGTGAATGAATTCATTGAGTTTATTCATAATCATAAATAATTCTAGGGCCGCGTAATGCGGCCCTTTCTTTTGTCTATTGGATTGTGAAGAAAATATATAGATAGAAAATAGTTATTGACTATGTTGGCACGAACCCTTATTATAATAATTGTCAAAAGACAAAAGACGAACCAGGAGGTTGCGAAATGACTACTTATAGGACTGTTTACGGCTCTGAGGACAACGGAGTCAGTTGCTACGGTAACGACTATCTCGGCTACACTTATATCGTCCACATCGAGGGCGAAGAAGTGGCCGAGGTGGAGGGCGACGAAAATTACTATGATGCTTTTGAAATCTTCGACCGCATGTTTTTCGGTGACCGTGGCAGTTACCTTGATGAATTAAACGAGGTACTTCAAATTCAAAATGATTTGAAGTATTCAGCCTAAATGAAAAAGCCCTGAATCATCGGGGCTTTTATAGTGGCCGCAAGTTACCAAAGGCTAACAAATGGGCCGGAAAAATTTTACCACGCACGAAGCCAGAAATCAAGACTTTTCACAAGAAATTCAAATTTTTTTCACAATTTTCCCGAATCCCGATAGTAAACCATGGCTAACTTCCAGTAGTGAACAAATGTTCGTGCGGAAAATGCGTCTAATATCTCATTGTAAAACCATTTTACCCCACCCCTATGAGAGTTGTCAAGTCATTTCACAAGAAAAACATAAAAAAATGTAAAAAATCAATTGTGTGGATTATGTATAGCCTATTAACTCTAAACCCATTTTATTATATAATGGAACTGATGCTCTAATTATTTTGTTAGCTAAAACTAATTTTTCAAAGTTAGTCAAGGTTTACTTTTTTATAATGCACTCCAATTCTAATAATAATTCTACACTGGGTCGCACCAACTTGTCAATAGCCTACACGAAAAAAATATATGTTTTTTCCAGTAGGAAGAAGTGAAGATTATGTGTGGCAAATGTGGATATTTTATGTGCGGGCTTGACAATTAGATTATGAAGATGATGTGCCGCAAGTGTGTATTTTTATTGTCAAGTCTTTACTTCTGCTGGAAAATATACTTATCGAACAAATGTGCTATTGTGGAGGAAACGTGGAGACGATGAATTGTTACCCTAGGTGAACGGGTTCCGGGTGTATCATGGTTTCACCGGGTAAGGGAAGGGAGGAAACGTCCGGGGATTGTTGGGTAGCTTGAAAACTAAATAGCGTAGCTAAATGCAAGAATTATGGTATTTTTGTCGATTAGTAAGGATTGTACTAATGCCTCGTAAGTTTATTGTGCTCGATACTGAGGGCGTCAACGATGGTAAGCCGAACGCTAACAACCTGGGCGCAAACGCCCTTGTGTATGACGTTGGGCTTGTAGTTGCTGATAGAGCGGGTAACGTGTATGACCGCTTTAGTCTGGTGAATACTGACGTATTCTATAAAGACAAACTCATGAAAACGGCGTATTATCACGACAAGCTACCACAATATCACGAGGGAATCGGCGAGTTGTGGGAGCCTATGTCATGGCTGCAAATTGTGAACTTGATGCGTGATTTAGTCATGGATTACCAGGTGCGCGACGTGTGGGCTTATAACGTGAGTTATGACCAGGCGGCCACTAACTACACCACGGCCAAGGCGTCGAACGGATTCCGTCGGTTCTTTGCGCCATATGGTACACGGTATAGAGACGTATGGGATTATGCCGGTTCCACGTTATGCGCCACAAAGAAGTATGTGGAATGGTGTATAGAGCATGAGTTCGTTTCATCGAACGGCAATCCAAGTACAAGTGCTGACACAGTAGGCAAGTACCTACGCGGTAATATGGACTACCAAGAACAGCACACCGCGTTATCAGACGCGGAGGACGAACTCAGCATTTTACTAGCAGCGATGAAACGCAAGCAAAAAGCGCGACAATCGCGCGGGCAAGGTTGGCGGGACGCGGCGAAAATCGCAAAAGAACTTGCGGAATAGTTCTTGCCACTTGTTCCAAGTTGTGATAAACTAGTCTACAGACGGGGAGAGAATCGGTAGTACCTCCCCACGCGAAACCAGGAGGTTTTACAATGGCTAAGATTACCGAACTCAACGCACTTGAAACTGCCATTACCACGCTTGAGGGCGTGGATGGGTTCGACCCGGAAACGCTTGACAAGTTGCGCCATATGGCGGACAATCGCAAAAAAAACAGCGGGGCGAAAAACGCCTACGCCAACTCTAAGGCGGCGCAAGAGGTACGTGAACGTGCCGCCGGTGTGCTGGGCTACTTGCTCAAGCAGACCGAGCCACGAACGAACCGTGAGATTGGAACGGCGGTACCGGGCTTCTTGAATCCCGAGGGGAACGTTTCCCCGCGCCGTGTGGTAGCCGCACTTACTAAACTCAAAAAGCAAGGGCTTATTGAGGAAGCCGGCAAGAACAAAGGGGGTTACGCTACCTACCATGTCACGGAAAAAGCACGTGAGGAGTGGGCCGCAAAGCAGAACAAGGCCGACTAACTATCAGGGGTACCCTACCGGGTACCCCTTATTTTATGCCTAAAAGTTAGCCAAGGGTAACTTTAGATCCCGTAGGCCCGTCTGGGCCATTCTAAGGCGTTTTAAACCCCTATCTTATGCCGCATGGAATAAGTACCCTAGAACTAGCAAGATAGGCCGTTAGAATGGACGCTATAGCGTCCTAGAACGCTTTGCGTTCAATGGACTACAGACGCTTATAGGGGTATTTCAGAATCGAAAACCATTTCCGGAATCGCTTTGCGTTACTTGCGCAATCACTTATTTCCAGTAGGAAAAAGAATTGTGAAGATTATGTGAGCACTATTGCAATCATGCGGCCTATGCTTTATATTATACTTGCAACGATGCGAGGGGACTACATCCTCAATCGCGGGTCGTGAACTTCTAAGTGAACTTGCCCTTCGGTTACCCATGGCTAACTTTTGTGTGTAGATTTTATGTAGATATTGTGAACTATATTGACAAATCCCGTGAAATGTGGTAATGGTGGGTAACGCTCGCTCGCACCCCGCATACGCCAATTTTTCATGGAAATGGGGTCCCGCAAAGCGCTCCCAGCTTTTTCCCGATACTCGCATACGCTTCGCATCCATGGCCGCATACGCTTTTTATCTGTGGCGCTCAGTTCTTTCTGTATCGTTCTATACGCATAACAATCACCTCTTTTATTTATATAACACATACGCTTCATTCATGTGAACATAGGAGTATTTCTTTTTTTATTTTTATATATACAAATGTAGTATATCATATTATCAATACAGGTGTCAAATTTAGTGTGCAACTTCTGCACAGTAGAGTTTTCATATAGATATAAAAAAAGGACTCCCGCAGGAGTCCCTATTATTTATTTAGTTATATTGACTTATGTCTACTGGAACATACTTACTTACTTACGTTTCTTAGCAAGTGTAAGCTCATAGGTATTGTCTTTATACTTAAACCTTACCACTCTACAGTCATCAACCATCTGAATCTCATAGACCGTATCTTCTGTTCTCCAGTAGTCAGACAGAAGCCAATCATAGATTTCACCTACAAGGAACAGCTTATCTGGGTCCTTCTTCTTCTTACGCTTTACTTTAGGCTTATTGCCTTTAGCCTTATCAGTAAGAGCAGCCACCGTATCATCATTGATATAGCCTTCATCAGAGAGATACAGCTTACATGCTTCAAGAGTGCCGATTCCAAGAGAAGAAATCTGATTATCAATATATGATTGCGGAATGTCGACTGTCTGCTCTTGACCTTTCTTATTCTCAAAGGTATACTTCATTAGTCCTCCTGGGCAATGCAGTAAGTAATGCGGCCACCCTTAGTCTCAGGCTCAATACGAACTACTACATTCTCTTCAACCATCTTGTTGAGATTGACAGAAGCCTTGCGGGGAGAGCCGCCGATTGCTTCTGCTACCTCGTTAGAAGTGTAGGTATGAGTAGGGTTGTCCGCAAGCAGAGTAGCAATTGCCGCGCGATACTCAACCACTTCAGGATTAGCCTTGCGGGGAGAAGACTTACGATTCTCAATCTGAGCAATCTTCTTATTACAGAACTCTACTACCTCAACATCGTCAGCCATATTGAGCATGATGTGGGTGAACATTTCCTTCTGAGTCATAGTAGCCATATCGCTTTCCTTTCTTTTGGCCTTACAACTGTATTATAACATCTATTGGATTCAGCTGTCAAATAATTTATATTGCTTATCTCCAATAGGAGAAAGAAGATTGGTATGCTTACTATTACCTTTCCCCTTTCCGTGATATTATTATAGCATGCGGCCAACCCATGTGTAAATAATAAAATTGCGGTTCTGAAAGAATCCACAAAATGAAAAGGAAAATCAAAAACGAAAATGCTTATGATTGAAAATGAATTTTGTTTTTCAAAAATGAATTTTATTTTTTCAGAATTGAAAATTATTCCAGGATTCAAAAATGAAAATAAAATCTGATATAGAATTGAAAATTGTAATAGGGAATCATAAAAAATGCGGCTGGAGAAAGGTTATATAAGGCGGGTGTATTTGAGCCGCTCCCAAACTTCCTTTGGGATATTCATTTTTCATGTAATTAGGGCCTGAGCATAGTTCTGTAATAT
>ERZ1034928.987-NODE-987-length-11319-cov-6.146218_pt1 | contig 11319 bp, 11 predicted proteins | sample MGYA00520627_ERZ1034928 | MGnify/ENA primary metagenome ERZ1034928 (study PRJEB33766, sample SAMN09781755) | gut metagenome | biome: gut microbiome | host: Homo sapiens | place: Madagascar | study: EMG produced TPA metagenomics assembly of the PRJNA485056 data set... | reverse complement strand
ATTCGTTTATTTTTTACCCTATCTTTGCTATAATTTTGGCAGAAAGGCAGGTTTTTGCGTGGATCCTATTGAAGAGTCAGAAGAATTACAACAAATATTGCAAGAAGACCCGTCCAATCTTCAAGCAAGAAGAAGACTTGCTATGTTACTTTTGGAAAATGGGTTCAATGAAGAAGCTCTTAAGCAGCTTTTATATCTTGCTAATATTTTTACCGAAGATGCAGATTGCTATTATAATTTGGGAATTGCTTATGAAAAAAACAAAAAGTTTCCACTTGCAAAAGAAGCCTACTTGAGAGCACTCAATCTATCGGGTGAAAATATTGACTGTATTTATAATTTAGGCATGGTTTCGATTGAACTTGGAGAATTTGATGATGCTATAAATTTCTTTAATCGTGTTCTTGAAGTTGAACCTAATGATTCAAATACTTATTTCAACTTGGGAATTGCTTATTTAAAAAAGGGTGAAATTTTTGAAGCATTAGAAAATTTCTCTAAAACTGTAGAAATTAACAATCAAGATTATTTAGCACATTTCTATATTGGAAATATTTTTCGTGAAACTGAACAAAATGAGCTTGCTCTAAAAGAATTTTTTACCGTTCTTGATATTAGACCAGATTATAGCTGGGCTTATTACAATATCGCATCAATTTATTATGGTGAAGGCGATGTTGAACAGGCAATAGAATATCTTAAAAAAACACTTGAGTACAATGTAAATGATATTAAAGCTTGCGAGTTACTTATTAAAATTTTGGTAAAAAATCAACAATATGACGATGCAATTGATTTCTTGCAAAGTTTAACATTTAAAAATGAATTCAATTATGACTATTATTACCTTATGGCAAGAGTTTTCAAAGAGATGGGACATTTGCAATACTACGCAGATAATTTAAAAATGGTATTGGATAACCCTGACAAAATAACTTATCCTATTGCTACTATTCAAAAGGAGTATGACGAAATTGCTCAAGAGTGATTTACGAAAAAAAATAAAGTCTTTAAGGGCAGAAATTGATTCAGTCCAAAAAAGTCATCAAATTGTTAGAAATATTAAATCAATGAGCGAATATAAAAACGCAAAAAATGTCATGATTTTTTATCCCATGAAACACGAAGTAGATTTGAGAGAATTGTTAAGTGACGACAAAAATTTCTTTTTGCCAAAAACTTGTAATGAAGAAATTCTCATTTGTCCATATAAAAATGGCGATATCCTAAAAAAGTCTTCTTTCAATGTTCTTGAGCCGATAACAGATCCAGTAGAAGTCCAAATTTTAGATATGATTTTTGTTCCGGCATTGGCTGTCGACAAAAACTTTTACAGACTTGGTTATGGAAAAGGTTTTTATGATAGATTTTTAAAATCATCTTCTGCAATAAAGATAACACCGATATTCAACGAACTCATTTTGGATAAAATCCCAACGCAACCTCATGATGAATGTGTCGATTTTATTATTTCAGAAATGTTGACTTTAAAAAATAAATCCTTAATAAAAACATGTGAGTGAGTTTTGTGTGGAGTTTTGCATGTTTTTATTCAAATCTTCTTGTCGTCATGAAAAAATTTCAGCCGATGTTAAAGCTGGATATTGCCCAGATTGTGGGGAGTATGTAGAAAACCATTGGTTTATTACAAAGTGCCCTTGTTGCGGAAGAAAGCACAAAACAATTATAAAAAATGGAAAAGCTGTTCCACTTTTCAAAATATGCGAAAATTGCGGATGCTCTGATTATGTTACAGAAGAAATAGATTTTCCAGATATCGTAAATATAAATTATGCAGCCTTTACAAAAACAGTTGTTAAATTTGAAGAAGAACAAGGTGTTTGTGCATGGCTTGAAAACTCCACAGGAAAAATAAATTTTCTTCCCCTAATTTCCGCCTAAATCTTCTTTTGATGGTAAAACGTAAGTATGTCCATAGGCATCTTTTACCGCTTCTCCGTAGTCACGAAGCACAACTTTTGATTTTTTAGCAAGAGGTGATGTTGGGTAATATTTTGTTATCGTTCTGAAACAAATTATTGCCTCATCTTTCATTCCTGCGGTTTTGTATATATTGCCTAATTTGTAATAAATAGGTACTAAGTTTGTATTATTCTCTATTTTTCTTTGACTGTCTACATTATTTTTTATAGTTGCAAGTTTTGCTCTATCTCTTGATGAGAGTTTTCTCGTTTGTTGAACGCTTGATTGAATTGAGTCTAAATCGATTTTTAATTCAAGCATGTTTGGGTTTAAAAGATGAGTTTTTCTTATATCCAAGGAATCTGCTCCAATGCAAACATTAGAGCATGCCAAAAGACTTATAAGTGAAATCGTAATTAAAATCCAATTTTTCATAATACAATTATACTTATTTTTTTTGAAATTTTACATACAATTTGCACAATGTTACAAAAAATTATATACTAAATTTATGAATGATTTATTTACAAAGCTAAATCAGATGTTTATTTTTGGGTTTTCAAATGAAACAGAAATAGAAAATGCCCTAAAAAAAGGACTTGGTGGTGTAATATTTTTTACCAAAAATATTCAGTCAGATATTCAATCTGTAACCAAAAGGATAAAATCATATTCTAAAATTTCTCCGTTTATTTCAATTGATGAAGAAGGCGGAAGAGTAGAAAGAACAGAAAATCTTTTTAATGGGAAAAAGTTTTTAAGTGCCAATGTTGTTATGCAAAAAGGCGAAGATTTTGCAAAACAACAAACATTTGAAATCTCCATGCTTTTAAAAAAACTTGGTTTTAATCTTAATTTTGCTCCAGTTCTTGATGTTAATACAAACCCTAAAAATCCGATTATTGGGGAACGAGCTTTTTCTAACAATACCGACGAAGTTATAAAATTCGGAAAAATTGTAGTAGATGAATATTTAAAAAATGGAATAATCCCTTGTACTAAACATTTTCCGGGTCACGGTGATGCTCAAAAAGATAGTCATCTAACCCTTCCAGAAATAAATTTGAGCTTAAGTAATCTTGAAAAAAATCACATAAGACCGTTTGCAGAAGTAAAGAGTCCTATGATTATGATAGCACATCTTCACTGCAAAGCCTTTGATATAGAGAAAATTCCATCATCATTAAGTAAAAATGTTTTAAATTACTTGAGAAAAAACTTAAATTACGATGGCGTAACAATTTCAGATGACATGGTTATGGGTGGAATAACTTCTGCATATAATGATATTGAGAATGCGGTAAAAGCAATAAAAGCAGGTATAAACATTCTCCTCTATCGGGATTGTAGACCAGATGTGATAGAAAAGGTCTATGAACTTTCAAAAAGTGATAATGATTTAAGAAAGAATATCGAAGAATCCTATGAAAGAATAATCAATTTAAAGAAACAATGTAAACTTTTGTAAACATGCTTTTTGATAAAACAAAACTTTTAAAGATTTCTGCCGATATAAACCATGAAATAAAATTATAAAAATCAGGAGTGCAGTTATGACAACAATAAAGTCGCCTCATCCAACTATAGCAGGACCAAAAATTGCTGGTGGGGGTGAAACATACCCTACTACAACAACGAGCAGAGCGCCTCATGTTACCTTTAATGGAAGGTATCCAACATCTCAACCTCCAAGATTGCAACGAGGTGGGGTATCTCCATATCCAAACCAAACACCACCAGAAAAACAATATATCTTTGTAGGTGGTGGAAATCGTAGATTTGGAGCTAATAGAGGTCATTGTGGCGGCAATAGTGGTGGAAACACATATATAAATAATTACAACTATGTGACAGGTTATAGTGTGTTCCAAGGCTATGGACAATATAGACCTTGTGGTCCATTTGCTCCAATTGACCCTTATTATGGTTTTGACAGACCAAGATACTCGACATTGCAAAAAGCTGCAGATATAACAGGTTTTATCGCAGCGACTGCAGGGGCTGTTGCAACCGTAGTTGACGCTGTTAAAGGAAATAGAGAAGCCTCAACGGAAACTACAACTCCTTCATATAGATATAACATGTACAATAGTTATAATGGATATGGAAGTGTTTATAGTCCACACTTTGCGGCTAACCCTTATCGATTTGGTGGATATGGCTACAATTACGGTAATTATTATGCACCAACTTTCCAAAGGGGAACATTCACAAACCAAATTCAAGAGTTGATAAGAGAAAATCGTGAACTTTCTACAAAAGTTAAAGATTTAGAAAAAACACAAAAAAATTCTGATTTGAAGTTCTCTTTGTCTGATATAGAAAAAGCAAAGGAAGAAGCAATTTCTGGAAAAACTACAGAGCAAAAGAAACTTGATGCAGAATATATAAAATTGCTGAATAAAGCAATAAACACCATGAATACAGAAAGACCTTCTGAGCTTGGATTAAAACCTGCAGCACATAACAACGAAGTTAATGATTTTTATACTTTGAGAAAATGGCAAGTTGATAATAATTATCCAAGTAGAGAGGCTGCTGTTGCAGATTGGAATGCGTTCATAGAACAAAATCCAAACTACTCGAAGATAAATGAATTGAAAAAGTTGTAGAAAACATATACAAAACAGCTGTAAATTTTTAAGGGCGGACACAAACTGTGTCCGCCCTTAAAGTAAGTCCTGACATGGATTTGGCTTTGTAAACTTTTGTAAACACATGTTAAAAAAGCACTAAACCTTTTTTTAGCATGTGCCGATATAAGATTTATCAAGGAAGAAATAGGAGAATACACATGAGTTATTCAGTACAAGACAGAGCATTTTTAACTTTAAGTGGATTTCAAAGTAGATATGGACGTTCAACAGGTAACACTTACGTCAATAACTATAACTGGAGTTTAAATCAACCAACTGTATGGACTCCAAATGGTGGTTGGTCATCTCCGACTTATGATGCAATGATGTGGGACAATTACCAGTTTGATAAACATAATTGGGAAGTTGATAACTTGAATAATTCAATAGAGTATTTGGGAGATTCTATTGCAGATTTGATTACAATATGCAACAAAAAGTCTGACAAAACAAAAGAATATACTCCAACTAAACCAGAAAAAAAGCCATCAACTGAAAATACTGCGAAGTATGAAGAGTTGCAAAAGCTTATAAAAGAACAAAATGAAACAATTACAAGATTAAATAACAAATTGGCTGAGCTTGAAAAAGCTGGTAATACAACAACTACAAAGCCAGAAACAAAGCCAGCTGGTAATGATTTTTCTCTTGAAGAAATAGAAAAGGCAAACAATGCAAACAAAACTACGTTGCAAGTAGGTGATAAAGGAGATGCGCAAAAGACACAAGAGGCAAAAGGTACAAATAACCTTGCAAATATTTACCAAAAAGCATATAGAAATGGTGAAGCAGCATTAACAGATAATGAAAAGAAATTGCTTGAAGATGATTTGAATGGTGAATGTACGATTGCTGATTTGCACATGACAACAGATGGTCAAAGAAGAACTATTCAAAAATATAATGACTGGGCAAGAGCTGCATTAGAAACAGGAAATTACGACGAAGTATATAGAAGTCAACAAAGAATGGAATACATCGTTGGAAACAACTCAAGTCCATTGGTTTCAGATTTAGTTAAGGAATCAAAAACATTATCAGCCCAACTTTACAAACAATGGCACGGATAATTAAAGAAATTGGAAATAATGCCGATAAATAAAAAGTAGTACAAAAGGAAAAAAGCATGTCACAAAAGTATAATTACAATCGTGAATCTTATCAAAAATTTATTCAATACAGAGGAACAAAAAAATCACAACCTCCAAGATTTAGAGGTACAGTTTCTTCTGGTGCTGCTTTTGGTGGCGTTACAACCTCTACTGTTATTGTTAAGAATGGTGGTAGTGATTACGAACCAAGTAAATTGCAAAAAGTTGCAGATGGTTTCAAAATTGGAGCAGCTGGTATAAGTGCTTTAGCAAAGGTTATCTCTGCAATTCAAGAAGCAAAAGGTAATAACGAAACAGATACTCAAAATACTCAAAACACTACTAATGATGCGCCAACATACAATGCAGATAACACAGGACTTCAAGACACAATTGAAAGTTCTTCACAAGGTGTAGACAAATCTTCTACCGATGTTAATGCTGCAATTAAGGCTTACAAAAAAGATGTTAATTCTTCTACATTGAAAGACTTAAAAGAAGCAATTGCATCTGCTGAAACTCAAAAATCAACGATAGAAGGTCAAATTAAAGAAAAGCAAGAAATTGTTGATGCTCATGCACAAGATTTGCAAACAAAACAAAATATTCAAAATGATAGACAAAAAGAATATGATACAGCCGAAGCAGATTATAAAGACAAAGAAAAAACTTATAATAATATGAAGGCTGATGCAAAGAAAGTTGAAACAAAAAACAACAAGCTTATTACAACAATTGATGATCAAATTGCAGAATTGGAAGCTCAAACTCCAAAAGATGAGTCAAAAATTGCAGAATTGAAAAATCAAAAAGAAACTTTGCAAAAAGAAATTGAAGATGCAAAAGCTAAAGTTGAAACATTTAGAGAAGAAACACTTCTTCCAGCAGGAGATTTGAAAGAACAAAGAAAAGAAGCTCTTGAAAGTGCAAAACAAGACACTGATGCAGCAAAAATTGTTGTAGATGGTGATAGAGAAACAAAAAATGCTATCGATACATTGACAAAAGATAAAAATAGTTTGCAAAAGTTAATAGACAAAGGTAATAAAGCAATTTAAGATAGCTTAAAATAAAGTATTCTAAATCTGAAAGGGTATTTGAGCGTTAGTTCAAATACCCTTTTGAATATTCGCCTAAAATTCTTCCTTCAAAATTTTTGATGGATACTGAAAAGGTTTTTCTGAAGCCAATTTAAAGAACATGCGTCAGTTTGTTTAATATATTTTTGAAACTTCTTGTTTTTTAGGTTCAAGGTGAATAGAGATTTCAGTTTCTGTTAACTTATTTTCGATTGCATTTTCAATCTTGTCACAGATTTTGTGAGCATCTTTTACCTTTAATTCTCCGTCTACAAGTAAAATAATTTCAATTTCCTTCTTTAACCCATTTTTCCTTGTTTTTAATGTTTTTAACGAAACACCTTCTGTTTTTGAGTATATTTGTATAATTTCTTTTATCTGTTCGGTTTGAGAGATTGAAAGCGCAGTGTCAACGAGGTTTTCTTTTGCCTTTTTGAAAATTTCTATACCTGCAAGCAAAACTATTATTGCAACAATAATTGCAACCACAGAGTCAAAAATAACATTTCCTGTAATCTTTACCAAAACTAAGCCTAAAATTACTGCAATTGACGAAAACATATCTGTACTCAAATGGGCGGCATCTGCATGTAGTGCAGGTGAATTTGTTTCTTTTGCTATTTTAAAAAGGTATTTACTAACAAAAAGATTGGCAACAATAGAAAAGCCCATAACATAAAGACCTATTTCAGGGTTTATCATATAGTTTTCTTGTGTATAAAGTTTTTTTATGCCTTCAAAAACTATATAAAATCCTGCCATAATTATAAGAATACTTTCAAGCAAGCTTGCTATATATTCATACTTTCCGTGACCAAATTGATGATCGGCATCTGCCGGTTTTGAAGATTCTGAAACGGCAAGAAATGCGATTAAGGATGCGAGCATGTCTGAAGTTGAGTGAACAGCTTCTGAAATTATACTTATACTTCCAGAAACAAATCCTGCAATAAACTTTATAAGTATCAAGGATGAGTTTGATACCATTGAAACTACTGCTGCTTTTTTCTTTTTAATTGCTTCGTCCATATTTCCCTTTTTCTTTTTTATATATAATTATAGCAGAAGATAAGGAAAATATGTCATGGAAACGCCAAAAAAATTATTAGAATATAACCGTAGCGGATTGATAGAAGAGGAACATTATGGTTTTATTAAAGCCTTTGTTGATGGAGAATATTTTACAATAGGCAAAGATAATGATTATCCAATTTTTATGAGATCTTGTGCAAAACCTCTTCAAGCTTCACTATTATATGATTTTGGATTAGAAAAAGAATTGACAAGTGAGGAAATTGCAATTTGTTGTGCATCTCACTGGGGAGAGCCTTGTCATATAGATGTTTTAAAAGAATTGCAAAGTAAGTATGGAATAACTCCGTCTATGCTTACCTGTACTGCAAGTAATCCTGTTAGTCAAAAAGCGAAAGATAGCTTGATAAAAGAAGGGATTTCTCCTTCAACGTTACATAACAACTGTTCTGGGAAACACACTCTTATGTTAATCATGTGTCAAAAGGCAGGGTGGAGTGTCAAAGATTACGAAGATTTCAACCACCCTTTGCAAAAGGCTGTAAAAGAAAAAATATATGAGTTATGTGAAATAAATGAAAATCTCCCAGCTACAAACGATGGTTGCGGTGTTCCAATATATTCAGCACCATTAAAAAACTTTTTGAAAGGTTATATCAATTTATTTTGCAATGAAAAATATTTTCAAATTAGAGATGCTTTTTTGAAAAACCCTTACCTTATTGGTGGCGAAAAAAGTATTGATACTGCTATTATGACTGATAACTCACATTTAATTGCCAAAGTTGGAGCAAGTGGATTATGTGTTGTTTTAAATTTAGAGAATAAATCTGCTTTTGTAGTTAAAATGTCAGATACGGACAGAAGAGCAAGAGCGATAGTTGTTATAAAAGCATTAAGAGATTTAAAATGGATAAAGAATGAAACAGAACTTATTGACAAACTTTACGAAACAGATATTTTAACATTGAGTGGGAAAAAAGTGGGTTCTGTCCAACCTTGTTTTGAATTAAGCTCAATAAATGCTAAATTACTTGTTCAATAGCTGCTATCATACTATCAGCAGATGCAATTCCTTTACCTGCGATGTCAAACGCTGTTCCATGGGCAGGCGATGTTCTTATAACATCAAGTCCAATCGTAGTATTTACTGTTTCTTTTTGAGCAATCAATTTTATAGGAATAAGACCTTGATCGTGGTAGCAAGCGACGTAACAATCGTAAGGTGGATTTGGGTAATTCACCCCGACAAAAAGTGTGTCTGAAGGAAGTGGCATAGTTATGTCTATACCTAATTTTCTTAAATCTTTTACGGCAGGAATTAAAACCTTTTCTTCTTCATCTCCAAACATTCCGTGCTCTCCTGCGTGAGGATTTAAAGAACAAAGGGCTATTTTGGGTTCTTTAATTTTCGTTTTTAAATATTTAACAAGATTTAAAATTTTGTTTACAACTTCATCTTTGCTCAAATTTATTTGTTTTAATGCGATGTGTCGAGTTAATAACAAAACTCTAAAATTTTTTGCTACAAAAAGCATTTCAGCTTTTTGATTTTTTCTTGCAAGAAAGTGCTCTAAAATCTCCGTTTGACCGCTAAAATTGTGCCCTGCCATGTGCATAGCCTCTTTTGCAACTGGGGCAGTTACTAACGCAGAATAATTACCACTTTTCAAAAGATTGCAGGCATGTTCAAGACACTTAAACGAAAAATCTCCAGCTTCTTTGGTTATTTTTGAAGGTTGAATATTTTTCGGGTCAAAATCTATATTTATCAATCTAACGTCGGGAATACTTCCGTAATAATTCAAAACCTCTTTGTTGGAGATAAGAATTATCCTATTTAAGTCAAATTTATTAGAATTTAGTGCCTTTAATGTTACTTCTGGCCCAATTCCGTTTGGATCACCAGTCGTAATTATTATATCAGTTTTCATTTTTTTCAAAGTATTTCAAAATATCAATTAACGTATCTTCACCGCCTAAATTGCCTGATTTTGTAACAATCCATTGAGCTTTATAATCTATGCATAAAGGAATCGCAGGAAGTACTTCGTCAACCAAATGGAGCTGAAGTGAATCTGTTGCAGAACAGCATTTATACGACGTTTCACCGCCTAAAGTTATTAAAATAACATCTCTTTGGTTTGTGATGATGTTTGCCAATTTAGCAAGAAAATCGGTGATTTTGGAGGCAAGTTTTGATTTTGTTAATTCTGCATTTAACGAGTCATCAGAAAAACCGTCAAAATCTGCAATAAGATAAGAAGTGTTTACTACAACAGTATTGCTTTCTCCCAAATTATCAGTAATGTTTTTGACAAGCTCACCAGAAACGTCATTCAAGATTGTTTGTAAGTCTAAGTTGATAATATGAACATTGTCAAATACATTTGTTTTAGCAAGTTCTTTTATTTGTGCAGCAGTAATTTCAGTTGCACTTCCAGAGATAACAAGTTTAGGGAGCTTTGGTATTACCTTTTTGATATGCTGATTTTTCATTTCAGGAAGCCAAATATTTCCTAATGCTTGAGCACAAGCGGCAGAGCCGACAGGTAAAATCTTGTTCTCTGATTTGTTTATTGCAAGTACAATTTGTTCAATATCCGTTGTAGATACACTATCTGCAACAATAAGTTTTTTACCATCTTTAACAAGTTGTCTGATTTTTGAAAGAACAGGACCTGCTCCTTTCATAACAGTTGAAAGGTCAATATAACCAACGATATCTTTTTGATTTTCTTCAAGTTGAGATTTTAATAATGTTGGAATATGAGATTCATAAATAGGAGAGTGAACATCTCTTGCCATTTCAGTTCTTTCTACTGGAATTCCGTTCAAAAGATGATATCCACCAACTGTAGTTCTGCCTTCAGATGGAAATGCCGGTACCATTACAGCTGCATCCCAACCCAAAACTTCAAGCATAGCAAGAGTTTCAACGGCAATATTTCCTCTTATCGTAGAATCGATTTTTTTGTAAAAGTAATCTAAATTAAGCTTTTCTAAAAAAGTTTGCGTTGCATGTTTAACTTTTTCCACCGCAACATCCGCAGGTGCATTTCGAGTTTCTGTCGAAATTGCCCATGTTTGTGTATTTTTGAGGTTTTGCAGATATATTGTGTCTGACAATAAAATTTGAGTATTTGATCCTCTTAAATGAAATTGTAAAGCAGTATCATTTGCTCCTGTTAAATCATCGGCAATGATACCTACCAAGCTTGAAATAATCATGATTTTACTGAGCTTCGTCCTTCTTTGAACCTAACAATCTTATATTACTTGCAATAATATTATATCTTTGTTTTTCAACTCCAGAAGCATCTGTCCATTTGTTAACAGAAATTCTTCCGTCGACAGCAACAAGTCTTCCTTTTTTTACATATTCTCCAGCAAATTCAGCTTGTTTGTCCCAAACGTCAATGTTAAACCAATCTGTAACTTCGGATTTTGTTTTTGCATCCCAACGATTTACTGCAAGAGAAAAGTTTGTTCTAACTTTTCCAGATTCAAAATATTTAATATCTGGGTCTTGTCCTACTCTGCCAACTATAACTGCTG
>ERZ1034928.984-NODE-984-length-11327-cov-7.244500_pt1 | contig 11327 bp, 10 predicted proteins | sample MGYA00520627_ERZ1034928 | MGnify/ENA primary metagenome ERZ1034928 (study PRJEB33766, sample SAMN09781755) | gut metagenome | biome: gut microbiome | host: Homo sapiens | place: Madagascar | study: EMG produced TPA metagenomics assembly of the PRJNA485056 data set... | reverse complement strand
ATCTTAATTAGTATATCAATTACTCTGTCAACCAATTAACTTTATCCTAAATTTGTTCTACTATTCTTAAAAAGGAGCTTTTTACTATGATTCTTATTTACAAAATGGACGGTTGCCCATATTGCAACAAAGTTATTTCTTACCTTAAATCAACAAATCTTAATTACAAACTTTTGGATATTTCAGACAAACAAAATCATAAAGAACTACTCGCTTTTGGAGGCAAAGATCAAGTTCCATTTCTTATTGATACATCTAATAATAAAAAAATATACGAATCTGACGACATTATTGAATATCTAAGACAATCTTGAAAATAAGTTTTAGCTGTGCTAAAATCATTGAGCCGTGCTCCACGGGGAATTTGCGGCTCCCTCGACTCGAACGCTTTATGCGAGGTGCAGAGCCTGCTGTGAGGCTTGTATTCTTGCAGTGGACAAGGGTAAAGTTGTTGATAATTTAATATACGGTGGCACAAACCGTTGAACCGTGTCAGGGTGGAAACACAGCAGCACTAAAACGTAATTTGTGGGTGTCGTATTTTTAAATAGGAGATTTTATTCTTGAAAGTTGTAAGGGTATTTGTCGATAGGTAGAGGCACGGCTTTTTATTTTTCAAATAAGTTCAACTGTGGAACATAAACTTCTGTTTTCTTTCGAGATGACAAGTCATTTGAAAAATCTTTTTGCATTTTTTGCATCAACTCTTGTGAACGTTTTACAACAGAATTTGGCAAACCTGCCATTTTGGCAACTTGTATACCATAACTCTTTGATGCCCCACCCTGAACGATTTTTCGCAAAAATTCTATTTCTCCATTTTCTTCCGATATCGTAATTCGATAATTTTTTATTTGAGGATATGTTTTTGTCATAACATTCAACTCATGATAATGGGTTGCAAAAATGCATCTTGCTTTTATTTTTGTTGCAATATATTCCGCAACAGACCACGCAATAGCAACTCCGTCATAAGTACTTGTTCCTCTTCCTATTTCATCAAGAAGAATAAAACTTTTTTCAGTTGCTGAATTTATAATATTTGCGGTTTCAATCATTTCTACCATAAAAGTTGATTGTCCCAAGGTTAAATCATCGCTTGCACCAACTCTTGTAAAAATTCTATCAACAAGTCCTAATTTTACATAATCCGCAGGCACTCTTGAACCAGTTTGAGCCAATATTACAATAAGAGCATTTTGCCTCATATACGTCGATTTTCCTGCCATGTTTGGCCCAGTTAAAATCATAAATTGTGTTTTGTCACTACTGTTACTATGAATATCTAAATCATTAGCAACATAAGTTCCTAACGGAAGAATTTTTTCAAGAACTGGGTGTCTACCATTTTTTACGATAAAATCTCCGCTTTCGTCAATTTCTGGTCTAACATAGTTGTTTTCAACAGACACAACAGCGAGCGATGACAACACATCAAGTTTTGCAATACAATCTGCAACTTCCCTAATCTGAGTAACATATTCCTGTAAAATATTTCTGCTTCCATTTCTACAACCTTAAATTGAGCAGAAATCACATCATCTTCGTGTTTTTTTAGTTCGTCTGTAATGAAACGTTCTGCATTTGTAAGAGTTTGTTTTCTAACATAATTTGCAGGAACAAGATTTAAGTTAGAATTTGTAACTTCAATGTAAAACCCAAAAATCTTGTTATAACCAACCTTTAAAAATTTGCAACCTGTTTTTTCTTTTTCTTTTTCCTCAAATTCTTTGAGCCACTTTTCTCCGCCCGTAAGCAAATCTCTGTAATAGTCAAGCTCTCCGTTTACTCCGTCTTTGATTACTCCACCGTCTTTTAATGTTATTGATGCATCAGGTTTTATAGTTCTATCAATTATTTGAGCAAACTCAAGCAATAATTCCTCATATTCAAAAAGACAATTAAACCCTTTAACATCAAGATTTTTTACAAGATTATTTATTTCTGGAAGTAGAAATAGGGTGTCTTTCAAATTCAAAAAATCTGCAGGATTTGCACTGTTATTACTCAAACGACTTGATAGTCTTTGAATATCATAAATTTTTGATAAAAGTTCTATTAAAGAAAGTCTTATCTCAATGTTATCAATAAACTTTTCAACAATATCTTGTCTTTCTATAATCTGTTCAAGATTTCTCAATGGCTGACAAATCCAGGATTTCAAAAGTCTTGCACCCATACAAGTTTTTGTTCTATCAATTGCCCAGAAAAGAGAGCCATATTTACTCTTTTCTCTCAAAGTTTCAGTTAGTTCAAGATTTTTTCTTGTAGAAGCATCTATCAAAACATACTCACTTAACTCATATGAAGAAATTGTATCAAACTTTGGAAAACATCCTTTCATATTCTCCCAAATATATGCAACGAGTGCACCAGCAGCCCTAAAACCTAATTTGTGCGATGTATATCCAAAACTTTCTAATGACTTCGTTTTAAAAACATTTTTCAAATTATTCAACGCAAAGTTTGACTCAAACACTGATGCAGGAATTTTAGAACAATTATATAAACTCTGGATTTCTTCTGGCAAGTCGATTTTTTCTTCTGGAACAATTTGAAACGGTACGATTTTTCCCTGAACGGCAGGAGCAACTATCTCTACTGGTTGAATTCTTGCGAGTTCTGACAAAATCATATTATAAGGAGCTTCTGTTGTTTTGAACTCTCCAGTTGAAATATCTGCATAAGCAAACCCATACAAATCACTTTTCGAATCTTTAACCAAAGAACAAATGTAATTATTATTTGCCTGTTTCAAAAACTGGTTTTCCGTAACCGTTCCTGCTGTAATAAGTCTTACAACTCCACGTTTTACAATACCTTTAGTAAGCTTTGGATCTTCCAATTGCTCACAAATTGCAATTTTATACCCTTTACTCACAAGCTTTTCAGTATAAGTTTCTACTGATTTTGCAGGGATTCCCGCAAGAGGAACTCTTCCTAAAATAGACCCAGCATCTCTGCCTGTTAGGGTAAGCTCAAGCTCTCTTGACATTGTTTCCGCATCTTCAAAAAATGTTTCGTAAAAATCTCCTAAACGATACAAAAGAAGCTTATCTGGATTTTCTCTTTTTATTTTTAAATATTGCTGCATAACAGGGGTAACATCTTCAATATTTACCTCGTTAGAGTTTATATGAGTAATTTCAGATTTAGCCATATTGTTGTACCTCACAAAAATTTTATGATAAAAATAATATTATAACAACATCGTTGTCAATTTTCTTTTTAGGAGATAAAATAAATAACGGAGGTACAACTATGGGTTGCTTAAAAAATATAATTAAATCAGTTATACTGTGTTTCGCTGTAATTGGATTTATGTCAATTGGTGGCGGAGATTTTGTAAAAGAGAAATGGGCAGATTTTACCCAAAACTCTGCAAAACAAGCTGGAGAAAAGGCACAAAAATATGGGGACTTTTCAAATATTCCAGATGAATACGAAATTTCAAACTCTGCAAGTCTTTTTGGATATAAAGGAGTAATCGCAGAACACAAATCAAGCGGACAAAAGATGATAATACTTGATTCAGATGACAATGTTTTATTTACTCCTGCAGATATTACCCAAAACAGAGTTGAGGGAAAAATAAATGCAATGACAAAAAAAATAAAATACTCCGCAATAAACATAAAAGAACTAAAACTTGGTTCTAAAGGCACAATGAGAGCCTATGGAAAAACGGTGCCTTATGTAAAATTTAACGCAAAAATTTCAAAACTTCCATTGGGAGAAGTTGATGGAATGTTATCTGCATACGAAGATGAAAATAGTCACAAAATTTTGATTGCTGCAAATGAAAAAAATAAATATTCTCAAGTAATAACACAAGAATTTTTTAAAAATGTAAAAAAATAAATTTTGGTGATATAATAAAAGGGAAGTCATGGGCTTGTAGCGCAGTTGGTAGCGCAGGAGACTCTTAATCTTTTGGTCGTGGGTTCGAGTCCCACCAAGCCCATAGTTAAAAAACAGGAAGTATCCTGTTTTTTTATTGCATTATATTTTACGCAACTTTTATTGTATACCCGAGTTCTTTTAAAATTTTTGCAAGAGTATCAAGTCTTGGAACCTTTTTACCATTAAATAAAGTGTATAAATTTGTTCTATCAATATTAACCTTTTTGGCAAAAGATGAAACGCTTTCTCTTGCCTTAATAACTTTTTCTAATGACTTAAAGAACTTATTGAAATCTCCATCTGTAATATATTCTGCTAATGAAATATTTAAGTATTCTTTTTGAAATTCAGCATCGAAAAAATGTTTTTCAGAAAGTTCACCATAAGGTATTGTGTTTTCTTTTAATTTGTTAATGTTTAAATCCATTTTATTTATTCCTTTCAACCAAATCTTGCAAATACTTTTTAGCCTTTTTGATATCCTCCACTTGAGTACTTTTATCACCAGCACATAGTAAGATTACGATAATATTATTAGCTTCTGTGAAATAAATTCTATACCCACTTCCGAAGTTAAATCGTAGTTCAAAAATCTCGTTACTTATTTTTTTAAAATCTCCATAATTACCTTCTTCAATTCTTTCAATCCTTTTTTCAATTCTCGCTTGAGTAGTTTTATCAAGTTTATAAAACCATTCTTCGTAAGGACATTTTCCAGATATTGTCTTGTATGTAAGAATTTCTTTCATACTAATATTGTAGTCTAAAAACAACAGCTTGTCAAGATTGGTTGTGTTTGCAAAAAACTACAAAAATTTAGCGGTTTTTGATTTATCACACGATTTTAACTCATTTGATGCTCCACAAAAGATTATTTCTCCTCCAGCTTCGCCACCTTCAGGTCCCATATCAATAATGTAATCAGCATTTCTTATTACATCCAAATCATGTTCAATAACAATTACAGTTGCTCCATTGTCAATAAGGGTTTGAAATACGTTCAAAAGAGTTTGCACATCAAGTGGATGCAATCCTATTGTTGGTTCATCAAAAATAAAAACAGAATCCGATTGTGTTTTTCGCATTTCGCTTGCTAATTTTAATCTCTGTGCCTCCCCTCCGGAAAGACTTGGAGTTGCTTCTCCTAACGTTAAATATCCCAAACCTAAGTCTTTTAATATTTGTAAACGCTGACAAACAAGATTTAAACCTTTACAAGCATCTATTGCCGTATTTACATCCATTGACATTATTTCTGGGAGGGAATATCCATTAAATTTAATTTGCTTCGCAGATTTGTCATATCTACAACCACCACAATCAGGACACGGTATTTCTACATCTGGCAAAAACTGAACGTCAAGGTTAATCACGCCAGTTCCATCACAAGTTGGACAACGTAATTTCCCTGTATTATAAGAAAAATCTCCAGCTTTGTAATTCAGATTAAGACTTTTTGCTGTTTTTACAAATGTTTTTCTGAGTTCGTCGTGAATATTGGCGTAAGTAGCAACAGTAGAACGAATATTTATGCCAATCGGAGTTGCATCTAATAGTTTAACATGTTTTATACCTTCTGCCTCAATCGTTTTTACATGCTTAGGAAGTTTTTTATTATTGGAAATTGATTCAAGTGCAGGCGCTAAACTTTCCAAAACCATTGTTGTTTTTCCTGAACCTGAAACGCCTGTTACAACAGTTAAACGTCCTTTTGGAATTTTTACTTGCAATGGTTTTACTGTATGAATAGACTCTGTATTCATAATTATTTTACCAAATTCAAACATATCACTTGAATTTGCTTGTTTTCTAATTGCTTTCTGTTTTTGATTTGACAAAAATTTACCAATAATAGATTTTTTGTTATTTTCTAAATCTTTAACCGTTCCTTCTGCAATTACATAACCACCATTGACTCCAGCATTTGGACCCATTTCAATAATCCAATCCGACTCAGTCAAAATTTGAGTATCATGATCAACCAAGACAATCGAGTTTCCATCATCAATTAAATCATGCATAACATTTTTTAACCCAATAATATTAGAAGGGTGCAATCCAATTGAAGGTTCATCCAAAACATACAGAACACCTGTTGTACGGTTTCGTACTGCACGAGCAAGTTGCATTCTTTGACGTTCCCCTGTGGAAAGTGTTGATGTAGCTCTATCCAAAGTTAAGTAGCTCAAACCTAAGTCCATAAGACGTTTTGCAACTGTTAAAAATGATTCACAAATCACCTCTGCCATTGGTTGCATTTCTTCTGACAAAGACATCGGAATTTTCTTTACCCACTCAACAAGCTCTTTCAACGTCATTTTGCATGCTTCATCAAGTGATATTCCCATAATCCTTGGATATCTTGCCTTTTGTGATAAACGAGTACCTTTACAGTCTGGACAAATATCCTGTTTCAAAAACTTTTCAACACGCTTCATACTTTTTTCATCTTTAACTTTGGCTAAAGCATTTTCTACTGTATAAACAGCATTGTAGTATGTAAAATCAAGTTCTCCCGCTTGGTTGGTATTTTTTGCTTTATAAAATATGTGTTTCTTTTCTGCTGGACCGTTATATACAATATCTTTTTCTCTGTCAGTTAAATCTTTAAATGGAATATTTGTTCTAACTCCCATTTCTCGACAAACGTCAGTCATCAATGACCACATAAGCGTTCCCCAAGGTGCAACTGCCCCTTCATCAATCGTTAACGTTTCATCTGGAACTAAGGTCGATTTATCAACAGTCCTTATAATTCCTGTTCCTCCGCATGTTTGACAAGCACCTTGACTATTAAATGCCAATTCCTCCGCTGATGGAGCGAAAAAATGAGTTTTACACACAGGACAAATAAGTTCCTGTTCACTTGCCACTGACAAGGTTGGAGCATGATAATGTCCATTTGGACAACGATGACTCGCAAGTCTTGAAAACATAAGACGTAAACTGTTTAAAAGTTCTGTTCCCGTTCCAAAGGTACTCCTAACTCCAGAAATTGTTGGTCGTTGGTGTAGAGCAAGTGATGCTGGCACATATAAAACTTCGTCAACAAGAGCTTTTTCTGCTTGTGTCATTCTACGACGTGTGTAAGTTGAAAGAGCTTCTAAATATCTTCTTGATCCTTCTGAATATAGAACTCCCAACGCAAGGGAAGATTTTCCAGAGCCTGAAACACCAGCTATACCAACAATCTTATTAAGTGGAATGTCTACATCTATATTTTTAAGATTGTGAACTCTCGCTCCTCTGACTTTTATAGAACTAATTTTGTTACTCATAAAATTATCCCTTGATAATATTATAATCTGAAATTGAGATTTTTTAATCATAAAATCAAAATTTCAAAACAAAATCTTTTAGTTAAATTGCATCCAACAATCGTAAAAACAAATTATTATCTTAATTTGTAAATATCTTCAACCTCTTTATCATTTAGCAAAACTGCGCCACCTAACAATTTCGTATTAAGTACAACCTGTGCATAAGTTTCTGCAAGTTCAAGCTTCAAATATGCCTGCTTAAAATTGACATCCCCAACTATTACTCCATGGTTTGCCATTAAAACTGCATTATAATCTTTAAAATACTTTGCAGTTTTTTCAACCAACTCATCAGATGAAGGAAGTGCATATTCAGCAAGTGGAATTTGTCCAAAATAAAATACATTTTCTGCTAAAACTGGTTTATCTAAAGGTATTCTTGCTGCTGCGAAAGAGCACAAAAATACAGGGTGAACATGTATTATTGCATTTATATCAGGTCTTTGTTTATAAAATTCAATATGTAATTTCTTTTCACTGGAAGCTTTTTTCTCACCTTGAATAATATTTCCACTAAAATCAATAACAGTAAGTTCATCATCTTCTAAAAATCCATTTGAAGATCCAGATGAGGTAATTACAATTTTATCTTCTACTCTTTTGGAAATATTGCCTGATAACCCTGGAGAATATCCTTTTTCTCCTACGAGTTTCCCTATTTCTTTAATTTCTTTTTTTGCTTGCTCAATTCTATACATTATAATCTTTCATCCTCAACAATGTCAGTAACCTCTGCCCTTTCTATTACAGGCTCATCTGAAACAAGCTCGGTTTTATCTCGTTCAAACAATGTTGTATCTTCGTCTTTTCCTGAGTTTTCACCAATCGTATCTGGGTTTTTAACAATCATTCTATCATAATCCATTTTCATACCTTTAGCATCAAGATTCATTGACATTGTTACGAATGATTGTTGTCTTATAACGTCATAACCAATATTCAATCTTAAATCATCTGGACCTATTGCAACAAAGAAAGCATTTTCTTGAAGCAGTTTTTCATTCCAAGAATCTTGTGAAAGGTTTAGAGAAACAAGCCATGATGCGGTTAAATACTTACAAATTCTTAAACTTTCTCTTGCATACGCATTTGATTTCCCGTACATATATCTGTCGAAGTTAATCAATGGAGTTTTATCATCATAGGCTGATGCGAAATATCCAATATCTTGCATCCAGCGATGATATTGAGTATGCAATTGAGGTCCAATTCTTCCAATAAATTGAGTTCCTCCTGTACCATAAACAGTTGCCGCCCCTTGTCCAATAACACTAAATCTCAAGTTAACTGGATTTGTTGCTTCATCGTTGATCTTAAATAGTGTTTGGTTAATTTCTGCCATATACTTTCCTCTGAAAGTTCCAACGCCATCAGTTCCCAGAGGTACGGCATTATCTAACCCATCCTGAAAATAACCACCTGCAAGTCTGTGTGTAAACATCATATCCATATCTTTTGCCAAGAAATTTCTGTGCATTACACTATTTTGATAAACTAACTCACCACCTAATCTTGGTTTTCTATATCCCATAAACCAGTCATCAATAAATCTATTGGCTGAATATTGGAAATTCAAATGATCATCCAAATATTGAATACCTTTCATCAAAAAGACTTTGTTTGCAGTACCATAAGCAATTTCAGTTCTGTTTGTTGCCGACTTAAACTTTGCAATTCCACCAAAACCGACTGTACTTTCATCATTACCGCCTTGATAGTTTACCATTGGCAAAAGTTTTAAGGTAGAGCCCATTGGAGTGTCAAAAACAAACCCAGGACCAGCATACATACCCAAATCTGTCAATGTACCAATTTCTGGAATATCCGTTTCTACATAATCTCTGTTTTTATTTGTATGAACAGTTATTGCAGGAATAAAGCCTATTTTTTTGTCGTTAAAGTATATATCTGCCTTTTTTAAGGTTACAGTGTCGTGATCTTTTTTGGAATTAAGAATCAAGTCTGTTGTTTTTATTTTCAATTTAGAACCTGCAGATTCCTTAAATAATGCACTTTTTTCGTTATCTGGAACATACATTCTCTCAAGATCAGGTCCGTACATTTCAGAACGCATTTTTATCATTGTTTTCTTTGTGATGAACATAGAACCTTGTTCTTGAATTAACTTATCACCATACATATATCCAAGTTTTGAACGAAAATGAACTTGTCCAAATTGAGTTTCTGGATTATCCAAAACAACATTTTCTTCGTTCATATTGACAACAAGATAATCACCTTCCATTTTCATTGACTCTTTTGTCAAAACGACATGACCAACTGCAGTTATTTTATTTGTTGTTTGGTTATAAATTAACTTGTCACAAGTCAAAACAGCATTGTTCTGAGGAAATCTCATAGCAACATGTCCTGTCGCTTCAAGCTCAGTTCTGTCAGCAAAGTACTCCATTTCATCACAATCTGTAACTATTTGTTCGCTTCCAGTCTGTTCAACTTCTTCAACTTGTACAGTTTTTTGTCTTCCATTTTTCAGATACAATCTCAACTTTTTCACTGGTGTTATTGTTCGTGGATGATATTCATGAACAGGATCTTTTTCGATAATTTCTTTACCCAATAGTTCATTTGCCATTTCTTTTTCACGTTGCTTTTGAACTGTTGTTTTTTGCGTAAACAAATTATCTGTATACTGATTAACCTCACTAAAAGAATTAAGAAGTTCTTGTTGTTTTTCCCTATCAGAAATAACTTTTGGTTCTTGATATTCTTGAACATCTTGAATAGCAAAAGCTGCATTAAAACTTGTTAAAACTATGGTTAATATAAAGATTATCGATTTTTTCATTTATAATATTCCTATTTTATAGATAATTTAGTGGATTTTGTGGTTTACCATTTATTCTGACTTCAAAGTGGACGTGAGGTCCAGTAGAATAACCAGTTGTACCTTCTTTAGCAATTACTTGACCTCTTTGAACTCTTTGTCCATTAGAAACATTGAAAGAATTCAAGTGGGCATATAGTGTGGTTATTGACTTTCCGTTAATTTTACCATGGTCAATCATAACAACTTTACCATATCCACCATACCAGCCAACATAAATAACTTTTCCGTTGTCAGCAGCTTGAACACTGCCATTATAAGGACCTGCAATATCAAGTCCTGAGTGGAATGTTCTACTCTTGAAGATTGGGTGCGTTCTCCAACCAAAAGGAGAAGTTATCCTACCTCTGATTGGCCACAAGAATTTTGCGCCCAATTTGTAACTTTCTTTTGAAGATTTATGCGACAACATAGACTGAATACTACCAGATTGTTTTGCCAATTCTCTTTCAGCCTTTTCGTAAGTTTTTCTATCTGTTTGTAATTTTAAAATCATTCGCTGATTTTTTACAATTTCTTTTTTTACGTCTTTTTGCTCTTTGTTAATCGTATTTATTGATCTTGAAATAGTTCTTTTTTCCGTTTCAATTTGTTGTTTTAGAGATGCAATTTCCTTTGCTTTTTGACGAGCTTTTTTCATCGAGTTGAAATCTTGCTTAATTATCAAACCTTCAAAATAAAATCTATCATTAAACTGGTTTACATCTTCCGCAACAAGAAGCAACTCAAAAAATCCGTGTCTTTGAGTTTTGAAGATTTGACGAATTCTTCTTCTCATCTGGAAATCAATTGCTCTATACTCTCCGGTTGCTTTCGCTAAATCTCTCTGCAAACTCGTCAATTTAGTTTGAGCGGTATTATATTCGCCTTTTGATTTTTGGAGAGAGGTTGTAATGTTTTCTAATTTTTGTTGATTTTTATATAGTTTTCCAGTTTCAACATTTTCAAGCCATTTTAAATGGTTGATTTTTTTTCTGTGAGATTTTTGGTTAACTGCGAAACATGGCTGACAAAAAGACATCATAATTAGCCCTGCGAGCAGGGAAATCAAAAAACTTTTTTTTACACATATCTTTTTCATTACGTTCATTATTTCAAAAACAAAGGCAACATTAGTATCCCAACCGTCCAAGCACCGAAAGACAATGCTATAATTGCGATTATTACTTTTTGATGTTTTCTAAAAAATTCCATTTTGTTCTCCAAACTATATTTATAATCTTACTATTAACCCCCCAAAAAAACAAGGATTTTAAAAT
>ERZ1034928.981-NODE-981-length-11378-cov-5.613618_pt1 | contig 11378 bp, 9 predicted proteins | sample MGYA00520627_ERZ1034928 | MGnify/ENA primary metagenome ERZ1034928 (study PRJEB33766, sample SAMN09781755) | gut metagenome | biome: gut microbiome | host: Homo sapiens | place: Madagascar | study: EMG produced TPA metagenomics assembly of the PRJNA485056 data set... | reverse complement strand
ATCTAATATCTTCAACAACAAAGAAAAAAATTATGAATTAAGAACTGTCTATATAATAACGATAAATTATGAACAAATTATGACCATAAAAACAACGATTTGCAAATTAAAAGTAAGTTTTTTTTGACATATTTTCATACGTTGTGCGTTTTATACAAAAAAATCCATGCGCATTGTTTATCTTGATGAATTCACCGGGCGCATGGATTTTTGATCATATTTTTTGATATACAGGCAATTAATGTAATAAGTGATCGACCGGAAGATATACAGGAAGTCCATCTTTATACTGTAATGAAACCTCACCGATGATCAGAGGACGAAGATAGTCGATCATTTCGTCTGTGACATCATTTCCTGCTTCATTGATCCATTCAACCGGAACGGATTTTGCTTCGTTTGCAATATCAGCAACATCGGCGGATTTGATCACCCACTGATACGGATCGTTTGAGATTCGTTCGATCGCAGCCATGATACCGGTCTTGCCTTCAGCAGCATATTTGACTGCTGCCTGGCCAAGAGAAAAAGATTCTGTAATATCGGTTCTGGATGCAATATGACCGGCACAACGTTGTAATACATTCAGCTCGATGGAACGTACTTTAACACCGATTTCATCACGAACCAGATATTCCAGAGCCTTGCCGGCACCGCTTAACTGTGCATGACCGAATTTGTCTGCAACAGCAGAATCTGAGCTGATGTAGTTGCCGTCAGCATCGTGAATACCCTCCGAAACAGCAACAATAACCGTTTTCTGTTTTGTAAGTTTATCTTTAACATCGGCTAAGAACTGTTCTTTTGAAAATGCAACCTCCGGAAGATAGATCAGATCCGGAGCCTGACTGTAGGTTGTTCTGGCCAGAGCGGAAGATGCAGTCAGCCAGCCGGCATCCCGACCCATAATTTCGATGATGATAACTGCCGGAATCTTATAGATATAAGCATCATGCGCAATCTCTAATACGGTGGAAGCCACATATTTGGCAGCAGAGCCAAAGCCCGGTGTATGGTCGGTTGCAAACAGATCGTTGTCGATCGTCTTTGGTACTCCAATGATCTTGACATCTGACTGGATGGATTTGGCATAGTTGCTGAGCTTTAAAACTGTATCCATGGAGTCATTTCCACCGATATAGAAGAATGCACTGATTCCGTATTCTTCAAAACGTTCAAATATCTGCTTATATGGAGCGGGATCCTCGGTATAATCCGGGAGCTTGTAACGACAGGAGCCAAGATACATGGCTGGTGTAAGCTCCAATGTATTTAACATAGGAAAATGGGAGAGTGCCATCAGTGACATATCCATCATATTATTTTCCAGAACGCCGGTAATACCATGCAAAGAACCATAGATTCTTGTAAAACTACCGGATTTTCGAACTCCATCGATCACACCGGCTAAAGAAGCGTTGATTGCAGCGGTAGGACCGCCGGATTGAGCTACGATACAATTTTCTTTTTTCATTTTTGTCTCTCCATTCTTTTGTTCTATCAATTACTCAGTAGTGCTGTCAGATTTCAGCTAACTGAATGATTCCTTTTTTATAGAGGATATCCGGAACGTAGGACATCTTAGACTTACGAAGTCCGGGAAGTCCGAGATCCTCTTCGCGGTTTACATAGGTATAAGCCTGAAGCTCATGCGTGACAAATGACTGATTGATCATAGGATAGATGCCGTCAATACTGTCATCTGCTTTCTCAAAATGTACGTCAAAGGTATCTGCGGTCAGCGGTTCCCCTAAGGTAAATGCAGACGGGATGTGATTGACGTAGATGATTCCTCCGGTCATCTGAAGTTTTTTCCTGTTTGCAAGAGCTTTCCGGATGATATTATATTCATAAGCATGTTCTTCTGCAAGATCCGGCTGCAGGACATCGTGTTTTTCCACCCAGTATCTGGCGACTGCAAGACAGGCATCGATGTGCTCATCTGTGATCGTGTAGTATTCATAATCCGGGTAATTACGCAGAAAGCTGTTGATATGATTCCGTTTGCCATGCAGCTTCTTTCCACGCAGACCGGTCAGCTTTTCTACCGTGTAGATATAGTCAAAATCACCTGGATCCAGAGTATAAGAGAAGTTTTTGCCGTACCAGCCGGAGATGATTTCATACATTTCCAGTGTCGCACAGTGGACACTGGGGGTTACACCCTTTGACTGAAACCAGGCACAGATTTCTTCAAATACGGCTTTTGCATTCTGAAGATAGACAGGATCCTGAAGATCTTTCACAAAATCTTTGCCTTTGCCGAGCGGAAACGTAAAAGAAGAAGGTTTTCCGCCTTCTTCTGATATAAATACAAGCATACCAGAGAGGATTGTATAGGATACATGGTATTCCTCTGCCCATAAGATGGCATTTCCAGGACAGAAACCACAGTCTCTGATACTGGTACCTCTCAGATACGGAGTTAAAATGTCAAGTTGCGATAAAGTTGGTTTTATAAGTTTCATGTATATGTCTTTCTAATTCTTAATTCTTCTACTATATTTTTATTCAGGACTATAGAGCAGGGTTAACAGATTCTTACGACCGTAGGTCATAAGGCCGTCAATGATCGCTTTTTTATTGTCCTCTGAAGTCCTGATCTCAACAAGCTGCAGCAATGCATTTACATAGCTGGTCCAGCGTTCATAGATCTTGCGCTGTGCATCTGTCGATACCGGAGGAAGCGAGGTGACTGGAGCATCGTCATCATCCGAGGATACGCCTGTTATATGGAATACAGGAGAGTCCGGTGTCAGGGCTTCAATTCCGTATGCGATCATATAGAGCTCTTCGGTTCGCACCAGACCGCAGTCATACATTTCCACAACCAGATCATTGATACATTCTTCCAGTTTGTTGAAATGATGTTCGCAGCGGAGACGGGTGATCGCATCGCCATCTTCCATATCCTCTTTGTTATACCAGTAACCCATATCGGCCTCTGTGTCACCTTCCAGTGCCTCTTCATATTTCTTTTTCACAGCAGTTGTCCGGCGGCTTCGTTTGTTTGCTATTTTTTCCTTTGATACCTGGACAGACCAGACGATCAGAGCGATAAATGCAAGAAGAAGTAATATGCCAAAAACAACTGTCAGAATCGATTTGATCATAGTTCATTACCTGCCATATTATTGATTGGATCTGCATAAAATGCAATAAAAAAAATTCATACCTACAACACATTATACTACAGAGTGCCATTCCTTTTCAATTCTTCTATTTGAAAAAATGAAGGCAATAACCAAATTTTAGGTCTTGCATGAGTAGTATGCCTATAGTATAATTACGTTAAAGCTGAGATGTACTAAGCTTCTTGCGATTTTGAACCTACATTTGAATAAAAGGGATTCCTATATTGCTGTTTGCGATGTCAGGCCTCTTCAAACGTGGAAGGCAGAGATTCAGTTGCGGTTGCCCACCTAGCATTGGCTAGGACTCAAAATGCAGGAACGCATTTCAGTTTTCAACAAATGATAAAGAGAGCAGCATCTATGATGCTGCTTTTTCTTTCGATATATATGTGCAGCAGAGCACATGTATAAATAAATTATGTCACAGGAACTGGATTTTTAACCTTTTGTGTGATGATCCTGTTGGTCGTTTTGATCATTTATGCAGGAAAATATGCTATAAAAGAAAAAGAAGAAATACCGGATGAATATAAGCAGACCGATATTTCCATATTATCAAATCTTCGGGATTCAGCAGGTGCCGGTGTTGTAAAAGAGTCGGACAGTCAGGCAGATAAACAGGCACGGGAAGCCATGCAGACCGATCATACAGCGGAGCTTCCTGCTTTGTCGGAGCAGAACATGCCAGATACGATCCGTGTTCTGTTGTCCGATGACGGAAGCTACTGGCAGTCAGAAGTCCGGGTGAGCAGTGATTCGGATCTTCGTGTTATCTGCGGGCAAACAGAAACAAGCTATAAGAAAGGAACGGAGATTGATCTGGCAGAGCTTACCGGGGACGCAGATCCGGTTTCCCTGACGATCATTCCGGAAAAACAGGGAAAACTGACAGTAGAGAGTCTTCATAAATCAGAAGGAGCACCGTCCTATCGGGGAAAGCTGCAGATAAAAAAACAGGAAAATAAATACTGTATTGTAAACGAACTGGCGTTTGAGGAATATCTGTATGCGGTTGTTTCCAGTGAGATGCCTTCCTCATATGAGAAAGAGGCGCTGAAGGCACAGGCGGTATGTGCAAGAAGCTATGCAGTTAGAAGGATCCAGGATGGTGCATTTGAAGAATATGGGGCGGATCTGGATGACACAACTGCCAGTCAGGTATATAACAATGTATTTGAAACAGAGGAAACGATTCATGCAGTACAGGAAACCGAGGGACAGATCCTGACCAATGACGGGGATGTGGTAAATGCATATTTCTTTTCAACCTCCTGTGGAACGACATGCCGGAATGATGATGTCTGGGGTGGAGAGAAGTTAGATTATCTGAATGATCAGTTGGAGATTTATACAGAGGCGGATCGGAAACGGTTAGGAGATGCAACTGTTATGCTCGATCATGGATATTTTCAGATAGGGGATGGCAGATTGTCAACGGAAGAGGTATTCCGTGCATTTATCGATCAGACGGTCTATGTGAACAGTATTGAGAAAGAAGAACCATTTTACCGCTGGCAGGTTACGCTGACGGCAGATCAGATACAGACACTTGCGGGTGCAGATATCACAGATCAGACCGGAGAGATTGAGAAAGTCCGGATCACGAAAAGAGGAAATAGCGGAATTGCCCGGAATATGGTATTATACGGGAAACAGAGTTCTGTTACGATTGAAGGACAGATGGAGATACGTGAACTTCTCTGTTCGCCGGATGTTGTGATCCGGAAACAGGATGGAAGTGAAACATCAGGTTTTGATCTGCTGCCAAGTGCGTATTTTTATATTACGCAGGATAAAGAGGGAAATTATCAATTGCATGGTGGCGGCTTTGGTCACGGAGTCGGCATGAGCCAGAATGGGGCAAATGATCTGGCAGAAGCAGGATATGGATATGAGGAGATCCTGTCTCATTATTATAATGGAACAGAACTTGAGAAATTGAGAGAAACGGGAAATAAAACAAATGAAGAATAAAGTAAACCGGGTGAAAGAGAAAATCGAATGGATCCAGAATCTTACAGTTGTACGGATGGTTCAGGGAGCAATGAGGATCAACAAGGATAATCAGTTGTCTGCGTTTGCGGCACAGGCGGCTTTCTTTCTGTTGCTTTCTTTTTTTCCATTTGCAATGATGCTCCTGATCGGCATTCGTTTTCTTCCGGTAACACAGGCGGAGTTTATAGAGCTGGTAGCGGAGATGATACCGGGAAAGATGGCAGAGACACTCAGCTTTATGGTCGATGAAATCTACAGTACGCAGGTTGGAACGACGATGATCGTGTCAGCAGTCGTAGCAGTCTGGTCGGCGGCAAAAGGAACGATGGCGATCGAACGAGGACTCAATTTTATGGATCGGACGAAGGATACTAAGAATTATATATTACGAAGACTGACAAATGCATTATATACGCTGATATTCTGCGTGATGCTGATCGCACTGGTCGGTGTATACGTTCTTGGCAATACGATCATGGAAGATATTCTTGCAAAGACAAACTGGGTGGATTATTCCGAGAAGATTTTCTTTTATTCCAGACTGTTAACTGCGCCGGTATTTGCAGTTATTTTACTGGTCTATTGTCGTCTGCCGGATAATCATCTGCGTTTGAAGACAGCAATACCGGGGGCGGTATTCACAACTGTCTGCTGGGTATTGTTATCAGCGGCATTTTCTTCCTATCTTACTTATTTTGGAATCAATACTTATATGTACGGAAATCTTGGAGGCATGGTCATTGCAATGCTCTGGCTGTATATCTGTATGTATATCCTGCTTTTGGGAGCAGAGCTGAATCTGTTCTTCCGTGATGAGATCCGGTCTGTATTCCGGAAAATCCACACAGACCTTCATAAAAAAAGAACTAAAAAAGATTAAAGTTTTATAAAAAATAGTTGAAAAAATGACAGGAGAGAAATATACTAAGCGTATATGAGACGAGGGGAAATCGTTCAATAAATGGAGGAAAGTTTAATATGAAAAGAAGAACATGGAAGAATTCAGGTTTTTCACTTGTAGAGCTGATCATTGTGATTGCGATCATGGCAATTCTTGCAGGTGCACTCGCACCGGCACTTATCAAATATGTAAAAAAATCCAGACTGCAGGTATATCTTGATACGGCATCAGAGATTGAGAAATCCGTTGTTAATATGGTTGTGGATGCAGAGGAAGATGGCTATGCGATCCGTGCAGTGACTTATAAAGGTTCAACGGATGGTGGTTCAGGATCAGGAAAGTTGATTTGTGCAACTGCTTCCGGTTACGCAGACATGGCGAATTCTTCAGATAAATCAAAGTATTTTTCTGAAATGTTTCAAGCAATGGGAATGGGCAGTATTACCCTGTATATGAATGGTGGAATTCCGCTTCAGATTGCATTGTCAGAAAATGGAAAAGTCGTTGCCTCAGATCCGGCAACAGGTGTGAGTTCTGAGATCCTGTTATCTGACCGGCATGGGAATCTGAAGGCAAAACTTGTCTATTCAACAGAAAAATCTGAATGGGTGATCGCAGAAAGTTATTGACACATATTAAAAATGTGCTATATTTAAGTATAGTTTTAACCATCCTGACTATAAGCGGATGGAAGAGAAAACGTTGAAGATGCAAAAGATGGGATATGTCTGACAGAGAGATCAGGTCATCGGCTGGAAGCCTGATTGAGCACCATATTTCATTTAATTTCACATCCGAGTTTTATCTCTGAGAATTCTTTAAACGGAAGAGTAGGAGATAACGGGTTATGACCGTTATAACATAGAATGAGTGCTGACAGCGCCGGGAAGACCGGATGTCAGAATCAGGGTGGTATCGCGGTTGCTCCGTCCCTTTGTGGACTGGGGCTTTTTTTTGTGTACATCATCGAGCCGGGAGGCAGGAGGGTGTATCCCAAGTAGGAGTATTCCGCATGTTTATTCACAAATATTGAGAAAATATAAATAAGGAGAATGAAAGATGAAAGACAGATTAGAGGCAATCAAAGCAGCAGCACTTGCCAAGATCAATGAAGCAGATGTGCTGACATCCTTAAATGATGTAAAGGTATCTGTACTCGGAAAAAAAGGTGAACTGACCCAGGTATTAAAGGGTATGAAAGATGTAGCACCTGAAGACCGACCAAAGGTTGGACAGATGGTAAATGAGGCACGACAGGCAATTGAGACAGCCTTAGAGGAAAAGTCAAAGAAGATCAATCAGTCACTTCGTGCAGAGAAGATGAAGCGCGAAACGATCGACGTTACCCTTCCGGGAATCAAGAAAATCGATGGACACAGACATCCGAATCAGATCGCTCTTGAAGATCTGGAACGTGTATTCATCGGTATGGGCTATGAGATCGTAGAAGGTCCTGAAGTTGAATATGATAAATATAATTTCGAATTATTGAATATTCCTGCAAATCATCCTGCAAAGGATGAACAGGATACGTTCTATATTACAAAGGATATCCTGCTCCGTACACAGACATCTCCGGTACAGGCAAGAATCATGGAGAAGGGCAACCTTCCGATCCGTATTCTTTCACCGGGACGAGTATTCAGAGCGGATGAAGTAGATGCCACACATTCACCATCCTTCCATCAGGTAGAAGGTCTGGTTATCGATAAGAACATTACGATGGCAGACTTAAAGGGAACCTTACAGCAGTGGGCAAAGGAATTCTTTGGTGAGAACACAAAGGTTAAGTTCCGTCCACATCATTTCCCATTCACAGAGCCATCAGCAGAGATGGATGTAACCTGTTTCAAATGTGGCGGAAAGGGCTGTCGTGTATGTAAGGGAAGCGGCTGGATCGAGATCCTTGGCTGTGGTATGGTTCATCCAAAGGTACTTCATGACTGTGGCATTGATCCGGAGGAATATTCAGGATTTGCATTTGGTATCGGTCTGGAGCGTGTAGCACTGTTAAAATACGAAATCGACGATATGCGTCTTCTTTACGAAAACGATGTACGTTTCTTACAGCAGTTCTAAAAAACAGGAAAAGGAGATAGAAAAATGAATACACCACTTTCATGGATAAAAGTATATGTGCCTGATCTTGACGTAGAGGCACAGGAATTTGTCGATGCAATGACACTTTCCGGTTCACATGTAGAAGGTTTTGAGAAGAAAGACAAGAATCTTGAAAAGATCGTAGTTGGTAAGATCGTTAAGATAGAAAAGCACCCGGATGCTGACAAACTGGTTGTATGTCAGGTCGATATCGGAGCAGATGAGCTGCTTCAGATCGTAACCGGAGCACCAAATGTAAAAGAAGGAGATCTGGTTCCTACCGTACTTGACGGAGGTAAAGTAGCAGGCGGACACGATGGCGGAGAGCTTCCTGCTGATGGAATCAAGATCAAGAAAGGAAAACTTCGTGGCGTGCCATCTTATGGTATGATGTGTGCGATTGAGGAGCTTGGATCATCCAGAGAACTGTATCCGGAAGCACCGGAAAACGGTGTCTATGTATTCCCTGCGGAAGCAGATGTAAAGCCGGGTGATGATGCGATAAAGGCACTGGGACTGGATGATGTTGTTGTAGAATATGAGATCACATCAAATCGTGTAGATTGCTTTTCCATGATCGGTATGGCAAGAGAGGCTGCTGTTACATTTGACAAGCCATTCTACCCACCGGTGATCAAGAAAACAGGAAATGATGAAGATGTAAATAACTATGTATCTGTAGAAGTTCAGGACACAGATCTGTGTAAGCGTTACTGCGCAAGAGTTGTAAAGAACTTAAAGATCGGTCCATCACCAAAATGGATGAGAGAGAGACTTGCTTCACAGGGAATCCGTTCGATCAACAATCTGGTTGATATCACAAACTATGTAATGGAAGAATATGGACAACCAATGCATGCGTATGATCTGTCCACAATTGCAGGAAATAAGATCGTTGTCAGACGCGCAAAGGATGGCGATACATTTGTGACGCTTGACGGTCAGGAAAGAAAGCTGGATAAGGATGTTCTGATGATCTGTGACGGAGAAAAAGAAGTTGGTATCGCAGGTATCATGGGTGGTGAGAACTCCATGGTAACGGATGATATCCAGACCTTATTATTTGAAGCAGCCTGCTTCGATGGAACCAATATCCGTCTGTCATCCAGAAGACTCGGACTTGCAACAGATGCTGCATTCAAGTTTACAAAGGGACTTGATCCAAATCTTGCAGAAGAAGCAATCAACCGTGCATGCCAGCTGATCGAAGAAATGGGTGCAGGTGAAGTTGTTGGCGGTATGGTTGATGTATATCCGGATCCTGTACAGCCTAAGGTGCTTCCGTTTGAGCCTGAAAAGATCAACAAGCTTCTTGGTACCGATATTGATGAAAAGACCATGCTTGATATATTTGATAAGCTGGAATTAACATATGATGAAGCAGCAAAGACACTTACTGTTCCAACCTTCCGTCAGGATTTAAACTGCATGGCAGATCTGGCAGAAGAAGTTGCCCGTTTTTATGGATATGATAAGATTCCGATGTCACTTCCAAAGGGTGAAGCTACCGTAGGTAAGAAGCCATACAGCCATAGAATCTATGACATTGCAAGAAACATTCTGGAAGGAAACGGATTCTCCGGTGGTATGTGCTATTCATTTGAAAGCCCGAAGGTATTTGACAAATTACTGCTTCCTGCTGATTCCATTTACAGAAAGGCGATTACGATTGCAAATCCGCTGGGTGAGGATTTCAGTATCATGAGAACGGTATCCTTAAACGGTATGCTGACTTCTCTTGCAACGAACTTCAATCGTAAGAATAAGGTTGCACGTCTGTACGAGTTCGGAAATGTATATCTTCCAAAGCAGCTTCCACTGACAGAGCTTCCGGAAGAACGTATGAAGCTCACGATCGGTATGTACGGCGAGGGTGATTTCTTCAACTTAAAGGGTGTGATCGAGGAGTTATTCGATAACCTTGGTATGAAGAATATCTGTACCTATGTTCCTACAACAGAGCATCCGTTCTTGCATCCGGGTCGTCAGGCAAATATCGTAAAGGACGATACCGTTGTTGGTTATCTCGGTCAGCTTCATCCGGAAACCTGTGATAACTATAATTTAAAGGGTGAGATATATGTAGCAGTTCTTGATATGCCAAATGTCGTAGCACTGTCGTCCTTCGATATCAAGTATGAAGGTATCGCAAAGTTCCCTGGAAGTACCAGAGACTTAAGTATGGTTATGGACAAGAGCATCTTTGTCGGTCAGGTAGAAGAACTGATCAAGAAGTGTGGCGGTAAGCTGCTTGAAAGCTATAAGCTCTTTGATGTATATGAAGGCGAGCAGATCGCAGCCGGTAAGAAGTCTGTTGCTTACACGATGACTTTCCGTGCAAAAGACAGAACCTTAGAGGCCGGAGAAGTCGATAAGATCATTGAGAAGCTTGTAAAAGAATTAGGAAAGCTGGGCATCGAACTCAGAGCCTAATTTACAGGTTGGAATAATTCTGGTATTATGAATCGGAGAATATTTGTTATACAAGTATTCTCCGGTTTGTTATATCAGACAGTCAGATATTTTTTGTTACAGGGAGAAGAAGGAGAGAAGATGGGAAAAAGAAGGTTACGAATGATGGCGGTAGCTATGGCTTTGGTCGTGGCAGCAGGGCAGTCCGGAGCAGGCTTTGTCAGTGGTATGGGATCTGTGACGAAGGTCTGTGCAGAGACGGAAGATACAACGGAGCAGGAATATATAACAGCAGATGGCTGTTATACATTATGGATGGTGGTAAAGCAGACGGAGCGTTCAGACAAGCTGGTAATCGTGAATCATGTATTACTGGATGGAAGAGCATGCAAAGGGAAAACCCCTGTCCATTTTCAAATCTATTCCATCATAGATTCGGAAATGGACAGGGGTTTTTGTTATATTCTATGAGAGTAAGAGCTGCTATTTATTTAACAATGCCAGCTGAGTCTTTAACGCCGTAATCTCTGCATCCTTTTCAGACAGAGCTGCATCTTTCTCAGATAAAGCAGTAATCGCTTCATCCCGTTCTTTTTTCAATTCATCGATCATGTAATTGACGGTATTTTCATCCAATTTTCGTAATGCTTCAGAAAACATGGTAACAACCTCCTCCGGGTGATACAGATATTCTGACATATCCATGCAGATGGCTTCCATCCACGGATAGTCGGATATCAGTACTGCAAGGTCATCCATGGTAGTTGCCGTTAACAGCGATAACCATGCGTTAAGTTCGATGATATATTTAGAATACTTACTTTTTTGGAGGACGT